>Ga0209431_10001250_pt1 | contig 21228 bp, 17 predicted proteins | sample RifCSP13_3_FD_184021 | JGI IMG/M metagenome (GOLD analysis project Ga0209431, IMG submission 184021) | Soil microbial communities from Rifle, Colorado - Rifle CSP2_sed 13_3 (SPAdes) (version 2) | ecosystem: Environmental > Terrestrial > Deep subsurface > Rock core/Sediment | place: Rifle...
GTTTCCTCATCAATTTCCCCAGAAACCGGCTCACCTCGCCTTCTCAAATTGATGAGGAAACCATTTAATCTGGAACATGCGGTTCGCCTGGTAAAGCGGATGAATAAGGTGGGAATACGATCTCAGGCCTGTTTTGTTCTTGGGTATCCGGGTGAGAACGACGAAGATCTGCACATGACTTGGGATTTGATTTGGGAACTGACACGAGTTGGCGTGGACGAAATTGCTCTGTTCATCATTACGCCTGTACCGGGATCTTCGATCTACGATCAGTTTAGTGGTTATCAGACACTCTCGGAACTGAATTTCAGCCCCACCTGGAGAACGGATTACTCGAAGTTGAATAAGTTCCGAGTCCGTTTGTACGCCTATTTCTTGTGGTGGAAACTGCGTTATCATCCTTTAAAGTTGATCCAGCAACCATTTAATTTCCTACTACGCCGCTTTCAGACTAAGATGGAAATGGTCCCCTACCGTGCTTTAGTCTTGCGTTGGCTAGCTAGATGATGGTTAAAGAATCTGCCATGCGTAAACGAGATATTGCTTACGGTGAACACCGTGAATTTCACGGACTGGAAAGGTATGCAATCAGTCGACGGTTGAAACAAGCGCATGGTTTGTTGGGCAGGCTGGCTATTCAGAAACCCAAAGCCGAAGTTTTGGAATTGGGCTGTGGATATTGGGGCAATAACCTGACTTTGCTGCATCAGGAATATCCGAATATTATATTTACTGGGGTGGATCTTTCTGTTTCTAAGGACGTAACTGATATCCAGCTCATTCAGGCTGACATTTCTTCGTGGAACCCTCACTATGAATATGACGTGGTACTTTCACTGGCTGTGGTGGAGCATTTGCTCAACCCCCAGGCCCATTTCCGCCTGCTGGCGGACTGTACAAAAGCACATGGACTGGTCGGCCTCACTACGCCAACTCCACAATCGCACTTCATACTGAACCTATTGGCGTGGTTAAAAATCTTTGATCGATCTGAAATTGATGATCATAAAAGCTATTTAACTGAAGCCGGAATTCGTACTTTGGCGGAGAATGCCGGATTTTCTATCCAAGAATTCCGTACTTTTTCGGCAGGTATGAACCAGTGGGCGCTTCTGCGTAAGAACTAACTATGGCGAATGAGCAATTAACCCATTCATCGATCGCAGTGGCTATCCCGTGTCACAACGAAGAAGCCACCATAGCCAAAGTAGTGCGGGACTTTGTTCAAGTACTGCCGGACGCCAAAGTATATGTATTTGATAATGCGTCCACAGATAAAGGTCCAGAGCTAGCCGGGCAAGAAGGCGCTTTGGTCTATCGCGTCGCCTCTTTGGGTAAGGGGCATGTGTTACGCGCAATTTTTGATGAACTAAGGGAAGATGTTATTGTTCTTGTGGACGGTGATGACACCTATCTTGCCAGGGATGTTCCTGCGCTAATTAAACCTATTGTTGACGGGGAAGCAGACATGGTCGTAGGCGAACGATTAGCTTCGGCTTCTAATCAGAACATGCGTCGAATGAATCAATTTGGCAATCGGTTGATCGTCGGATATATTAATCGCCTTTTTGGAACCAGTTACCGAGATGTACTTTCGGGTTTCCGCGTATTCAACCGCCGTTTTCTGGAAAGCGTGCCGGTTCTTACAACGGGTTTTGAGGTGGAAACCGAGATTACGTTGCAGGCTTTAGCGGAAGGTCTGCGTGTTGTTGAAGTACCCATTCATTATCAAAACCGGCCAGAAGAAAGCCAATCCAAGTTGCGACCTTTTGCGGATGGTTATCGCATTGTTTTAACAGCTGCAATTCTTTTGCGAGACCATCGACCGTTAAGATTGTTTGGTTCCATCGCGATCGCCTTTTGGCTGCTCGCACTTATTGCGGGCATATTCCGCTTGCGGAGTTTTTTTGGGCAGGGGAGTCTTCCTGACAGTATTCTGGGAGGTATAGTGCTCTTGGCAGTTCCCACGGGACTTATTGCTCTGGGAATAGGCCTCTCGTTGAATGCCATCAATACAAGGTTCCAGGAAGTTAAAAATTTCCTTCGGCGTAGCCGTTAGCTGATGAATAACCGAATTGAAAGATACCAGGCTCTCTTGGAGAATGTTGTCTGCAATTTATGCGGTGCAGACGATTTTGATGTTATTTATCCACCTCAATATGAACTTGCCAGACCTGAAGAGATCTTAAATAACTTTCGCTCCTCTGGAGATGAAAAACTCCTTGATCAATTAGTGAGGTGCAAGAAATGTGGATTGGTGTATCTTAATCCTCGTCTTCACTCAGACGTTGTTATCGAAGGATATCGCTCCGGGAGTGATGAAACCTTCGTTTCACAAATTGAGGGCAGGGAAAAAACCTTTGCTAACTCATTGAAGTTGATAGAAAGATACAAGCCACAGCGCGGGCGCCTCTTGGATATTGGCACAGCCGGCGGATCTTTTATGTCGGTCGCCAAAGAAACCGGTTGGCGAGTTGAAGGATGCGAGCCCAATCGCTGGATGTGCGAATGGGCGAATAATCACTACGGACTTCAGATCGTGTCGGGAACTGTTCTTGACATGCAACTTGCCCCGGAATCTTTCGATGTGGTTACTTTATGGGATGTATTGGAACACACCCCCGATCCCAAAGCGACTTTGAAAGAATGCAAACGTGCCCTCAAACCCGGTGGCTTACTGGTGGTGAATTACCCGGACATTCAATCAGCGGTTGCGCGTCTGATGGGACGCCGATGGGTGTTCCTCCTTTCAGTCCATTTGTATTATTTCACTAAGCGGACTCTGACTCGAATGCTGAATGACCTTGGTTTTCGTGTAGTGAAAGTCCGGCGCCACTGGCAGACCCTGGAACTTGGTTATATTCTCTTTAGAATGGAAGCCTACCTTCGTCCAATTGCGCGCGGCTTGGGGTGGTTGGCAAAGCGCCTGGGCATAGCACGCTTGCAGATCCCTTACTGGATGGGGCAAATGCTTGTTATTTCCGAAAAGCTGTAATCCCAGTTATCATTTAATTCTTAGTGCGACAGGCGGCAGGATTTGCCACCTTTTCCTGGAGATCATTTGACTAAAAAACAAGAAATTGTGGTGTTAGGCGCCGGCGTCGGTGGCTTGGCTGTCGGTTATTTTCTTTCCCGAACCGGGAAATACCATGTCACGGTCCTGGAAAAGGAACAGGCTATTGGTGGCTTGTGTGCTAGCTTTGAGCGCGACGGGTTCGTCTTGGACTATGGTGCGCACAAACTCTATTCTGTAATCCCGGGGATCCTGGATGAAATCCGTTCCTTGATGGGCAATCGATTGATGCAGTTGCCTAAAAAGAACCGGATTTTTTTGGACGGTCATTTAGTGGATTACCCATTACAGCTGGGTAATCTAGCCAAAGTTTTGGGCTTGGGTAGGTTTTTAAAACTGGGGTTGGGCTATGGAATTGAAATCCTTCGAGGAATTTTTAACAGGCAGCCACCGAAAAGTTATGAGGAATATATTATTCGGAGATTTGGCCGCCCAACCTATGAATTGGTATTTGAACCGCTCGCAGACAAGGTGTGGGGAGATCCATCCAATTTGCACCCCGAAATGGCTCGCACGCGACTGCCGAGTTCAGGTGCAATGGAATTGATCCTGAAACTCCTGGGCCTAAAAAAGGAGACAGCCGAAACGAATGCCGAGTTTTTTTATTATCCGCGTGCGGGCTTTGGTGATTGGCCGCAAGCACTTGCTGAAGCTATTCGATCCAACGGCGGTGAGGTTCTTGTGGGTGTGGATGTTAATGGACTTGAACTCAACAACAATGAAGTACGAAGAGTGAACACTATCCATCGGGGAAGGCAACGCGATTTTTCTTGTGACTATTTAATCTCTTCGCTTCCGCTGCCTTTGATTGGGCGGATGGTGTTCGGCGACAAAGATGTTGAATTTACTAAGGCAGTTGATGGACTTCAGTTCCGTCACCTTGTTTTGGTATACATCACCCTGAACAAGCCATTGGTACTAAATGATCAATGGATATTCTTTCCGCAACGTAATGTGACATTTAGTCGGATCTTTGAACAGAAGCAAATGAACCCGGAACTGGGTCCTGCTGACCGTACGGTTATTACAGCCGACTTTACCGCTGCAGAAGGCAGCCTCTTGTGGGCACAAAGTGACGAGGAGCTTGCGGAACGGGTCGTGGAGGGCCTCGTCAAAACAGGGTTTATTGAACGCAGCCAGGTCGTTGATCAACAAGTTATCCGTCGCAAAAATTTCTACCCGCGTTATGACCTTGAATATGCGGAGAAAATGAAAATTGCCAGCGGAAAATTGCAAGCAATTGCCAACCTGCTTACCACAGGCAGGATCGGGATGTATAACTATAACAATTCTGACCATTGTGCAGACATGGGCCGTTTCATTGCAGAGCATTTGGCGTTAGGGGAAAAGCCTGCTGATATATGGCGAGCACTTGAGCAGCGTGTGGCTGATTATAAGATTGTCGATTAAATCCACATAACATGGCTGGCAAAGGTGAAATAGGACTTAGGATGTGGCGGATCAGCTTTGCGCTGATCTCCGCAACGGGGATTTTGTGTTTGGTTTGGTTCCTGAATACGCCAAGCGAAAGTTCGGCAGTATTTTTATTTGGCTATTCATTGCCGCGCATTCTCCTCGCATTCGTTTTACTAATTCCTTCTATGCTTTTTGCCGCTCTGCTCGCCCCTCGTTTTGATCGCGTGATACGAAGCATAGAGGAGTTTCTAAATAAACTGGTAAAAAAACCATTAGTGTTCCTCAATTTATGGGTGGGTTTACTACTGTTAGCTATTTTTTGGACACTATTTTTTCTTCCAGAAAAGCGCGCGATCCAGTGGTTTAGTTCCCTTTCTCTTTATATTTCTGTGGCTAAGCCGATATGGCTTTTTGGCATTGTCTTTATTTTGATCGGATTGTCTCATCTCTTGAATGCAAAATACAAGCTGAGCAGCAAAACTATTCGAAATGAAAATAAAACAATCCGACTTTCCATTCTCATCCTTTTTGTTTTTATAGTCATTGTAGGGTCGATCGCGTTCCTGGGCATCGGCTTGGGATTTGATGCCACTGTATGGAACGCCCCAGGGACACCCATTCTAAGTAACCAAGTTTTTCTTGTAGTAATCATTTCTATTTTGTTGCTGGGCACACTTTTTTGGCTGGGAAAACGATTTCGCAAACTGCAGAAATCATCCGCCAGCAAATTTTTGGATTTGGGACTTGCGGTTTTAATTTGGATTGTGGCAGTTGTTTACTGGCTTGCGCAACCCGCGCCTTCGACTTATTACGATACTCTGCCCCAACCCCCTAATTTTCAACCCTATCCACTTTCTGACGCATTCAATCATGATGTCATTGCAAACAATGTCCTGATCGGTGAAGGCTTCCATTTTGGGGGGCAAATAGCCACTCGCCGGCCCGTCTATACGCTTTTTTTGGCTGGCATCGAAAGTTTGTTTGGCGGTAACTATGACGGAGTGATTGCGGTTCAGGTGTTCGTGTTGGCAATGTTCCCGGTAATGCTGTTTCTGCTGGGTACAAAGATGCATAGCAGGCTTGCCGGTCTGCTGTTGGCTGGATTTGTGATTCTCCGCGAATCCAATTCAATTGTCTTGGGAGATGTGATCAACACATCCCACGCAAAATTATTAATGGCAGACTTGCCAACCGCGCTAACGATTTCTGGCTTTGCTTTGGCGGCTTTTGCCTGGTTGCGTGGCGCTTCCGAAAACAAATTAGCCCCTTTATTGGTTGGCGGCTTGCTTGGATGGACGATTTTGTTACGCTCACAAAGCCTGACATTGCTTCCCTTTATCCCTTTGCTGGTATTCCTGGTTTGGGGAGTGAAAAAGTTTTGGAAACCAGCCCTACTTTTCTTACTTGGCGTGATCCTGGTCGCCAGCCCCTGGATCATCAGAAATAGAGTTTTGATGGGGCAATGGGCGATCGAGGATGCGGTTGTCTCAGGTTTTTTGGCAAACCGCTACAGTTTCAATCCCGGCACCTTTGGGCTCCCGTTTCTTTCTGGCGAATCAGAAGGGGACTATTATGCCCGTCAAATGGCGCATGTGCGTGATTTTGCTATTCAGAACCCAGGCTATGTGGCGGGATTTGTAGCGGATAATTTTGTTCGTAATGAGTTGCTTAATTTTCTTGTGACCCCGCTTTCTTTGCAGCTACGGGATTTGGAGTCCCACGTTCGCGATCTTCCCTATTGGCCGGGCTGGGAAGGTCGACTCGCACCGGAAAGTTACTTGCCGATAGCTGTTAATTTGGTCTTGATCAGCGTAGGGATCGCTGTAGCCTGGAAACGGTTTCGTTGGCTCGGTTTGCTTCCTCTCTTTATCAATGCAGGCTTTACTTTGAATCTAGCCTTGGCACGCGTATCCGGTTGGCGATACAACTTGCCTGTCGACTGGACGATTTTCTTTTATTACGCCATTGGGATAGCTCAAGTTGTTATTTGGGCATTCCTCTTGGCAAAAAGCCGTACATTGGCGTCCAAAGTTTTTGGGATGTCTAGTGACACAGGTATTGCTAAGCCGGTATCAAAAAAACATCAACCGCATGCAAATGCCTATTTGTTAATCGCCGTTTTTTTGCTTTTGTTCTTGGGTTCAAGTTTCTTGATCATTGAAAGACTTAGTCATCCTCGTTACCAGCCTATGGCAACCAAAGAAGCCGCGAGCTCGATTTCCTCAGCCAGCTTGGTTGGACGCGCAACTACTGAGAACCAACAAACAGTGATCGACTTGGTTGCTTCGGGAAAGGCAAAGGCGATAACCGGTCGAGCACTTTATTCCCGGTATTACCGTTCTGGAGATGGGGAACCAGGACGTAATTTTATTTTGATCGATCCAATGGATTTTGAACGGATCACTTTTTACCTGATAGGCCCAAACCCAGCAAGCGTAATTTTGCGAATCGACAGCCCAGATATTGATTTCCCGTCCGGATCGGATGTCCTGGTCGTGCGCTGTGGTGTTTCCTTGGAAGCTGCAGCTGTTGTTGTTATGGAACGCGATGGCGGAAAGCTCTACATTTCTCTAGATCTTTCAGAGGGCTGCCCCGGATCAACTCCTTAGATTTAGGTAGCTATAATTCCCAAGATGCCCAGGAAAAAGTCATTGCGAAACGCAAAAGGCCGAGATATTTCGGGAATTCTCCTTGTAACTTTGGGGATCTTACTTTTATCGGCGATCTTAGCCTGGATCTCTTTGGGAAATTTCAGTTTATCCGTGATGTTCTCCTATATTTTGATGTTTGTCATCATTGTATTTTTATCCTGGTTAGCTCTTCGTATTTTGCGACTGGAAAATCCACCAACTTGGATACTATGGCTAACCATAGGTGCCATTTTGTTTCGCTTAGGCTTGGGTGTTATTTGGTTTGTCACGTTGCCGAGCGGTGGTTACGATACCGACGTACAACGAGCGGGTTATGTGATGGAAGATGCGTACAACCGGGATATGGCAGCCTGGGACCTCGCGCGGTCAAATCAGCCGCTCACGATTGCTTTTCAAGGATTTAGTTCAACCGACCAATATGGCGGATTTCTTTTTCTAAGCGCTGCGGTTTATCGAAATTTATCGGTCGAGAACCATCTTCCTTTGCTTATCGTTTTGATATCGGCAGCTGTCTCTGGCGCCGCGGTCATTTTTACCTGGGCATTTGCCCGCCGCATTTGGGGAGAACGCGTGGCAACACTGGCAGCATGGGGATTGGCAATTTATCCCGAAGCTGCTTTGTTGGGCTCATCCCAAATGAGGGAAGCTTTCACGGTTTTTCTGGTTCCCCTCGCACTTTATGGACTCTTAAGATTCAAAGAGAATCGAAATGTGAGTAATGCCATTTTATTGGCTGCGCCAATAGCCATTACGATACCTACTACTTGGGCATTCACTCCTTCTCTAATTCTTCTACTTGTTTTGGTCCACCTGGCTTCGGATAATTGGAATCTTCTACGATCCTGGAAGTCCTGGACAATCCTTGGTGTAATTTCTACCCTATTGATCCTCTTCCTCTTGTTATTCGTAAATATTCAAGACCTTTGGCTGGTGCAATCTGCAAAATGGCAGGCCTATGTCAGCGCCAACGCTTCTGGCTGGGTTGCCCGTCAATTTGAGCGCATGCCAATATACGGGCAGGTTCCCTTTCTGGTGATCTATGGAATTTTTCGACCTTTGTTACCGGCGGCCTTGGTGGACACTGGCCCAGTAATCTGGGCGGCAATCGGTATTTGGAGAGCGTTGGGATGGACGATATTGCTAGCTATGCTCTTTTATGCAAGTTATTTAGCGTTCAAGTCAAAAGAATGGTTGCGGATCCCCGGCGCGTTATTAACGGCAAATTGGATTGTCGTGCTCACAGCATCCTATCGAGGAGGCGGAGATCTATGGGATAGCCCGCGGTATCGCAGCGCTTTCGCTTCCATTCAAGTGGCATTAGCGGCTTGGGCTTGGGTTCGATACCGAGAGACCCGGGATCCGTGGTTGAAACGAGCAATTGTGGGAGGTTTACTGATCATTGCCTGGTTCATCCCTTGGTATTTGCGAAGGTACACCGCAATCACCTGGCCAATTTCTGAACTTTATCAAGTGATTGGTCTTGGGCTGATTAGTGCAATTTTGTTTGTTTTTTGGGATTGGATGCGTCAAAAATAATGTCAGCCTTTGCGAGAAAATTCCGGGACCTGGCTGACAAGAAAATTGCTTATCTAGCTTCCATTCTGGTTGGAGTTTCTTATTTGATTCAGTCTTGGTTCTACGCACATCACCAGACTTCCGTGCTTGATGAAGGTGCGTATCTTGTGAAAGGCTATCTTTTCGCTACAGGCCGATACGCTCCATTTCAAGATTTCGGTCCGCTTACGAATCATATGCCCCTGGCATTCTTGATTCCAGGTTGGGTGCAGGTTTTATTTGGCATGGGTTTAAGAACGGGGCGTTTTTTTGCGATTTTTCTCGGCTTGTTGATGTTGGTTGGACTTTGGCTTCTGGTGAAACGCATGCGTGGACCTTGGTGGGCAGCCGCAGCGATTGGAATTATCACTGTAAATCCTGCGCTGGTGAAAATGTACAGCGTAGGTGTGTCTCAGGTTCTAATCTCCTGCATGCTGGTATCGACGCTGTACTTTTCCTTGGGTCATAAACGAAGTGAAGCACATTTGATCATTGGCTCATTGTTAGCAGCGGCCATTTGGTTCACACGCATCAATATGGCCCCTGTTCTTTTGTTGCTTTTGTCTTATGTCTATTGGGAATATGGTTGGCCGGTCTTTATTAAATGCGCCATCGCTGGTTTTGGTTTCTTACTGCTTGGCCATTTATATTATTGGCCGGAGGTTTTAAAATTGTGGGCATACTGGCTTCCGGATGGGTTAACGCCCTTCTTGAACTACTGGCGCCTTCCTCTCGATTCAATGCCCAAGTGGTCCCCAGAAATTGATTTTGCTGGCCGGCTAAATAGCCTTTTACAAGCGTTGCGCTTCAATCTTGTACCGTTTATCGGCATTGTTTCCGGTATCGTGCTATGGAACGGGTCGTATGGAAAAGGGCGTAAATCAGAAACAAGTGGGATGGTTCTTTTGGCTGTCATGTTCTGGTCATTGTTTCTGTTGCACGCCGTGGCTTCTCTGGTTGGCAATTATTGCGTCTATTGCTTTCAGGTTTATTTGGGTTTCTTCGATGTGCTGGCGATCATTTTCTTTGTACTAGCTTTCTCTTACTGGGTACTCGCTTCATCAAAATCCGCCGACATAGTTTCAGGCATTTTGGTTTTAGTTTTTGGGGCGGCGATGGGAGCTGCGGCGGCAGAGGTATTCCCTAAAGAGTGGTTGCGCCCGAGACTCGTTCGTGACCTTTTAGGCTTAAAGATCTTTGGTGGCACAGAAATTTGGGTGCTGGTCCAAAACAAATTCGGTCTGGAGTATCAATCTATCATCGAATTAGTGCGACGTGATCTCTTGGCATGGATTCCTGTGATCATAGGATTTTTCATCGGAATTCTACTTGTGTTAATTGCGTGGTGGGTAACGCGTCGAAGAGGGGCGGAAACATCGATTAAACGTTTTGGATTTGCTGCCAGGAGTTGGAGCCTTCTTTTGTGTACTGCCATTTTGCTTTCTCCGACCAGAATACTGGGATCTGGTTATACAAGCTACGATTGTTCGGGCGATGTACTCTCCACTTATGAGCGTGCCGGCAGGGCGCTGGCTGACAATGTGCGCCCTGGCGGGTTAGTTTATTGGTCGGGGGGGGATTCTGCGGCGCCTTTGTTATATATCCCGGATGCAGAGATTTTTCCTCCTCAACTCAATGATGGTTATACCTTTCGGATTGGCGGCGATTCCGAGGTAATTCACCGACTTGGCTACTGGGATGAAACCTTACGCACCCAATGGCTTAAAGATTCCGACTACTTGTTGATTGAAGACCGTTTTTATGACGATTTCTGGGTCAACACCGGGGATTGGGTGCAACTTGCCGAAACTCCACCTGTGGACAGCTGCCGAGAAGGCGCAAGCATCCATATTCTTGTGCGCGTTTCCCAATAGCTGCAGCAATTTCAAAATTCAGCTGTTATAATTCAACGGCTGAATTTTAGACATGGAACAAAACCTCGATTCGGCCAGGGATATGCTCCTTTTGGAGCAAATAGAAAACGATCCTGACGTAACCCAGGCTAATTTGGCTTCCCATTTGGGGGTGGCTGTTGGGACGGTGAATTGGCACCTAAAAAGATTGGTAGCCAAGGGTTACGTAAAGGTGAAACGCGCCCAAAGGCGCAAACTGCGCTACCTAATTACTCCGCAAGGCATTAGCCGCCGGGCGCGGCTGACCGTGAATTACATAGAGCATTCCATGCAGCTTTATCGCAAGACGCGCCGGCGCGTGCAGCAACTGCTTGACGAGGTTCGCGTCACTGGCTTACAAGGCGTCCACATACAAAAATTTAATGGAGATCCAGAGGATATTGCTGACATTTGCCGACTTACTTGCCTGGAACAAGGGATAGCTATTCTCACCCCAACTGAAAAGGGACCTACTTTGGGTGTTCGCGGTCATAAAGTCTATTTGGAATGGGGAGAAAAGTAAATGAGCCCGAAAATGGTCGCGAATCGCTCAAAAAGCGAATCCAAACATATTTTGATCACAGGCGGCGCCGGGTATATCGGTTCTTTGTTGACCGGGGAGCTGCTCCGAAATGGTTACCAGGTAACCGTTTTAGACAAATTACTTTTTGGTGGAGATTCATTAATCAACTATCTATCCCATCCTGACTTTCATTTTGCGAAAGTCGATGTATGGGAGCCGCGCGCCCTACGCGAATCGATTAAGGGAATCCAATCCAAACCATACGCACTAGTCCATTTAGCAGCTATTGTCGGCTTCCCTGCCTGCCAGGCTGTTGGCCCGCAAGTGGCGCGACGATACAACGTGGAGACTACTCAACACGTATTTGAGCAAGCGGCGGAGCTGGGCGCGAAGAGATTTATTTTCGCTTCTACCTACAGCAACTATGGGCGTTCACTCAATGGTCAACTGGTAACTGAAGAGACCTCTCTTGATCCGCAATCCCTTTACGCGGAGACAAAAATTGCGGCTGAGAGCTATCTGCTGGAGCAGAAAGATTCAGAATGTGCACCGTTGATTTTTCGGTTGGCAACCCTTTATGGAATCTCCCCCAGGACACGTTTTGATTTAATTGTGAATCAATTTGTGTTGGATGCGTTCACAAAACACGAACTGCTAATTTATCAAAGAGGCTATTCACGTTCATTTGTACATGTGCGCGATGTAATCGCCGGTTTCCTTTTGGGTCTGGAAGCCGCAGAGAAAAAGATTCGAGGGCAGGTATTTAATCTAGGATCTGAGCAGGGAAATTATCGCAAAGACCAAATTGTCAATCTTGTACTAAAGCGATTACCGGAAACGACCGTGCGCTATAAAGATTTGACTTTCGGCGGTGACATGCGCGATATCACCGTCTCCTATGAAAAAATTCGCCAGGAGTTGGGATATAAAACCAACCTTACCGTGGATGATGGCGTGCGTGAAGTCCTTCATGCCCTGCAAACCGGATTGATAAAAAATCCTCATGATGAACGTTTCAGAAATGCTCAGTTCATTGTGCAATGACTAGGTGATAACAATGGAGAAATTTTGGTCAGGTAAGCGAGTGACGGTAACCGGAGGCGGAGGGTTTCTCGGGTCCTTTATTGTCGAAAAATTGAAAGCGCACGGCGCCAATGAGATCTTTATTCCAAGGAAAACGGCATACAACCTGGTAGACCCGGATGATATTGGCCGCATGTTAACGGATAGCAATCCGGATGTCGTGATCCATGCGGCGGCTTTGGCCGGCGGGATTGGCGCAAACCGGGCGCGTCCGGCCGAATTCTTTTACACCAACCTGATGATGGGGGTTCCCTTGATGCATCAGGCCTGGAAACGCGGCGTGAAGAAATTTGTCGCGCTGGGGACCATTTGCTCTTATCCCAAATTTGCACCCACTCCATTTCGCGAGGAAGATCTTTGGAACGGGTATCCTGAAGAAACGAACGCTCCCTATGGGCTGGCGAAGAAAATGTTGTTGGTTCAAGCGCAGGCTTATCGTCAGGAATATGGCTTTGACGCCATCTTCCTTCTGCCAGTAAACCTATACGGACCTCGCGATAATTTTGACCTGGAAACATCGCATGTCATACCGGCGCTTATTCGAAAGTTCACTGAAGCGCAGGAAAGAGGAGACCGTCAGGTGGAACTCTGGGGTGACGGTTCTCCAACTCGCGAGTTTCTTTACGTTCGGGATGCTGCAGAGGGAGTGGTCCTTGCGGCAGAGCGATACGATGGGGCTGAACCAGTGAATCTGGGTTCCGGACAAGAAATTAGTATCAAAAAACTCGCTGAGACAATTGCCGAATATACGGGTTACAAAGGTGAATTCGTCTGGAATACCGAGAAGCCGAACGGGCAACCCCGCCGTCTTTTGGATGTGAGCCGTGCCGAAGAGTACTTCGGATTCCAAGCCGGGACCAACTTTGAGGATGGGCTGCGCAAAACAGTGGAGTGGTTCCGCGAACATCGCAATGTGGCTGTGAAGTGAGCGACTTGGCAACGAAATCAGCCAGCGCAACTGCTCAAACCGTTTTTATCAAACCCCAACGTGGGTTGGTTGGTTTCGATCTGCGCGAGCTGTGGCATTTCCGCGAGCTGATTTTTTTCCTTACATGGCGCGATATCCTGGTACGTTATAAGCAGACACTGCTGGGTGGAACCTGGGCTATTTTGCAGCCACTGCTCCAAATGGTCATCTTTAACTTTATTTTCGGAAACATCGCTGGCCTCTCGAGCGGTGGCATTCCTCGGCCTCTTTTTACCTATGCTGCTCTCTTGCCTTGGAATCTCTTTGCCAATGCGGTGGGCGATGCCGGCCGTTCGCTGGTGACCAATCGCAACATGATCACCAAGACTTACTTCCCGCGCATCATCATCCCCCTCTCTGACATTCTTAGCGGCGTCTTGGATTTCCTAATTGCCGCAATTATCTTGGGGGGCATGATGTTCTTTTATGGCTTTGCCCCTAATCAGGCAATCTGGGCTTTGCCTCTATTTATGCTCTTGGCTATGTTAGCCGCACTGGGGATGGGTCTTTGGCTTTCTGCGCTCAATGTGCATTACCGCGATGTGAAATACATCATCCCTTTCCTCACGCAGTTCTGGATGCTGGCGACACCCATTGCCTATGAGGCGAAAGAAATTTACGACCGCATCCCTGACAGCCTGCATTGGCTTTTTGCGCTCAACCCGATGGTGGGTGTGATCGAGGGTTTTCGCAATGCCTTGTTGGGTACACCTATTTATTCCACAGGAACCCTGTGGATCTCAATCGTTGCTACCCTGGTTTTGTTCTTCACCGGGTTGCTTTATTTCCGCAGTATGGAACGCACTTTCGCGGATACGGTGTAGCTGATGAGCGAGATCGCAATCCAAGTGAAAGGTTTAGGCAAGCAATATCGCCTGGGCGGCAAGGTAGATGGCTATCGCACCTTGCGCGACACTCTTGCGGACACAGCTACATGGCCGCTGCGTTTGTTAAAAGGCGAATTGCGCCACCGTGCTGAGAAGATTTGGGCGCTCCGCGATATATCCTTCGAGGTTCAACGTGGCCATGTGCTCGGCATTATTGGGCGGAATGGGGCTGGCAAAAGTACCCTACTTAAGATCCTGTCGCGCGTCACTGAACCGACTGCCGGCTACGCGGAGATACGCGGTCGCGTGGGGTCCCTCCTCGAAGTTGGCACGGGTTTCCATCCTGAGCTGACCGGGCGAGAGAATATTTATTTGAACGGCGCGGTGTTGGGGATGAAGCGCCGCGAAATTGCAGCCAAGTTCGATGAGATTGTGGAGTTTTCTGGGGTTTCAAAATTCATCGACACTGCTGTAAAACATTATTCGAGTGGTATGTATCTACGTCTGGCCTTCTCGGTCGCCGCACACCTGGAGCCTGAAATCCTGATTGTCGATGAGGTATTAGCGGTTGGGGATGCGGAATTCCAACGCAAATGTCTGGGCAAAATGAGCGATGTGGCAGAGGCTGGTCGTACCGTACTTTTTGTGAGCCACAATATGTCGGCCATCTTGCGGCTGACGGAACAATCTATTGTGCTGGAAAAAGGGGAACTAGTTTTCCGAGCTTCAACGCGTGAGGCAGTTGATTACTATATGGCTTCTGGTCTTTCCCAAAGTGGCGAACGTATTTGGTCGGAAGAGGACATTCCCGCAGACGCGGCTCCGTTCAAGCCTATTGCCATGCGTGTGCGTGATCCACAAGGTAAGGTGGCGGAATCCGTGCAGTCTCGTCAGCCTTTGGAGATTGAAATCGAGTACGAATTGAAACAACCCATTCAGGGTTTACGCGTAGGTGTTTACTTGCAGACCATTCGTGGGGAAACCATATTTACTTCATTCGATACCGACGAGCCAAAGCAATACGACAAATTTGCTACTCGAGCTGCCGGACATTATTTGAGCCGAGCGGTACTCCCGGCGAATTTCTTGAATGAGGGTCAATATGTTTTAGGTATCAATGCCAGTTCGTTTCGCGTACGGCGCTATTTTCAAGAAGAACGCGCCCTGGCATTCATGGTGGATGCCATGGGGGCTCCCGGCATGCAATGGCCTGAACCTCGCCAAGGTCCTTTGCGTCCTTTGCTTGATTGGGATATCGAGCAAATCGAGGCTGTGAAGGCTTGAAATGCTGAGCGGCACAAAGATCAAGGAAGTGTTGGGTGAATTACCCCTCACGGCTGAAATTGACTGGGCTTTACGAGGTCACGGTTTGCCGGTGGACGGTTTCAATTTGGAAGAATTGAAAACCTCTTTACCCGAATGGTGTCAACAATTAAGAAATTCTGCGGTACCTGCTGATCAGGGAAAAAAGGTTCTTGTCTTTGCCACCCTGCACTATTGGATCAACCATGCAACTTTGCTTTCTTTAGCTCTGACTGGTCTGGGCAACCAGGTTACCTTGGCTTACTTGCCTTATCCCAATTGGAAAAAGCCCGTATCTAAATTCGATTTACGCCGCCGAGAAGCATATACACGCAGTGTGTTCAAACCAGCTGAAGATTTGATTCAAATACATTCATTTGCCAGCAGTCAGGAAGACATGAGGCTGCCTTCTGTCCTTGAGGAAAATATCCATCGCGTATCGGTGATGGATACTCAATACACACTTCAGGTCGAAGATGTAAATGAAGATAGCGAGCTTTTCCAATTACGCTTGGAACGCAATCGAGTTGCAGCAGCAGCCGCTTTAACCTGGATGCAAACTGAGCAACCTGATGTGGTGATTCTGCCTAACGGTTTGATCCTTGAGTTTGGCGCGGTATTTCAAACTGCAAGCCACCTGAAGATCCCCGTTTTGAGCTATGAATTTGGGGAGCAACGTGAACGTATCTGGCTTTCCCGCAACACCCCAGTGACGCTCCAGAAAACCGAAGCGTTTTGGGGGCAAAAAAAGTTCGAGCCATTTGGCGATCAGGAACGCCAAAAAGTCATGGATTTGTTTGCGACTCGCCAAGCCGCGGGTCTGTTTGAGAACTTCTACAGGCGCTGGCAAAAGCAGCCGGCACATGGGGGCTCTTACGCTCGAAAAAAATTGGGTTTGGATGAACGACCGATAGTTTTATTAGCCGCCAATGTAATCGGAGACAGCCTAACCTTAGGACGCGCAGCTTTCACCGGCGACATGAGCACCTGGCTGAAGCGAACATTGCATTTCTTTGCAGATCGCACGGATGTGCAGTTGGTTTTGCGAGTGCATCCAGGTGAACGCAATTTGGATGGTCCGTCGGTAGCTGATCTTGTAGCTAAGGAACTACCCGACCTGCCTCCCCATATTCATCTAGTCCGCGCGGAAGACGATACCAATACCTATGATCTGATCGAGCTTGCCAATCTTGGCTTGGTTTACACAACTACCGTCGGATTGGAAATGTCGATGAGCGGCTTGCCGGTGATAGTCGCAGGCAAAACCCATTACCGCGGCAAGGGTTTCACCATCGATCCCGAAACGTGGGATGAGTATTTCGATCGATTGACAACAAAACTGAGCGAGCCCATCAACGCTCTTCTAAGCGAGGAGCAGCTGGACGACGCTTGGCATTATGCGTATCGTTTCTTTTTTGATTATCCCCAACCCTTCCCATGGCATTTGCTTCATTTCTGGAATGACGTGAAGGCGACAAATCTGACACAGATGCTTAGCCCAGAAGGTCGGGAAAAATATGCTCGCACCTTTGAGTATTTGCTTGGCGAACCTTTCGATTGGGATATGGCATGATCGATAGCGAACGCGATATCAAGCGCCAAGTGCGCGAGTTTTACGACCGGGTCGGTTGGAAAGAGATTTCCGAGGGCTTGTATCAGAATGCGCGTTACGAAGATCTGCGCCCAGTGACCCAGGAATATGTCCATCGCTGCCACCTGCGAGTGAGTAGGCATTTGACACCCCAAGGGCGCTTATTCCTGGATGCAGGTTCCGGACCCATCCAATATCCAGAATACATTGATTATTCACGCAATTACCAAAAGCGCGTGTGCGCCGATATTTCCATCACCGCGCTCAAAGCGGCGCGGGACCGCATTGGCAATAACGGCACATTTGTAGTCAGCGATGTTTCACATTTGCCATTTGCAACGAATGCCTTCGATGCCTTAGTTTCCTTGCACACCATCCATCATTTACCATCCGATCAACATTTGCAGGCCTATTCAGAATTGCATCGCGTGCTGGCGCCCAATCAAAAAGGTGTCATTGTGAATGGCTGGGATCATTCGGCTTTGAATGCCGTATTTCACCGCATCAAGGGATGGCTTAAAAAACGCAAAGGAGTTGGCCTGGTGAATGGAACGTCTCCTGCCGAAATCGAATTAGGCAAAGGTACTTTTGTGAATAAGCAGGACGCACGATGGCTTAAAAAGGCTTTACGCAACAAAATGGATTTCAAAATATTGGTCTGGCGCAGTGCGGATACCAACGTGCTTCGCTTTTTTATTCGAGAAGAATGGGGAGGGCGGTTTTGGCTTCGGGTCTTGTATCGCCTGGAAGAGACGTTTCCCCGTTTTTTTGGCGAAAAAGGTTTGTACCCCCTGATTGTGATTAATAAGTAACTGGAGACAATATGGATTGGAAAAAACAGGTGGTTTTGGTTACCGGCGGCACGGGTTCTTTTGGGAAAGAGTTCATTCGCATTCTTTTGGCGGAGTACAAACCCGCCAAAGTAATTGTCTTCAGCCGCGATGAACTCAAGCAGCATGAAATGCGCGAAGCTGGTTTTGATCAACCAAACCTGCGCTACTTTATTGGTGATGTACGTGACTTAAGCCGTCTCAAGCGGGCAATGGATGGCGTGGATATTGTTGTTCACGCGGCGGCTTTAAAGCAGGTGCCAGCCTGCGAATACAATCCCATGGAGGCAATCAAGACAAACATCCTGGGTACCGCCAACGTGGTTGAGGGCGCGCTGGAGACGACAGTAAGCAAGGTGCTCGCGTTGAGCACTGACAAAGCTGTCAGCCCTGTCAATCTTTATGGCGCCACCAAACTGGCGGCAGAGAAACTCACGGTTCAAAGTAACGCTTACTCTGGTGAACGACCCAGCCGGTTTAGCTGCGTCCGCTATGGAAATGTAATAGGTAGCCGAGGATCTGTGGTTCCAATTTTCTTACGCCAGCGCCAAAATGGAATCCTAAATATTACCGATAAGCGCATGACACGCTTTTGGCTCACCTTGGAGCAAGGTGTGCGCTTCGTTCTCCACTGCATTGAGGTCATGCAGGGCGGTGAAGTATTCGTGCCAAAACTGCCCAGTACTTCCATTGTGGAACTTGCGCAGGCGATCGCTCCGCAGGCAAAATTAAACGAGGTTGGCATCCGACCAGGGGAAAAATTGCATGAGGTTTTGATTTCTGAAGATGAAGCCCGCACTACGGTAGAAATCGAAAACATGTACGTAATTCAACCGGCACACGGCCCAGGTTTTGTTCATTCCTGGAGTGGCAAAGGTAAAACCTTACCCGAAGGTTTTTATTATGCTTCCAACGAAAATCCGCAACAACTTAGTGCGGACTCTCTCAAAGGAATGATCGCTCCGATTGAAGCGGAATTGCAGGCAGGCTTGCTGGCATGACCCGCATTTTGATCACTGGTGCCAGCGGACTCCTTGGGGTTAACCTTGCACTTGAAGCTGCGAAAAAATACGAAGTGGTGGGTCAAACCAATACGCAGTTGCTTCTTGACCCTGGTTTTGCCACATTGGAGGCGGATCTACTTCAACAAGGCGAAGTTGAACGGGTTCTAGATGAAAGCCACGCAGACTGGCTGATAAACTGCGTGGCTTTAGCAAACCTGGATTCATCGGAGAAACAGCCTGAATTGGCCCAACAACTCAACGCCGAACTTCCCGGCCGGCTGGCCACCCAGGCGGCCAAGCGTGGTATGCGGTTCTTGCAAGTTTCCACAGATGCGGTTTTCGACGGTATCAAAGGGGATTATGACGAAGAAGATGCTCCATCGCCGATAAGCGTCTATGGCCGCACAAAGCGAATAGCGGAGTTGGCGGTCAAGGCTGCTCATCCGCATGTCCTTATCATTCGGCCAAATTTCATTGGTTGGAGTGTTAGCGGAGATCGCAGCTTAGCTGAGTTTTTCTATAACAATCTCTCCAAGGGACAAGCTGTAAATGGCTATACCGACAGGATATTTAGTCCGTTATTGGTTACTGATTTGGCAGTCATCATGCTTGAATTGCTGGAAAAGAATTCTCGTGGTCTTTATCACGTGGCTAGCTTTGATCACTTGAGCAAAATGGATTTTGGTGTGGCGATTGCCAATCGCTTCGAGTTGGATGCGGACTTAATTCAGCCAATGACTACCATGGATACTACGGCACCGCGCGCTCGGAACTTATCGCTTCGAACCTCTCGCGTAACGAAAAAACTGGGGCGAAGGCCTCCTATGGCAGCAGAAGGGATACAAAGGTTTTTCGAGCAGTTCCAATCTGGTTATCGTTCTCGCTTACTAGCCATGTCCCCTCTTGGTGAAAAGGTGAAAGGATAAGATGGAAATCGATATTCAAGGCCGAAAGATTGGCCCGGGACATCCCACGTACTTCATCGCCGATATCGCTGCCAACCATGACGGTGACTTGAAGCGCGCAGTGGAATTAATTCGCTTAGCGAAATTGGCTGGAGCCGATGCCGCCAAGTTTCAGAATTTCCGCGCGCCAAAAATTGTTTCCGACTACGGGTTTAAATCTTTAGGGGAGCAAATTTCTCATCAAGCGAAATGGAAAAAAAGTGTTTTCGAAGTCTACGAAGACGCAGCCATTCCTTTTGAATGGACCCCGACACTAAAAGATGCCTGCGACGAATTTGACATTCACTATTTCTCTTCCCCTTATGATTATGAAGCCATCGATATGTTGGATCCCTACGTCCCCGCATACAAATCAGGCTCCAGTCTGATCTCCTGGCCTCAAGCGATTGTGAAAATGGCGACGTATGGAAAACCCATCCTGATCGCTACAGGGGATTCAGACATGAGTGATGTAGAGCGGGCTGTGGAAATGGTCCTGCCGGCCAACAAACAGGTTGTTCTGATGCAATGCAATACGAACTACACTGCCAGCGAAAGCAACTACGATCATTTGCATCTTAACGTATTGAAAACTTACGCACAAAAGTGGCCTAACTTGATCCTGGGCCTTTCGGATCATACTCAAAGCGCTGCTCCAGTGGTGGGAGCCGTTGCGTTGGGCGCTCGTGTGATCGAGCGCCACTTTACGGATGATAACAATCGAGAAGGACCAGATCACAAATTTGCACTTAACCCCAAAAATTGGGCGCACATGGTGCAGGAAGTCCGCATTCTGGAACGCGCCTTGGGTTCCTCGGGAAAACGAGTAGCCGATAATGAGAACGAGACTTACATTGTCCAGCGCCATTGCTTGCGCGCTGCCCGCGATGTAAAGGTCGGTGAAATATTTACAGAAAACATGATCGAAGTCCTGCGCCCAGCTACTCCGGGTGCCCTGATGGCCTGGGATATTCCAAATGTAATCGGCAAGAAGGCGGCAAGAGACCTGCCTTTTGGCAAAGATTTGCGTTGGGAAGATCTGAAATAACGCGAATTGAATGAAGATTTTGTATTTCAGCCGCAGTTACACTGCACACGATCATCGTTTTCTGTCCGCCATTGTCGAAGGCGGGCATAAGACGTTTTTTTTACCTTTAGAGAACAAAAAGCCTTCAGAACGCCGCCCCTTGCCTAAAAATGTACGGCAGCTTTCGGGTTCGCCGAAAGAAGTGATCGCAAAAATAAAACCAGACCTTATTCATGCGGGTCCCCTGACTGATTGCGGCTATCAGGTCGCCAGGTCCGGTTTTCATCCATTCATTGCCATGTCATGGGGATCAGATATTTTGTGGGAGGCGCAACGTAATTCAATTGCCCGAAAACGAGTCCGCTTCTCTTTAAATCACGCTGATCTTGTTATTGGCGATTGTCAGAGCGTTAAAACAGCTGTCTTAAAAACAGGGGTTCCAAAGGAACGAATTGTCACCTTTCCTTGGGGCGTTGATTTGGAAAAATTCCATCCAAAGGGTGACGATGGTGCGCTTAGATCTAGGTTAGGATGGAAAACAGAA
>Ga0209431_10001252_pt1 | contig 21220 bp, 19 predicted proteins | sample RifCSP13_3_FD_184021 | JGI IMG/M metagenome (GOLD analysis project Ga0209431, IMG submission 184021) | Soil microbial communities from Rifle, Colorado - Rifle CSP2_sed 13_3 (SPAdes) (version 2) | ecosystem: Environmental > Terrestrial > Deep subsurface > Rock core/Sediment | place: Rifle...
AGGTTTGAGGTTTATCCTTTACTGTTTACTGTTTACTGTTTACTGTTCACTGTTCACTGTTTACTACTCCTCATCCTCTGTCACATCGTCGCCAATCTCGAGACTTTCAAAATTGTCGAATTCATCAAAAGAGGAAGATTCCACTTCTTCTTCTTCCTCGGCAGGGTTGGTACGGGGTAATTTTATAAGGTAATAAACATCTTCGGTTTCAAAGGGAATAGCCACTTCAATTTCACCTCTTGGGTTGGTGAAAGTAATGGTGCGGTCTTCATACCCGTCGGGGTATTTTTCCTTCAGCTTTTCAACCAGCTCCTCCGATAACTGCTCGTAAGCTTTGATGATTCTTTTCTTTCCCACGATTTTACTAGTAATTTGTTAAGTAGATCTGACGGGGGTAAATTTATATAAATTTTAATCTCAATTGCAAAAGCATTCTGCTATTTTTTTTCATTTTAGCGATTACTCTCAGTAAGCACAATGCTTATCGAGGGATGTTGCAGCCATGCCGATTCCCGCAGGGTTGACAGGTTGATTTTCCCGATCAGGTAATTAAACCCCGGCGATTCGTGCTTCACGGAAATGGACTCAAAATCACGTATATCCGGAACAATACCGTTATGGTAGCTTGCATATACTTCGAGTTCAACATCCTGCGTAAAAACAGGATTCAATTGCTGGGTTATTTTTTTATACTCATATTTATAGTCATAGGTGAGTGCGGAAATATCCGATAGCACGGCCGAACCGGTGGCATTGCCTCCGGCTCCCTTGCCCATGAAGAACTGGTGTTCGGAAAAGGCACCTTCGATCAACAGCCCGTTGTACTCATAGTTGACTTTGTTGAGCGTGTCGGACAGCGGCACAAAGCGGGGCATGCAATAGGCATAGACCTTGCTGCCGGTTTTTTTGCATAAGGCAATCAGCTTAATGCTGGCATTTTTCTCCTGTGCATACCTTATGTCGGCCTCTTTCAGATTACCAATACCATAATTGAAAATATCTCCGGGTTTCAGGATGATGCCAAAGGCATGCACCAGGATGATGAGGAGCTTGTATTTTGGATCAAGACCCTGTATATCCAGGCTTGGGTCGGTTTCGGCATAACCCAGCTCCTGGGCGTTTTTCAGCGCTTCGGCAAAGGTCTGATCGTGGTTGAAGATGTGCGTTAGGATGTAATTGGTAGAGCCATTGAGTATTCCTTCCACACTGGTCAGCAGATCGTTGTCATAATACTCCTCAAGGTTTCGGATGACCGGGATACTGGCACAGCAAGAGGCTTCGTAAAGGAACGGTGTTTTATACCTGTTCTGAAGCTCCAGCAGGGTAGTGAAATTCTCTGCAATCATTTTCTTATTCGCCGAAACAACCGCTTTCCCTTTTTTCAGGGCTGCCGAAACAATCTCAAATGCCGCATCAACTTCATCGATCAGCTCCACAACCACATCAATATCGGGATCGTTGAGGATCTCATCGCGGTTGGTGGTGAAAAGTGATGCATCAATGGAACGTTTTTTTTCCGGATGCTTAATGCATATTTTTTTTATTTCGGCGTTTATTCCCCTTGTCTGTTGCAGTACACTGTAAAGACCCTGCCCTACGCAGCCGAAACCGAAAATTCCCAGCCTGATTTTCTTTTTCATAGTTGTAATTGGTTACTTATTTTTTCCGTTATAGCCCGGGAACGAACCTGTAAAAAGAAAAAATCCCTTTTGATTGGTCAAAAGAGATCGGACTGACAAGCCATTCCGGAAAGAACGTAAGGCGACAAATATAGAATTATTTCAACAATATTTTTATTTGCCTGTTATTCAATTTTGACAGAAATTGTATTTTTGCAACTTAAATTTAAAACCAAACGTTATGAAACGCATTATGTTCGTTATTATCATGTTGGCAGCCGGATTGTACGCCGGAGCCCAGCCAGTTGCCGGAAAATTCTTTGTCGGCGGGTCATTGAATATTTGGGCATCAACCGATAAATCTAAGGTTGATGGTATTACCTTCACCGATGAAAAGAGTTTTAACTTCGATTTCAATCCCAGGCTGGGTTATTTTGTAAGTGACCGGATTGCTGCCGGAATAGGGCTCGGTTTTAGCAATTCAGTCACTAAATTTCCCGATGACATTCCCGATAAGTCGACAAGCTCCAGATTTTATTTTGAACCATTCGTACGGTATTATCTCATATCGGGCAAAGCCGGAATTTTCGCCGAAGCTTCGGTAGGTACTTATGTCGGGAAGAACAAATTATACTATGATACCACTACCGACGAGTGGAACAATCTCGGGATCTTCGCCGGGGTGTCGCCGGGTGTTTACTATTTTATAACGGAAAAACTGGCCCTCGAAGCGTGGATTGGATGGATCGGAATTGAAACCGATGTGGATAAATTTTCCGACGACGACAAGGACATCTATACGGAATTCCAGATGAGCCTGTATCCGAGCAATATATCGCTGGGATTGAAGTTTATTTTATAAGTAATAATTATTCCGGTGATGTACCGGTGTGTAATTCTTATTTTATCATTATCTTCTCGGTATGGATCTCCTTGTTCGCAAAGTTGATCCGTACGAGATATATGCCTTTTTCCTGCTTATCGAGCTCTATTTCCGCCGTGGTTGTGTTCGGCGGATAGTCCTGGTTGAAAATAACTTTACCTGTGATATTCAGGATCTGTACCGACAGGATATTGTCGGAGGAGGAGACGGTAAGTCTTCCTTCGGTGACCGGATTGGGAAACAGTTCAATACTGCGTTCAGGTTGTTCGGGCCCCAGATATGCATAAAAACCGTATTCGCCGATACGTATGGAAGAAGCCGGGTCACTGTTGCCATAAACTGAGGAGACCAGAAAGAAGAGGATGGCGGTTAAGGGTATTACATTTTTCATAGGCTCTTCATTTGTAAACACAAATATATAACAAAAATCATTCCAATGTTCAGAAACGCATTATATGCGTTTTTAACAGCCATGCAGTTAATGAACAATACATTGCTTACCTAAAGCATACCCAACTCCAGCAAGGCTTCTTCCGACATCATGGACTGGTTCCAGGGCGGATCAAAAACCAGGTTAATGTCCACATCGGTAACACCTTCCAGGGCGGCCACCTTATCCCTGATCTCATTGGGCAGGGTGTCGGCAACCGGACAATTGGGAGCGGTAAGCGTCATGACGATCTTTACCTTTTTGTCATCGTCCGTTTCGATATCATAGATCAATCCCAGGTCATAAATATTCACCGGGATCTCCGGGTCGAAGGTGTTTTTCAGGATCTTTACCACCTCTGCTTCCAGCTGTAATATGTCGTTTCCGTCCATTATTTCTTAGTTGTTACCGCCTGGTAGGCCAGGGCATACAGTTTCATTTGTTTGATCATGGAAAGCAATCCGTTGGCCCGTGTTGGTGAAAGATTTTGCCGCAGTCCGATCCGGTCAATGAATGAAAGTTCGGCCTGCAGGATCTCTTCGGGCGACCGGTCGGACAACACCCTGATCAGTAAGGCTACAATGCCTTTGGTAATGGTCGCGTCACTGTCGGCAGTAAAATGTATTTTTCCCATATCGAAGGCTGCATTTAACCATACTTTTGACTGGCACCCGTTGATCAGGTTTTCCTTCAATTTAATTTTGGGGTCGATTATGGGCAGATCCCTGCTGAGTTCAATCAGGTAATTGTATTTATCCATCCAATCGTCATACACCTCAAATTCACCTACAATTTCCTCCTGGATGTCTGCAATGCTTTTCACGATACTATAGTAACAAATGACAAAAAATTAGGTTCTGAATATACGAAATTTAACCGAACATTGTTTTTACTTTCTTTACGCCTTCCACCAGCGCATCGATCTCCTCCACCGTATTGTAAAGGGCAAGCGAGGCCCTGATGGTGCCCCCGATCCCGAAATGCTGCATGACCGGCTGGGCGCAATGTGTTCCGGTTCTAACGGCAATGCCCAGTTTATCCAGTACCATACCGGCGTCATAAGGATGAATATCCCTGAGGTTGAACGAAATTATGGAGCTTTTTGGCCGGGTGTTCCCGTAAAGTGTTATGTAGCCAGTTTCAATCAGCTTCCGGGTACCATATTCAAGCAGCTGGTTTTCATGGCTGGCAATATTTTCAAGTCCCAGTGAAGATACGTATTTAAGTGCCGCAGCCAGGCCAATGGCTCCGATATAATTCGGTGTTCCTGCTTCAAATTTAAAAGGCAGGCTGTTGTAGGTTGTGTGTTCAAACGTGACCACATCCACCATTTCGCCTCCTCCCTGCCAGGGTGGTAACTCCTCCAGCCATTTTTCCTTGCCGTACAGAATTCCGGTACCGGTGGGTCCGTATATTTTATGGCCTGAAAAAACAAAGAAATCACAATCCATTTTCTGAACATCAACGGGATAATGCTGAACCGACTGTGCGCCGTCGACAAGAACCGCCACATTTCGCAGGTGTGCTTTTTTAATGATGGCTTCAACCGGGTTTACCGTTCCCAGGGTATTGGAAACATGAATAACAGCAATCAGCCTGGTTTTTTCGGTGATCATACTGTCAAGCAGGTCGACCTGCAGCAGTCCTTCATCCGAAAAGGGGATAACTTTCAGGGTTGCTTTTTTCCGGTTGCACAGCATTTGCCAGGGTACAATATTGGCGTGGTGCTCCATTTCGGTGATGATGATCTCGTCGCCATCGCGGACGAACTGTTCACCGAAAGAGAAGGCTACACCGTTAATGGAAGCTGTTGAACCCGCCGTGAAAATGATCTCGTGGGAATGGGCAGCATGTATGAAATGCTGAACAGTCTTGCGGGCATTTTCAAAATCTTCGGTCGCCTGTTCGCTCAGGTAATGTACTCCCCTGTGAACGCTGCTGTTCCTGAATGTATGGTACTGGTTGATGCATTCGATAACCGGCAGCGGCTTTTGTGTGGTGGCGCCATTATCGAGATAAACCAGCGGTCTGTTGTACACGTCACGCCGTAGCAGTGGAAAATCCCTGCGGATATTGTCAATAATATAACTCATGTTGAAGGGTTAACTAACCACAGCGAATATCGCAATTGTTGCATTTTGAAAGCTCCCCTTTCAGCCTTTTTTCAACCAGTTCGGTAATCCTTTCCTGAAGAAGAGGCACGGTTATCTTGCTTACAATTTCCTGGGCAAAGGCAAACATAAGCAACAAACGTGCGTCCTTTTCACCGATGCCACGTGAGCGAAGATAGAACATGGCTTCGGGGTCGAGTTGTCCCACCGTTGCACCATGGCTGCATTTCACATCATCGGCATAGATCTCCAGATGCGGTTTTGTGTTCATCCGGGCATCCGGAGACAACAAAATATTGTTGTTTTTCTGGTAAGCCTGTGTTTTCTGCGCATCAGGTTGTACCAGTATTTTTCCATTAAAGGCTCCCGTAGCATCGCCTTCGAGGATTCCTTTAAATAGCTGGTTGGAGGTGCATTCCGGACTGGCATGATTTATCAGTATGAAATTGGCCACGTGCTGGCTGTCATCACACAGAAAAAGACCGTAAAGATTGGTTTCGCAGCCACGGCCGCCAAGGGTTGCATAAAAATTGTTGCGTACAAGTCCGCCGTGGAGCGAGATGGAGTTACCGGTAAAACGGCTGTTCCCGAGCTGGTGGATAAAAAGGTTATTGATCTGAGTGGAAAGGGTGTTTTCGTTTTGCAGGCGGTTATAGTTGACCGTAGCATTTTCTCCGGCAAAAACCTCGGTAAGTGAATTGGCAAGATAACTGTGGTTGGAAAGGGTATGGTCGCACAACACAACATCTACTTTTGAATTTTCCTCAGCAACAATAAGGTTTCGGCGTGTAAGGCGCAGGTTTTTGTCTGAATGGCTCAGGTTAATGATCTGTATCGGTTTTTCAATTACCGTATTCCGGGGCACGAAGATAAAAACGCCATCCTGGGCAAAAAGCGTATTCAGGGCTACCAGTCCATCAGCCGATGTATCGGCATACTGTGAATAATGTTTGTGGAAAATATCGGGGAACCGGGTGGATGCTTCGTTAAGCCCGCAGATTATTACTCCTGGCGGGAAGATGCCCGGAAGGTTGCCGGCATAGTAAAAACCGTTAAGCACCAATACAACATGCGTGTCGAGTTCAGGGATATCGCATTTGAATATTGTACTGATGTCCACCTTGAACGGGTTTACGTTCAGTTCAACATCATAATTGCCGTTCAGGTACTTCTCAAGCGGGGTATACTTGTAAGCTTCATTCCGGGTTGTTGGGATACCCAGCCTGTCGAAATCGTTGAAAGCCTGTTCGCGGTACAAATTCATAATATGCCCCGATCCGGTTTCCAGCAATCCGGTATGCTGTCGGAACAAACTGATAAGATCCTGCTTTATATCCTGTGCTGGGGTGGTTTCATTCATGTGTACGTATCATTAATCATTCTGATTCCTGGTTGAGCCAGTCATAACCTTTTTCTTCCAGCTCCAGGGCAAGTTCCTTGCCACTCGATTTAACAATCCTGCCCTTGTACAATACATGCACAAAATCGGGTATGATATAATCGAGCAAACGCTGATAATGCGTAATGATAATGGTTGCATTGTCCTTGCGCCGGAGCTTGTTAACACCGCCTGCCACGGTTTTCATGGCATCAATATCCAGTCCCGAGTCGGTTTCATCCAGGATGGCAAGGGTTGGCTCAAGAATGGCCATCTGGAATATCTCATTCTTTTTCTTTTCGCCGCCTGAAAATCCTTCGTTCACCGACCGGTTGGCCAGGCTGGTATGCAAGCCAACGAGATCTTTCTTGTCGCGCATAAGTTTCAGAAAATCCGAAGCCGAGATGGGATCCATGCCCTTGAACTTCCGGTGTTCGTTGATGGCTGTTTTCATGAAATTTACTATGGATACACCGGGAATTTCAACCGGATACTGGAATCCCAGGAACAGCCCCTTGCGGGCACGATCCTCGGTACTCATCTCCAACAGGTTTTCACCCTGGTAGGTAACGCTTCCGCTGGTAATTTCGAATAATTCCCTTCCGACAAGCGCAGCGGCAAGTGTACTTTTACCGGAACCATTTGGTCCCATTACGGCGTGCACTTCCCCGGCTTTAACAGTAAGGTTGATGCCTTTCAGGATTTCCTTCCCGTCGATGCTAACGTGTAAGTCTTTTATAATCAGCATTAATTCTGTATTAAAATTCTCAAAAATCGTAAATCATAAATTTGCTTTATCCAACGCTTCCTTCCAAACTTATCTGTAACAACTTCTGTGCCTCTACGGCAAATTCCATGGGAAGCTTGTTCAGCACTTCACGGGTATAGCCGTTGATGATAAGGCCTATGGCATTTTCCGTATCGATCCCGCGCTGGTTGCAGTAAAATATCTGGTCCTCGCCAATTTTGGAGGTTGTGGCTTCGTGTTCAATGACAGCCGATTCATTTTCCACTTCGATATAGGGAAAGGTATGGGCGCCGCATTTATCGCCCATGAGCAGCGAATCGCACTGGGTAAAATTGCGTACCCTGTCGGCGCTCTTAATCACCTTAACCAGGCTGCGGAAGCTGTTTTGTCCATGACCTGCAGAGATCCCCTTTGATATGATCGTGCTCCGGCTGTTCTTTCCGATATGGATCATTTTGGTACCGGTATCTGCCTGCTGGTAGTTATTGGTCACAGCAACAGAATAAAACTCACCGGTGGTGTTGTTGCCGCGAAGAATGCAGCTGGGATATTTCCAGGTGATGGCGGAACCCGTTTCAACCTGTGTCCAGGATATTTTTGAATTATCACCCTTGCAGATACCCCTTTTGGTTACAAAATTATATATGCCGCCTTTCCCGTTTTTATCTCCCGGATACCAGTTCTGCACGGTGGAATATTTCACTTCGGCATTTTCGAGCGCAACGATCTCCACCACGGCTGCATGCAGCTGATTCTCATCACGCATGGGTGCCGTGCAACCTTCGAGATAACTTACGTAACTGTCGTCCTCGGCCACCACGAGCGTGCGTTCAAACTGCCCGGTATTGGCAGCATTGATCCTGAAATAGGTGGAAAGTTCCATGGGACAGCGCACCCCTTTGGGTATGTAACAGAATGAACCGTCGCTGAACACAGCCGAATTAAGGCTGGCGAAATAATTATCGGTATATGGCACCACGCTGCCCAGGTATTTTTTAACCAGGTCGGGATATTCGCGAATGGCCTCACTCATGGAGCAAAAGATAATGCCAAGTTCAGCCAGCGTTTCTTTAAAGGTTGTTTTTACCGAAATGCTGTCCATCACCACGTCTACAGCTACTCCGGAGAGCAGTTTCTGCTCCTCAAGCGGAATGCCCAGCTTGTTGAATGTGCTCAGCAGTTCGGGATCCACTTCATCGAGGCTTTTCAATCCTGCCTGTTGTTTGGGTGCGGCATAATAAATAATGTCCTGGTAGCTTATATCCGGGATGAACAGGTGTGCCCATTTTGGCATTTTCATCGTAAGCCAGTGCCTGTATGATTTAAGCCTGAACTCAAGCATAAAGGCAGGTTCCTCTTTTTTTGCCGAAATGAGCCTGATAACATCCTCGTTTAAGCCCTTGGGTATGGTGTCGGTTTCGATATCGGTAACAAAGCCGTACTTGTAGTCGCCTTTGGTCACCTCTGACAGTATCTTATCCTGTGTATCTTCCATCTTACTAGCTGTTTACTGCAGTTCAATAACCGCAAGTATTTATATTTAGATTAATTCTAAATAATGGCAAATATAATAAATCTATATCAATTTATCCTGATATTTGCAGGCGTTTATAAGTATTCTATTCGTTGCAACATGAGTGATAGAAGGGATCAGCAGGATGAAATCTCATCGCTGGGCGAGTTTGGTCTGATCAGGCATCTTACCGGTGATTTAAAAATAATGAACAGCAGCACCTGCACCGGCATTGGCGATGATGCCGCCGTGCTTGATTACCGGGATAAGCGGGTAGTTATCACAACCGATTTGCTTGTCGAAGGCATACATTTTAATTTGGTATATTCCCCGCTGAAGCATTTGGGTTATAAGGCTGCCGTTGTTAATTTCTCCGATATTATTGCCATGAACGCACAGCCGAAGCAGTTGCTGGTTTCAATGGCTATTTCGCGCAAGTTCACGATCAGCATGGTTGAGGCGATATACTCCGGGATCAGGCTTGCCTGTGAGCAATATGGGGTAGATCTTGTAGGGGGCGATACAACTTCCTCACTTACCGGGCTTACCATTTCCTGTACAGCGGTTGGGGAGGCCTATGAGCATGAACTTGTTTACAGGGGTGGGGCCGGCAACCGCGATCTGATTTGCGTATCAGGTGACCTGGGGGGCGCATTCATGGGTCTGCAGCTGCTTGAAAGGGAAAGAAGGCTGTTTGAAGAGCAGCAATCCGTTCGACCGGTTCTTGAAGGGTATGATTATGTGCTGGAGCGGCAGCTTAAACCCGAAGCGCGCCGGGAAATTACGCATCTGCTGAACGATTTGGATGTTAAACCCACGGCGATGATAGATATATCCGACGGTCTTTCTTCGGAGATGCTGCATATCTGCACGGCATCGGCCAAAGGATGTAAAATATTTGCCGATAAGATCCCCATTCACGAAGAAACCAGGCGTGTGGCCCGGGAATTTGAAATTGAACCTGTAATTGCTGCCCTGAACGGGGGTGAGGATTACGAATTACTTTTTACCGTGCCGGTGATTGTGTTTGACAAAATAGGGAACAGGCAGGAAATTTCCATTATCGGCCATATGGTTGATGCAGCAGAGGGAGCCAGCATGATCACCGCACAGGGGCAGGCAATAATGCTGGAAGCGCTGGGATGGAATCCTTTGCGTTAATTAATCCGTATCGTTGAGCAATCCCTTGATAATACCTCTTTCGGAACCACGGATAAAGGAGATCACATGATCACGTTCCGGTGACTGGGGAAAACTGGCTTCGATATTCCGAAGGGCATCAGAATTGTTAAGGCCTTTCTGGTAAATTGTCCGGTACATTTCCTGTAATTCCTGGATTTTCTCTGTACTGTAATTGCGGCGTCTCAGTCCTACCAGGTTAAGCCCGGCATAGACCACCGGGTCCCTGCCGGCCATTATATAGGGAGGTACATCTTTTATAACCTTGCAACCGCCTTGAACCATAACGTGCAAGCCGATACGGACAAACTGATGCACGAGGCTTCCACCACCCAGTATGGCCCAATCTTCAATGATCACTTCCCCGCCAAGACCTACATAACCTGAGAGGATGCAGTGGTTTCCCACGTTGCAGTCGTGTGCGATATGCACATAGGACTGTAACAGGCAGTCGCTGCCAACCACCGTTTTGCCTTTTGATATTGTTCCGCGGTTTACGGTAACATATTCCCGGATGGTTGTATTATCGCCAATTTCGGCGGTAGTGATCTCACCCTGGAATTTCAGGTCCTGTGGAATGCCCGAGATCACAGCTCCGGGAAAGATGCGGCAATTTTTACCGATGCGCGCGCCATCCATTATGGTAACATTCGGGCCGATCCAGGTATTATCGCCAATTTCAACATCACCATAAATGGTTGTAAAGGGTCCTATTTCCACCTGTTTGCCAATTCTGGCATCGGGATGTAAAGAATACAACGGTTGATTATTCATTTAGAAAAGATTGTCGATAAAAATTAAACAATTGCTATGAACCTGGTTTTCTGGCCAACTGCGCCATGAACGCGGCTTCTATCACCATCTGATCGCCTACGAAGCCTTCACCTTTGCAAAGGGCAATCCCGCGCTTAATGGGTTCTGTAAGTATCATTCTTATATTCAGGGTATCGCCCGGAACAACTTTGCGTTTGAAGCGGACCGTGTCAATGCGCAAAAAATATATCAGATAATTTTCAGGATCGGGCACCGAACTTAATAACAGCACACCTCCCACCTGGGCCAGCGCCTCGATCTGCAATACCCCCGGCATGATTGGTTCTTCGGGAAAATGACCAGCGAAAAAGGATTCGTTCATGGTGACATTCTTTATCCCGTTAACAACCCATTTGTCCATATAGGTGATCTTATCTACCAACAGGAACGGATTCCGGTGGGGTAATATTTTCTGGATCTGGTTAATATCAAAAAGCGGCTCCTTGTCGGCATCATAATCCGGAGGAAGAGGCTTGTTATGAGAGGCTTTAATATTTTTTCTCAGTATTTTGGCAAATTCAACATTGGCATGGTGACCGGGCTTGCTGGCTATTATCCGGCCTTTAAGCCGCACGCCGCATAAAGCGAGGTCTCCTATAACATCCAGGAGCTTATGCCGGGCCGGTTCATTGGCAAAGGCCAGGTCAACGTTATTCAGAATTCCTTCGGGTTTGACCTTTACTTTTGGTTTGTTGAACAATTCGGCCAGCCGGTCGAGTTCATCCTGAGGAACCATCCTGTCCATGATTACAATGGCATTGTCGAGATCACCGCCCTTGATCAGGTTGTTCTTCCGCAAAAATTCGATCTCGTGCAGAAAAACAAAAGTCCGGCAGGCAGAAAATTCTTTTTCGAAGGAGGAGATATTTTTCAGGGAGGCAAACTGGTGCCCCAGCACTCTTGAATTGTAATCGATATGAACATCGATGTACAGGTCATCGTCGGGATAGGCAATAATTTCAATGCCGGCAGCTGCATCCCTGAATTCAACTTTTTCCGGGATGGGATAGAAAATCCTGTCGGCCTGTTGTTCAACGATACCGGCAGAAAGTATTGCATCAACAAAGGGTTTGGCACTGCCGTCGATGATGGGGACCTCGGGTCCGTTGATCTCCATGAGGGCATTGTCGACCCCCAGGCCGTAGAGTGCAGCCAGCAAATGTTCAACCGTAGTTATGGAAGCGTCCTTGTCTACAATAGTGGTGCTTCGTTCGGTAATCTTAACATATTCGGCAAGAGCCCTGATTACAGGATTTCCTGCAATATCCGTACGTTTAAACTGATACCCGTGATTTTCCGGGGCCGGACAAATGGTAACCTCAACTTCAACACCTGAATGCAATCCCCTACCTCTAAGACTTACCGGTTTGGCAACCGTTCTTTGCTTTTCAGCCATTATATTTTTACTAAGATTTCACCAACAAAAACAGGGCGAAATTATAAAAAAATAATCAAATGCAACCACAACCCGCAACAATCACATTTTATCCTTTAACAATTTCAGTTCCTTTTCAAGTTCCGCGATCTTCTTGCTCATCTCGGGAAGGGATTTGTAAACGATCATGGCTTTGATCTGTTTGGATACATTGAGGGCCGGAGAGCCCAGGACGGTTTCATTGTCTTTCAGGTTGTTGCTGACACCCGACTGGGCGCCGATTTTCACGTTATCGCCTATTTTCAGATGTCCCGCAAGTCCAACCTGACCGCCTATCATACAATTACGGCCAACTTTTGTGGATCCGGCCACGCCTGCCTGGGAAACAATAACCGTGTTTTCACCTATTTCAACATTGTGACCGATCTGGATAAGGTTGTCAAATTTTGCACCCCTGCGAATAATGGTGGATCCCATAGTGGCCCGGTCAATGGTGACATTGGAGCCGATCTCAACCCAATCTTCGATAATGACATTACCTACCTGCGGTATTTTACGGTATTGCTGATCCGGCTGCTGAACGAAACCGAAACCGTCGGCTCCGATGATAACCCCGGAATGAATAATGCAGTCACTACCAATGAGACAGCCATGGTAAATTTTGACACCGGAATAGATGATTGTATTGTTGTTTATAATAGTGGATTCACCGATGTAGGCATGGGGATAAATCTTTACATTGTTGCCGATCTCAACATTGGCGCCAACATAGGCAAAGGCTCCGATGTATGTGTTTTCACCTATTTTCGCAGTCGGATCTACAAAACAAGGTTGTTCAATGCCCTTTTTCTCGGGGATCTGTTTGGAATACAATTCCAGCAGGGATGTGAAAGCATCGTAGGCATTGTTTACTTTTATGATGGTGCAATTCAGGTTGTCGTTTACAAGAAAATCTTTGTTAATCAGTACAACAGATGCTTCGGTATTGTACAGGTATTTCTCATATTTCGGATTGGCAAGAAATGCAAGGGTGCCCTTTTTGCCTTCCTCAATTTTAGAGATGCCTGTTACAACTTCATCGGGGTTCCCGATTATTTCACCCTTTGTAAAATCAGCAATTATTCTGGCTGTGAACTTCATGCGTACTGCTTTTTCACTGGTCACAAAATTAACAATTTAACCCAACTTCCTTGGGGTAGCAAAGAAAATATTTTATTTTGGTCTCATTAAGCTGCTGGACCTGGAAAATATCCGAAGCCTGAGTCAGGTCTTTTACCTCGCCCGTATTGTAGAGGATCCTGATGTTGTCGGTCTTGATGCTGTAAGCATTGTTGGAGATAACACCGGCAAATACCAGGGAATTGCATGCCGCAATGTCAAGCCGGAATTTTTCAGCAGCAACTGCGCGCAATTTGCCGAGTTGATCATCGCCGAACGGCGTATCACTTATTTTTACCCGCGGCAAAATGCGGTGTATCAGGTTTCCGGATAGCAGGGAAAGCAGCTTGTCGTCATGACCGGCCCATGATTTGGCCGAAACCATTATGTCGTCGTCATCCAGGCTGGTAAAATTATTCAGTGTTTCAGAGCTGCCGGCGTCCATGGTTTCCCGGGTGAGTTTGTTCCTGAGGAAATAATCAAGTGAACGGGTGGCAAAAAGCGCACTTCCCGATCCGGCTAATTCTTTGGCACGCTGAAGCACTCTGACAAGAAGGTTTTCAGCTGCAATTACGGTTTTATGAAAATACACCTGCCAGTACATAAGCCTGCGGGCTATCAGGAATTTTTCAATGGAATATATGCCTTTTGCTTCTACCACTAACTCGTCATTCACCACATCCAGCATTTTGATGATCCTTTCGGTGCCAATAGTGCCCTCCGCCACTCCTGCAAAAAAGCTGTCGCGCATCAGGTAATCCATCCTGTCCATATCGAGCTGGCTTGAGACCAGCTGGTGCAGGAATTTCTTCGCGTAGTTGTTGTTGAAAATCTCCAGGGCCATGGTAAGCCGGCCCCCGAATTCCCGGTTCAGGTTATTCATCAGCATAATCGACAGGTCCTCATGGGTCAGGCCTGCAATAAGGCTTTCTTCCAAAGCGTGGGAGAATGGCCCATGCCCGATATCGTGAAGCAGGATGGCCGCAGTCACAGCTTCTGCTTCTTCATCGGTGATGGATGCATTTTTCTGCCGGATGCTGTCAATGGCCAGGCCCATCAGGTGAACAGCACCCAGGGCATGCTGGAAACGGGTGTGCGTGGCCCCGGGATAAACAAAACTTGTGAGGCCAAGTTGTTTGATCCTGCGGAGGCGTTGCAGGTAAGGATGTTCAAGGAGATCGAAAATGAAATCCGTGGGTAATTTAATAAACCCGTGAACAGGGTCATTGATGATCTTCCGCTTGTTGAATACTACAGGCAAAACAGGTGTAATTTATTACAGAATACTGCTGGCAAATTACCGAATAATCCGGCACAAAATCAAGGATTATCATCATGATGGCCCCGGGTATTGCGATCAGGTCATATTTCTACCCTATTGTCGCCCCGACGAGGCCTGTAATTTTTTCAGGAATGAATTATTTTTAATAAACCTGAATTTGCTTTTCCGTGGTAAGGCTGAATTTGTAATATATAATAAGGTATTGCAGTTAAAATAATTATTACTATATTTGCAGCGAAATTTCAGTGATAGGGGACAGGTTCGTCCCCTATTTTGTTACTTAACAGGTTCGTCCATGATCAGTGCCGGGCAGATAAGGGAATGTATTCAGCAGGAATTGCCGGGGTGGGGGTTGTTCCTGGTGGATGTAAGCGTGAGGCCGGGTAACCGGATCACCATATTTGTAGATAGCTTAAAAGGAGTCACCATTGAGGAATGCAGAGCGGTAAGCCGGCATATTGAATCAAAATTCAACCGCGAAGAGGAGGATTATGAGCTGGAAGTATCTTCTCCAGGTCTGGACAATCCCCTGAAGCTGCCGGTACAGTTCAGCACGAACATTGGCAGGCAAATTGATGTGTTGAGAACAAACGGTGTAAAATCAACCGGCAAGCTTGTTCTGGCCAATGACGAAATGGTGAGACTTGAGATCGCGATCACGGAAAGGGACAACAAAACAAGAAAAAAGATAACAGTTCTGAAAGAGCTGGATATTAAACATAACGAAATAAAATCAGCAAAAGTGGTCATCAGTTTAAAAAAATGAATTACACATGGAAAACCTAAATTTAATAGAAACCTTTTCAGAATTTAAAGAACTGAAAAGTATTGACCGGGCTACCATGATGAGTGTGCTGGAAGATGTTTTCCGCGGCATGCTTGTGAAAATGTTCGGAACAGCAGACAATTTCGATATCATTATCAACATAGACAAAGGTGATTTTGAGATCTGGCGGAACCGTGAGGTTGTTGAGGATGGTGCCATTGAAGAGCCAGGCAAACAAATTTCCCTTTCCGAAGCCAAGCTGATCGATGAGGAATACGAGGTTGGGGAAGAAGTTACCGACGAGGTGAAACTGCTGGATTTCGGCAGGCGCGCAATTCTTGCCCTGCGGCAAAACCTTACCGCCAGGATCCTTGATCTTGAAAAGAACAATATTTTTTCGAAATACCGTGAACGGATCGGCGATATTATTACGGGTGAGATTTACCAGGTATGGAAGCGTGAGATACTTGTGCTTGATGAGGAAGGGAATGAACTGATCCTTCCCAAGTCGGAACAGATCCCGACGGATTATTTCCGGAAGGGCGACAGCATCCGGGCAGTTGTGGTACGGGTGGAAATGCGCAACAATACACCGCTGATCGTTCTTTCACGCACATCACCCGTTTTCCTCGAACGGCTTTTTGAACTCGAGGTACCTGAAATATTCGACGGACTCATTACCATTAAAAAAATTGTGCGTATACCGGGCGAAAGAGCCAAGGTTGCCGTTGAATCCTATGATGAACGTATTGATCCTGTGGGTGCCTGTGTGGGTATGAAAGGTTCACGCATTCATGGTATTGTAAGGGAATTAAAGAATGAGAATATCGATGTGATCAATTATACCAATAACCTGCAGCTGTTTATAACCCGTGCCCTAAGCCCCGCAAAGATATCTTCAATAAAAATTGATGAGAAAAGCAAAAAGGCAGATGTCTACCTCAAGCCCAATGAAGTTTCTCTTGCCATCGGCAAGGGCGGTTTGAATATCAAGCTTGCCGGACAGCTTACAGGGTATGAAATAGATGTTTACCGTGAAACGGATTATGCCGATGAGGAAGATGTGAACCTCGAAGAATTTGTAGATGAGATCGACGGATGGATCATTGATGAACTGAAAGCCATTGGTTGTGATACAGCCCGTAGTGTACTCAACCTGAATATGGAAGATCTGGTTAAACGCACTGATCTTGAGGAAGAAACGATACGTGAGGTGCTAAAGATCCTGAGGTCGGAATTCGAATAATAGAAGCGGTTACATTTATATTGACGGAATTACTAATTTTGCCGGTGAAATATCAACCAAAAACCAGGAATGTCAGATACTAAAACAACAAGACTCAGCAAGATTGCCAGAGAGCTCAATGTGGGCATTTCCACAATAGTGGAATTCCTGCACAAGAAGGGTGTTAAGATTGATTCCAATCCGAATGAGAAAATTACATCCGAGCAGTGCGATATGCTGTTGAAAGAATTTAGTACTGATTTTAATGTAAAGAAGGAATCGGAAAAGCTGAATCTGCGTAATAAGCGTGAAAAGCTGGAGACGGTTATCCTGGGAGAAGTTCACCAGGAAAAGGAATCCGAACTACAGGAATATGAAGAGGAAGTGCTTGTCAAGAACGTACGTGTAACAGGTTTGCATGCAGAGCCCGAAATTGAACGCCTGGTTGAAAGGGAACAAATCAAGCTGAATGTTCTGGGAAAAATTGACATTGATAAATTAAGTCCTCCCCAAAAGGCTCCGGTACAAAAGGAAGAAAAGGCCGAACCTGTGAAACCACCTGAACCCCAGGTAATCCCGGAACCTGAGTTGACCGTGCCTGAACCGGAAGAGATAAAACCCGTAGCTGAACCCGAAGTTGTCATCCCCCCGGTTGTTGAAACCCCCGCGGAGGAGATACCCCAGAAACAGGAGGAAATTTTTCTTAAACCCGAATACAAGGATGTCGAGGTCAAGGTTGTCGGAAAGATCGACCTGGACTCCATGAATCAGCGAACCAGACCTCCCAAAAAGACGAGGGAGCAGCTGGAAATCGACAGAAAAGCCCGTGCGTATGTGGCACCCAAAGAAGGAGCTGATACTACTGACACTACAGGAACATCCACAGAGAGCAGGCCAAAATTGCTGCGACAGACCCCTGAGGTGATCAAAGCCAGGGCTGAAAGACTTTCCGGACCAACTGTTGTTGGAAAAATGAGCCTGCCGGATACGCAGGCCATAAGTGATGATTCTGCCGCAAAGAAAAAAAGGAAACGGATCAAAAAGGACACACAGCGGGTAAGTGTTGAGAATAAGGTACGGCCGGTTGACCTGGATTTACAGAAAGATAAGAAAAAGAAGAAAAAACGCAAGGGCGGAGGACGCTTCGAGATCAGTGAACAGGATGTCGATAAGCAGATCAAAGATACGTTTGCCCGTCTTTCTACAAAAGGCAGGTCCAAGGGTGCAAAATACCGCCGTGAAAAGCGCGATATCGCCAGTCAGCGAAATCAACAGGAATTCGAAAGGCGGGAATCGGAAAAGAATGTTCTGAAAGTCACTGAATTTGTTACAGTGAATGAGCTCGCCACCCTGATGGGCGTTCCCGTGAATGAAGTGATTGCCGCCTGCATGAGCCTCGGGCTTTTTGTATCTATAAACCAGCGCCTGGATGCTGAAGCACTGGTGCTTGTTGCTGAAGAATTCAGTTTTAAGGTGGAATTTGTAACTGCCGATCTGCAGGAAGATGAGGAGGTTGAAATAGAGGATCCTGAAAGCCTGCTCCCCAGACCACCCATTGTTACCGTAATGGGACATGTTGACCACGGAAAAACAAAACTTCTCGACCATATCCGTCATGCCAATGTAATCGCCGGTGAAGCCGGAGGTATTACGCAGCATATCGGCGCCTACAGTGTTGAGCTGAAGGGTGGCAGGCAGATCACCTTTCTGGATACTCCCGGTCACGAGGCTTTTACTGCGATGCGTGCACGCGGGGCTCAGATTACAGACGTGGCGATAATTGTTGTTGCTGCCGATGATGGCATTATGCCCCAAACGGTTGAAGCCATTAACCACGCCCAGGCTGCCGGAGTTCCCATGGTATTTGCCATAAATAAAATTGACAAGCCCACGGCCAATCCTGAAAAAATAAAGGAAACCCTGGCCAATATGAATATACTGGTTGAGGACTGGGGTGGTAAATTCCAGTCGCAGGAAATATCCGCCAAAACCGGATTTAACATAGAAGTGCTGCTGGAAAAAGTGTTGCTTGAGGCTGAAATGTTAAACCTCAGGGCCAACCCGGATAAACTTGCTGTAGGGACCATTATCGAATCGTCACTTGACAAGGGGCGCGGATTTATTGCCACGGTATTGGTTCAGACCGGTACCCTGAAGCTGGGGGATATTTTACTTGCCGGACATCATTACGGCCGTGTAAAGGCCATGTATAACGAACGCGGGAAGAAAATTGATGTGGCCGGTCCTTCGTTCCCTGTTCTGGTCCTTGGCCTGAACGGCGCTCCCCAGGCAGGTGACAAATTCAGTGTATATGAAAGTGACAAGGATGCCAAGGAGATTGCCACCAAACGTGAACAGCTGCTGCGCGAGCAGGGCCTCCGTACACAAAAGCACATTACCCTGGATGAGATTGGCCGTCGTATCGCCATTGGAAACTTCAAGGAACTGAATGTGATTGTTAAGGGTGACGTTGACGGTTCCATTGAAGCCTTGTCCGATTCACTGATCAAGCTGTCGAACGAAGAGATACAGGTTAATGTGATCCACAAGGCAGTCGGACAGATATCGGAAAGCGATATCCTGCTGGCTGCGGCTTCCAACGCCATCGTGGTCGGTTTCCAGGTTCGTCCCTCGTTGCAGGCACGCAAACTGGCTGAAAAAGAAGAAATTGATATCCGCCTTTATTCCATCATTTACGATGCCATCAACGAGATCAAGTCGGCCATGGAGGGCATGCTTTCCCCCGAGATCCGGGAAGAGATCATTGCCACACTTGAGGTACAGGAGGCTTTCAAGATCACCAAGGTCGGCACCATTGCCGGTTGTATGGTAAGGGAAGGAAAGATCAGGCGGGATACCCGGGTGAGGATCATCCGCGAGGGTATTGTGATCTACTCCGGTAATCTGGCCTCGCTCAAACGCTTTAAGGACGATGTAAAGGAAGCCGTTAGCGGGCAGGAGTGCGGACTGAACATCGAGAACTTCAACGATATCAGAACAGGTGATATCATAGAGGGATACGAAACTACCGAGGTAAAGAAAAAGCTGTAAGTTTTATTGTCCTATGGATGAACTGACCCATCAATCATCCATGATCAAAGCCGAAGCCGTCAACCTGGGATTCGACGGTTGCGGCATCTCCCGGGCCGGGTACCTGGCTGCGGATGCATCACGTCTTACACAATGGCTTAAGGAAAAATACCATGGCAGTATGTCGTGGATGGAGAACCACTTTGAAAAACGAACCGATCCCACGAAACTTGTTGAAGGTGCGCAATCGGTAATTTCCGTAATATTGAATTATTACCCTTCGGAGCATCAGCATGCGGAGGATGCCCCGGTGGTTGCAAAGTATGCTTATGGTGAGGACTACCACGATGTGATACGGAAAAAGCTTAAAATACTGCTTGATTTTATCAATACAACAATCACCCCTGTAAGTGGCAGGGCATTCACCGATTCGGCCCCGGTACTTGACCGTGCATGGGCTGCCAGGGCGGGCCTCGGATGGATCGGAAAAAATACCAACCTGATATCGCCTGAAACCGGCAGCTTCGTCTTTATCGGCTCGCTTATGGTGGACATACCCCTGCATTATGACAACCCGATCGGTGATCTCTGCGGCGACTGCAACCGTTGCATACGGGCGTGTCCTACCGGTGCGATCATCGCTCCGCGTGTTATCGATGCCGGAAAGTGTATTTCCTATTTAACCATTGAACACAAGGGCGAAATCGATGAAGCTTACCGGGATAAATTCATGAACCGGGTCTTTGGTTGCGATATATGCCAGGATGTATGCCCGTGGAACCGGAGGTCCGTACCCCACCGGGTAAAGGAGTTTCAGCCCCTGCCCGGATTGCTGGAAATGGATCGTGAAGATTGGCACAGCCTGGATGAAAAGCAGTTTACAGTACGTTTCAAAAAGTCGGCATTGAAACGCGCAAAATTTGACGGAATAAAAAGAAATCTCGATTTTATCAGGCCGAATAATGAGATGACCTGAAGGCCCGTGAAGTCCTCACCAGGTTGGATATATTCGTCAGGAAATTCTTGGATTCGGCAAGAATATCGAGGTACAGCAAGCTCACACTGGTGGATATGTTTCCTGACCTGAAACGCTTCAGGTGATTTTTCCGCATTTTTGCCAGTTCTTCATGCAATTTCTTCAGCTCGCCGTATTCTTCTTCCGGTGTTTCATATTTTCCTGATGAAAGGCACTTCTGAGCCTGGTTCATGTATTTCAGGGCAGGATGCAGGAACGCTTTCAGGTCATTTGCATCAGCGGAGTTCAACGGCTCATGGTTGTTGTCGACATGGGCAAAGGCAGGTTCCACGATGTAATTTATACAATGGGCAGCTTCACCGAGGGTGTCAAGCATCTGGAAGTAATATTCACCGTCATCCAGGTTATCGGTGCCTTGCAGCCGCGTTACCAGGTCATGGGCATTCTTTTTGTATGTCTTGATCTCTTTGCCCAGTTTCCGGGTTTCCTTACCGGCACCGGCCAGTTTTTTTCTTTTTTCACCCACCAGGGCTTCGAGTGATGTTTTGTAAATATCCGACAGGGTAATCAGGGAAACAGCGATCCTGTCGTTGTATTTGGCAAAAACTGATTTTCCTGCAATTTTTTCATCTTTCCAGAAGTCGTTTTCAGTGGCTTTAGCTATTGACTCCCGCTTTTTATGGATCACATGGGTTTTATATATAAAAGCAATGGCTGTGAGCATAAGAATGACA
>Ga0209431_10001253_pt1 | contig 21220 bp, 14 predicted proteins | sample RifCSP13_3_FD_184021 | JGI IMG/M metagenome (GOLD analysis project Ga0209431, IMG submission 184021) | Soil microbial communities from Rifle, Colorado - Rifle CSP2_sed 13_3 (SPAdes) (version 2) | ecosystem: Environmental > Terrestrial > Deep subsurface > Rock core/Sediment | place: Rifle...
AATAAATCAATTGTATCATTGACAGACTGGTTTTGCAAATTCTTCATTACCTCCTTCGGTGACTAAATTCAAAATAAAGGACTTCAGGAAGTTGTATAAAATGTAGTTGTATGCAAATCGTATGCAAAAGTAAAAAGCCACTCCCAGATAAATACAATCTGAAAGTGGCTTTTATATGTGTGCCGTGCATGGCAAATAACTTGACGGTGAAAGTCCGTTATGGGGGCTTGTAGTAGCCAACCATTAGCCAAGAGCAAGGGTGTCCACCGTGAGGTGGAATCTGAAGGAAGCTGGCGGCAAAATTCCGGCCCGAGGAACACGAACATCATCAGGCATATCCGGTGGGATGAGTTTGCATAACAAAACGAAGTCCAAAAGCTACACGGACAGCGGAGTGTAAATGATGCGGGTACATGGAATGAAGGTTATTTGTCTTACCGCGGGATATCTCACAGACGTGCGGAAACGAAGTATGAAGCACGGTTGAAACAAGATTTGCTGTGAGAAGTCAGCCGAGGCCATAGTATCCTCAGAATATGGGGAAAAGGGCTGAACCTTAAGAAGTGAAAGTAAATGAATGTTACCGGATGAAGGGAAGAAAGCAGAAAATCCCGATAAAAATCGGGACCTGCCTGCAAAGAGATAGGGCGGAACCCGAAGGATATGCAGGAGGGCAGACCTACATTTGGATAACTGAAAACAACTTCACTAATGCCGACAAACCGAGTTATGGATTGCTAGAGCAAATCCTATCTCCATCGAATTTGAACAAAGCCTACAAAAGGGTTAAGAGCAATGATGGGAGTGGAGGCATAGACAAGATGGAAGTTGAATCCCTTGGGGATTATCTTGTTGCCAACAAAGGCAAGCTTATACAATCCGTCATGGACGGGACATACCGTCCGAATCCGGTTCGCCGGGTAGAAATACCCAAGGATGAGAAGAAAATGAGAATGCTTGGCATCCCCACAGTTGTAGACCGTGTCGTTCAACAAGCTATCATGCAGGTCTTATCACCAATTTACGAAAAACAATTTTCAAGAAACAGTTATGGGTTCAGACCCAAACGCAGTGCACACCAGGCATTGAAACAATGCAAAGACTATATCACCCAGGGCTATAAATATGCGGTGGATATGGATTTGGACAAGTTCTTTGATACGGTCAACCAGAGTAAACTGATAGAGATCATATCACGGACGGTAAAAGATGGGCGGGTGATCTCGCTCATCCACAAGTACCTCAAAGCCGGCGTTGTGGTGCGAAATAAGTTTGAGGACACGGACATCGGGGTTCCGCAAGGCGGTCCTCTAAGTCCATTACTGAGCAATATCATGCTTAATGAACTGGATAAGGAACTTGAGAACCGAGGCCACCGTTTCGCACGTTATGCCGATGACATGGTCATTTTGTGTAAAAGCAAGCGAAGTGCCGAACGAACCCTGACCAGCATCATCCCATACATCGAAGAAAAATTGTTTCTAAAAGTAAACAAGGAAAAGACTTTGGTAGGCTACATCTCAAGGATAAAATTCTTGGGATACTCCTTCTATGAAAATGAAAAAGGGGGACGGTTACGGCTACATCCAAAAACCATTATCAAAATGAAAGCCCGGATTAAAGAGCTTACATCAAGGAGTAAGGTTGGGGAGATGCAAGACGAAAGGAAACGCTCAGGCAATATATTACTGGCTGGGTGAATTACTTTAAACTGGCAGATATAAAGAGCCTTCTGCCGAAAGTAGATGAGTGGTATCGCAGGCGCATACGGATGATAATCTGGAAACAATGGAAACGGATAAAGACCCGTGGGCGCAATCTCATAAAGCTTGGCATTGCAAAATACAAGGCATGGGAATATGCGAATACAAGAAAAGGTTACTGGCGAACTGCCAATAGCCCAATCTTAACAAGGTCTATCACCGACGACCGTCTAAAACAAGCAGGCTACATTTTCTTTACGGACTATTATCGGAAAGTGGTGGCATAAATTAAGGAACCGCCGTGTACCGAACGGTATGCACGGTGGTGTGGAAGGTCGAAACGGGAAATAATCCCGTTTCTCCTATCCGATTACCGTTAATATACGCCTGGTAAAGCCCAAATCCGGAAATATACAACGTAGCTTTCCTTATGTCTTTGTCAGTATTGAACTCTTTCCGGAAATAACGGGCTGCAAGCCGTGTTTTCCCTTTCAAAACATCTCCCGTAAAACTTCGGTCAAGCCCTGTCCATTTCGCCTGCCAGTCATTTTCCCCGACAAATGACATTGACCACTGTGCCGGTTGACTCCATTCTGTTGTGCCCTGGTTGGTAAAAACTTTTACTTTCCAAAAGCGCACAGAACGGCTTACAAGAGGCTTTCCATAATATTTTACATGAACGAATTTATCTGATTTTACCTGCTTTGAATTCCATATGTCTCCCTCACCGACGTTTAACTTTTCCAATGAAGATGCTTCCAGTATATGATATGCTGTTTGCCGTATACCACGGAAATTACCTGAAATTTCCCAACCCAGTCGCGGATTTGGACAATCAATTCCGACCGGATTTTTTAATAATTCACATCTCAGGTTTTCAACCTTCACGCTCGGTTGTTCGCTGCAGGCAAAGAAAAAACAAATGCAAAAGGCAAAGAAGACCTGCAATCTTCCATGAAATATTATTTTCCTGTATTTTATTTTATCCATCTTCATTATGGCGTTGATTTTCTTTTAGGTTTCCGCTTGACGAGGTAGCGGTATCCGGCGACTTTCATTCGTATATTTCAGGAACATCAATTAGTGTACGAATAAACATCAGCCGCGACCCTTTTACATTGGGATGATGGTAAAACTGACCAAAATCGTAGTCTTCGTGCCACATGGTGGTTTTGTCCACCTCTTTACCGTCATGATTCAGCGAGGTAACCAGATCGAATTTACAGCCGTTTATGCCATACTTGTGCCGCACCTTTGCAAGGATTTGATTAACTTCGATCTGTGTACCGTGCTCGTTGCAGGGAATATTGTTCAGAACGGGCACAGATCCCTGGGCCAGAATGTATTCCACCAACTCGCTCAGGTTGGCTTCCGTATTCCCGCCATTGGTACCGATGGTGACCATCACGTATTTGGCTTTGACGTAAGGCAGCTCATTTTTGATGCGTTCCTGTACCTCGGCAATGGTGCAGCCGCCGCGTCCACTCGACATTGCTTTGCCCTGTACATGGTTCATGATCAGTTGTGTCCACGATTCAGTGAAATCTTCGGCAGGAAAATAGCCCTCCGGCTGCGATTGTGAATCGCCATACAACATTAACGTCAGGTCACACTCCTGTGCAAGTACGGATATCTGCTTAATTGTAAATGATGCGCCTTCCTGTAATCCAAAGCAATAGTAATCCCAATGATGCACAATTCCTGCATTTGGTTTCACAGAGCCGACGCCATATCCGCCCGACCCGTCACCGTTGATTTCCAATTCTTCGGTTATGCCGGTAAATACATCTGTTATCAACACTTTCGATTGCTGATAAGTACGTTGAATTTCAATCAGATACTCGTTTTCAGGTCGGATTACCACGGTCTTCCTGACGGCAGGTGTTGCTTCCATCGAAACGGACTGGTCGGGAATGTTGATAACCACCTTAAAATCGCCGGTATTACTCTGGAAAATGGCCTTTGCATCAGCCGAAAATTTAACGTGATATCGTACCAACCGTTCGCCCAATGAGTAATATTTGTTCAGTTGAATCACATTCTCATTGCCGGTAACGATCAATCCCTCAGCCATAAACCGGCAAGTAACGCCGTTTAACGACAATTCAGGATATTTATCTTTGTCGTGCAGTACTTTATGATACAAGACTGTCGTAGCACTTGAATTTGCAGCTGTAACTTTCTGAGCGTGTAATTGCTCGTCTATTAGAGTAATAATCAATAAAATAAGTATTCCTTTCAAGAATTTACCGATTTTAACTTATTACTTCCCTTGAATCCGTACCAGCAAACGAATAAATGACAGGCCAAAATGACCATAAACGACTTTTGCACGCCGAAACTATCTGCCACGATGCCCTGTATTGGAGGAATTAATGCCGCGCCCAGAATGGCCATTATCAGCAACGACGAGCCTTGACTGGTGTATTTGCCCAAACCGCGAATGGCCAGTGTAAAGATGTTAGACCACATGATAGACGCAAATAATCCAACGCCGATAACGCTCCACATTGCCACTTGTCCACGTGTAAAAAATGCGATGATGAGCAACGCGATGATATGCAGCGAAAAGATACCTGTTGTTCTTCCGGGTAGTGAACGGCCCAACCGGAATGCGATTACGTTGAAAAACATCAACAAAGCAAAGATTCCTGTGATGCGGGCGCCTTTTACCATGAAGATGACCAACAGGGCTAATGCGATCACCAGGGCTGTGAGCAAGGTCTTGCTTTTCGATTTCGCATCACTGAATAATATAGCGCCCAGCAAGCGTCCGGTCATCAGACCACCCCAGAAGAATGGCACGTACATACTGGCTTCCGCATTGTCGAGACCGGCAATTTCAGGCAGTTTGAAGAAATCAATCAGCAAACTTCCAGTGGCTACCTCGGCGCCTACAGACATGAAAATGGCCATTGCTCCAATCACCAATTGTGGGTAGCGGAATACCCCCAGTCCCTTTTCGGGCGGGTCAGACCGGTGATATTCGGGGAATGGTGTGATGAGTACCAAAATGGCCATCAGTATGAATACACAGGCAAAGACCAGGTAGGGAACCTGCACGGAGTTGGCTGTAGAATCGTTTGGGTCGAAAAAGAACCCAAAAATAAGGTATCCGCCCAGCAGCGGTCCAATGACCGTGCCGAGCGAGTTGACACCCTGCGCCAGATTCAGGCGGGACGATGCTGTTTTTTCACTACCCAACAATGCCGCATACGGATTGGCAGCGATTTGTAATAGAGTGACTCCCAATCCAAGGCAAAACAGTGCTCCCAGAAAGAATCCGTAGCTTTGGAATGCAGCGGCAGGATAAAACAGGGTACAACCCATACCTGCCATTAACAAACCTAAAGACATGCCGTTACGGTAACCGATTCTTGCAATAGGGTCTCCAATCCTTACAGACAGGACAAGATAAACCAGCGACCCGATGAAAAAAGATCCGAAAAAAGCAAACTGTACCAACATCGCCTGGAAATAATTCAGATCAAACGTTCCTTTAAAATAAGGGATCAGTATATTATTCATGGAAATGATAAATCCCCAAATGAAAAACAATGCGGCAAGAACGATAAATGATATCCGGCGATGCGTATTATTGTCTTTTGGCATAATCGTAACTATTTTGAGAACAACACTTTTCGAATGAACCGTGAGGTTTCTACCGCATCATTTAATTTTACTAATGCTTCTATTTCTGCAAAATTTTCTTCAACAATTTGTTCAAACTTCCTCACCCACAAAATACTTTCGGCAATCGCATCTGTGGCAGCTTCCCTGTAGGGATACTGGTCCATGGAGAGCCATCCTGCATATCCTGTTTTTTTGAGGTTGAATAACAAATCTATGTAAACGGAAGTGTGAACTGCCCCCACGATCATATCGTCATCCCAAGAACCGTGATTGTCATTAAAGTGCATGTGGAAAAGTAAATCACCTGCACGTTTGGCAAGAACAACAGCTTCAGCTACGTTTTCACCTGCTACGAAACTATGCCCGGTGTCGATGCAAACGCCCACATTTTTGCAGCCTGTTTCTTTAGCTGCCAATATGGTATCTGCCATTCGGGCATGGTACGAAAAGTTGCGCGGTTCTTTGGGTTTATATTCCAAAGCGTATTTCAAACCAGGGAACTCGTTTGCCAACTGGCTTGTCCCCTCACGCAGCCACTCACGTTCCTGGTTGTAATCGGCAGTCAGCAGGTAATCGTAACCGTCCTGGCCCATCCAAAGATTCACGACACCGCAGTTCATTTTAAGGGCGATCTCACTCATCTGGCGCAGGTAATCGAGCGTCTGTTGCCGAATGGAAGGATCCGTGCTGGTGAGTGTGCCCTTCCCATGTTCCTTCAAAGTGAACACATCGGGAATTATGGATACACATATTATTCCATAATCATCCAACCGTTTTTTCATTTCTTTCACGTTGTCAGGACGGATATCCCAGGTGCCTACCAATTCAATTCCTTCCACATAAGGAATTTTTGCTGCCCTGGCCAACATTTCTTCCGTGGATGGATTGTCTTTATAACCTTTACAAAAACGATCACATGTGTTTCCTAAATTGCCTAATATTACTGAATATTTATACATAGTTGAAGGTGTTATGAATTTAGTATTTTTTGTTTAAGCGGCAGCTCTGGCATTTAACTGGTTTAGCTGCCGCATATTTCCTTTTCACTTTATTGCCAGGCTTCCGGCTGGGCTAATTCTGTCATTTTTTTGGCATCGTCGATAGGAATCGGCATCACCAGGTACTTGTTGGTGTAGGATTGATAATCCCTGATTTTTACCCGTTGGTAGTTAAATGAGGTTGGTTTGCCGTCTACATCGGTCGTTGCTACGGTAATCCTCATACCTGTAACCAAACGGTTGGTATTATCCAATATTTTCCAACGTCGCTGGTCGTGAAAACGCCACCCTTCAAGACATAATTCAATCCTGCGTTCATTCCGGATACGCTCACGCAAGAATTCCTGTGTGTTTGAAAAACCGGGGACATCCTCAATTCTGGGTTGCAGCGCTCTTTCACGGATGACATTTAGAGCTGCTTTGGCTCCGTCCAAATCGCCAACTTCGCATAAAGCTTCGGCTTTGTTGAGATAGAATTCAGCCAGTCGGAAAAATACCCAATGTATTTCAGGACCTAAAAACGACTGGTTTGGTCCCCAGAATGTTACATCTTTGTCTTTACGACTATAATATCCTGTACAGGAGTTTTTTGTTTCCAGGAAAATTATATCATTAAAGCCATGTGCACCGCCTACATAACTTTCCACAATTACAGGTTCTGTACAACTGGTCGGAACGCCATAATTAGCGCCATTGTGCAGGATATCCACATAGAACCGAGCGTCCCTGTTGACATATGGATCGCCTCCGGTTGATTCACTGTATCCCACAGTAACTGCATCAGGATTTACAATTACATTGGTGTGGGTTGCATCATTATAGGTTACTGGTAAAGCCCCGTTGGTCATTTCGAAACAATCCACCAATTCCTGAGTTGGTGATTCACCGCAATTCCAGAGAGCCGGTATGCTGGCATAAGGGTATGGTGAAACATTTAAACCGTTGGTATTGTTGATATGCTTGTTATCGGAAGGCGATCTCCAAATAATTTCAGAAATATCTGTTCTGAATGGACCTACAAATAATGATTTGTAATCGGCTATATCCACCAAATGGTACTCGGAAAGATCAATTACATCCTGCGCAGCGTCTGCAGCACGTTGCCATTTAGCCACATCATTGGATGGATTATTTAACGGGCTGGCATTGTTAAGCAACACACGTGCACGTATAGCATAAGCTACTGCATTGGAAACAAATTCAGCTTCAGCAGAAGACCTTCTGTTGGGAAGAACGTTCGAATTTATTACTTCCATACATTCATTGTCAATAATAGTGGCAATTTCATCATAGGTCGGCCTGGTGAGCGTATTCCAACCGTCATAATCAGGCTCAAACGGAAGATCGAACCAAGGTATGGGACCATAGAATTCCAAAAGTTGCATATAATACCAGCACCTCAATATTCTTGCTTCCGCTATCCACATATCACGTTCCTGCTCTGTAATCAGGGTAGATTGAGGAAGAGTTTCTATTGCAATATTTGCAAATCTCACCCCTTGCCAAAATTCGGGCCATAAACGTTCGGAAGGTGAATTCCAGGGCCAGTTTATCACGGGATTGGAGAGTGACAATGCGCCATTGTGCCAGTCATAAGTATTGTATGTTGCCGCCCAGAATGCATTATCTGTAAGACATTCTATAGGTTGCATCACAAAAGCTATTTGATCTCTGTTTTGATATATCTTACCATATGCAAGTGAAAGAAGTCCCTTGGTACGTTCATAATTGTTCAGTACTTTATCCAATGTCATGGTTCCATCGGGCGTTTTTTCCAAAACATCCTCGCATCCTATAAAGATGATAGCAAGGAACAATGTAATTAATATTTTTTTCATGACTCTTAAAATTAAAATGTTACATTCAAACCAACATTATATGCTTTGAAAAGTGGATAAATCAAATTGCTGTTGAGTTCGGGGTCGTAGTATTTAACCGGATAATTATCAAAGGTCAACAGGTTTAAACCATTTGCATAGATTCTAATACGTGAGGCTCCAATTCTTCGTGATATTTTTTCAGAGACAGAAAAGCCTATTTCCACATTTTTTAACCGGATATAACTTCCATCGGCCAGCCAGAAATCGCTGGGTTGTTTGCTTGCGTTGCTGCCCGGGTCTAATCTTGGATAGGTAATTTCTTCCCCATTTGCATACTTCTCAGCAGTCCACGCTTCTTTGTGCCATTCGTTGAAATTATCCGTTTCCCAGATTCCAATTCCGCTTAAGTAGTAACTTCTGACTGCAGATCCCTGAATCATCATACTAAAGTCAAACCATTTGTATGTTAGATTAAATGCACCTCCAAAAGTCCATTCCGGAACGTTTGGGTCTCCTATTGGCATCATATCTTTTTCGTCAATCATGCCATCGTTATTTTGATCCACATATTTAAGATCTCCTAACCGGGGAGCAGCCCCCAATGGCGTTTGATCATACCAGTTATCGATCTCGTCCTGGGTATTGAAATATCCGGCCGTTTTATAACCAAATGGCTGGCCCAGACGATAACCTGTACTCCGTAAACGATAAGCATAATCTTCCGGCAATAATACTTCACTCAAATAGATTACTTTGTTGCGGTTAAATGCACCGTTTGCTGCAATACCGACAGACCAGTACTGACCAATTGCTTTCTGATAACCAAGTGAAAGTTCGAACCCGCGATTTTCTACTTTTCCTGAATTAATTGGAGGAAGTTGTATTGACCCATTACCGGCAACTGCACCTGTACCGAAAATACCCGTAGGAGTGGTTCCGGCGTCGCGGATCAGTATGTTATTCCTTACTTCATAGAATATGTCCAGATCGAATCTGAAACCTTTAAGCAGACGAGCTTCTAATCCGACATTGTATTTATTGTTGATTTCCCAGGAGATATTCTTATTGGCAATACTACCTTCAACAGTTCCTGATGGAAGGCCTGACCATCCGGATCCTCCTATGCCCCAGTCTTCTATATACAAAAATCGCGCTGCCCCCATACGGTCATTACCAACCTTACCATACGATGCCCTGACTTTCATAAAATCAAGCCAGGTGAAATTTTTCATGAAGTTTTCTTCCGAGAGTACCCATCCTACAGAAAAGGAAGGGAAAAACCCAAATTGTTTTCCAGGGGCAAACTGTTCAGAACCGTTATACCCAAAGTTGACTTCTGCTAAATATTTTCGGTTGTAACCATAAGTAACACGCCCAACAAAACCCACGTAGTTGTAAGGTAAGTCAATATTGATATTTCTCTGATAACGGTTGAATAATAACATAGCCGTTACATCATGAGACCCGAAGGTGTTAGCATAATTGACAGATGCATCCATATTGAATAGATTGATGAAATGCTGCCTTTGTACATCGTTTAACGGAGAATTGGTTGCAGCACCCAATACTTCGTAGTGGATAGAATCGCTGGCCGTTTCGTCTCTCACTGCCTCATATACCTGGAATGTCCTCTGTCTTATCTGTTGGTTCAATGAATTAGCATCATATGAAAATACTGCTTTTGCCGACAACCCCTTTGTAATGAAATCGAGTTTTTGTTCAACCCCTAAACTGGTAGTAACCTGAGAAGTCATGGTATTTTTAAAACCTGATCGGTTTAACATCCCGTATGGAACATTGTTGGCATTTCCTCCACGTAAATGAGAGCTTAACACTTCGCCGTCAGGGGTTAGATCATTAAAAGCCAGATTTGGTATCGCTATTATATTACCCAGCAATACTGAATAAGCATTAAGATCATCATAATATGCAGCGTTGTTCGGAACCACTACAGGATCATTCTTCTTTTGCATATAACCGCTAACATTTAACCACATTTTCAGAGAAGAATTGATATCAATGTCGAAATTTGAACGGAAATTTACTCGATTGGCTTTCGAGGCTGGGTCGTAGTCGTATTCCGAGAATTTTTCGGTCTTGAAAATACCTTCCTGATACAGGTAACCTAAGGTTGTGAAGTAGCGCATCTTTTCGGTTCCACCACTTACATTCACATTAACCTTATTCATTGGGGCACTTTTCCTCGTAAATTCGTCTGTGAAATCTCTCACGGGATACAATTCAGGTTTATCACCTAAACGATAGCGTTCCAGTTCCCACTCAGAATATTCGGGCAGGGCTCCGTTTTGTTCTGCAACCTGGTTTCTTAAACTCGCATAATCATAGGCTGAAACCATTTTGGGCATTCGGGTAGGTGATTGCCAGGACTGCTCCATCGTAATATCAATTACCGGTTTACCGGCAGAACCACGACGTGTTGTAACCATAATAACACCATTAGCTCCACGTACACCGTAAACGGCAGTAGCTGATGCATCCTTTAAAATGGAAATGGTTTCGATTTCATGCGGATCCAAGGCAGCGAAGTCCCTCTCCACTCCGTCAACCATTAGCAGCGGCTTTTGCTCATTAGTGGTGCTGCGTCCCCTGATATAAAAATCCAATTGCTCTGCACCTGGTGTACCTGAACGTTGTAATACTGTAAGGCCGGGTAGACGTCCAGCCAGCGCTATACCAATATTGGATGCAGGTGTTTGTTTCAAACCGGTCGCTTTGATTGATGAAATGGAAGCTACTACGCTCTCCTTTTTCTGAGTTCCGTAGCCCACAACGACCAATTCATCCAACTCGGTTACCGACTCTTGAAGGGTTACATCAATAATTTGCTGCCCCCCTATGGCTATCTCCTGAGTTATAAAACCAACAAATGAGAAGACCAGAATAGTGTTAGCATCGGGAACGGAAATAGTATATGTACCATCTCCACTTGTAATTGTGCCCCTAAGTGTACCTTTGATTTGCACATTTACGCCAGGCATTGGCATGTTTTGTGCATCAACAACCACACCTGTAACAGATAATCGATTATCCTGCCCATACACTGCAGCGCTTTGCAGCAATGCAAACAGGATTGTAACCAGTAATAGTTTTCTTTTCATAATTTTAAATTTTGGAAAGTTAGGATCTTCTTTGATAGTTCATCGAATCAATTTTTAAATGAATAATAATATGGATATTGTTAATTATCCAAATAGTACATATAGCTCAATCGGCCCATTGGCATTGCACTGCCCGACTGATAATAATTCATGATGTTGGAAGGATTCTCTACCCTTGCAGCAAGTTTGAAATAGAATTTATCTACACCTTCCCCTAAGTTAATAGCTGACCGGGGTATTTGCATTTGAATGATATTGTCATTCAAAGAATAATTGCTTTCTCCACATTCAGTTGCCGTAAAGTCATTCTGTAGACGGGCTACAATTGTTTTACCATTCTTATATTTCCTGCCTATTATATACTCATAGCTTTCCCAATTTTTCAATCCCGGGTCTCCTGTTCCGATTAGCAGATTTAACCAGTTGTCTTTCGCATTGAATGCGGTAATTTTTCCCTTGAACCTGATATAAAAATACACATACTGACTGTCATGTGTCACCTTAATTTCCTGAGGTTTATTGTCCGGAGCAGGTCGTGCATAACTTACGGTCATCGCACCACCGTATGAGTCTCTACCCGGGTAAGTATCATCTATGTTTATCTGGGAATACTTTACCTGCTCCCATTGAGCAATATTCCCTGTTATATCAACAGTCATACTTTCGGAGGACCCAGTTGTTTTAGCCACCCCTTTATACTTTCGAATATTCCTGATCAATTGTATATAAAAAGCATCCTGGTAACCGCTGTTCATCGGCTCGATATCCCTTGAAAACTCTTTGTTTGCTGCATCGCACAACATGTATTCCCCTTCCCAAGGTTGTTTGTAGGCAATCCATTCATTCCAACCGCCAATGGATATCATGTCAGGATCAACCTTCAGGGCATGATCCCATTGGGATTGGAAAAAAGTCCCTTTATCAATGTCCGATTCAATATTTTGTTTTGATTGGGTATTCCACCCTCTTCCCCAGTTCTGATTCCCTCTGGAAAGCGAAAACGACATGGGAATTGCCGGATGGCTTGCAACCGTTACATTCATTGTTCTGCCATGTAAAGGCTGCGGAAAAGTCCATTCTACCCATGGAAAGCCATCGGGATAAACAGCATCGAAAGGCCATTGTGGTCTGACAAAGTGAAAAAAATTCAGTATTTCAGCAGACAAAGGCCCCGTGGTATATTGGTTATCATTTCTCAATTTTGCCTCGGCCATATCTTCTTCCGGCTTGGTGTATGCAATAATCATCGGTTTCCCGTTAACCCTGTACCATGTATCGGGATACAAATTGGGTTCATAGAGTTCCAGATACAGGTTCCTGGTCGTCTGTAAAGAACGCGAATGGGTATAGAACACCACTTTAGGTGGATTCCATCCTGCTTTTAAATATTCATCAATAACAGCCAGGATTTTCATGAAAACATTTTTATAGATAACAGCATTGGTGGCATCAAAAAAAATGAAGTCAACTCCGGCGATTGTAATCATTTGCATTTGTTTCCGGATCACCCATTCATCCTCTGAATTGTAATATCCCCAAAGCGGTTCACCCCAATAATGTGCCTGTCCGTTAGGGCTTATACTTTCGTCCAAAGAGTTAAAATCGGTCAAAAGGTTCAGACCATTCGGCATGGATAGTATTTTAGTAGCATCGTAGATGCCACTCGCATATGGCTGACCAATCCATAACCAGAAAAACATTCCTACCTGTTTTTCCGCCTTCATTCCCGAAACAACGTTGAAGCTTCTACCAAAATGGTCAACACCGACAACCTGGTAACAGTTTTTTTCCTGCTTTGCTGATTCGTTTGGTTTTTCTCCCAGAAAGCCTTCATTGTTTGCCTGACATCCGGAAAACAGTAACACCAGAATAATAATTGACAAACCTTTTTTCATACTTAAGTTAAATTTTTAAATCGCTATTCAACTATTTAACAGCCTCTTGTATATTAAAGCGTATTAACCCGTGATCACTTTCTTTTTTAAATTTCAGTTTTAAAGTGATAATTTCCTGAACCAACCTCCAGTACTGCAAGACCATTTTCTTCATGTAGAAAGACTACTCCTATGGCTTTCCCGATTTTTTTACCGCTTTCCGTAATGTTTTTCATATTTTTTGCCGGTACAAATATTTTTGCGGTAGTGTTGTCCGGAACGGTTACATCAATTGTTAAAATATTACCTTGTTTTTTCCAGGCGGTTTTGATAAGACCCTTTACGGTATTCAGTTCTCCTTCCGCAAAATCCAGTTCCTTAATAATAAAGGGACGAATTATAAACTTCTGGAATCCAGGATAATCAAGTTCAGGTTTTATTCCCAGGACATATTTATAGAACCAGGAATCTACTGATCCCATCATCGGATGATTGTGGGAATTCATAGCATCTCCGGTGGCATACTCCCATCTTTCCCAAAGGGTGGTTGCGCCGTTTGCCAGCATATAGCCCCAACCCGGATAAGTTGTTTGCGTGGCAATTTTATATGCAGCCTCCGCATATCCGTATTCAGTAAGGATTTCCATCAGGTATTTGGTACAAAGGTTGCCTGTGGTCAAGTGATAATCGTGCTTTTTCACATCTTCAAACAGGTTTGTTACCACCCTTGGTATATTATTTTCATCAACCAATCCCATATACAATGCAAAAGAGTTGGAAGCCTGGTTGTTGGAGGCATATCCACCGGCTTGTTCATCCCAGTATGCGTTGTTAAAAGCCTTACTAATGTTTTCGGCAAGATGTTTGTAATACTCTTCATCTTTAGGATTTCCAATTATTTGCGCCATTTTCGAAATGATTTTGCTGCAATAAAATAAATACCCTGTTGATATCATTTTTCCGGGCGTATATTTTGAAATGGCGGTATGGGATGGTTCTCCAAATGCTTCCGGAGGACACCAGTCCCCATAATAGCTGTAATTTACGATTCCGTTTTCTGTCCTTGAATTAAGAAAATCGACCCATGCCTTCATCCCTGCATAATGTTCACGAATGATGCGTTCATCGCCGTAAAATTCATAACATTTCCAGGCAAGCAACAGATAACTGGCCGATACGGGATCTGCAGGACGCATCCCAAACCGGAACGGAGCCACACATGTGATCGAACCATCTTCATCCTGCGTGTCCTCTACGTCATCAATGAACTTGGGATAAAACCTTGACATGTCAAAATTGTATATGGCTTGTTCAATCCTTACGGTGAGGTCATTCAGCCATCCCATCCGTTCATCCCGCTGTGGACAATCAGTCGGTACGCTATGCAGATTACTCGATTCCGTATTGACAATCATTTGGTGGATGTTGTTCAGAAGCTTGTTGCTGCAAGTGAATTTACCGGTATGAGCCACTGCCGAACGGACGACATGTACGGTAATATCCCCTGATTGAGGTCGGTACGGGAAGCCTTCCACCTGAATATACCTGAACCCGTGATAGGTAAAAGACGGATGCCAGGTTTCCACGCCTTTACCGTTCAATATATATGTATCCTCAGCTTTGGCATTTCTTAGGTTTTCCTGATTTACCAGACCGTTTTCATAACAGAACTCTGCAAATTTCAGGGAGATTTTCGTCCCTTCTTTTCCCGTTACCTTCAATGCAGCCCATCCGGCAAGATTCCGTCCTGCATCAACCACATAAATACCCGGAGCCGGTTCAGTGATGATGGTCGGGACAATGGTATCCACTACTTTGATCGGTTCCACTATCTGGGAAATCAAGTTGTCTCCGGGATCATCCGTGTTATGAGCCCAGGCCCAATCCTTGTTCATTAAACCGGACGGCACTCCGGGTTTGTACAAATCGGGAACAGCCAGTCGGGCATCGTAACTTTCCCCGTCGAAGATTGTAGAATAGATCACCGGACCTGTAGTGACATGTCTCATGTCGTTGGATGTGATCCATCTCACACTGCCATCCAAATAAGTGACCTCGATCTGCAGCCATAATGACGGAATGCCATACCATCCTGGCGCTACCGAAACCAGGACAACATTACTATCTTCAGATAAATAATCCGTTATATCATAAGTAGAATAATAAATGCGTTTACGATAGGTACTTTGCGCGGGCTCCAGAAACTGATCGCCCACCTTTCTTTTATTAATCTGCATCTCATAAAAGCCCAATCCGGATATATATGCCCGGGCCTGTTTTACCGGTTTTTCCTTATTGAAAGTGGCTTTGAAATACAGTACCCGCCCCGGAATACCAGGCACATAAGTAATCCAATCACTTATCCAGTCTTCCTTATTTAATAAGCCGGTTTCGAAAAATGCAGGTTCGGACCATTCACTTACATGGTTGTTGTTTGTCCAAATCCTGACTTTCCAGAAAAACCGTTGCCTGGAGGATAACTCCCGCCCATTATAAAAGATTCCTGTGGAATTTGAAGCTTTTATTTTCCCGCTGTCCCAAACATCTGCAGTGTCTTGGGAAAGTTTTTCCATAGAATTGGAAACTATAATCTGATAGGATGATTGTATGATACCCCTTTGTCCCGATTCTATGCGCCAGTTTAGACGTGGAGATTGGATATCCAGTCCAATAGGATTGGTGGCATATTCACATTTCAGATCTACAACTTTCAGTTTATTGCCTTGTGCATTGGATAAATTCAGGCATAACATACAACATAACGCACAATAAATGGTCTTTTTAACAGTCAGCATGTTTATATAATTATTCATTAATATTTATTCGCCGGCCATACGGATTATTTTTTAAAAGTATCGACAATAAATAGAATTGAACTGGCATTTTTGTTCCAGTTTTTTATACTTATTATCCGATGTTTCAGTACTGTTTTTTGCACTTTTAATTCAATAATTGTAAAAATCATTCAAGTTTATATCCTTGCTTGTCTAGTGATTGTTTATTTTATACTTTAGAAATTTTGCGCGGATGGATATGGATAAAATTCGAATTTTCTTATTTGTTCTGACCTGTTGGCTAAGTGCCTGTGTTAAGACAGATACAGCTACTGTAATCACCCCTCCGGGTGGGCAAAAGGTATCCTCACAGGTATCCTTCCTTAATATCCATTCTTTTTGTCAGGATTCATCGGGTTACATGTGGATTGCAACTTTACATGGTTTAAACCGATATAACGGATATGAATTTTATCAATACTTTTATGATCCGAATGATTCGACCTCGTTGAATAATGATATGGTTTTTGCGTTATACCTTGATTCTTCACATCGCCTATGGGCAGGTACACCTTCCGGGGTTAACTGCTACGACTTTAATCGTAACAATTTTATCCATTATGGCAAAAATTCATATTATGGAGCTGTTCAATCCTTTTTTGAAGATCATTCGGGGAATATCTGGGCAGCAACACATGACGGTCCCGGACTGATCGACAAGTTACACCAGGAAGTGGTTTTCCCTTTTAAGGAGCATTGTGTGGTTCGGTCACTCTGGGAGGACAATTCACAGCGATTATGGATGGGAACCAACCTGGGACTTGCCGAATGTAAAAACGACTCCTCATGGGAATATTATCCGTTGCCCGGTAACCGGCAAGTCACTTCCTGTGTTTACGTCGACCCTAAGGGGATTTGGTGGTTGGGGACTAATGCCGGATTGGTTTGTTTCGATCCTGTTTCAAGATCCTTTACAGATCTCCCGGCGCCTTGCCTGGAGCATCCGGACCTGAGAAAATCTCAAATTAACTTCATTAACGAGATCAGCCGGTTGAAAGTTTTAATCGGGACGGAATCCCAGGGCTTTTTCCAGTATGATATTCTGTCGCAAACTTTACAGCAAAATGAGCCATGGCGGCTTAATCATTTTAATTCCAGGGAACTGCTGGCTTGTTATGTTGACCAGCAGGATAATGTATGGATTGGCTCCTATGATAAAAGTTTTACGGTATGGAACAAGTCTCTTGAATATTTCAATGCAGAACAGCAGTTGAGCGATATGGTCAAAGACAGGTTTGTTACGCGTATCGTGGAAGACCTGTATGGGAATTTATGGGTTGCAACGCGTTATCATGGACTTTTCCACTATACTCAATCAGGTAAAGTATCTGTGTATAATGATCAAAATTCGGATTTATTCAAGGGCAAAGGCGTCCCTATCGAATCACTCTTCATTGATTCCGAAAACAGGATGTGGATTGGTTTGCCGGAACAACTTATTGTATGTTCGATTTCAGCCGACGGACATATTGATATCCTTTCCAGGGAAATAATAGAAAATGTTCGGACGATGAAAGAAGACCGATACGGAAATATATGGATAGGCTCCGGGAACGGATTGTTCAAACTGGAAAGCAGTAACACCTCACCAGATAAGATTCAAACTATCTATTTGTCCAATGTCCCTGATATATGTATCATGGATTCAGGCGATCTGCTGTTTTCGTCATACGGTGAAGGTATTTTCCGGTTAACGGAAGGAGATACGATTCCGCATAAGTTAGAAATATTCGGAAAGGAAACGACTGTTGCACAGTGGTGTGTTACACTTTTTGAAGATTCGCAGCATCGGATTTGGATGGGTAGTTATGGCCACGGAATGCTTTGCTGGTCGAAGGATCGATATAAAATTTTCACTAAAAACGAAGGATTAGCGAATAATAATGTATTGTGTTTCCGGGAGGACAGGCAGGGCAATATATGGATGAGTACCTCTAATGGCATATCGAAACTAAATATGACCGATACAACTTTTGCCAACTATTCGGGCAGTGATGGCACTTTAGGAAATCAATACCATGAAAAAGGAGGATTAAATCATTCTGATGGGCGTATATTTTTTACAGGCAACCATGGGCTTACTTTTTTTAACCCTATGGTTGTTTTACCGGATAAGAACCGTCCTGTTGTACACTTGGAAGATTTAAAGATACTGAACCGAAGTGTACAGCCTGAAGCGGACAGTCCGGTGCTATCCATGAGTATTGCTTATGTCAGCAATATAACACTCAACCACAAACAATCCAATTTCTCCCTGGATTATACCGGGATCGATTTTATAGCGCCGGACAAATTAACCTATGCCTATAAGATGGAGGGTTTTGATAAGGATTGGATTTATGTGGGCAATTTTCGGCGAGCCACTTACTCAAATCTTCCGTCAGGTAAATATACTTTTTTTGTCAAGGCCATTAACAGCGACGGCGTAGAGAGTTCCCTGCCGGCTAGCATACAGATCACGATCAAACCGGCCCCCTGGTTTTCCTGGGAGGCCTGGTCGTTGTATGTGCTGGCCTTTATGATGGGTATTTTTTTTCTGTTTCGTTTGATCCTAAAGGTAAAAATGAACAAACGATTACTGGAAATTGAACACAGCGAAAGGGAACGCGAGCATGAAATATCCGATATGAAAATGAATTTTTTTACCAACATATCTCATGAGCTGCGAACCCCTCTGACACTGATCTCAGCTCCTCTGGAGCAATTATTGGCTTCCGCTGCTTTAAATGAAACAAGCATCAGGCTACTGAATACCATTTCCAGAAATGTACAAAGTATGCTTCGTCTGATCAACCAACTGCTCGATTTCAATAAAATGGAAAGCGGGATAATGTCCTTACAGGTGCAGCAGGAAGATATCGTGCAACTTATCCGGAACATTCTGGATGTGTTTGTATATTCTGCTGAAAAAAAACAAATTAAATTAACTTTTATACCTCATACATCAAAAATTGTTTTGTGGGTCGACACGGATAAACTGGAAAAAATTCTGCATAACTTATTATCCAATGCATTAAAGCATACGCCGGAAAAGGGATCGGTTATGCTGATAACCAATGTGCTGAGTGGCATCGAAACCTGTAGAAAGTACGTTGGTCTCGCAGGACCTGGTGACCGTCCGTATCTTGAAATTGTCGTTTCCGATTCCGGTCACGGAATTCCTGAGGATAAACTTGGGGATTTGTTTGTTCGTTACCGCCGGATTAACGGACCGTCAGGACTTAAGCCCGATTATGGAGGCAGCGGGATCGGTTTGAATTATACTAAACGCATGGTAGAGACACACAACGGGCAGATTAGCGCGCAAATTCAACCAAGTGGTGGGATGGCCTTTTCATTCATTCTTCCTATTGACGATATATATGCTGACCATGAGAAGAAAATCAATCCGGACATAATTACATCCAATGACATTAATGAGTTCCGTTCAGAGGATAGTCTAAAAACAAAAAAACAGTACACAATCCTGATTGTCGAAGATAATACAGAACTTTTAGAATTCATCAGAAACCTGTTGGACAACCATTATGAACTGCTTGAAGCAATGGATGGTGATAATGCATGGGAGTTGGCACAAAATGAGTTGCCGGATTTAATATTGAGTGATGTACTTATGCCTGGAATATCGGGATATCAGTTGTGCACTCAAGTTAAGAACCATCCCGGACTCTGTCATATCCCGGTAATCCTGCTTACAGCCAAAAGTACCCTGTTAGATCAGGTGGAAGGCCTCGAACAAGGGGCAGATGCATACATTTGTAAACCCTTCCATGTGGATTTTCTGTTGCTTACAATTAAAAACCTTTTTTTGACTCGTGACAGGTTACGCCAGTATTATTCGACACCACTAACACCGGCAACACAGGAGACCCCAATCCCTGTTACACTCAACCAATATGATCAGAAACTTATGTATAAGTTGACAGCCATGCTGGAACGGGAACTGTCCAATCCGGAGTTAAACGTTGATTATATCGGGAAAGATTTGGGATTCAGCCGTACCGGTTTTTACCGGAAAATGAAAGGACTAACAGACACGTCTCCCATCGATTTCCTCCGTAGCTACCGGCTGAGGAGGGCTGCCGAAATGCTTCAGGAAGGGTCCTTTTCATTGGCAGAGATCGCTGATAGAACCGGCTTTAACACTTATTCTTATTTTTCAAAATCATTCAAGAAACATTTTGGTGTTACTCCGAAAGAGTATCTCTGATCATGGGTCGGGGATACATCATAAAAGATATTTTACTTTTCATTACAATAACTGAAACCAATGACAACATCTGTTCTAATCCTCGATTGTGGTGCCACCAATGTAAAGGCATGTTTGATGGACACTGCCGGCAGGATTATCGCTTCGCATTCACTTCCGAATGAGACTTTGCCTGATCCGTTTTACAGAGGCGGCTGATGGTTAAGGGAAAACAAGCCGATGTGCTGGGAATCCCCGTTAAAGCGCTTGATATGAAGGAAACTACGGCCCTGGGAGCTGCTTTGGTCGCATTCACGGGCATGGGTATCTACAAAAACATTGAAGAGGCCTTTGCAGCCGTTGAAAGCAGGTACGAGATTTCTGAGCCCGGCGAAAACCGGGAACGGTACAAAGAGGTGCACGGAATATTTGTGGAACGGGTGTTTAGTAGCGAATAGGCTTGGATCAAGACATAGTGTTCGAAGACAGATTCTTCATTTCTATATTCATTTTTGGCGGGGACAATAGACCAATTAATTTGAAACTCTTTTGGTAAGGTCCAATTCTGCATATTTTCAATATGAGGAATCGTGCAAAGAACAGGATCATATAATGAGTAAGATAATATAGGCCCTTGGTTACCCATAGTAAGTGGTATAATGAACGGAGTCTTGGAAAAAAGTGACCTGATGCGATGAATCATTCTATGTTTGTTCGCACTGTCTCAGGATATTACGGCAGCACCTCCATCAGTTATCAATCCTTCACCAATGTTGGCAGTTGTATAAGAAATTTCAATGATTTTGGTGACAGGGAATGGGTGGGGCCTTATTGCACTCAAAAATTTATGCGGGTAATCCAGGGTGTAATAAAAAATTAAGCATTGCAAATAGTTATCTTACAAGGCTGTATTTCGTAACTATGTGAACCTAAGGGGATTGAATTCGAACCAGATTATGCTTGATTTTCAGAAAATCAATGCATTAAGAGGCATCTTTTAAATAGAACGAGATGTCCAACTATCAATGGCTCAAAAAACGGGGAAGCTTA
>Ga0209431_10001257_pt1 | contig 21191 bp, 23 predicted proteins | sample RifCSP13_3_FD_184021 | JGI IMG/M metagenome (GOLD analysis project Ga0209431, IMG submission 184021) | Soil microbial communities from Rifle, Colorado - Rifle CSP2_sed 13_3 (SPAdes) (version 2) | ecosystem: Environmental > Terrestrial > Deep subsurface > Rock core/Sediment | place: Rifle...
ACCGCCTGGCAGAAGGGCAGAAGGCATTGTCAGCGGAAGAGTTTATCAGCAGGATCGATATCCCTTCGACCCGGGCCTATGTGATCTCCATCTTCGAGCGTTATCGCAGATTGAAAGACGCGCGCTCTCGGGGAGTTTCAACTGTGCTGCGTTAGTCAGCGAGTGTGCAGCGCAGTCTGCTGTGCAGGATAATTATGTCTGAAACATTAGTTCAGTACTGGCCCACTATCCTGATCACGCTCAAGCTCCTATTGGCAGTGTTATGTGGCGGGGCTATCGGCATTGAACGAGAGTTAAGCCGCAAGCCTGCTGGCCTGCGCACGAATGTACTCATTTGCATGGGGGCGGCCCTTTTCATGATCGTATCGCGACACATCAGTAGCGGAGCGGCGTACACAGATCCTGCCCGATTGGTTGCTCAGGTTGTCGCGGGCATCGGGTTTTTAGGCGCTGGAGTGATACTGCAGTCGCGTGGTTCAGTGACTGGTCTGACCACTGCGGCCACAATCTTTGTAGTGGGAGCTGTGGGCATCACCATAGGCGAAGGCATGTTCACGGTCGCGTGCCTTTCTACGATCCTGATAATTGTGGTCCTGGTCCTGTTGCGGAGACTTGAAAGCATGGTCATTCGGCGCCATCGCCAGTTTCACTACTCTCTCAAGACCGAAGACCCGGCCGAGTTTCTGGAGCGTTTACTCGACCTGCTTGAGAGAGAGGATCTGCAGCTCGATGACTTTGATGTCCGTACCGCCACCGGTGGTGAACATGAAGTGCGAATGAGTATAGTGACTTCTCTTGAAGGGAACCGGCGCTTGCTGAAGGATCTGGTGCCGCTTGGGAAAGACCTGCGGACTGCCACCCGGGCTCAAGAGGATTGAGCACGGCTCGCAGACGGGCAACAATAATCTCTGAGTAATTAACAGATGCCAGTGCTTTATTGTGCGGAGTGGGTATTACCTATTTCTGCCCCACCCATCTTTGAGGGAGCAGTTGCCGTTGAAAACGACCGCATCGCCGCCACAGGAAAGCGTTCGATACTTTCAAAGACCTTTTCTGACGCGGTAATTCAAGACTTCGGCAATGCTGCCATCATACCTGGTTTAATAAACGCGCATTCACATCTCGAGTTGACCGCGATGCGCGGCTTTCTCGATCGTGATGAGGGCGAGTTCTTTGCGTGGCTAAGAAAACTTACCAAAGCGCGTCTCGAGGGCCTGACCGGAGATGACCTTTACGTTTCGGCCGCCTGGGGCGCTTGTGAGGCTGCGCGAGCGGGCGTAACTTGTGTTGCTGACGCCAGTGATTCGGCCCGCGAGTGCTTAACCGCAGTGCGTAACGTCGGGTTAAGAGGCACGATTTTTCAAGAATCCTTTGGGCCGGATCCTCGCCTGGCGAAGGAGAACTTTCAAAAGCTCACAGATAAAGTTTCTTGTTTACGGGAACTGACCACGCCCCTCGTTGGCGCCGGCGTTTCACCACATGCCCCGTATACTGTTTGTGCCGGCCAACTGGAGTTGATCGCTGAGTTTGCGTTCACCGAGAACTTGCCACTGATGATGCACGCGGCTGAGTCGTTGGCCGAGAAGTCTTTGATGTTTGAAGGCAGCGGGCCCTTCGCAGAAGGGCTAAGAAGCCGCGGTATAGAATGGCGCGCGCCCGGATTTTCCCCGATTGAGTACCTGCGTCGGCTGGGCGTGCTGCGAACGCGGCCATTGTTGGCCCATTGCATTCACGTTGATGATGCAGACCTGGACGCTCTTCAGGAGAGTGGGACTCGCGTCGCTCACTGTCCGAAGTCAAACGCGAAGCTGGGTCACGGTTGTGCGCCACTTGCAGAGTTTCTGAATCGCAATATTCCTGTGGGCCTCGGTAGTGACTCGGTGGCCAGCAATAATACTTGCGACTTGCTTCAGGAAGCTCAATACGCAATTCTTTTCTCCAGAGTATTTCACGGCAGCGGTCAAACGCGTATGCTGCGAGCAGTGGATGGATTGCGAGCGGCAACACTGGGCGGGGCGCGGGCTGTTGGTAGAGAAGAAACGATAGGCGAGTTGCGCGAGGGATTACAAGCCGACCTCGCTGTGGCTTCATTGGACGCCAAAAATCAGTTGCCTCTCTACGATCCTGAGGGCACGCTTATCTTCGCTTCCTCAGGACGCGATGTGATTCTCACTATGGTTGCGGGCAGGGAAGTTTATCGCGATGGACAGATCACAACGGTTGACGAAGAGAGATTGCGAGCCCGAATGAACGAAATAGCCACGAAACTACAGAGATTCGATCCATGAACGTTCTGGTCCTGAATTGCGGCAGCTCGACAGTCAAGTTTCAGTTGATCTCCACCGATCTCGAACAAATCGTCGAAGAGACTGATCGGCGTCTGGCCCGCGGAACAATTGAACGCATCGGTGGCGAATCAATCGTCACCCTCGAGGCCACCGGCCGTGAACCGGAGCGCTCCACCGCAACTTTGCGCGACACGCGCGCCGCCGTCGAGTTAATAGCTCGTTGGGCTTGCTCAGAGCAGTCTGGAGTCGATCAGATCAACAGTATTGCAGACATCCATGCGATCGGCCACCGCGTAGTGCATGGAGGTGAGCGCTTCACCCATTCAGTCATGATTACTGATGAAGTTCTGCGCGGCATTGAAGACTGCATCGATCTCGCCCCACTCCATAATCCGACGAATCTGAAAGGCATTATGGCCGCCCGCGATGTTTTTGGCGTTGGACTCCAGCAGGTCGCCGTTTTTGATACCGCATTTCATCAAACACTTCCCGAACACGCCTATCTCTATGCACTTCCCTATCAACTCTATCGCCGTCATCGTATACGCCGTTATGGATTCCACGGTACATCGCATCGCTATGTAGCTTATCGTTACCGGCAGATCCGCAAAATTCAGCGCGAGCAGACCAACATCATTACTCTGCACTTAGGTAATGGCTGCTCGATCTGTGCAATTCGGTCAGGGGACTCAGTTGATACGTCAATGGGTTTGACCCCGCTCGAAGGACTCGTGATGGGTACCCGTTCTGGTGATATAGATCCCGCGATCATTGACTTCATTGCTGCCAAAGAAGGTCTCAATGCGCAGGAGGTGGAGACGCTGCTCAACAAGCAGTCGGGCTTGCTGGGAATCTCCGGTTTGACTAATGACATGCGGGAATTGTTGGACGAAGCGCACGAGAACAATGACCGCCGCGCGCGTCTGGCAATTGAAATATTCTGTTATCGCGCTCGCAAATATATAGGCTCGTTTCTGGCTGCTGTCGGGAAGGCTGACGCCATAGTATTCACGGGGGGGATTGGTGAGAACGCCGCCGAGATACGGACAAAGATCTGCGTTGGACTTGAAGGTTTAGGAGTGGAGTTGGATGCCGAGCGCAACGCCATGCATTGCGGCGGGCGAGAAGGCCTGATTACCAAGGACACTTCACGCCTCGCGGTTTATGTGATCCCGACTGACGAGGAACTGCTGATTGCCCGCGACACTGTGCGGGCCGTGCGTGGCGCCCCACAACGGTACTGACAACTGTAACGCAAACTGTTAGTTTGCGTCATGCAGATTAACGTTGCGTCATGCAAACTAACAGTTTGCGTTACTAGAAGCTGCTACGGCTTCGTCAAATATCTCCAGAGCTACATCGACGTTCTCTTTTGACAGGATCAACGGCGGCGACCAACGGATTGTGTTGGTGCCAGCGCCCAGGATAATCAGTCCCCGTTCAAAACAGGCAGCCTCAACACGATCGCGAACCTGGGGAGCCGGTTTGTTGGTCACCCGATCCTCGACAAACTCAACGCCAATCATCAACCCCATCCCTCGGACATCCCCAATGCAGTCATACTTGCGCATCAAAGGTTCCAGGCCAGCTTTCAAGTAAGCGCCCACTTCCGCACTATTTCGCACTAGTCCCTGCTCCAGCAGCTCAATGGTCTTGAGGGCCGCCGCAATACAGACCGGGTTTCCACCGAATGTGGAGGCGTGTGCGCCGGGTTTCCAGTCCATTAGATCGGCGCGTGCAACACATGCGCCAATCGGCATGCCTGAGCCGATGCCCTTGGCTATGGTAATGATGTCAGGTTCCAGATCGTAATGTTCGCAGGCAAACATCTTTCCCGTACGGCCCATCCCTGACTGCACCTCATCAACGATGAGCAGGATTCCATGCTCGTCACATATCCGGCGCAGGCCACGCAGGAAATTCGCAGGCGCCGGAACGTAACCGCCTTCGCCCTGAATCGCCTCCACTATGATCCCTGCCACTTCATCAGGTGGCGTCGTAGTTTTAAAGAGACGTTCCTCTATCCATGTGAGCGCGCCCTGACCCGCTCCTCCGTCAGCGCAGTCGGCAGCATTGAACGGATTACGAAACTCATTGGGATAAGGCACGTGGACCACGTCAAGAGCCTGCCTTTTGAAGCCTCTCCGCTGGGCGGCCTTGGACGATGTCAGAGACAGCGAACCCAGAGTCCGTCCGTGAAAGCTGTTGAAAAAGGCGATAAATTTCTCACGACCGGTCACGTGCATGGCAAGCTTCAACGCTGTTTCCACAGCTTCGGTGCCACTGTTAGCAAAGTGAGTGCGCGTGGGTGAAGGCACAGGAACAATCTCGTCGAGCTTGCGGGCGAGTTGTGGCATGTGCCGGTAAAAGTAGTCGGTGCCACACATGTGAATAAGCTGCTCTGCTTGCCGCTGAATGGCAGCAACAACTTCCGGGTGGCAGTGGCCTGTCGAGCAGACGGCTACGCCCGCATTGCAGTCCAGAAAGACATTTCCATCGACGTCTGTGACCCAGACGCCTTCCGCATGATCGGCCACAAGCTTGAAGGACGGTCTCGGATAAGACGGAGTAACAAATTGTGCGTCTGCCGCGATAATCTCCAGACCCTTAGGACCAGGCAAACTAGTTTTAATTTCGGGCCGCATGGCCATTGTGCTGGTTGTCATAAGCTCTCTCTCCTGTTAGAAAACGACGCTGTTTTAGACAATTCGGCGCCAACTTCGTAGGGACGCGCGACGATTGAAAGGAATGAGTTTTAGCTAGTCCGCAAAAAGGTTTGTGCGGGAATCAAGAGGCCGGAAATCTGTCAGTCGTGGATGGAACATTTGCTACGTAATATACCACTTTGATGAAGCGGATTCTACCCCCTGGTCGCAGGAGGCAGGAAGCAGGAGGCAGGAAGCAGGAGGCAGGAAGCAGGAGGCAGGAAGCAGGAGGCAGGAAGCAGGAGGCAGGAAGCAGGAGGCAGGAAGCAGGAGGCAGACGGCAGAAATCCCTAAGAGCTCAGATGCTCGCATCTATCATTTGACATTTGACACTTGGCATTTTTCATTTGCTCAAGCCGAATGCCGCTCTAATGGCAAATGAAATATGTCAAATTAGAAATGGCAAATGGTTCCCGTCTGCCGCCTGTCTCCTGCTCCTGCCTCCTGCCGTCTGCCTCCGGAACCTTACGACTCAGGGAGGAACTCAATAAAGTGATCTAAGGTAAGCCAAATGCTCCAGCTATGGTGATAGAAGATTACAGGAAAAAATATGGCCAGGCCGAAGAGCACTATCAGGACCGTCTGAAAATCCGTCTGTAACATGGTTAAGGAGAGCAAATAAGCCAGTAGTATGATCGCCTCGGTCGCAATGGTGTTGACGAGGATCGCGCCTACGAAAAAGCCTTCCTCCCGCTTAAATAGCGCCCCACACTCAGGGCAAAATTCTCTAATTCGGAATGGAGACCTTACGATGGAAGACTGTCCGCAGGCTGGGCAGCGCAGCCTAAGGATCCGCCAGAAGGCGGCTCTAATAGATGGTCGTTTTCTTCGCACAGAGATGCGCCTCTGGAGGCACGGCGACTGATTCGAAGTGCTCGGTGTAGTAGTAGTAAGTGAAAGGCACCTTTACCCGGACCACGTATGCGAGTACCAGAGTACTGCAAAGAAGTGGCAGGTTGTACCCATGACAACAAAGAGGTGCCAGATGAGGTGATTGAAACGCAATCGATCGGCGGCGAAGAATGCGAGCCCGCTCGTATAAGCGAGACCGCCCGCCAGCAGCCACAGTATTCCCGGCATCGGTACGCGCAAGAGCACTGGCTTGACGGCAATGAGAACAAGCCAGCCCATTGCGAGGTAGAGTGCCACCGACAACCACATATAACGAGTTCCAAGGATTGCCTTTAACGTCAGCCCCACGATCGCCATAGCCCAGACGAGGCCCAGCAGCGTCCAACCCCATGGGCCACGCATGATTCCCAAAGTGAACGGTGTGTAGGTGCCCGCAATCAGGAGAAAAATCGCGCCGTGATCAAGCACACGAAAAAACTGCTTCGCTCTATTCGGCCTGATTCCATGGTAGAGTGTCGAGGAAAGATACAGAAGTACCATAGTCACCGAAAAGATGCTGACACCAAGCAGGTTCCAACTATCGCCGGCTCGCAGTGCGCTCAGCACCAATACGGCGGCTCCAAGCAGAGCGGCCACAAGTCCGAAGCCATGGCTCAAACTATTGGCGACTTCCTCACTGAAATCATGCCACCGTTCGCGCCTGGAGTCTCCTTCGTGCATGGCAGTCATTCTACACTGATTGTGCCCGTTGTGAATATTTCTTTGCCTAATTGTCTCACTCCGGTATAAGCTTTCGTGTGATGGAACTCGCCCCGACCTCTTTTTTCTTCCTGGCGCGCTGAGCACACTCACTCTGTCCCAAAACGAATAAGATACAGAGCTCTCGCGAAAACTCCCTGTTTGAAAGGATACGCGGTATGAAAAAGTTTGTTCTTGCTATGGTGATATTGTTCGCGTGTGTGGGCCTCGCGGCGGCAGATACTATCTATTTGCGGGATGGTCGCACAGTACGCGGCACGCTGCTTGGCTTTATTAATGGGCGGTTCGCAGTGCGCCTCGCCGATACTCACGGAACACCGTCGGCCGCACAAGCTGAAGCCGAAATTGTCTTCTTTCGGCCCGGTGAAGTCGAACGCATAGAGATTGACGGCCGCTCGCTTGACGACCTGCGCTTCGAGACGCGCACCATACAAGTGTCTCTCGGTCCGAACTGGATTGACTCGGGTCTGGACCTACGTAGAAACGAACGCGTTCAGATTAGTGCTTCGGGCACAATCGTCGCTGGTCGAATGCGCATTACGCCTGAAGGCTTGAGATGGAGCGATCCAAACGCGCCGTTGCCTCGGGCCGCCGAAGGCCTACTCATCGGCGCCGTAGGCAGTGATGCTGATTCACCCATTCTGGAACTGGGGCTCTCCCGTGAATTCGTTAGCGCCAGAGACGGTCGCCTGTACCTGACGGTCAATCGTGCTGCCTACACCGATGCCCGCGGGGCGTTCACTGTTCAAGTTAGAAGGGAGCGCGACTTGGCATCCTTGCGTGATCAGAGTGAAGACAGCCCCTTTGGCCGGCGCGACCTTCCTGGCCGTGCGCGCACACGCACACGAGTGCCGATTGACTCCAGCCGGGAGCGAAGGCCACAAGAGATAACAGTAGACGTGCCAGGCACTTCGCGCGGCACAGATACGAATATCGAGGTGCAAACAGGAGATCAGGTAACGTTCACAGCCACGGGAATGGTGATCGCTGGTAAACGCGTCGGCGAAGTAGGCCCGGAAGGCGGACGCACTTCGGGTTTTGGATCCATTCTTGGAACGCGGCCGGTGCCCAGTGCCGGCCCCGGCGCACTCATTGGTTATATTCGCCAGTCAAACGGACAGCTAACTCAGCCATTCCTCATCGGTAGTCAGTTGATCTGGACTGCTCCCGCGGAAGGTCGTTTGGTTGTAGCAATCAATGATGACGACTACAGCGACAACAGCGGCAGCTTCAGGGTGCAGATAAGACGCTGACGCGCGAGGGCGAAGGGCAAAGGGGCAAAGCGCAAAGGGAAAGGGCGAAGGGGCAAAAGCATTTGGCATTTGGCATTTGACATTCTTTGACTTTAGTAAAGCGTCATTTTCGTGGTGACTTGTAGTCCAATGAGAATTGGCAAATGTCAAATGACCAATGAAAAATGGTTTGCCCCTTCACCCTTTGCCCCTCGCCCTTCACCCTTTGCCCTTGGCTCTTTGCCCCTTGCTCCTTACGGTGCTTCGACAGGCATTCGCTCCCCGTGCAGCACTGCGTCATCGGAAAAAACCGGCGTGCCGTCGACGAGAAAGCCTTCGATATGCATGTTCCCGCTGAATTCGTTTCCGCGCCTGTTGAGTTTGATAGCAGACTTAAACTTTATTTTGCCGGCTGGCGCCAAGCCGTTATCTGTATCGAAGCAAAATCCTTCGTCTGTAACAGTGTAATTACGCCGGCCGGTTTTTTTCCAAACGCCCTGCGCCGTTAGACAAGATGGAGAGGCCACCAGGAAAAGTTCATCGCTGTGCGTCACAACGCCATTGCTCTGGTTCTTGCCGGCGCCAAAAGTGAAAAGTACCCGGAACACCGAGCCGTCGCTGAAGGTTTCAGTGGCTCGCCATGTATCTTCTAATACAGCCCCATAATCATCGTCATCATCCCTGGTATTAGCTGCCTTGTTTGCTGCGGCTTGAATCAATAGACTAGACGCCACTTTATCGGCTCCTGCGGCCTTCGCGGACCAGCTTCTGTCCTGCGATTGGGTGGTTACTTGTACCGCCGCCTTCGTCACTGGATTTGTTCGCCCGGCTTTTGCCGGCCAGCTTTTTTCCTTCGACTGAGCATTCACCGGTATCGCGAGCATCGCGATGAACAGCAGACCCAAGATCGTCCGTACAGACATCCATCTTATCAGTTTTTTCTTTAGTTATGACGCTCTGTAAATGTGCATAGCCTGCCTCAGTGTGACAATACTTGACAAAACTCTTCCACAGTCTTTGGCCCATCTTCAGGTAAGCTGGATCTTTTGTGTATTGATAGAGGTAATACGTGGATTCCACGATCTCAGGTCTCAGCGCATAACCAGCGTTTACAACTTCCATTGTCTGGTAGTCGATCTCTTCAGGTTCGATGTCGTGCTTTAACCACATCTTAAATGAGGAGGCCTGCAATCGCTTGGCCCGCTCTAGATCGCCTGATAGCGCCAGCAGTGCCGGAAAGAATGCATCCAGCGCACCGTAAGTGGTTGCTGTGCGGGAGCCCGAATTCATGTCAGCATGCCCGTACCAGAGCTCGTTTTCAGGAGGACTACCGTTGTCGCGTTTAACTTCGTCAGCAAGATACTTGTTGATTGCCGAGATGCTTTCCGACCACATCTTTTTGCAGTCCCTATCGCCAAACAATAACCAGCACTTCAAGAGATATTCATAGTAACTATCGATTGCCCCGCTTATGTGTGTGTCCATGTTTGTCCACTCACCTGTCTCAACATTTATCCATGTCCCTACCAGGCCGAGGGGCGAGCGCCGGCGATAGATTTCCATGAGCGCGTGCTTCGCCTTCTGATAAAACTTAGGCTGGTGCGTGAGTTTACCGAGCGTGCCAAATTCAATAAGCAGCGTGCCCGCCTCTGCCGGGTTCGTTTCCGCACCGCGCACTTTGCCTGTTTTTAGGTTCACGAAACGATAGGGCAAACCAGTAGCGGATTCGAAGGCAGGTAGAAGTCGCGTGCCAAGATCTTCGGCGAGCACTAACAATCTCCGATCGCCAGAGAGTTGATAGGCCGACAGGAGACCGCCAAGCAGGCGGATCGTGATCTCAAAATTCTGGACATAAATGTCTTTGTCGAAAGAGAGGTTTTTGACCACGTACTCGCGAGTCTGTTGAGCTTCATCGGTAAGGCCCATCAGGATCATAGTATCCAGCGCATCGACGGAACTCATCAAAAGCGATTGTCCGTACCAATCATGATAGCCCCTTGTTAGGGGCCTCAGCTCGTCGTGGGACCAGGCATGCTTCTTGTAGCCTCTCCAGGCATGCAGAAATTCGGATTGCACCTGACGGGCGAGCCGTGCTTTATCAATCGGCCTCTGTGGATGTGCCACGCTTGCAGATAGCGTGACAATAAGTAGGAGACCCATTGCTTTTGGAAGCAATGGAATGAGGGATTTGTGATCATTGTTGACGGACATAGTCGACGCGATCGATGCCATAGATTATCACTGGAATGCCGAGCACTTCTGTCTTACCCTCTGGCTTTTCTCCCAGCCGCTCTGCTACACGGATCGATCCCTGATTGTCCGGATGAATCAGACTAATGACATGCTCTTTGTCGAGTGTGTCAAAGGCATATTCGAGAGCCTGCCGCGCTCCTTCAGTGGCGTAGCCCTTTCTCCAATACTGCCGTCCGAGCGTCCACCCAATCTCGAAGGCGGGCCATCCAGCTGGGTTTAGGAAACCAATGCGACCGATAAACTCCCCGCTGGCTTTTTCTTCCACTGCCCAGTGTCCGTAACCACGCAGGTACCAGTGACCAATCATATACGCCATGTGCCGCCAGGCTTCAACAGTGCTATAAGGCTTACCGCCAATGTAGCGCATGACTTCGGGATCGGCGCAAATCTTCGCGTAGGGTTCGAAATCCTCCTCCCGCCACATGCGAAGAATAAGACGTTCAGTTTCGAGTGTTATCCGATTCATGACTTTATGACTCTCTGATTAGATCAGAAATGGCAAATGAGGTACAAGACCTGGTTTCCGAGGTACTCTGCCTCTCCTACTTCCGCTTCCAGCGCACCCCATCCTTGGTATCTTCCAGAATGATGCCGAGCTGAGCCAACTCCTGGCGAATAAGATCTGCGCGAGCAAAGTCGCGCCGGCGCCGCGCTTCCTGGCGTTCCTCAATCAGTGCCTGAATCTCTACATCGAGTGATACCGGTTCCTCCGAAGTATGAAAAACATTTAATACCGTGTCGAAGCGATCAAGCAATTCCAGCAACTCGTGCTTGTCATCTTCACGCAACTGCTTTCTCGCCAACGCAGTATTCACCTCACGCGAAAGATTGTGCACGGCAGCTAGAGCCACCGACGTGTTAAGGTCATCGTCCATTCCCGCTTCAAATTCGTGCAATGCTCGAACGGCGGATTCGCGCAGCGCCTCATTGCTGCCCGGCTCTGTTTTCGCTTCGCCTAATCTGGCGCGGAAATCGAGCAGGCTATCTACAGTTTTTTCGGCGCCGGCCAGAGCATCAAAAGTGAGATTGAGTTGCTTGTTGTAAGGCACGCTCAGTAGAAAGTAGCGAATGCCAGCGGGCGAGTATCCGCGAGCCCTGAGATCGCGAAAAGTGTAGTAGTTTCCTTTAGACTTCGACATCGTCTCGCCCTCCACTTTGAGATGTTCAAAGTGAAGCCAGTAGCGAACAAACTGCTTGCCGGTTGCTCCTTCACTTTGGGCGATCTCATTCTCGTGATGTGGAAAGACGAGATCGATACCACCTACATGCAGATCGAAGGTTTCACCCAAATACTTCATCGACATGGCTGAGCATTCGATATGCCAACCGGGACGCCCACGGCCAAGCGGCGTGTCCCATGCAGGCTCAGAAGGAGTAGCGGGTTCCTTCCACAGTGCGAAATCTCGGGCATCTTCCTTCTCGTATCGGTCAGTGTCGATTCGTTCACTGGCGCCGGCGATATTTCCTGCAAAATTGATTTTCGAAAGCTTGCCATATTCGGGAAAAGAGCTAATGCGGTAGTAGATTGAGCCATCAGAGCGGTACGCATGGTTGGTCTGGAGCAAACGCTCGATTAACTCCACCATCTCTGGAATATGGCGCGTGGCTCGCGGCACGATGTCAGGACGCTTGCACCCGAGCGCGTCGAAATCCTCCCAGAGCGCGTCAATGTACTTCTGCGTGTAATCATCAATGGTCGTTCCGGCTTGTTGTGATTTGGCAATTATCCGATCTTCCACATCCGTGATATTCATCACGTGTGTAACCTTATTGCCTTTAAATTCCAAATAACGGTGGAGCACATCTGTTGCAACAGTTGAGCGGAAGTTACCAATGTGGCTGTAATCCCAGACTGTTGGACCACAATAATAAAAGCGGACTTCTCCTTCGCGCAGAGGCACGAATTCCTCTAATTTGCCGGAAAGCGTGTTATGGAGTCTCAACATTAGTGGTTCGAATCGCGAACAAACACGGGCTTCAGAGTCTAGGCTTGCAGTCTAGGTAAGGAAGGATTGCGAGTCAACATTAGTTGCCAGAGGACGTGATCGAAGGCTGAAGGATGAGGCAGCAAACGAAAAAGCATTTGACACTTGACGTTGGGCATTTACCATTTGGCACTTGCTATTCTCGGTCAAACGTTTGAGAATTCCAGACGCCGTATTGGTGCCGGCAATGAGTGAGCGAGTGAAAATGTCAAATCTGAATTCGCGTATGTCAAATGGAAAATGATCTCTTTGTCGCTGCTTCATCGTTCGTTCATCCTTCCGCCTTCATCCTTCATCCTGCCGAAATGTTCCCAGCCACCAGGTTCCAGTTTCCACACTCGAGGCCCTTCAGCAACATGAATACCCTGGGACGATTCTTTGATGTCACCAATACATGTTATTGGCACGCCGTCGACCTTGTTTGGCAGCCGTGAAACTTTGTCTGGAGGAACAGTGCAAAGCAGTTCAAAGTCTTCACCACCGTGGAGAGCGAGCATTAGAGGATCCAACGCCCGCCTTCCGCAAACCCGCACTAGAACCGGATCGATGGGAAGCCACTCCGCTTTTACCACCGCGCCAACACAACTCTCTTTACAGAGATGATGGAGGTCCGATGAAAGCCCGTCGCTGAGATCGATCATCGCGCTTGCGAGGCCATCTCTCCCCAGGACTAATCCCCAACCGACGCGCGCCTCAGGACGGAGATGACGTAGCAGAAGTTCGCCTACCAGATGGCCCTCACTGTCATCTTCCCCTTGTCTCGACAACCGTGTGCCGCGTTCCAACAGTCGGCAACCGGCAGCCGCCGCGCCCAATGAACCAGTAACGTAAAGACGATCACCGGGTTTGGCGCCGCTGCGCATGATTGCGCTTCCCGAAGCGCATTCCCCAATGATGATCGAGTCGACCACAATCCTTTCAGGAGTTCGCGAAACATCGCCACCAATCAGCTTCACGTCGTAGTGATCCGCCAACTCAAAGATGCCCTCGTAGAGCTCGTCTACAAAACCTGAATCCCATACTTTCTGAGGCACACCGATTGACAGCAGCGCCCAACGTGGTCGTGCGCCCATAGCAGCGATATCTGAAAGCGAAATTGCGAGAGCTTTGTGACCCAGGAGCCGAGGCTCAGTTTGCTCCCGTCGAAAATCGATGTCCTCGACGAGCATATCCGTGGTGATTACAGTATCGCGTCCAGCTTGTTGCTTGATGACGGCTGCGTCATCTCCAATGCCACGAAGTAGCGTTGCGCAATGATTAAGGTCGGCAGCAGATAATTTTTTGCCGGCTCGTCGATGCCGAATCTTTTCGATGAAATCGAACTCGGTCATAAGACTGCTTTGCGTTGGAGTTTGTTGTCGACGCCGCGACCGTGCGTGCGTTCAATTGCCTGAATCACAGATTGCATCGCAAGGATTCCAATCCGTCGCGTATCGTTTCAATTGAAGTGGAAAATGAGAAGCGCAGATGTCCTTCGCCATGTTCACCAAAAACGATTCCGGGAACTGTCGCGACGCGTGCCTTGTCGAGGAGTATTTCCGCTGCCGCACGGCTGTCACGATCTATGCGAGAGGCATCTGGAAAAGCATAAAATGCTCCAGCTGGCTTGGCGCAAGTGAGGCCCAGCTGGTTCAATCCCTCTAAAAGGAGATCTCGCCGTTCGCGATACGCGCGCAGCTGTTCGTCCAGCACATTAGAGGATCGCCTGAATGCGGCGAGGCCGGCCCATTGCGTTGGAGTAGAGACTCCATTTGAGGAGTAGAGCGTTGTTTTGCGCAACCCGGTCATCCACGGCTCGCGAGCCACGGCATAGCCAAGGCGCCACCCTGTCATTGCATAGGACTTTGAGAACGTAAAACACGTGATAGTTCGTTCCAGCATCCCCTCGATGGAAGCAATGGAAAAGTGCTGGCCTTCGTAAACGAGATCTTCATAGGCTTCATCAGCGATCACTACTACCTGATGATCTATAGAGAAACGAGCCACCGCCTTTGCCTCATCTTCTGTGAAAACAATTCCGGTGGGATTCTGCGGAGTGTTGAAATAGATGGCTTTGGTCCACGGAGACGAATAGCGCGCCAAAGTTGGTGCGAAGCCATTTGCACGCGCTTCAAGCGTGGGAACAAGTACGGTTTTGCCCTGGCAGTGGGCGATAAGATCTTTGATTGGCGTCCAGTAGGGAGAGAAAACGAGGACCTCGTCTCCGGGATTGACCACCGATTGAAACGCTCCAAATAACCCTTGCATGCCGCCGTTGAGGACGATCACATCACCTTCTTCTGCCGGAATGCCATTCTTGCTTCTCACTTTGGCAGCAATGGCGGAGCGCAATTCCGGAATGCCGGACGAGGGGGCATAACGGCTCTTGTTTTCATCGACGGCGCGCACCATCGCCGCTTTGATAAAATCGGGCGTATTCATGAACGGCTCACCACCTTCGAACTGGTAAACCGCGGTACCCGCCGCGCGCAGCTCCATTATTCGATTACGAATATTTACGATGTCTGAAAAGCCAACCTCGTCGAGCCGTGAGGCGAGGCGGAAAAGGGTGGGCTGAGTCGTCGTCACAATCTGCAATCATCCTCTGTTGGGCTCAGCTAACTGCGACTAAATTGTAATTATAGCTTGCGCAAAAGCTTCGGTCTACCGCGCTCCAGTCTCCTGGAGAGTTCGACCTCCGGGCTGCGGAAGTTTAGACATTACTTTTAAGACTTAGTTTTAACTGAACGCTGCTAAGTACAACCATTGACAGTGAAAAGCGTCGCTAGTAACATGTCGCGTCATGTAACGCAAGCTGTTAGCTTGCGCGCTGCATTGAGCAATTGCGCGCAAACTAACAGTTTGCGTTACAACCTGAAAGTCTATGAGCCGCCCTGCTGTAGCCATACCTGAAAAATTGTTTTTCAAAATCGGTGAGGTTTGCGAACTGGCCGGCGTGCAGGCCCACGTCTTGCGCTATTGGGAGTCGGAATTCCCGATGTTGGCGCCGCAGAAGAACCGTGCGGGCCAACGCGTTTACCGTAAACGCGACGTGGAGATGGCGCTGCGAATAAGGGAACTGCTGTATGAGGACCAGTACACGATTGCTGGCGCGAAGAAGAGGCTGGGAAACGACCTTCGCAGTGGCGGAAAATTGAAGGTGATCTCGACTGATGAAGGTGACGAGCTAGCGTCGAGTGCGGTTTATCATGAGCAAGCATCCGAAACGCCGGCATCGGTCAAGGGCGCCATCCGGAAGGACAAATTGAACACTGCGGAGGACCGGCAGACGCTCCGACGACTGGCGTCAGAATTGCGAGAATTGCTGGCGCTGTTGGAAAAAGAGGCCAACGGACCGGCTGCCCGTTAAGGTACTGCCTTTAACAGCTCGGGATTTGACAATTTAGTTCTTCCAGCCATACTTAGACGCGTCTGACGGGACGTGGCGCAGCCTGGTAGCGCGCACGCTTGGGGTGCGTGAGGTCGCTGGTTCGAATCCAGTCGTCCCGACCAATTTTATTAATCATTACGGCTGCCAGCTTTGGCAGCCGTTTTGTGTTGTGGCAGATTTTGTGGGCACCCTCGCGAAATAGAAGCGCGGCTTCCCACAGCAGCTCATTTAGTTCGATCTTTGTATGAGTGCAATGGCGGCTGTTCGGATCAGAGTGACTCATTGCTCAGATCAGTGTTGATTATGCCACCGCCTTGAAGGGCCGAACCTCACGAACTATCAATGTTCCGAGATTTTGTTCGGTCACATCAATATCATACCGGCTCTGCAAGTTCACCCAATAGCGCGGACTCTGTCCAAAGTATCGACCCAATCGCAGGGCCAGTTCTGCTGTAACCGGGCGCTGTCCACGTACGACGTGACTAATACGCATGGCAGCGACGCCGATATCTTGCGCCAACCGATACTGCGAGAGATTCAACTCTTCGAGCAGTTCCCTGAGGTATTCGCCTGGATGCACCGGAGCAATCCGTGCTTTGGACATGATTCCTCCTTAATGATAATCGACGATTTCCACCTGCTCCGCATGGCCGCCTTCCCAAACAAAGCAAATCCGCCATTGGTCGTTGATGCGGATGCCGTATTGCCCTTTGCGATCTCCTTTGAGAGCTTCCAAACGATTTGAAGGCGGCAGCCGCAGATCCTGAAGTCTGGTGGCTGCATCGATCGCGTTGAGCTTCATAAAGGCCCGTTTTTGAATATCACGCGGAAACTTGCGCGTAAAGTGCCGATAAAAGATTCGCTCGGTTTCGCGGCAACGGAACGATCTAATCACCGCTCAATAATAAACAATATGTTTACGATCGTCAAATATTTTGAATTCCGCACTTGAAGGATTTACTTTTCACTTGCTGGAATATCGGCAATCACAATTTCGGAGGTGAGGGTTTTGTGTACCGGACACTTGTGAGCAATCTCTTGCAGTCGCTGTTGTTGCTCATCGGTCAGATTACCAGTGAAAGACACCGAGCGCTCGATTCGGTGAATAAAGCCTTCCTTAGTATGTTGACATTCCTGGCAGTCGGCAGCATGCACTCGTCGCTGGCGCAGACTTACAGTCACTTGCTCGAGCGCCCAGCCTTTTCGCCTGGCGTAAAGCATTGTCGTCATAGAAATACAGCTTCCCAGCGCCGCCAACAGCAGTTGATACGGATCCGGGCCGGCGCCTTCGCCCCCGCTCTGGAAGGGTTCGTCAGTGATGAGAATTTGTCCTGGTCCATAGCGGACTTCATTGCGGAGATTTGTAAGTGAAGTTACCGTTACCTCGCTCATTTTAAGGGACCTCCAGTAAGTGCAATTTTGGTGCTTGCAGTATAATCCGACGTCCAGCTACACTCGTCGTTCTAAATAATAAACTCTCTGCAGGAATTCTGATGAAGATTCATGAGTATCAAGGCAAGGAACTGTTGGCCAAATTTGGCGTCGCAGTTCCACGCGGGTTGGTGGTGCGTTCACCAGAGGAGGCTTACCACGCAGCGAAAGAGTTGGGCAAGGACGTGGTAGTGGTAAAAGCGCAGATACACGCCGGCGGCCGCGGCAAGGGTGGAGGGGTGAAGCTGGCCAAGAGCGCCGATGAGGCGCGTGACATAGCGCGCAAGATGCTGGGGATGAACCTGGTGACCCATCAAACCGGACCAGAGGGCCGGCAGGTGCGAGTGCTCTTGATTGAGGAAGGTCTGCCTATTGACAGGGAATTCTATCTCGGCATTGTGTTGGACCGGTCGGCAGGACGACCAGTGTTCATGGCGTCTGCGGCTGGCGGGATGGACATTGAAGAGGTTGCCGCAAAGACCCCGCAGATGATCTTTAAGGAAACCATAGATCCGGCAGTCGGCTTTCGAGCGTTTCAGGCTCGGAAGTTGGCCTTTGGTATAGAGATTCCGGCGGCATTGATTGGACAAGCCGTGAAGTTTATGCAAGCGCTTTATACGGCTTACGAACAGATGGATGCATCGCTTCTCGAGATTAATCCGTTCCTCCTAACCAAGGACAATCGGTTAATTGCGCTTGATGCAAAGGTCAACTTTGATGACAACGCCTTGTTTCGGCACAAAGAATTTCTCGACCTGCGAGACCTGAATGAAGAAGAGCCACTGGAGATCGAAGCATCGAAATTTGATCTCAACTACATCAAGCTCGACGGAAACATTGCTTGTATGGTTAATGGCGCTGGTCTGGCGATGGCCACAATGGACATTATCAAGCTGGCGGGTGGTGAGCCGGCAAACTTTCTCGATGTCGGCGGTGGCGCATCGCAGGAACGCGTGGAGGCCGCGTTTCGGATCCTGCTCGCTGATGAGCACGTTGAGGCAGTGTTAATCAACATCTTTGGAGGGATCGTGCGCTGTGACATGGTTGCTCGAGGCGTGGTAGAGGCGGCTTCAAACCTGGGCGTGAAGGTGCCGGTCGTGGTTCGCCTGGAGGGTACCAACGTCGAAGAAGGCCAACGAGTGATACGTGAATCAGGAATGAATTTCACGGTCGCAACAGGAATGAAGGATGCTGCTGAGAAGGTGGTTGCACTGGCAAAGGCGGAAGGATGAAGGCGGAAGGGAAAGGATGAAGGCGGAAGGATGAAGGATGAAAAGAGCATCGATACACCTAATAATTTCCTGGTAGATCCGGAAGATTCAACGAACTCCGAACCTTCGAGAAATGCCCCTTCATCCTTCATCCTTCATCCTTCATCCTTGCTTAAGTGGCTGGTGCATCTCAGTCGTTTTGGACTTGCCGGACTGTTTTTGATTACTGCCGGTGCCAAGTTGGCGGTTGCCAAGACCTTTGCCAGCAACGTTGGCGAATTGCTGAGTGCCTCAGGCCTCAACTTCCAGCGTTGGATGTGGCCAACTACAGTAATCGTCATCGCCAGCGAAGTGGTAATCGCGGTCTTTCTGTTTCTTCCCCGCACAATTCGGTTAGGCGCGATCTTGGCGGCTCTCATGCTAATCGCCTTTGCGGGGTATGCGCTCTACTATGTTTACGTCTTACATGGTGAACCACTCGAGTGTGGTTGCTTTGGCGGCATTATCGCCAGCCAGTTAGGAGTGAAGACCGCTCTCAGAAATCTGGCCCTGCTATTGCCCGTCGGCATACTATTTTTTGGATCTCCCCGCCTCAAGCATAAGCGCCCTCAAGAACCTCCTTCTCTCACTAGCCAGACCTTACCGGAGATTTCTGTGGTGAAAGGGAAGTCGTGAATCACATCACACCTCCAACACTCTCATTCTGGGGAGGAGTCGGCACCGTAACCGGTTCGAAATATCTGGTCGAAACTGAGCGCGCCAAGGTACTGGTCGACTGTGGAATATTTCAGGGTCTGAAGGAACTGCGTGAACGGAACTGGCAGGCGCCTCCCTTTGTTGCCACTTCTCTTGACGCAGTGTTGATTACGCACGCCCATATTGACCATACGGGCTACCTTCCTCGCCTGGTGAAACATGGCTTTAATGGTCCCATCTACTGTTCACGTGGCACGGCAGATCTCCTAAAGATAATGCTTCCGGATGCGGGCCGTTTGCAGGAGGAAGAGGCCGACTATCGCAATCGTCACAAGCTCACCAAACACACTCCTGCCTTGCCTCTGTACACAGAGAAGGACGCGTTTGCCGCACTGGAATTCATTCGGCCAGTGCCGAACTCAGGTGAACCAGTGGCTGTTGCGAAAGGGATCAGCGCAGACTTCCGGATTTCCGGTCACATTCTCGGCTCTAGTCTGGTGCTGATTGAGTTTGGGAATGGCAGTAAGGGGCCGCGTCTCCTCTTCTCAGGAGATCTGGGACATTACGATCAGCCAATCATTCGCGATCCGACGCCACCTCCCGCGTGTGACTATCTGCTCGTTGAATCTACCTACGGCGATCGGTTGCACGATCCCGAAAATCCGAAAGATGCTTTGAAACGTATCATTGTTGATGCTGCCGCGCGGAATGGGGCTATCTTGATGCCTGCCTTTGCTGTCGGTCGCACACAGGAGATCCTCTATCTCATTCGTGAGTTGGAAGACGAACACGCTATCCCGGTTCTGCCAGTTTGTGTCGATTCTCCGATGGCGGCGGCGGCTACCACTGCATACGCAAAACTACGAGAAGAGCATGACGAAGACTACGCCGGCATTCTCAGTAAGCAGCGGCATCCGCTACGCACACATTCCATGATGACCTGTTCCTCAAGAGAAGAGTCAAAACGGCTAAACGACAAGCAGGGGGCACGCCTGATCATTAGTGCTTCTGGAATGATGACCGGCGGCCGGGTGCTACATCATGCACTGCGATTGCTTCCGGATCCGAACACCACTGTCGTGTTTGTCGGCTACCAGGGAGCAGGCACTCCGGGTCGACGCGTTCTCGATGGCGAACCCGAAGTAAAACTATTGGGCCAATGGGTGCCAGTGCGTTGTCGTATTGAACGCGTTGGCAGTTTCTCGGCACATGCTGATTGGCAAGAGATCATTCGGTGGCTCGAAGGTAGGCCCGGTCCTAACCCGCGACGCGTCTTTGTCACGCATGGCGAGCCAGACGCGGCAAATGCGATGGCCGCTCACATCAGAGAACGCTTTGGCTGGGCAGTGGAAGTGCCGCAGTACGGTGAGCGGTTTGAACTTTCTTAACCTCTGGTTGTAAAGTGAAGTAAGCCATCGAACAAGTGAAATAATAATGAGTGTACTGGTAAACAAGAATACGCGACTCGTCGTCCAGGGAATCACCGGCAAGGAGGGCACGTTTCACACCAAGCAGATGGTGGAGTATGGAACGAATGTTGTGGGCGGCGTGACACCGGGTAAAGGCGGCACGACCCACGAGGGCATACCTGTTTTTAACACCGTGGTCGACGCAGTCAGGCAGGCCGGTGCAAACGCTTCTGTGGTGTACGTGCCGCCCGCTTTTGCGGCGGATGCAATCATGGAGGCGGCTGACGCTGGCGTTACTCTAGTGGTCTGCATCACAGAAGGAATTCCGACACTGGACATGGTGAAGGTGAAGGAATATCTCGCGGACAAGTCAACGCGTTTGATTGGCCCAAACTGTCCGGGCATCATCTCGCCCGGTAAGTGCAAGATTGGCATCATGCCGGGTCACATTCACCAGGAAGGCCGGATTGGTGTTGTTTCTCGTTCTGGAACCTTGACCTACGAAGCGGTGGGCCAGCTGACCACCCTCAATCTGGGCCAGTCAACGGCCATTGGCATCGGTGGAGACCCTATAGTGGGGACTTCGCATGTAGATGCGCTCGGCCTATTCCAGGCCGATGATGAAACCAGTGGCATTGTCATGATTGGAGAGATTGGTGGGACGGCGGAGGAGGAGGCGGCAGCGTTTGCAAAGCACAACGTTACCAAACCAATCGTCGCCTTCATTGCCGGACAAACTGCGCCGCCGGGACGTAGAATGGGGCATGCGGGAGCAATTATTGCCGGCGGCAAAGGAACTGCCGCGGAAAAGATGGAGGCGTTGGCGGATGCCGGCATTCATGTCGTTAAGTCGCCCGCGGATATCGGAAGCGCTATGAAGCATGCGCTGAAAAACGAGTGAGTCTGGAGTCTGGAGTCTAGAGTCTAGAGTTTGGAGTCCGGATCCCAAGGTTGGAGATTAAGATCGCAGCGACACTCGACTTTAGACTCCAGACTCTAG
>Ga0209431_10001264_pt1 | contig 21135 bp, 19 predicted proteins | sample RifCSP13_3_FD_184021 | JGI IMG/M metagenome (GOLD analysis project Ga0209431, IMG submission 184021) | Soil microbial communities from Rifle, Colorado - Rifle CSP2_sed 13_3 (SPAdes) (version 2) | ecosystem: Environmental > Terrestrial > Deep subsurface > Rock core/Sediment | place: Rifle...
TTTTTAATGCTTAAGTCTTTCTCTGTTTTACTTTTAAATCCGGTTGGTAAGATGATCTTATTTGTCAGCAACATGCTTAACACTCACGGACTTACTAAGTTCCTCTTTTAGCCCTTTAATATCTTCCCTTTCAATCATAAGCCGTATCTTCTCTAAGGCCCCTTTAAATGCCTCTATGGCTTCTATCACATTCTTTTTATTTGCAAGAAAAATATCGCTCCACATATCTGGAGAGCTTGCACCAATTCGTGTATAGTCCCTGAGACCACCGCCTGCAAACTCAAGAATATTATCAGGCTCTTTTTCTGAGGCTACAGCATTCAGGAGAGCGTAAGCAACTGCATGGGGTAAATGGCTTACATAAGCAAACACACGATCATGTGTTTGTGGATCCATCGTGAAAACCTCTGCTCCCACAATTTCCCATAGGCTCTTAGCCTTGGCTAAAGCCTCCGCTTGTGTTTTTTGAGTCGGGGTTAGTATGCATCTCTTTCCTTGAAAAAGCCTATAATCTGCGGCCCAAACACTTGAACGCTCTGTTCCTGCTATCGGATGTCCGCCTACAAAATAGAAGAGATGAGAAGGAAGAGAAACTTCAACCTCTTCGACTATTTTTCCTTTTATGCTTCCCACATCGGTGATTAAGCTTCCCTTAGAAGCTATATCAAAAACTGATTTTGCAATCCTTGGTATTAGTCCAACGTGTGTTGCGATAACGATGATTTCTGATTGTTTAACTCCCTTTTCAATCTCATTTGAGCCCCTATCAATAATTCCTTCTTGAATAGCGTAATCTATGGCCTTCTCATCTAGATCAACTCCAAAAATCTCGGCTACCTCCCCTGACTTTTTTAACGCCCAGGCAAGAGAGCCACCTATCAACCCGATACCTATGATTGTTACCTTTTGAAAGGTCATTTTAGTTTTTACAATCCTAACACCTTTTTTATTGCCCTGATAAACCTTTCGTTTTCCTCTGGAAGCCCAATGGTAACCCTTATATGCGTTTTAAGACCATAGTTTAGAACTGGCCTTACTATCACACCTTCCCATAGAAGTGCGTTATAAACAGGAATCGGATCAGAGCCTAAATCCATAAGAATAAAGTTCGTATAAGAAGGGGCGAAGGGAAGATTAAATTTCTTGAGTTCTTTTGTTAGATACTTAAGCCCTATTCTATTTATTTCCCTAGACTTTGTTACATGCTCCTTATCATCAAGAGCAGCGAAGGCGGCTACCTGAGCAAGTGAATTAACATTAAATGGCTCCCTTACACGATTCATATATGATACTATTTCCTCTGAAGACACCCCGTATCCAAGCCTGAGACCCGCAAGGCCGTAAATCTTTGAGAACGTTCTAACTGTAACGATAGACTTCCCTAGATTTAGATAATTAAGGGAGTTTGGATAATCAGGGTCATCAACGTAGTCAAAATAGGCTTCATCTACTACAACTATAATGTTTCCTGGAACCCTGTCTAAGAACCACTCAAGCTCGTCTCTTGTCACCATAGTCCCAGTAGGGTTATTTGGATTCGCTATGAAGACCGCTTTGGTCTTAGATGTTATTCGACTATACATATCCCTCAGATTATTTGTAAGCTCAGGCATGGGTGACATATTCGCTTTTGCTCCAACTGCCTGAGTAACGATCGGAAAAACAATGAAAGCAAACTCGCCTATAACCGCTTCATCACCGGGCTTCATAAACGTTCTCGCTACGATCTCTATTACCTCGTTTGAGCCATTTCCAAAAATCAGATTCTCAGGTTTTACATTGAGCCTTTCGGCAAGCTTGTGTTTTAGATAGAACGTATCTCCGTCGGGATAACGATTAACTTTATTTAGTACTTCTTCTACCGCACTTATGGCTAGTCGAGAGGGTCCTAGCGGATTTTCATTTGATGCAATCTTTATTGCGTCCCGAATTCCAAGCTCCCGCTCAAGCTCTTCGACAGGCTTTCCTGGGACGTATGGAATCAAGTCTTTTACATATTCATTGGGTTTTATCAAGGTGCATCCTCCGGAATTATGAGGTCTTGAAATATAAGATTTTGTCTTTTGCTCTTCACTAACTGGACATCTAAAATTGAATGAAAGGTGATATTCACTTTTTGAGATTTAGAAGATTAGATGAAGTTTCACTATAATATGAAGATAAATCCAACTACGAAACACAAAAAATCACGACCCAAGCCCTGACCCTGAAACCATAACACGTCTTAATCAATTGCTCTTTCCCATCGGATAAGAACCAAGGACTCTTAGGAAAACGCAGATTTGTCTCACCTTGGATAGAAGACCACCTATCTTTTCGGCTTGGGCATGTCCTTCAAAATCTACAAAAAACACATACTCCCACGGTCTTTCCTTTGATGGCCGGGATTCAATCTTTGTTAGATTTATATTTTCCTCAGCAAATGGAGATAGAGACTTATGAAGTGCCCCTGGTTGATCCTTTAGAGAGAAAACTATAGATGTTTTATCAGCACCAGTTGGGCGATGATATTCCCTTCCTATCACCCAGAACCTGGTTGTGTTACCAGGGCTGTCTTCTATTTGTCTTTCAACGATCTTCAACCTATAAATCGATGCAGCGAACTCACTTGCTACTGCGGCGATTTTTTTGTCACGAGAGGCCAATTTAACAGCATTTGCAGTGCTTGAAGTTTCACGATACTCCACGCGCTTTAGATGCTCGCTCAACCATTTTCTACATTGACCAAGCGCTTGAGGATGGGAGGCAACTATTTTAATATCCTTAATATCTCCTTTCTTTGAAATGAGAAAATGGCTTATCTTTTCAAAGAGTTCCGAAGAAATAAATAGATCCGACCTCAAGAACCTGTCGAGAACGTTACCCACAGAACCCTCCATAGAATTTTCAACAGGAACTATACCGAATGAAACCCTTTCCTTTTCAACTTCCTCGAACACCTCATCAATTCCTTTACAAGGCTTGAACCTAGCAGAACTACCAAACTCCCGAAACGCTGCCTGATGAGAGAAGGTACCATCCGGACCTAGATACGCTACCTTAATCGGACGTTGCAGTGAACGACACCCTGAGATTACTTCTCTAAAAACGGAAAGGACAGAATCCGTTGTAAGCGGACCAAGATTTGCTCTTTTAATATTTCTTTCAATCTCTCTTTCCCTTGCTGGATCATAAACATTAAATGAGTTTTCCTTCTTAAGTTTACTAATTTGAATTGCGATTTTTCCACGCTCGTTTAGAAACTCGAGGATTTTTTTATCAATCTCATCAATCCTTTTTCTCAGATTCTCAAGATCCACAGAAGAGCCCATGATACATATAGGAGTGGTTTCCTAAAAACCTCCCTCTTTGATCCCCGACCGGATCGGGGATACCCCAGATCCCAATGAAATTTGAAGAGAATGATAGCTATATGAGAATGGAATGTCAATTGATTGCGGATTTGGGATTTCAGATTGCGGAATATCTTTTAAATCCGCAATCTACAATCTGCACTTCCCTACGTTCCCCTTTTCTTCTCCTCTTCACCTCCCACAGCTGGCGCCTTTTCAAGAACAGAATTTCTTACAAATATCGGAGCGCCCATTCGTGAGGCAAGGGCAAGCGCATCGCTTGGACGTGCATCAATTTTTGAAATCGACCCATTAACAGAGATCTCTACCTGAGCATAAAAGACCTTGTCACGAAGGTCAACTATCACAACCCTTTCAACCTTCCCCTTCATTGTCCTTAAAATTGCAGCTACTAGGTCGTATGTAAAAGGACGAGGTGTTACCTCTTCTGAAAGTCCCAAGTCAATCGCCCTTGCCTCGCATAGGCCTATCCATATTGGAAGAACCCTTTCATTTTTTTTATCTGCTAAAATTACCACTGGACTCTGTGCCTGCTGATCAAACCCCACTCCCTTAATAACCATCTCCTCCTCTTCTGATTTATTTTTAACCTCTTCAGAAGCAGTTGGGATAGAAATATGAATAAATAAAAATAAATATAATACTGTTAGTAAAGAAAAGCTTTTCATCTCTTGTTCCTCCTCAAGCTTAGGATAGCATAATGAAATGAAAAGGTTCAAGCATGATTTTAATTTTTTTTTTGATAAGTAAGCAAAAGCCTAAATTCAATATAACCCTAGTAATATATATCCTAAGAAAAAAAACACTTATCTTATCTATTTTTTTAGGTAATATTATATTTAACATTCTAGCCCATAATTCTAAAATAGGAGGCAAAATAAAATGAAAAGAATAATGATAACAATAGCTGTAGTTCTTATAACCGCCGCCTTTATTGTTGGCATGAGTACCAATTTATACGCTCAAAGCTCTCCTGAAACCATAATTGGCGATGTCACATATGTTGACTTGACGATGCTTAAGATTAACGAAGATGTAACACAAACAGTATGCACCTTCTCAGCCTCACAGAATCAACTTAAAAACATACAGCCAGGATACAGAGTTGAGGTTAAAGCGATCAGCGGTAAAGTCTTGTCTATAACTGTATTAGGTATCCCTATGCAATCCAAATCTGAGCCATATCAAAAATGGAAGGTTCTAGTACCATAACCCGTTTTATTGATATAGTCCGAATATCAATTAGGAGAATTGCATAATATCTGATTTTATAAAAGATCTTTTGGGTGAGCTTATTGATGATTATGTAACCCAGATAGAGGGAGACATAAGGATCGGGCTTCTAGATAATGAAGTAGTCATAGACCCTCTAATTAGTGCTACTGTGATAGAAAAAAAGAGCGGCAAAAAGGAGTTTCGGGTAAAAGATGTTGACGCTCATGAATTAAAGATAAAGGAGCAATAGTTTAAAAAGTTATGTTTTGTATTACCTATTGTTTACAACCTGTTTTACTATTTCAGGACGGCTAATAGTTCCAATAATTTTACCTCCAAGGCTTCCATCCCTCTGGGTCGCCAAAAAAGCGCTTAAAAGCCCGGTTATAGTTCTACCTACATCCCTATCAGCCTTAAGACTAACACTAAGGTCAATAGTCCCATGCTTTGTTATCTGCCAAAGAAGGGGCATTGTTCCAGAAAGGGTTAAGTCTATTTTACTTCCTTTGAATTTTAACTCATCAACCTTTGTTACCCCCTTTTCAATATGGCTCTTAAAACTAGATTGCATCTTTCCAAAATCAGGAAGTGGAAAACCGCCAGCAATCTTTACACCTTTAACCATCAAATCGTTTATAGTTAGGTTTATATCCCCTTTTGGCTGAGAGCTAAATTCTAATGAAAAGTCTCCGTTTAATACCCCTTGAACCAATGAATTTTCACCGCCTAAGACCTCAGGGATTGCACTTATCTTTCCTATATCTATACCGTTCTCAATTTTTCCCTCAGCCTTAGTTATTTTATTATTTTTTAAATCGTAAAATAATGTTCCTTCGGCTCCCCCACCATAGAGATTTGCTTCAAAGGGAACCTTAAGCTTGTTAATAATAAGATAAAGGAGTGAAGGACTCCCACTCCACTCATCAACAACAAGAAAAAGCTCTTTGTCCTTATAGAGGTTCACTCCATAGGCCGTAATACGAGTAATAGGAGAGATACTCACATTCTTTATTTCCACCGTGAGCGGGGTTCTTTTTCCTATCTCATAAATCATCCGCTGCTTAACGGCCTCTTCAGGAAATGATGAGTAAAAAAACACTACAAAAACAGATATGAAAAATAGTGAATAACAAATAGGAATGAAATGTTTTGATTTTAATATTCTTTTCACTCAGAGTACCTTGTTTAACTTAAAAGTCGACACACGAAATGATACATCCATCAAATCAGGGTTATCAAACCTTGTCTGAGGACGGAGCTTAGAAACCTTAAGAAAAGCAGTCGTTGTTTGGATCTTGTATAGAACATCTACCATTCTATCAAGTGGAATCTTTTTAAGATCGACATCAACGCTCGTCTCATCATATAAATCCCCAGATGTGGATGTCCTAGACTTAATAGAGAAATTACCCCTGTCAACACGTGACTCTACTAGGATTTTTTCAACCACAGAAATCAAGGATTCATCTCCAGTTTTAATACTTTTCGAAAGCTCCTCAATTCTACCTTTTGATTGTATATACTCATTACGTAAGGAATCAAGCTTCTTGAGCTCTATCTGAAGAGCCTGGGCTTTCTTCTCAAGTCTTCCGGTACCAGATGAAAAGAATTGAAATATTAGATAAAGAATAAGTACTGCAGCCCCTAAACCTGCATAGCCAACAGCCTTTCTATCCCTTTCAGAAGCTGCAATTCTCTGAATCCTTTCACGTACTTTGTTTACAAGTGTTTTTAGGTCCTCGAGTACAGCGTTTGTATCCATCATTTAACGAGCAAAGTTAATTGAAACTTTATAGCGTTGTTTACAGCTGTATCAGTTGAGTCGCGAAGTACCTGTTTAAATAAACCAGAATCAGAAAGGGCTTTTTCAATCCTTGCGACCCCATCATACGAATCGCATTTTCCCCTCATCTTTACGGTGTTATTGTCAACAAAATTAATCTCATCTACACTCAACTGAGTACCAGTTGGTATGCTTCGAGATATCTCCCTTAAAACGTCAAGAGGTGTAGGACCTCCCCGAATTTCCTCAATTAATTTTAACTTTTCTTTTAGCTTCCCAACCTCACTCTCCATGAATGCCACGGGCTTTGGAATAACTTTAACGTTTGGAAACATTTCCATTACTGCCATTCGGGTTTGAGCTTCTAATTTTCCTACATCCTCGCGCTTTTGAAAGTAACGTGCCCCAACATAGTAGAATAAAAAGACTATGAGGAGAGAAAAAAGTAGAGCCGGAATTAAAAATGCCCTTTTAAGCTCCTCATCCTTCCCTGTATATTTAAAATCTCCCTTCCTTAAATTCATGCTTCCTCTTGTCAAAGTGCTTCCATAAAGAGCAAGCGCGTAAGAATCAGCAAAAAGAAGAGAGTCCTCTTGACCCAGATCTGAAATATAAAGTCTTCTTACATCCTTTTTAAGCTCACCGCTAATAAAATCATTAATACCGGGCATATGTGCCGTACCACCCGAAAGTAGTATAGTTTTAATCTCCTTCTTTAACTCTAGCTCGAAGAACTGAATGGTTCTCTTTATCTCTTCTAGAACGGGCGAAAATGCCTCCTTTATAACCTGATTGTCTGAATTACTAAATCCTTCTAGCTTACGTGATTCCGCATCTTCATAGGATGTCCCACAGATCCTAGAAATGTTTTCTGTAATGAATTTTCCCGCCTTTGACGAAGAACGTATGCGCCTTACACCATCTTCATCAAATAGAGTAAAACACATCTTGGAAGCCCCGATATCTACTAAAACTAGAGGTCTATCCTCGTATATAAAACTATTTAGGGCACTATAGGCAAGCGGACCATAGGTTACCACCTTAGGGTCAACCCCGCATGCTTGATAAACATCAAGCTGGTGCATCATGTCTTCCTTTTGAAACATGCATACAATCGCCTCACTTCCTTCTCCACGTTTTATTATATGATAGCCGTGAATTTTGTCGCTTAGATTAAATGGAGAGATATTTTCTAGTTCGAATTCATAAACTTGATCTATCTTACTAGGGTCTGAAAAGGGAAAGTTGAGAACCCTAATAGAAACAGGGTTGTTTGGAAGCGATGATGCCATATCTCTCTTAGGAAGTAGATTATCTATGAATAACTCGTTAATATTCCCAGATAACTGCTCCCTCGTACTCGGTGTTTTTAACTGAATCTTCTGTATTAATTTTGTATCTCTTAATCCCCTTGAGATGAGACAAATCTTAATAGTGTCGAACCCGAGATCCAACCCTACGAATCTTCCAAACATTTATTTACCTCTATTTACCTTTATATAATCCACATCATGTAATAGACATTATAACTTAAGTAAAATACTTAAATTGGTGATATAAATTTAAAGTAAGTGACTTTTAAAGTCAAATGCTATTTTGCGAATCCTGATTCGGGTTTCGTGACGGAGTTCACGATTCACAAATCACGAACCACGGCTATTCTATACAGCCCTCATTAGGGTTACAACTTGAACACGAGATGCATCTGCTTCAAGAAGCACCCTTGTGCACTCATTAATAGTTGAACCTGAGGTAAATACATCGTCCACAAGAAGAATTGATTTCCCTTTAATATTCTCGATCTCCCTCAAAATGAAAGCGCCCTTTACATTCCTTCTCTTTTCAATATCGCTTTTAATCTCGAACTGTGGCTTAGTATCCCTTATCCTCCTAAGCACATAGGGGTCAAAAGAAACCCTTAAATACTTAGCTACCTTCTCTGCTAGAACCAGAGATTGGTTATATTCCCTTTTCCTCAGTTTGTCTATGTAAAGAGGAACCGGGATTACAAGGTCTTGCATACCAAGATCGTTAGGGAAATTATCTATTATAATATTTGATAAGACCCCTCCGAGGTTTAACTTCCTCTGGTATTTAAATTTATGAAGAATCTCTTTTAATATTCCATCATAGAAGGCAATAGAACGTGCACGCTCAAAATAGTATTCATCTTGAACGCATCTTCCACAAAGATGCTCCGGGATTGGAAATAAATGCACCCTCGAGGCATCCACTATTGTATGCTCAGTTTCCTGGAAGACAGCATGCCCCAGATCAGCTAGACCTTGCGTATCTATGTCCCTTGCTATGTAACCAAAAGGCACACCACAGTTTAAGCATATGGACCTATCCCTTATAAAGCTTATGTTTTTGAGACACCTATCACAGATTTTCTCATCAAATTCTATTGACTCACAAAAGGGACAGAGTTTAGGAAATACCAGGTCTAACATCTAATCCTATATAAGTCAGCAAAGATTGTTGATTATAGTGTTTCTTTTTACCTCTGGGTTCTGAAATATGTGTTATCTACAGCCCTACACCCTCATTGGCATAATAACCGATATATATTCCTCATCGCCAATTGGTCTTATTATCAGTGGGCTAAGTTCATCACTGATACCGAGCTGAACCAATTCACTAATAATAACCTCTAGAACATCTATGAGATAACGTGCATTGAATCCAAGCTCTATCGAATCTCCCTTATATTTGATCGGCACCACTTCCCTTGCCTCCCCTAGCTCGGGAGACACCGACACAAGTGTCATATTACCGTCATCTAAGCTTATCTTAACGCCCTTTGTCCTTTCTGAAGAAATTATTGAAACCCGCCTCAGTGCGCTTAAAAAATCATCTCGTCTAACCTCTACGCTCCATTGCGTCGCCTCAGGAATCACCTGTTTATAATTAGGAAACTCTGCATCAATTAACCTCACGTTTAATGTAATTCCATTTCCCTCTGCGATAAAATCGTTTTTCCCTATGCCAATGTTAATATTCTCAACTAGCTTTACCAATTTTCTTAACTCTGTAACACCTTTTCTTGGAACAACGACACTTCTTTTAATCTTAACCTCCCCCTCGATTCGCTTATCGACCAGTGAAAGCCTATGTCCATCTGTGGCAACTAGTCTAAGCTCCTGTTTCCCTGTTTTCTCAAAATAAATCCCCGAAAGGTTTCTTCGCATATCATCAGGAGAAACTGCAAAAATGGTCTTTGCTATCATATCATCAATTACTGCACTCTCGATGGAGAATAGATCGTCCTGATGATTTTCTGGAAGTATTGGAAAATCCTCGGATGGCAATCCAGCAATCTTAAAGATTGTGTTTTTTGACCTAAGCTCTGCCCAGTGATTACCTATCTCCTCTATCTCAATCTCTCCAAGAGGAACCTCTTTTAAAATCTCATATAACTTTCTTGCAGGTAGTGCTATACCACCCTCTTTTTTAATATCTGCATCAAATAAAGTGATCATAGCTGTCTCAAGGTCTGTGGCAGAAAGCTTTATTTTGTCAGACGTGGCTATTATTAAAACATGACTCAGTATAGGCATAGTAGCACGTCTTTCTGAAATTCCCTGTATGAGACCGAGTTTGTCGGAAAGTGTTAGAGTATTAATCTTAAATTTCATTTTTCCTACTCCTAATTATAATATTTATTTATATATATAGTAATAGTAGTAGTAGCTGTGAAATTGTGGAAAAGTTTAAGAAAGCCTTAAATAGCATTACCTTAAGGGGTTGATAACTCTGTTGATAAACACATAAGCATATCCATACTTATCCACAAGCTTATTTGCCCACAATTTCTTTAACAGCTTTTCCCACAGGGTTATGAACAGTTCTATCTGCTCCTTATCAATGCTTCAATTTTTCTAACCACAGCATTAACAGCGTCTTTAAGTGAAGAATCCTCACCAATCATAGCTTCGATTTTTCTTACAGCGTGTATTACAGTTGAGTGGTCTTTGCCACCGAATTTTTCTCCGATTTCTGGGAAAGAGGCTCCTGTGTATTTCCTTATTAGGTACATTGCTATCTGTCTTGGTAGAGCAATATTCTTCGTTTTCCTTTCTGACTTTAAATCTTGTATCTTAACACCAAAAAAGTTGGCAACCTCTTTCTGAATAGACTCTATATTAAGGATAGATCTGGTTTGTTCCTTGATAATGTTTTTTAGAACCTCTTTGGCTAGATCTATGTTGATTTCTGTATTTAGTAGCTTCGCATAGGCACTGATATTTATGAGCGTTCCCTCAAGTTCTCTAATGTTTGATGTAATATTAGTAGCCAGAAATATACCTACTTCGTTAGGTAGTACAATCCCTTCAGTTTCGGCTTTTTTCTTAAGGATCGCTACCTTCGTCTCAGTTTCAGGTGGTTGTATATCAGCGATAAGCCCCCATTCAAACCTTGATCTATAACGCTCTTCGAGGTAAGACATATCCTTTGGAGTCTTGTCACTAGTAAGCACTATCTGTTTTTTTGAATCGTATAAAGTATTGAATGTATGAAAAAACTCCTCCTGTGTGCTTTCTTTGCCGACGATAAATTGTATGTCATCGATAAGGAGCACATCGCATCCAAATCTATATCTGTTCCTGAACTCTTCCATCTTGTTAGATTTGATGCTATTAATCACCTGATTAGTAAAGTTTTCAGCTGAAATACTGCATACCCTAGCCAGTTGATGTGAATTTTTAAGTATATAATTGCCAATCGCATTGATTAAATGAGTCTTTCCGAGTCCGACACCACCGTGAATAAAAAGCGGGTTATAAGCTTCACCAGGTTTGCTTGCTACTGCAGTTGAAGCGGCATGAGCGAACTGGTTGCTAGCTCCAACGATAAATCGCTCGAAGGTGTAGTTTGGGTTAAGAAAACCTGTAAATAGACCCTCTTTATTTATTTCCCTTGATTTCTCTTCTTCAATATCTTCCTCGATTGAGGTAGGGCTGGCAGCAACAATCTTAATATCCAACTTCCTACCATGAACCTCTTCGATTGTTTTACTTATAAGATCTAAATAGTGGTTATATATCCAGTCCCTTTCGAAGTTGTTTTTAGCCTTAAGGGTTAATAATTCATCTGTTTGTGATAAGGGTTTTAGGGAGTCAAACCAAAAGAACACCTGTGGATTTGCTCTCTTTTTTATTCTTTCGATTACTTCTTGCCATATGTCCTGCTGAGGAAACTCAGCCTTTTGGGTAGCTAGAGAGTAATGGCTTACAGGGGTTACAAGAAGCCCTATTCCTCTCGATGGTTCTTCATCATTTTCATGTTTAAAAAGGGACTTAAGGTTTCGACCTAGCGTTAATTTCTTTGCCAAAGCTCCTCCAAGAGCTAACAACGTTTCCACAAGTTATCAACAGACTGTGGATAGATTGCTATGCAAAAATGGGATAACCTCAAACGTTTTTAACAAGGATTAGTCACACATTTGAGGCAGTGATCAAATCCTAACAGAAAGAAAAAGCAGTTGTCAAGCATTTTTAAAAAGTTTAATGTTCACGATTAATTAGAGTTAGAATTGGGTTTCTAACGCTCAAAATAAAAATAGAAAGAGAGTTACATAGGGCGCTTCGTCCTTTATTTTCAGTATTCTACAGTGCTTTTTTGTTATGATCAGTAAGTTTTTCAATTTGAATCTCAGGGGGCGTTAATTTAAAATGCTTAATGATTCGCTCTAAAGGCAGTAGTGTAGTATTTAAATTTGGTCAATCCACGAACATCGACTAAACAGCAAGGAGCGTAGTTTGCGATAATGAAAGAAGCGTATAATCCACAAGAGATTGAGAGAAAATGGCAGTATGTTTGGAGTGAGAAAAGGGTCTATGAAGTAACTGAGGACCATAACGAGGAGAAATATTATGTCCTTGAGATGTTCCCATACCCCTCTGGCAGAATCCATATGGGGCATGTAAGAAACTATACAATTGGAGATGTTATAGCGCGGTATAAAAGGACATTGGGGTTTAATGTCCTCCATCCTATAGGATGGGATGCCTTTGGGCTTCCCGCAGAAAACGCTGCTATTGAGCGTGGGGTTCATCCTGCAAAGTGGACTTATGAAAATATTGCTCAAATGAAAGCGCAACTAAAGAGGCTTGGTTTTAGTTACGACTGGAATAGGGAGATTACTACCTCTGACCCTAATTATTATAAATGGGAGCAGATGGCTTTTACACGGATGTTTGATTGCGGACTAGCTTACAAAAGGTCTTCAGTTGTCAATTGGTGCCCTTCATGTGAAACGGTTTTGGCAAACGAACAGGTAGTAGTAGTATCTGGTGCTGTATTACCCGAACCGCAGTCTGGTTCGGGAGGTAATAAACAGTTTGCATCAGATGGAAATAAAGAGGCTGCTAGGTGTTGGAGGTGTCAATCCGAGGTTGAGTTGAGAGAGTTAGAGGGCTGGTTTTTTAAAATTACGGATTATGCAGAGCAACTCCTTGATGGATGCGAAAGGCTTAAAGATGGCTGGCCAGAAAGGGTTCTTACGATGCAAAAGAACTGGATAGGAAAAAGCACTGGCGCTGAAATTGATTTTCCCCTTGAGGAAACTATAGAGGGCGTGAGAAGTTTAAGGATTTTTACAACCCGCCCTGATACGGTTTTTGGAGTTACCTTTATGTGCATTACACCGGAAAATCCAATTTCGGAGAGGATCGTAAAAGGAAAGCCACAAGAAAAAGAAGCAGTTCAGTTCATCCAAAGGATTAAAAGGCAAAGCAACATTGAAAGAGTAGGCGAAGGTGTAAAAAAGGAAGGTGTTTTTACAGGTGCCTACTGCGTAAACCCCTTTAGCGAGGAGCGTATACCGATTTACATAGCAAATTTTGTGCTTATTTCGTATGGCACTGGGGTGATTATGTGTGTTCCAGCACATGACCAAAGGGACTTTGAGTTTGCAAAGGAATACGGCTTGCCCATAAAGGTCGTGATTCAGCCTGAAGGTGATGATGTAAATCCAGATGATATGAAATGTGCTTATGAAGATGTGGGTATCATGGTAAATTCAGGTGAATATTCTGGAACTCCCTCTGAGATCGGCAAACAAAAGATCATCGAGTATGTGGAGACTAAAGGGTTTGGTCGAAGGCAAATAAACTATAGGCTTAGAGACTGGGGTATATCGCGTCAAAGATACTGGGGGGCACCTATTCCTATAATTTATTGCGATAGGTGCGGAACCTTAGCGGTTCCTGACAATTACCTACCAGTAGAGCTTCCGATGGATATTGAATTTACAGGAAAGGGAGGCTCTCCGCTTGCAAAGATAGAGAAATTTGTAAATACAAAGTGCCATAAGTGCGGTGGTGATGCAAGAAGAGAAACCGACACGATGGATACATTTGTAGAGTCATCTTGGTATTTCCTTAGATACACCTCTCCGGATTTTGAAAATGGTATGTTAGATGGTGCAAGGGGTAAATATTGGCTTCCTGTAGACCAGTATATAGGTGGTATAGAGCACGCAATTTTGCATCTGCTTTATGCCAGATTTTATACAAAGGTATTGAGAGACCTTGGGATGTGCAATCTTGACGAACCCTTCTTAAATCTCCTAACTCAGGGGATGGTAATTAAAGACGGTGCTAAGATGTCAAAGTCTCTCGGAAACATTGTTGACCCTGACGATATAATAGCAAAATATGGAGCAGATACTGTTCGTATATTTATGCTTTTTGCCTCGCCAGTTGAGAGGGATCTCGACTGGAGCGATAAGGGTATAGAGGGTTCATACAGATTTCTAAACCGGGTGTGGCGTTTTGCCTACGATTTCGGAATTCGGAATTCGGAATTCGGAATTAGAGAATCTTTTAATCCGCAATCCGCAATCCGCAATCCGCAATCAAAAGGTCTTCTTATTAAGGTACATAAGATGATTAAAAAGGTAACGGAAGACTTAGAAAGATTTCAATTCAATACAGGGGTCGCAGCTATCATGGAGCTTCTAAACGCTGTATCTAGGTTTCAATCCAATGGCAATGATGAAAAAGCTGTACTCAGGGAGGCGATTGAAACTATTGTTCGTCTTCTTTATCCCTTCGCCCCGCATATAGCGGAAGAGCTATGGGAAGCCCTTGGCTATAAAGAAACCCTCGTTGATAAGCCTTGGATTGAGTGGGATAGAGAGATTGTAGGGAGCGCTGCGGTCATCGTAGTCCTCCAGGTGAATGGAAAGGTACGAAGTCAAGTTTTCATGGACCCCGATACAACAGAAGAGGAGATGAAACAGGCCGCTTTTTCAGATGAAAGAGTAAAAAGCTATATTTCTGGAAAAGAAATCAAAAAGGTTATTGTCGTTCCAAAAAGGCTTGTAAACATTGTTGTATAGCCATAAGAGTATTAATACAAAGTAAAACAGATTTTTACAAATAGGACTTAAGGTAGAATTGCCGTTTATGGTTCGACAACCTCACCTCGAACGGCTTGGTTTAAATACCGTCCGCCCTGAGCATGTCGAAGGGAGTTTTTGTTTGCCTGGATCCTATCAACAAAAATTAATAGTGTACTAGCAAAAAAAATCAGCGAGATTACGTGCAGCTTCTTCAGGGTTAGGTGAGCTAAAAACTGCTGTAATTACTGCAATCCCGTCTACACCTGTTTCTAAAACAGATTTTGCATTCCCCTTTGTTATTCCTCCGATAGCGAATATTGGAATCGTTTTTATCCTTCTCTTCGCTTCTTTTAGGATCTCAAAGGGGGTGGTTTTTCTATCTGGTTTTGTTGGTGTAAAAAATGGGGTTCCAAAAGCCAAATAATCTGCCCCTTCCTTCTCAGCCTGTAAGCCCCTTTCAACATCGCCATAACAAGAAACACCTATTATCGCTTCACCACCGAGAATTTTTCTTGCCTCTGAAATCTCTGGGTCATCTTTTCCAAGGTGAACACCGTCTGCTCCAATCTCCTCTGCAATCTCGGGTGAATCGTTGATTATCAATGGAATCCCATACGTTCTTGTAATTTCAAGAAGTCCTTTTCCTATTCTTATGATTTCTTCTTCGGGAGTACCCTTTTCTCTAAGCTGGATGATTTTAGCTCCGCCTCGAATGGCTTTTTCTACGGTCTCTATAAACCTATCTCTTGGAATGAGTTTTTGATCAGTTATAACATAGAGTCCTTTGAGTATGTACATTATTGATTTTAGAGTATCCCATTTGAGATTTTTCTACAAATTATTATTTAATGTGTTTTCTTGACAGCAGTTTATTCTACGTGATATTATCGTCTACTCCCTAAATGTGAGGGTATAAATGAAAATATTGAGAAGTGTATTATTGCTTTTTGCCCTGCTTGTATTAATATCGTCATCACAAGGGTGTGGTAATTCTGATTGTGTACTTACGGGTTTCGTTAATTGTGGTGGTGGTGGTGGTGCTGATAAGAGCATAATTAATGGAACAGTTGTACCTCCTGTTATAGGTGGTCCTGGGGTTTCCGGAATCAAGGTTATAGCTGAACGGAATAACGAAAGGGTAGCCAGCGATACTACTAATTCTGAGGGTGAATTTAAACTCAAGGTTCGTGAGGGGGATATAACCCTACTATTCGAAATACTCGGTGAAGTTACTCTTGGTAGAGCTTTTACTATCACTGAGGATAGTGAGGTTTTTTTAGAAGTGAGTCTAGATCTAGGACTAAATCAAATAGAAGTCGAGGATTGGGATGTTGTACAAGATCCTATACGTTGTGATAGCAACCAAAGTTTTATAATAGACGAGGATGATTTAGTAGATTTTACAGTGGATGGTAACGGGAAGGATTGTATAAGGGCTCAAGGAGATTGCTTTATTGATATTGTAGTTCAGAATATTACGCTTGACGTTTGCAACGAGGGCATTCTTGCAGAAGGCAGCGCCAACGTGAATCTTGAAGCGCTCGCAGTTCCAACATTAACTATTGACGCTGAAGGTAATGGCATTCATACAAAAGGTGATTCGTCTGTTACGCTTATTGGTGGGGATATTTTTGTAACGTCTGCTGATAGTAATGGTATTTTGGCTACAGATGACTCAAATGTCGATGTTATTCCGACTGGTGATTGTACTATTGAGGGTGGTGATAAGGCTGTAAATGAACAAGATGCCGCTATGATAGATCCAGATGGTTGTACACTTGTACAACCATAGTAGATATAGATGGCAACTAAATGCGTTTCACCTCTACAAATATATCTTTGTAACATAACTTTATCTGTCAGGGACTTTAATGCTATATTTTCATGGCTAAATGCTTTTTTCACAACCAAATGATAAAGGCTTGAAATCGTGATAAAGTTTTGATAAAATCGAATGGTCAGGGTGAATCTTTTATAAACTCAATAAGGAGGTATGGTAGGATGCAGGCACATAAAAGAGGTATTCTTTATTTCAAAACCGCAGTTGTATTCTTAGTAGTTTTAACGGTCTTTTGTATCTCTGCAAATGGTGTTAGGGCAGCAGGACCAATGATCCCCAACTCATTCTTTCTTGAGAATCCCTATTCTTATACGGGTTTTAGGGCAAATGTTGAGGTGGTGGATTTAGATGATCCACCTGGGGGGGTGCTAATTATGAATCAATATAGGGTTGACATAAACATATTTAATAACTTCTTCGGCTTATATGCAAAGTTTCCCTTTGCTGGTGTAATTGATTTTGGTCCAGACTCTGAATTTAACTTAACAGAGAAACAAGATGATTATGATTTTGGAAATATCGGAATCGGCGGCAAATTTGCGTTACTAAATCTTGATTACTTAATTCTAACAACCGGTTTTGAGGTTATATTGCCCACAGCAAGCGATGACCTGGGCGCGCAGGCGGCACAGGCTTATTTTAGAGATTTTGTCTATTTTATAGATGAGGCTATAACCCTAGACCCCTATTTGGTGTTAGGGGTTGGTTCTGGGATGTTTGCCCTGCAAGGTAATCTAGATTTTGATATAATTACAAATGCCGACAAGATTGATACTATCGGGATAATCAACACAGGTGGAGACGACATTGAGCTTATAATAGAGTATGGAGGCACTGCTAGCATAACACCCCCTCTTAATCTCCCATTTTCAACTACAATTCTCGTAGAGGTGCTTGCAGAGTCTACAACAACGTTTGATGACAACTTTACGGCGGTTTACGTAACCCCCGGTCTCAGGTTTGGTGGGCAGATAGTAAGCGTTGGAGCGGGAGTTCAAATTCCAGTTGCTGATAACGAAGTAACTGATTTTGCAAATGTAGATTTTCTTTTTGACCTCATAATAAGGTTTGGGAGCTGACCTCCTTAGGCATTAGTTAGCGCTTATAATATTTACATACTAGGATGTAAGCTTAATTATTTTAAGCCAAGAATACTTTTATTTTCTAGTCACCTTTATTACTCCCCTAGGGTATCCTATTTATACCGATGACTGCTGAGGCAATAGTAGTTGCAAGGGGTATATCAAAAAGCTTTGGCTCAATCCGTGCCGTAGATGAGATTTCATTTCAGGTGACGTTAAAAGAGTGCTACGGTTTTCTCGGTCCCAATGGAGCGGGGAAGACCACTGCTATTCGTATGGTTTCTTGTCACATTCCTCTTACTTCCGGAATTCTGAATGTTTTCGGACTAGATGTAAGCCAGCATAGTAGGGAAATCAAGGCTATGGTTGGAGTAGCCCCTCAGGACAATAACCTAGACCCGGATTTAAACGTTATTGAGAATCTTGTTGTTTATTCTCGATACTTTGATATCCCAAGGAGGGAAGCGGAGAGTAGATCAAGGGAACTACTTGAATTTATGAGTATAGATGAAAGAAGAAAGGAGCAAGTAACAAGGCTCTCAGGCGGCATGCAGAGACGTCTTATAGTAGCAAGGGCGCTTATCAACGATCCTAAGCTATTGATTCTTGATGAACCTACTACAGGACTCGATCCCCAGGCAAGGCATCTTATCTGGCAGAGGCTTCGTGAGTTAAAAAGAAAGGGGGTTACTATGATCCTCACTACTCATTATATGGAGGAGGCCGAACAACTCTGCGATAGGGTTGCGGTAATGGATTCTGGAAAGATACTCGTAGAGGGTCCGCCGAGGGAACTAATAGAAAGATATGCCGGGCGAGATGTGTTTGAGGTAAGACGGGCAGAGGATAATAGGGTTCTCCTCAGGCTTCAGGGCCTTGAGTTCGGCTTTGAGAGAGCCGGAGATACGATTTACATCTTTTCAAGGGATGGCGATGAGATAGGAAGAAGGCTTCTCTCAATAAGAGAGCTCGAGGTTCTTCATCGCCGCGCAAATTTAGAGGATGTATTTTTGAGGTTGACAGGGAGAGAATTGAGGGATTAGAAATGAGAAGACAGGAGTCAGAAGACGGAAGACAGAGTTCTGTATTCAGAAGAGTCAATTAGGCTTCTGACTCTTGGATTTTGACTTCTGAATTTTTGTTCGTTGCTTAGTAGAAAGGATAGGAAAAATCAAATTGCCTCTTTTATATTCTCAAATATCGCTTTTTTTACCATAGCTAAATCCGGTGGGAGTTCCACAGGCGTGTTAGCATGCTTAGGTATGATTCCTTCAAGCCTGCCTTCGTGGTATCCGATTTTAAATTCGACGAATTTTAGACCATGGGCCGTAGAGATTATAACGACTCTGTCATTCGGTTTAATTACGCTTCGTTCAACTAGTTTTAAGAAGGCAGCAGTCGCTACGCCGGTGTGGGGACAGTTGAAGGTTCCAGTTCTGTCTACAAGTGCGGCAGCGTTTGAGAGCTCATCTTCACTAGCCTGTTCTACTATTCCATCAAACATCTTTAGAATCTTAATGGCTTTATTCACACTCACAGGGTTTCCAATCTGGATAGCGCTCGCGAGGGTTTTTTCTGCCTTTACTGGATGGAATTCTTTAAATCCTTTGAGGTAGCTAAGATACAGTGGATTAGCGCGCTGTGCCTGAGCACAGACAATTCGTGGAAGTTTGTTAATAAGACCAAGCTCATACATTATTATGAACCCCTTTCCTAGCGCGGAGACGTTTCCGAGATTTCCACCGGGAATGATTACCCAATCAGGCACTTCCCAATCGAACTGCTGGCAGAGCTCGATACTTACAGTTTTCTGCCCTTCGATACGTAGAGAGTTCATGGAGTTTGCAAGATAAATATTGTGCTCGGTGCATATTCTTTGTACCATCTCCATACAGCCATCAAAATCCGTATCTAGTGATAGTACAAGAGCACCATTTGAAAGTGGTTGAACAAGTTGAGCAATAGATACCTTGTTTCTTGGAAGGAAAACAATAGCTTGAATTCCAGCTGCTGCACAATAAGCAGAAAGCGCAGCCGAGGTATCCCCAGTAGATGCGCATGCTACGGCAGGGATATCCACTCCATCTGCTATCATCTGTTTTACAACTGAGACAAGAACAGTCATCCCCAAATCTTTAAAAGAACCAGTATGACTGTTTCCGCACATCTTTATCCAGAGATCCTCTACACCAACCTGCTTTCCAAATCTTTCGGCCCAGAAAACGTTTGAAGCCCCCTCATACATAGACACAATGTTCTCATCCTCGACGTATGGACAAACCCATTCTTTTTTACCCCAGACAGAGCTGCCATATGGCCAGTTTTGTCGTCTATAACGGTCGTCAAAAAGCCGTTTCCATTCATCTTGGGATTTTTCCTTGAGTGGTTTTAGGTCGTGTACTACTTCAAGAAGATTACCGCATTTCTTGCATAGATAAACTATTTCATTAAGTGGATATGTTTCATTACACCTATCATTTACACACTGGAACCAAACTCTATATTTATTATGATTTTTCATGTCCTGAGAACAAAATACACCTTTGTATTTTGGATGTCAATGTGTTGTGTGACACCTGTCTAAGGACTCAACGCTTTTCTTTCAAGTGCCCTTCTTTTTATTGTCTCTCCATTTTTCCAGAACTTTTTATCCTCTTCTGAAACAGGTTTCAGGATTGGGATTGGCTTTGGCCTTCCGTGTGTGTCTACTGCAACAAATACGAAATACCCTCTGCAACAGAAGTCCTTACTCTCACCAGGTTTTTCTTCTCTATATACGTCAACCTTTACGACCATCGAGGTTTTGGCTGTATAGATTACCTTGCTTCTAAGCTCGACAATGTCTCCTTGCTTAATTGGTATTTTGAAGTCGAGTGCCTCAATAGATGCAGTAACAACATTCTCGCCTGAGAAACGTATCGCTGATAAAGCTCCAGTCAGGTCCATCATCTCAACAAGTTTTCCACCAAAAATTGTTCCGTAATTATTCGTGTCGTTTGGGAAGACAAAATGGGTATTTATCACCTCGATTGATTCTTTCTCAATCATCTTTAATCCTCCTAGAGGTCAACTGGTTCAATGCAAATCTGAATGATGAACTATGGAATCCAAGGTGTGTAATCAATCTTATGAATTCTCTCAAGCGATAAAGCAACTGATCGAGAAAGCTTTTCCCCATATTCGGAAATCCACTCAGGAGGAGCGGTGTAGTAAAAGTAATCAAGGGTCATCCATTCTCTACCGCTTAATATTCCACCGTCTACAACATTCACCAAGAAAGCAGTCATATCGCCTCCATCCATTGCATTTATAACCCTACAATCTGCATAAGAATGGGCATCCTTGAGAATCGGGCTTCCTGTTACTCCTGAGTCGTATGGAATGCCTTTAAGCTTTTCTCTTTCACGACCTGTGTAGAAGCCGAAGTTTTTTACAATCTCTAGCTGATCTTTTCTTAGAATATGCACCGCGAAGGCTTTGCTGTTTATGATAAATTCATGTGTGTAGTTCCC
>Ga0209431_10001267_pt1 | contig 21114 bp, 19 predicted proteins | sample RifCSP13_3_FD_184021 | JGI IMG/M metagenome (GOLD analysis project Ga0209431, IMG submission 184021) | Soil microbial communities from Rifle, Colorado - Rifle CSP2_sed 13_3 (SPAdes) (version 2) | ecosystem: Environmental > Terrestrial > Deep subsurface > Rock core/Sediment | place: Rifle...
AACGAGAGGATGGAGTTCCTTGGCGATGCGGTTCTTTCCGCTGCAATAAGCCACCTCCTTGTTAATAGATTTCCTGATATTAACGAGGGGAGGCTTTCTAAATTCAGGGCAAAACTGGTAAACGAAAATACACTGGCCCGCCTTGCAACGGACATTGAACTGGGAAAACATATTTTGTTAGGCAAAGGGGAAGAGCTTACAGGCGGCAGGGAGAAGCTCTCCATACTTGCAGATGCATATGAGGCTGTCATAGCGGCAGTATATCTTGACGGAGGCTTTGAGGCGGCATTCTCCCTGGTTTTAAGGCAATTTTCTCCTCTTATGGAGGAGGTTTCAGTTACGGATATATCCAGGGATTACAAGACAGAGCTTCAGGAACAGACGCAGGAGCTTTTCAGGGTTGCGCCAAAGTATCAGCTTGTTGCCGAAACAGGGCCTGAGCATAATAAAATTTTTAAGGTGGAGGTCTTGATTAACGGCAGTATATTCGGCCGGGGACAGGGAAAGGCAAAGAAAGAGGCAGAACAGCAGGCTGCAATGAAGGCCTTGGAAAAGATAAGAAATGAGCGCCAGATTACAAGCACTAAATAATAAATAAATCACAATGGCCAATGCTCAAAAATTAAGACAGTCTTTATCTGGGATTGTATTTTTGTTATTGGGATTTATATTGCTATGGCTAAAAAGAAACAATTAATTGTACCGATTTTTATCCCCCAGTACGGCTGTCCGCACCAGTGCGTCTTCTGCAACCAGCAGAGGATAACAGGCAGCGCAAAACTGCCTGAGGCAAACGAGGCGGCAGATACGATTGATGCATATCTGAGAACATGGAAGGGCAGCGGCAGAAAAGAGGTTGCCTTTTACGGCGGCAGTTTTACTGGGCTTGACATGGATACTCAGGAGCGGTTCCTGAAAGCAGCATTCAGATTTGTTGAGGAGGGTTTGATATGCTCCATCAGGATTTCCACAAGGCCGGATTATATAACTGTGGAAGGTCTGGCGCTCTTAAAAAGATATGGGGTTGAAACAGTTGAACTTGGTGTCCAGTCAATGTCTGATGAGGTGTTAAGGCTTTCAGGCAGGGGGCATACAGCAGAGGATACATCAGGGGCAGTTACACGGCTGAAAAAAGACGGCTTCAGGGTCGGCCTCCAGCTCATGCCGGGACTTCCTGGAGATTCTGCAGAGACTATCCTTTATACAGCCGTAAGGGCTGTGGAACTCAGGCCTGATTTTGTAAGAATCTATCCCACTGTTGTGGTGAAGGACACGCCGCTGGAGAAGATGTATCTTAATGCCCTGTACAGGCCGTGGCCTCTGAATGAGATGGTAAAGATGTGCAGAGAGATGGTCTCGTTATTCAATGCTGAGAATATACCCATAATCAGACTCGGCCTTCAACACACAGAAACACTGGAGCAGGATATAGTTGCAGGCCCGTATCATCCGTCCTTCAGGGAACTGGTCAAGGGAAGACAGGCATTAAAAGAAGAGTTATGTTATGAGAAGACCTTTTATCATAATGCTGTTTAGCACAATCACATTTATATGCGCAGGTGCAGGATTTGCTGAAAAATAAAGATGAAGCCTAAAAATCCAGTTGTCCCTGTTGAGAGGCATGAAACCATCAGGCAGCAAATAATATTTTTACTTAAAGAAAGGCCCTTCTCTGCAAAGGGTATTTCAGCCGAGGTGCGTATTTCAGAGAAAGAGGTTTATGGACACCTTGAGCACATACAGAAAAGTATTGACGTGATGGAATGCCGCCTGATTGTTACGCCGGCAGAGTGCTGTAAGTGCGGCTTCGTGTTTAAAAAGAGGGAAAGGCTTAAAAAGCCAGGGAGATGCCCTGTCTGCCGAAGCGAGTCAATAACAGAGCCAATGTTTTCTATTGAGTGAGCGCTTCGTTAATAAGGAAAGGTTTTAAGTTTCACCATTGTTTGCGATTGCAGCATTGAGCTTGTATCTGTTAAAAAGTGTGAAGTTTGAATGTTATTGATATTCTTAAACAATTTCCTTGACAGCCTTATCTGTTGTGATAAAATCTTTTTGCAAGTTTTGTCTCATTTACGGGCCGTTAGGCGCGTAGCTCAGGGGTTAGAGCGCTACCTTGACACGGTAGAGGTCGGCGGTTCGAGACCGCCCGTGCCTACCATTAAAACGGAGAGGGATGTAGTAGTAAAAAATAAAAAGGTATCACCCTATAATTACAGGTAAAGGTTGAGGTTAAGTTTGAGGAAATACTTAACCTTGACCTAATCCTTAACCTGTTTTCTCGTGGGGATGATGCCTTTTGTTGTTTTTTAAACATATGAGTCGCTTAATCAAAATAACATTTCCTGACGGAAGACATAAAGAATATCCAGCCGGCGCAGCAGCAGAAGACATTTTAAAAGACTTTGATAAGGGGCTTTTAAAAAATGCTGTAGCAGCAAAGGTTAATGAAAGGCATGTTGACCTTTCATTTCAGTTAAATGAGGACAGCTCTATAAACCCAATTGTTATTGATTCAAAGGAAGGGGTTGAGATCTGCCGCCATTCTACATCCCATGTGATGGCGCAGGCTGTTAAGGAGCTCTTTGACAGCGTGAAAGTCACCATAGGCCCTGCAATAGAAGACGGTTTTTACTATGATTTTGATTCGCCGCGCCCCTTCACCCCTGAGGATGTGGAGAAGATAGAAAAGAGGATGCTGGAGACCATAAAGAAGGATGCACCCTTTGAACGGATTGAGATGAGCAGGGAAGAGGCGCTGAAGTTCTTCGGCGAAAGGGGCGAGACCTACAAGCAGGAGCTTATAAACGAGATAGCCGGTGAAAATGTTACTGTTTATAAACAGGACGACTTTTTTGACCTGTGCCGCGGTCCGCACCTTCCTTCCACAGGTTGGATAAAGGCATTTAAGCTTACAGGGATCGCAGGCGCCTATTGGAGAGGCAGTGAAAAAAACAAGATGCTCCAGAGGATATACGGGACAGCCTTTCCAACCCGGAAGGAGCTGGATGAACATCTTCACAGGCTTGAGGAGGCAAAGAAAAGAGACCACAGGAAACTTGGGAAGGAGCTGGACCTTTTCAGCATAAGCGATGATATAGGGCCGGGACTTGTATGCTGGCACCCCAAAGGGGCAGTTGTAAGGAATATAATAGAAGATTTCTGGAGGAAGGAACATTACAGGCATGATTACAGGATTATATATACGCCGCATATAGCCAGACTTGACCTCTGGAAGACCAGCGGACACTGGGAATTCTACAGGGAAAATCTGTATTCACCAATGGATGTGGAGGGGCAGGACTTCATTGTTAAGCCGATGAACTGCCCATTCCATATCCAGATATATCAGAGCCATCTCAGGAGTTACAGGGATTTGCCCGTCAGGTATGCGGAACTCGGGACTGTTTACAGGTTTGAAAGGTCGGGGGTGCTGCATGGATTATTCCGGGTGAGGGGATTTACGCAGGATGATGCACACATCTTCTGTATGCCCGGTCAGCTGGAAGATGAGATATTATCTGTATTGAATTTTACGCTTTACATATTGAGGAGTTTTGGGTTTAATAGCTACGATATATACCTTTCCACAAGGCCTGAGAAGTTTGTAGGGGCAATAGAGAACTGGACTAAGGCAGAGGGTGCGTTAAGACAGGCGCTGGAGAGGACGGGCCTTGCCTTCCACGTTGACCCCGGGGAAGGGGTGTTTTATGGTCCGAAGATAGATATAAAGATAAAGGATACCCTTGGAAGGGCATGGCAGTGCTCCACAATCCAGGTGGACTTTAATCTGCCCCAGAGATTTAATGTTACTTACCGCGGAGAAGATGGAAAAGAACACCAGCCTATAATGATACACAGGGCCCTCATGGGTTCCCTTGAGAGGTTTTTCGGTGTTCTGATAGAACATTATGCAGGGGCGTTCCCCTTATGGCTTTCCCCTGTGCAGGCTGTAATACTCACTGTAACTGAAAAAAATAATGAATACGCAAAAAAAGTCTTTGATATACTCCGCAAGGAGGACATAAGGGCAGAGCTTGATATAAGAAACGAGAAGCTCGGGCTTAAGATAAGGGAGGCGCAGTTAAGTAAGATTCCGTATATGCTTGTAGTGGGCAATACTGAAGAAGAAAAGGAAATGGTTGCGCCCAGGGCGCGGGGCGGCAAGACGTTGGAGCCCATGCCTATTGCAGATTTTGTAAAATTTATTGTTATGGAAAATAAATCCCGTTCAGCGGGATAAACCAGGAGGTGAATGCTATAAAGGAGAATATCAGAGTAAATAGGACAATACGGGCACCACAGGTGCGTATACTTGACCAGGATGGGAAACAATTGGGAATAATGGCTACAAGGGATGGTATCAAGCTTGCCGAAGATGCAGGCCTGGACCTTGTGGAGATATCTCCCAGTGCAGCCCCGCCGGTGTGCAGAATAATGGACTATGGAAAATACAAATATCAGCTGAACAAGAAGGCACACGAGGCAAAAAAGAAACAGGTTGTAATACATCTCAAGGAAGTTAAGATGAGGCCGAGGACAGATGACCATGATTTCCAGTTTAAGATGCGTCATATAGAGAGATTTCTTGCTGACGGAGATAAGGCCAAGGTTACAATAGTATTCAGGGGAAGAGAGCTTTCCCATATAGGGCTTGGTAGAGAAATGCTGCAGAAGGTGGTAGAGGCAATGAAGGACAAGGCTGTCATAGAGCAGCAGCCGCGGATGGAGGGGAAGAGCCTTACAATGATTGTTGCCCCTGCAGCAAAATAATAGTTGTAAGTTACAAGTTGCAAGTTGTAAGTAAAGACTTGAAACTTGAATCTTGCAACTTGAAACTTTTAAAAGAGGAGGTTTTATGCCAAAGATAAAAACCAACAGCGGTGCCGCAAAGCGCTTTCGCATTACGGCTAATGGGAAGATAAAGAGGTCAAAGGCAGGCCGCAGACATCTGTTATTGTCCAATTCTGCACGGACATCACGGAATATGAGAAAAGCCACGTATGTTGAAAAGGCCGATGAGGCCAATGTGAAAAAATTACTGCCGTACGGTTAAAACAGTTCGGAGTTTAGAGTTAGGAGTCCGGAGTTAAAAAGGCAGGCTTTTTTCTCCAAACTACTGACGAATAACTTCGAATGCTTATTAAGATAAGAAAGGAGTATTTAGAATATGCCAAGGGTTAAAAGAGGCGTTCATGCCAAAAAGAAAAAAAGAAAGATATTAAAGACTGCCAAAGGGATGAGGGGTGCCAGAGGCAGGCTGTACCGTATTGCAACAGAGGCTGTTGACAGAGCGCTTGCCTATGCGTACAGGGACAGGAAGGTTAAGAAGAGAGAGTTCAGAAGTCTCTGGATAGCCAGAATAAATGCAGCGGCAAGGCAGAACGATATATCTTACAGCCAGCTTATGAGGGGTATGAAAAAGGCCAACATAGATATAGACAGGAAAAACCTTGCCCATCTTGCTGTAAATGAGCCTCGCGGTTTCTCACAGATTGTTTCAATGGCAAAGACAAGCCTTGGTGCATGAAGGAGAGGCTCCTACAATTAGAAAAGGATGCCCTTGGGGCAATAAACTCTGCTAAAGGCAAAGAGGCGGTTCTTGAGCTTAAGATAAGGTATCTGGGGAGGAAGGGAGAACTTGCTTTACTTACAAAAGAGTTGGGGAAGCTTACTCCGGAGGAGAGGCCGGTTGCAGGGGAATTAATAAACCGGGTAAAGGGGAGTATAGAGGAGAGGATTGGCAGCCTATTATCAGGGTTTATAACTAATGAAAAAGAAGAGAAGCTGAGGGCAGAAAAAGTTGATGTCACACTCCCTGGAAGGTATCTTCCGCCTGGCAAAAGACATCCTATAACGCAGGTGATGGATGAAATTACAAGGATATTCCTCGTAATGGGATTCGAGGTGGCAGAAGGTCCTGAAGTGGAAACCGATTATTATAATTTTGAAGCCCTCAACATGCCCAAGAACCATCCTGCAAGGGATATGCAGGATACCCTTTATATCAGCGATGATATCCTCCTTAGGACACATACCTCTCCGGTGCAGATAAGGGTGATGCTGGATAGAAAACCCCCTTTAAGGGTTATTGCTCCAGGTAAGGTATACAGGAGGGATTCGGATATTACCCACACTCCAATGTTCCACCAGGTGGAAGGATTTATGGTGGATGAGTCCATCACATTCGGCGACCTTAAGGGAGTTCTCAGCACCTTTCTGCATCATCTTTTTAAAAAAGATATGGCTGTTCGCTTCAGGCCCAGTTTCTTCCCATTTACAGAGCCGAGCGCAGAGGTAGATATACAGTGTGTTATCTGCAACGGCAGAGGATGCAGGGTATGCAAGGGCGGTGGATGGCTGGAGATACTTGGTGCCGGCATGATTCACCCTATGGTATTCAAGTCCGTGGGATATGATGCCGAGAGATTCACCGGTTTTGCCTTCGGCCTTGGTATAGAGCGTATTGCAATGCTTAAATTCGGGATAGATGACATAAGGCTTTTCTTTGAAAATGATGTGAGGTTTTTAAGGCAATTCTAATTATAGATTACACAGATTTTGAAAAGTGATTACACGGATTAAGTGCCATCTGTGTAATCTGTCTTTATAATCGGTGTAATCATTCTTTATTATGAAAGTTAGCTACAACTGGCTCAAGGAATATGTAAAGGCGCTCCCTCTGCCTGACAGGCTTGCGGAAAAATTGACTATGTCAGGGTTTGAGGTGGAGGGCATTGAGGTGCTTGGCAAGGGGATAACTGGTGTTGTTGTCGGCAAGATTATCTCCATGGAAAGACATCCTAATGCTGACAGGCTTACGCTCTGCAAGGTAAAGACAGACAAGCTTCATTCCATTGTCTGCGGCGCGAAGAATATGAAAGAGGGCGACAAGGTAGCCCTTGCCCTTCCCGGCGCCACCTTGCCCAACAATGTAAAGATAGAAAAGACAAGGATACGCGGTGTAGAGTCTGAAGGGATGATGTGTTCTGAGGCTGAGTTGGGGCTTAAGGAGACAGCAGAAGGCATAATGATACTGCCGCAGAGCCTTTCCCTTGGTAAAGACATCACTGAGGCTTTAAATATAAAGGATTTTATCTTTGATATAAATGTCACGCCCAACAGACCGGACTGCCTATCCATTCTGGGAATAGCCCGGGAGGTGGCGGCGATAACAGGCGGTAAAGTTAGGAGTTCAGAGTTCGGAGTTCGGAGTAAAAACAAAAAGCAGTTACCCCCAACTCCCAACTCCCAACTCCCAACTGTTTCTATTAAGGAGCCGTCTTTGTGCAGGAGGTATGCTGCAAAGGTCGTTGAGAATATTAAAGTGGGCCCTTCTCCAGACTGGCTGAAACGGAGGCTTGAATCGCTGGGTTTCAGGTCAATAAACAATGTGGTAGATGTAACCAATTACCTGATGATTGAATACGGCCAGCCACTCCACGCATTTGATTATGACCTTGTGTCAGGCAGGCAGGTCATTGTGAGAAGGGCGCACGAAAATGAAAAGATACAAACCCTGGACGGAGTAGAGAGGGTGCTCAGAGAAGACATGCTCGTAATCGCAGACAGCAGCAGGCCTATTGCAATGGCAGGTATAATGGGTGGCAAGGAATCGGAGATAAGGGATTCTACAAAGGACATCCTTTTTGAGAGCGCATACTTTGACCCTTCCTGCGTGAGGATGGCATCGAAGTCCTTGGGGGTTTCCACTGAGTCGTCATACAGGTTTGAGAGGGGTGCTGACATAGAGGTTGTCGCAAAAGTGCTTGATAAGGCTGCACGGATGATAGCTGAGATTGCAGGCGGAAACATTGCAGACGGAATTGTTGATAAATATCCACGGCCGTTTAAACCGGTTGAAATTAGTATCAGGCTTGCCAGGATAAATAAGCTCCTCGGGCTCCGGATGGAGAGAAAAGCGGTTGAGGATTGCTTGAAGAGGCTCGGCATTGCCTTTAAGCCGGCAGGAAAGGGCAGGGCTGCTAAGGGAAGCGATGGTCATACATGGACAGTCACCCCGCCTTCTTACAGGGTAGACCTTTTAAAGGAGATAGATATTATTGAAGATGTTGCGAGGATTTATGGCTATGAAAATATCCCCAATACCCTTCCTGATGCCGGGTTATCTGCCGCTAAAATAGCAGGTACGGGTTTATTAAGGGAAAAGATGAGGAATATCTTAACCAATAATAGTTTCCTTGAGGTTGTAAACTACAGCTTTATATCACCTTTGACCTTTGAGATTACAGTCCCTGATATAAATCAAGGTTTGAGGCTTTTAAACCCATTGACAGAAGAGCAGTCCATTATGAGGCAGAGCCTTATACCGGGTCTTCTGGGAACACTGCAGTATAATTTGTATCATAATAACCGTAATATTAAGATTTTTGAGATAGGCAGGATATTTACCCCGGATGATAAAAAGATAGAGGAAAAAGAATTGATTGCCGGCCTGATGAGCGGCCTGAGATATGACGAGGCATGGAATACCAGCAGGGAGGCGGTGGATTTCTTTGATATCAAGGGGGCGCTGGAACAGCTTTTATCAGGGCTTGGTATTGACAGGTGCGCATTTATTCCTAAGTCAGATATCCCATTTTTACATCCCGGCAAGGCATGTGTTGTTGAAAAAGGCGGCAGCAGGATTGGCATTGCCGGAGAGCTTCACCCTGATATCGTGCAAAGGCTGGACATGAAGCAAACCGCATCTGTATTTGAACTGGATATGGACGGCATCGCACTGTTTACGGATGCTCAAAAAAGATATGCCCCGATTCCCAAATACCCGGTGATAGCCAGGGATGCTGCAATGATAGTAGGGGAGGAGATTCCTGCTCAGGAATTATTCGATACCATTAAAGGATTAGGAGTTAATCTCCTTGAGGAGGTCAATGTCTTTGATGTATACTATGGCGGAAATATCCCGGAAGGGAAGCGCAGTATTGCCGTCCGTTTAATGTATCGCTCTCAGGACAGAACGCTGACCGATGAGGAGGTCAATATTGCGCATGCAGCGATTCTATCTAAGTTGAAGGACAGGTTTGGAATTGAAGTCAGGGGTGAGTAGTAAAGCAGTAAAACTGTTCGCAGCCTTTAGTTCGGAGTTCGTAGAAACAGATCTTTAGACATCTTAATATAAGAAGCATTCAGTCCTTTTGCGAGCCCTCTTCCGGATTAGAGAGAGGGGGAATTTGGAGGTTATGATATGACAAAGGCAGATATTGTAGAGCAGATCTTCGAGAAGGTGGGTTTTTCAAAAAAGGATGTGGCAGAGGTGGTTGAACTCGTGTTCGAAACCATAAAAACTTCTGCTGAAAAGGGAAATAATGTGAAGGTGTCGGGGTTTGGAAATTTTATGGTGCGCCAGAAGAGGGCAAGGAGAGGAAGGAATCCCCAGACAGGGAAAGACCTGACAATAACAGCAAGGAAGGTCCTGACATTCAAACCCAGCCAGATTTTAAAAAAGTCAGTAAATACTAAATGAGAGGTTAGAGGTAATAGGTAGCGGAAAGACTATAATATATACCTGTAATCTGTAGTCTATGGCCGGAAATGAAGTTTAATATACCTGATAAGCTTTATTTCAAGATAGGCGAGGTTAGCAAGATAACCCGCGTGAAGCCGTATGTCCTGAGATACTGGGAATCAGAATTTAAAATAATCAGCCCGCTTAAATCAAAATCAAAACAGAGGGTTTACCGCAGAAAAGATGTTGAACTTATATTAGAAATAAAGAGGCTTTTATATGATGAAAGATATACTCTCGATGGGGCAAAGTCTAAAATAAGAGAATTACAGAAGCAGATGAACAGCAGCCAACTGGACATCAAATTCCCTGACCAGAGATATCTTAAGGCATTGCGTCTTATAAAGGAAGAACTGCATTCTATAAAGAAGTTCCTTTCCTGAATTAAGTTTCCGTATCGGGGCGTAGCGCAGCCTGGTAGCGCACTAGCATGGGGTGCTAGTGGCCGTGGGTTCGAATCCCGCCGCCCCGACCATAATATTTATCAAATTCGCTATCATTGTAATTGATGAAGGTTAAAGGATACTTTTTAACCTATACAAAATGGTATGTCCTGCCGATGGCTATGTCAAATAATAATCAAGGTTCAAAAATAGCCAAAAATTTGAGGAAAATCCGGCAGGACAAAGGTATTTCCCAATATCGCCTATGCAAGCTGGCGGATTTATCGCTTAATACCGTTGTCACGGTAGAATCGGGAGCAAATCCTAACCCAACCATTGAGACACTAACAAGAATCGCCAAAGCGTTGAATGTTGGCGTTGATGATTTGATTAAATAAAATATGAGTAAATCATTTACTATTCATGATTTACCAGCCGATGAGCGACCGCGTGAACGGTTGGTTAAGTTTGGTGAACAGGCGCTTTCGGCCCAAGAATTATTACAGCTTATTTTGGGACGCGGTATTGCCGGCGAATCGGTAGTAGTTACGGCGCAAAAACTACTATCGCAATTTGGTAGTCTTCAGAGATTAGCCGAGGCAAGTATTGAGGAGTTATCTTTAATCAAAGGGATTGGATTAGCAAAAGCGGCACAAATAAAAGCCGCATTTGAAATTGGCCGCCGACTTTTCACCCAAACCTTACCTTATAAGAACAAAGAACTTACCGATCCCGAGAAAGTATACCGGTTGATAAAGAGCAAGCTCAAAGATTATCATAAAGAACATTTTTACATTATCGCTCTTAATAGTAGAAATCACTCAATTGCAGAAGTTTCCGTTGGCAGTCTTAATGCTAGTATTGTTCATCCGCGCGAAGTATTCGCGGAAGCAATTAAAAACAAGGCGGCATCAGTTATATTTGTTCACAATCATCCATCGGGCGACTCCGAACCGTCAGAAGGCGATTTGGTAACAACAAAGAGATTAGTTGAAGCCGGTAAAATTTTGGAAATAGAAGTGGTTGACCATATCATTGTTACAAACAATAGTTTTTTAAGCTTTAAGGAACGCAAACTGCTATGAATCCTAAAATAAACAAACACGACATTGAATTTTTAATAGATTGCCTCAAAAACGGAAAGGAAATTCCGGAAGTTTATAAATATGCGCTTTTTCCGACCAAGCAAAAAGAATACGAACTTGTCTATGCTGGAAAAATGCGAAAAGAAGATGTGCTTGCGGACACCGAAGAAGCTAAACCTGTGCCTCTGCAAATTGAAAAAGTTTTTAATGGCAAGAAATATCCGCTCTATTCTAAAGATTGGCACAATCTTTTAGTTTTTGGCGACAATCTGCAAATTCTCAAAACTTTTAACGAAAACAAAGACCCACTCGTCAAGAATAAAATCAAGGGCAAGGTAAAACTGATTTATATTGATCCGCCGTTTGGCACGGGCGACGAATACGACGGTAACAAAGGCCAAAGCGCCTACAGCGCGAAGAGAAAGGGTGCGGATTTCGTTGAATTTATTCGCCGCCGCCTAATTTTGCTTAGGGAACTACTATCCGATGATGGCTTAATTTTTGTTCGTATGGATTATCACTTTTCGCACTATGTTAAATTGGCACTAGATGAAATTTTTGGGAAAGAAAATTTTAAAAACGAACTTATAGTAAATAGAATAAAAAAGAACGTTACCTTAAAAGGGAGAAGAAATATCCCTGCTCAAACAGATACACTCTTTGTTTATACAAAAACTGAATTTGGCAGCTACGTAGATATATCAAAAAAACTAGAATCCAAAAAAGAAGGATATTGGCACGCTATGGATTCTGCAGGGTTTTCTGGCCCTCGCCAAACCGTGATTGATGGGAAAACGTATTATCCGCCAGCAGGACGACATTTCAGTTTTACGCAACAACAAGTTGATGAAATGTACAAAGAAGGACGCATAAGAACAAATCCAAAAACAGGAAAGCCCCAATATTGGGTATTACCAAAAGAAGAGATGGCTCTCGATTCAAATTGGACTGATATTTCGGGATATAGTTTTACAACCGGATATCCAACAGAAAATTCTGAATCTCTTTTAAGCAGGGTTGTTCGGGTTGCGACAGCCCCTGGGGACCTGGTGATGGATGTGTTTGCGGGAAGTGGCACGACTTTAATCGCCGCAGAGAAGCATGGTCGCCGGTGGATTGGTTGCGACATTGGTAAACTGGCAATGTACACGACACAAAAGCGATTATTGGAAATATATCAAAGTAAAGATTTAGAAAATCCAAAAAAGAAATATGGCAGGCCAGCAAATTCTTTTGCCGTTGTTACATCGGGGCTTTATGATCTCGGAAAGATTTTTGCTTTACAAAAAGACGAATATATCCGTTTTGTGAAAGATTTATTTGAAATTGAGGAAACAAAAACGACAAAAATTGGTGGTGTTGAAGTTGACGGAAAAAAACGAGAATTTTACGCTAAAATCTTTCCGTATTGGGAATTAAAAAACGCCAGCGTTGACGAAAAGTATTTGCAGGAATTGCACAAAAACATTGGCGGAAAAGTTGACGATAAATTCTACATAATCGCTCCTGCAAACAATGTGAATTTTATCAGCGACTATCATCAAATTGGCAATGTCCGTTATTATTTTCTCAAAGTGCCGTATCAAATAATCAAAGAATTGCACAAAGTGCAGTTTAAAAAATTCCGCCAGCCGCAAAGCAAAAACCAAATTAACGACTTGGACGAGGCAATCGGTTTTCACTTTATCCGCCAGCCGGAGGTAAAATCAGAGATCGAAAAATTGGAAGATAAAGTCGTTTTGAAAATCAAAAAGTTTGAATCCGCCTATTCGCAAGACGAAACAGGCGAAAAACTTAAAAATTTTGAAAGTTTGGCGATGTTGCTCGTGGACTTAAACTATGACGGCGAAAAGTTTATGATGACAAATTACTATTTCGCGCAGGACTTGCTTAATCACAAGTCGAGCGACGACGAAGAAAGCGAGAAAGAAATCAAACAAGAACTAAAAATACAAAAAGAAATTACAAAAGAATTCCCGAAAAAAGATTGCGGCAAGGAAATTATGGCAATCTATGTTGATATTTACGGCAACGAATTTCGGGAGGTTTTTAAGGTTAAATAAACGCTATGACAGAAGGAATTAAAATATATATAACACAGGATTTGGTTTTGCAGGTAAAGCAAAACTATAATCCTGCCAAACTCAATTTGAAAAAGTGGGTTGATTTTCTTGATGTGCTTTGTGGCGACCGAGAATTTCAAAAAGAATCGATCAGGGATGCGATTATTTTTCTTGCGTCCGGAGAATATGCCACGATTGAAAGTTTGATTGAGGAAAATTTTAGAAAAAACGACGAATTGCAAAGAAGATATAAAGATGTTCAGGATTATCAAAGAAATTTGCCCTTGCCTCATAAACTTTCGGCGGTGATTGATTTGGCGACCGGAACAGGCAAAAGCTATGTGATTTACGGCATTGCGCAAATTGCTTTGGGGCTTGGCTTGGTTGATAAAGTTTTGGTTCTTTGTCCGTCGCTTACGATTGAATCTGGTTTGAAAGAAAAGTTTGAGAAACTTTCCGGCGACGATAAAGTAAAAGCGACCTTGCCGGACAATGCCGTTTTCAAAAATCCGAGAATTATTGACGCAAACAGTACAATCAAAAACGGCGACATTTGCGTTGAAAATATCCATGCCATTTATGAACGGACGGGATCGTCAATAAACGATAGCTTAAAAAAAAGCGGCGAGCGCGTTTTAGTGCTGAATGATGAAGTTCATCACGCCTACAATTCGTCAAGTGAGCAGGATATAAGAAAATGGAAAGCATTTTTGCTTAATCCTGATTATAATTTCAAATACATTTTAGGATTTACCGGCACGGCGTATATGGACGATGAGTATTTCAATGATGTTATTTATCGCTACTCGATAAAACAAGCCGTTAATGACAAAGTGGTTAAGTCGGTTGATTATGTTGCAGAAGATGAAGTGTCTTCAAGCCCAACAGAAAGGAAAAGAGAGAAATTTCATAAAATTTATGACAATCACGAAGAATTTGTGAAAAGGTATCGGCTTATTAAACCGCTTACGATTTTGGTTACAAAAGATATTTCCAAAGCAAGAACGCTTCGGGAAGATTTGATTGATTTCTTGGAGAAGCGGGAAAAAATATCGCGAAAGGCGGTTGAGAAAAAAGTTTTGATTGTTACCTCGCACAAGGATCACAAGAAAAATATTTTGGAATTGAAAAATGTTGATGACAAGGAAAATTCTATTGAGTGGATTGTTTCCGTTTCCATGCTTACAGAGGGCTGGGATGTGAAAAATGTTTTTCAAATTGTGCCGTGGGAAGACCGCGCTTTCAATTCCAAACTTTTGATTGCCCAAGTTTTAGGCCGCGGGCTTCGCATACCGGAAGAATACAAATCGCCACAGCCGAAAGTTAGAGTTTTCAATCATGATGCTTGGAGCCGAAACATTCGCGGTTTGGTTGATGAGATTTTGGAAATTGAAGTCCGCCTCACAAGCGAGATTTTAACTTCCGGCGAACGAGTAAAATATAATTTTGCTCTTTACACTATTGACTACGAAAAACAGGAAAGACTTGTTAAAGCGGAAAAAGACACAGAAATTTTTGATTATTCAAAAGGTTTTATAAATATAGTTGCTCAAGTTGAGCGAATAGACAGAAAAACCGAGTATGAGGATTTGGGCGGAATTATCAAGCCGAAAACAACGACAATTCCAAAGGAAGTTCTCGGCGTTGACGAAGTGGTGGCAAAAATAGTTGAAACTTTCAAGACAAGAGATTTTGAGGCAAAAATCAGATTTCCAAAAGGTGAATACGAAAAAGAACATTTGCCCCCAGAGAACGAAATTAAAGAGATTGTCGTAAATTCAATGCGAAAAGTTGGCATAAAGAGCGGAGTTTTGACGGAAGATAACGCTAACAGAATTTTCAAAGCGTTTCAAACGCTTTTCAGGGCGAGAGGTTCAACGATTGTTTTAGAAAGGACGGTAAATAAGCCGAAATTAATCAGCACAAAAGAGATTGAAAAGGAAAACGTCGCCGTCGGCGCAATAAGGCATGGCTCAACAGTTTTCTATACCGAAAATTTCAAAGACGAGTGTAAAAACGGAATGATCGATATTTTGCAAGGCATAGCCAACGATGAAAACCTGCCGAGAAGCGCAAGCAAAGAAGTTAACCCTTATTGTTTCAAGACGCCGGTCAATGTCGTTTTGACAAAACTTGAGCCGGAACGAAAGTTCGTTGAAGCGATTGTTGGCTCAAAAGTATGCGCAAAAATTGATGCTTGGATAAAATCGCGGGACATGGGATTTTACAGCGTTGAGTATTCGTGGAGAAAAGGCGAACACCCGACACAAGGTAGTTTTAATCCTGATTTTTTCTTGAAGCTTGGCGAAAATATCGTCGTTATTGAAATCAAGGCGGATGATGATGATTCTGACGAAAATAAGGCGAAGTATCGCTGGGCGAAACAGCATTTCGAGACGCTGAACGAGGAATTGAAAAAGAGCAAGATTAAACAGCGATACTTCTTCCACTTTTTGAGTCCGAATAGCTATGCCGAATTTGTAGAATATTTTTGTGACAATAGGGTTTTTGATAAGAAGTTTCGTAGTAAGCTTGAGGATTTATTGGATAGGGATCAAAGTGTAAAGTATGGCTAATAAAGAATGAGGAGACAAGATATGAATTTTTTCAATTTGACCGCCCACCGCCCGAAAAAATCGCTGGGGGTTTCCGGCAGACGGGCAAAAAGGAAGGGGGTCTGGGGGAAGGAATTTTTGCCCGCCTGCTTTCCGCCTGCAAAATTACTTACGGCCTCTCTAAAAAAATATTGGCCAGCCTGAAGGTTTTCCTGTAGAATTGTATTGTAAAATATACTAATTTATGACAATATATCGCTCTAAATTTATGAATAGAAAACGAGTCCAAAGATTGATTTGATTAGTGGTAGTATTTGGTTTTTAAAGGACAGGGAGGTTAAGATAAATAAATGAAGCAGTCTATCTATAAAAATCTTGCGATGTGGCTCATTATAATAGCCACAATGGTGCTTCTCTACAATATGTTCAGCCAGACCCAGCTGCCCCAGGATAAGGTTGTGTTCAGCGATTTTATACAGTCAGTAGAGGATGGCAATGTTGCAGAGGTTACCATCCAGGGGAATGATATATACGGGAAGTTTAAGGACGGCAAGGACTTTAAAACCTTTGCGCCGGACGACCCTGAGCTTGTAAAGACATTGAGAAATAAAGGGGTAAAGATATCTGCAAGGCCCATTGAACAGTCACAATGGTGGGCTATGCTGATTTCGTGGTTTCCCATGCTCCTCCTGATAGCTGTATGGATATTCTTCATGAGGCAGATGCAGGTGGGCGGCGGCAAGGCAATGGCATTCGGCAAGAGCAAGGCAAGACTTTTGAACGAGAGCCAGCAGAAGGTGACATTTAAGGATGTGGCAGGTATTGAAGAGGCTAAAGAAGAATTGGAAGAGATTATTGATTTTTTGAAAGACCCGAAAAAGTTTACAAAACTCGGTGGCCGCATACCAAAGGGCGTGCTTCTCATGGGTTCGCCAGGAACAGGAAAAACCTTGCTTGCAAAGGCAATAGCCGGGGAGGCCGGTGTTCCGTTTTTCAGCATATCCGGCTCTGATTTTGTGGAGATGTTTGTCGGGGTTGGGGCATCCAGAGTCAGGGATCTCTTTCTTCAGGGGAAGAAGAATGCGCCGTGCATAATATTTATAGACGAGATAGATGCTGTTGGCAGGCACAGGGGCGCTGGTCTTGGCGGCGGTCATGACGAGAGGGAGCAGACTTTGAATCAACTCCTTGTGGAGATGGATGGCTTTGAATCAAATGAGGGGGTAATCCTGATTGCTGCAACAAACCGTCCGGATGTTCTGGACCCTGCATTGATGCGGCCGGGAAGGTTTGACAGGACAGTGATTGTCCCTAAACCCGACTTGAAGGGCAGGAGCGAGATACTCACTGTCCACGCTAAAAAGGCGCCTCTGGCGGAGGATGTGAATCTTGAGGTGGTTGCAAGAGGAACCCCCGGCATGTCAGGGGCAGACCTTGCAAACCTGGTGAATGAAGCGGCGCTCCTTGCAGCAAGGCATGGTAAGACCAAGGTCGAGATGGTTGATTTTGAAGAGGCAAAAGACAAGGTATTGATGGGTAAGGAACGGAAGAGCATGATAATAAGCGAAGAGGAGAAAAAGAACACGGCATATCATGAGGCAGGTCATACGCTTGTTGGAAAATTTATCCCAGGTTCCGACCCTGTTCACAAAGTAACCATTATTCCGCGGGGCTATGCCCTTGGTCTTACCCAATATCTGCCTTTGGATGAAAAACATACATGGCCGAGAGAGTATATCATGGGAAGGATTGCCATAATGATGGGGGGCCGGGTGGCGGAAGAGCTGGTTCTGCACCACATGACAACCGGCGCCGGCAATGACATTGAAAGGGCAACAGAGATGGCAAGAAAGATGGTGTGTGAGTGGGGCATGAGTGAAAAGATGGGGCCGTTAACATTCGGCAAAAAAGAAGAGATGGTATTCCTTGGGAAAGAGATAGCTACACATAAGGATTATAGCGAACATACGGCCAGAGAGATAGACTCAGAAGTAAAACAGATAGTGATGGAATGTTATAACAAGGCTAAAAATACCTTGACCGAAAAGATTGATATCCTGCACAGGCTTGCCAATGCCCTTCTTGAAAAAGAGGTGCTGGATGGCGCCGAGATAGACAGGATAATCTTTGGCGGCAATGGCGGTGGAACCGCGCCTTTAAAGGAAGATGTTTCAATAAGAACCGCAACTGCATAAGAGAGGCCTGCGGCCTTAATATAGACAATAAAACAGCGAGGGTGCAGCATGACATATGTTTTAAACCCGTTTTAAAGCCCTGCTTCTCTATCTCTCAAATCTCTGGTCTAACCTTATAAATTTCTAATTTTTTACCCCGTTAAAATGCATCATGGCTTACCGTGTTATGCTTAGCACGACCGTGATATGTAAAATAAATAAACTTCCAATTTATAAACAGATGACATAAAAGCCCCATATAAGTTGCTAAGGGGGTTTAAATTGCGGGGTTCCAGTGAGATTACCGAGATATATTAACATTGACTGCGATGAAGAATCGCGGTTTGAGATGTCCCGCATCGGGGTTGACCCGGTGGGCATAAGGCTCATGTCTCCAAAGCTGTTCCACCTTAATCTTAAAATAGAAGGATTGACTTCGCCTCAGGCCAACATACTTAAACAGGAGATGCTCTCTGTCGGAGGGGAGGCAGCGGTATCATCGGGTGTTATAACCTGTGGTGTGGCTGCAACGGATGCCATCATATCCGGGACCAGAAAACAGATACAGAATGTAATTAAGAAATTGAACATGCAGCCATTTGGCTTGAAAAAGGTTGCTGATAAGATAAAGAATGCCATTGAGAATATATACAAGGATGAGATAATATTCAGGGCAGGAAGGCACAGATGGGTTCTGGGGAAGCGGATACTGATTATGGGTGTTCTTAATGTAACGCCGGACTCCTTTTATGACGGTGGCCGTTATTTTAAAAAGGCGGATGCTGGAAAGAGGGCGTTGCAGATGATAGAGGAAGGCGCTGATATTATTGATATAGGCGGAGAATCATCAAGGCCCGGTTCCGGGCCGGTTTCTCTTGGCGAAGAGATTAAAAGGGTTATACCTGTTGTGAAAGAGGTGGCAAGGAGGAGCGGCGCTGCCATATCAGTGGATACAACAAAGTCAGAGGTTGCGAGGCAGGCCCTGCAGGAAGGGGCTGCCATAATAAATGATATAAGCGCATTGACGTTTGACCCTGCAATGGCAGGGGTATGTGCGAAAAATAAGGCAGGGGTTATACTCATGCACATAAGAGGGACCCCTGCAACAATGCAGATGGATGTGGAATATGATGACCTTATGTCAGAGATATTCAACCATCTGGAAGAGAGGGTTGATTTTGCAGTTAAGGCAGGGGTTAAGTTAGAAAATATAGCCATTGACCCCGGCATCGGTTTTGGAAAGGATTATGCAGATAACCTCAGGATTATAAGGAGGCTGTCTGAATTTAAATCCATGGGGAGGCCCACAGTCCTCGGTGTATCCAGGAAATCATTCATAGGCAAAGTACTCGGCGTTGAGGCAAAGGGTAGATTGATTGGGAGCATTGCAGCTGCCATCACAGGGATATTAAACGGCGCCTGTATTGTAAGGGTTCATGATGTGAAAGAGACAAGGATGGCTATAGATATGGTTGAAGCCGTAAAGAACAGTTATGAGTTCTGAGTCGGGAGTTCTGAGTGAAGAAGGTAGAAATAAATATGCCGAACTATAAAATCTCCAGACTACTAACTGCCACAGCCCGCCGTATGCCCCGTCCTGTGGACGGGGATGAAGGCGGGCGCATGGAAATTGAGATTTATTTCCTCTGCAGTCAAGAAGCCCCGCCCTGTGGGCGGGGTTCTTCACTCAAAACTCCAAACTATTTTCTGGAGGTATATGCTGCAGGCCCTTTCTGAATTCCGATGGATAGACCTAATAGATATCCTCATTGTCACATTCGTTGTTTACAGGCTCATACTCCTTGTGAAGGGGACAAGGGCAGAGCGGATGCTTTGGGGGCTGGCTGTTATTGTCCTTGTCTATTTTGTATCCCAGAGGATGGAACTGTTCACACTCCACTGGATTCTGAGCAATTTTCTCAGTTCTATAGTAATAATAGTAATAGTGGTTTTTCAGAGGGACATAAGGCGGGTTCTGGTGCAGGTGGGCAGGACCTCGTTTTTCAGCAGGGGGCTGGGCATTAAAGAGGAACTTCTTGAGGAACTGACCAAGGCAGCCTTCCAGATGTCAAAAAACAAGACCGGTGCATTGATTGTCCTGGAGAGGGATGTGGGGCTGGGAGACTATATGGATGTGGGGGTAGAGGTTGATGCAAAGGTTAGCTCGGAAATGGTCCTTTCCATCTTTAATCCAACGTCGCCGGTCCACGACGGCGCAGCAATAATAAGAAAGGGGAGGATAAGCAGGGTCGGATGTTTTCTACCCCTTGCCAGAGACCCTGAAATAAGCAAGTCCCTGGGGACAAGGCACAGGGCAGCCCTTGGACTTACTGAAGATACTGATGCAGTGATAATAGTTGTTTCAGAAGAGACCGGAGAGGTTTCCCTGGTTGTCAATAGAGAAATAATCAGAGACATGGACGCAGGCACATTCCTTAAGAAACTGAGAGATATATTCATAACGAGTTAAGAGAAAAGGATGTTCCCATGGGAAAAGGGTTATTAAGGGTGCTTTTTTTAGAGAATACAGTATTGAAAATCGTGGCCCTTGTATTTGCCATTGCGTTGTGGTTTCTTGTGGTAGGAGAGAAAAGGACCGAGGTGGGTTTTCTTATACCTCTGGAGTTTAAAAATCTGCCCGGAGATATGATAATTGCCGGCGAGCCGTTGCATGAGATAGAGGTGAGGGTTCTCGGCTCAAAAAAGATTCTGGCAAATCTTTCCCCTGTCCAGTTAACAGCAGACCTGGACCTGTCCACGGCAAAAGAAGGCATTAATAATTTTATTATAAGTCTCCGTGATGTAAAAGTACCAAAGGGCGTGGAGGTAATAAAAATAAATCCTGCGTCCTTACTTATCCATATTGAGCCGCAGATTATTAGCAAGGCTATTCGTGTGAAGGTAAAACTAACCGGCAGCCCTGCGCGGGGGATCAGTATAAAGGGTATTTCTGTTAAGCCGGATACGGTAAAGATATTTGGAGTGCAGGCCCGGTTGAAAGATATGGAGGAAATATACACTGTTCCTATGGATATCAATGGCATAAGGAAGGATAAAACAGCGGACATAGCTATCCATCTGAATGGTACAGGCTTGAAAAGGGTTGAGCCTGATACAGTAAGGGTAAAGGTTACAGTGGGAAAGGCTGCCTCCAGGCAAAGGTAATATTTTGACAACGTAGAAAGGGAAATGATTATGAGAAAATTATTCGGCACAGACGGTGTGAGGGGAATTGCCAACGTATATCCCATGACTGCCGAGGTTGCCATGCAGCTCGGAAGGGCTATAGCCTATGTATTCAAAAAAGAGCCTCGGAGGCACAAGATTG
>Ga0209431_10001270_pt1 | contig 21104 bp, 17 predicted proteins | sample RifCSP13_3_FD_184021 | JGI IMG/M metagenome (GOLD analysis project Ga0209431, IMG submission 184021) | Soil microbial communities from Rifle, Colorado - Rifle CSP2_sed 13_3 (SPAdes) (version 2) | ecosystem: Environmental > Terrestrial > Deep subsurface > Rock core/Sediment | place: Rifle...
GTCTATGGACTGCCGCCTGGGGCAACGACGAGGACTCGCCGGACTATATTACCTGGGCCATAATCAAGGTCTTCGACCCTCCCCAGCGAATGGTGATCGGAGACTTTGGCTATTACACCAAATCCGGCCCACTTCCCTTCCAGGCCGACTTTACAACCTCATTCAACGTGGCGGTTCACGCAGACGGCGCCACGCTCCGCGTCGAACAGGACGGTTTTCCAAACGACAACATCGCTGATGAATTCTATGCAGGTTGCGAAGTGGGTTGGCGAAATACATTTGTCGGCATAAGGGCGTATTTGAACAGTTGACCATATCTCCAGATACTCTCTCGCGATGATCGTTGAATGGCTGCGCTCAGCGCGAGTGAAGTGCGGCGTTCAACGGCGAGGGTAGTAACGGGTGACACCCATGGGAAGGCGATTACCCAAGAAAGAGCTGCTCGGCGAAATACAACGTGAGAGAAGCGCGCTGGACGATACCCTTGCGCTCCTGACGGCCCGTCAGATGACCAAGGCGGGCGTTACTCGTGGCGGATGGTCCGTAAAGGACATCCTTGCCCATTTGGTCGAGTGGCAACAAATGAACCTGGACTGGTATGCGGCAGGATTGCGGGGAGAGAAGCCGGCAATGCCGGCGCCCGGATTCACTTTGCGAGAGCTGCCCCGCCTAAACGAGATGATCTATCGAAAGCATCATCGCCGATCGCTGCAGGCGGTGATGCAGGACTACCGGTCCCACCATGAGCGTGTCGTGGAGCTTATCAAGAGTCTTCCGGATGCTGATTTGGTGACTTTGGGACGGTTTTCCTGGACTGGTCCATCGTGGACGCTGAGTGACTATTTACGCGCCAGTACGGCGGCCCATTATCTGTGGGCACGCACGCGCATTCGACGCTGGTGGCGTGCCCAAGAGAAGGACAATGAACTTTCGCGCAATTGAGGCTGTCGTTTCGCCGCCGGAACTCATTGCACCACACGGGACAGCGTCTTTGCTTGTTGAGGCTACTCAAGGACAGGAAACAGAAACCATCTCCAGCTACGAAAGGATTTTGAATGCGGGTGAACTATGTAATTGTCTTTGTTAGTGACATGAGTCGGGCTGTCTCGTTCTACCGAGATGTGATTGGATTAACCCTGAGATTCCAGTCACCCGCGTGGACCGAGTTCGCAACCGAGGGGGCGACGCTGGCACTCCATGCAAGCGAAGCGTCCTCTTCTGAACAGGACAATCTGCTAGAAGTTCCTCCCGGCCGGTGCCGTCCTGGTCTTAGTGTTTCCGATCTTGATGAATTTCACATGAGGATGGTCGAAAAGAATGTACCTTGCATTCAGGAGCCAAAGGATGTCTTTGGGGCTCGCGTCGCCCAGTACGTAGATCCCGATGGGCTGGCGATATCCGTTAGTGAGGAGAGGCGCGGTCGCTAACGGCCCGCGCCCTATTCAGAATTGCACAGGCCGGCCCGGGACTTGGCGAGTAATCTTGTAACCAGTCTGGATTTCGTAGCCTTAGAATAGGACAAAGTCGTGAGTCGAAAACCTACTTTTTCGATATTGGCCCTTCTGGTTGTTGGGTCGCTGGCCTATGCCAATCTTGAGACGCGAAGATCTGCACCTAATGGTCCGGAGGAGGCGAAAATGTTTCAAGGACTAAGAACTGCCATCTACCATGTGGATGATCTTGAGAAAGCAAAAGCATGGTATTCAGAGGTGCTGGGAATTAAGCCGTATTTTGATCAGCCATTTTATGTTGGCTTCAATGTTGGCGGCTTCGAGTTGGGCCTGGATCCTGATATGACGGATGTCTTGAAGGGCAGCAGTGTAATCGCATATTGGGGCGTAAAGGATGCCGCTGATTCTTACAAACGAATACTGAAGCTTGGCGCGAAGCAGCATAGCGACGTCAAAGAAGTGGGCGGTGGTATTCGGGTAGCCACGGTGACAGATCCCTTTGGCAATGTCTTTGGCATCATCGAAAATCCACATTTCAAGGCTGAGGGCGAAGAATGAACTGTTCATCAGTTCCAATCAATGTTGTCAAGTTCAAAACGAGGGGAAAACTATGGCAGACGAGAAGATAGAGTTTTTGTCCGCCGTGTTGGTAGTCTCTAAAGATCCAAAACGATTAGCGGAGTTCTATCGAGACATTGTTGGTATTCCGATAGAGGCAGAAGAACACGAGGGTGCCCTGCCTCACTGGGGATGTACTCTGGGGGATGTTCATTTTGCGATCCATCCAATCGAGGATTTTCCTGATGGCCGGTCAGGCATCGGTGCAATAAAACTTGCTTTTACCGTCTTCGATATAGAGGCGTTGGCAACGAGGCTTAGGTCAAAGGGGGTTGCCCTGCTGTATCCTCCAAAAGATACGGGCTTCTTTTGGACTACGGCGATTGAGGATCCGGATGGAAACTTCATTGAATTCACGCAATTAATCGACGAGTGGTTTGAATCTCTCGAGAGTCGGCGGGCTGATGGGCTTGACGTCATTGCTCGCTGGAGAAAGACGAAGTAACGATTACATATGAGTCATTAACGTTGATGGCCCAGGTTTCAACCCTGCTATTGAGCGACGCAATTCGAATCGAATGTTCTCACGTTCGACAGCGCTGAAAGTGAGCTGATGCCATGCAACGGAATATCCTAACTACAATGCTGATTATTGTGACAACGTGGATGGTGGGCACGTCAGCTTCAGGCCAGTGCCGGGTAGTGTCCTAATTTGAATTTGTCTCTGTGCCTACTCTGTGTGCTCTGCGCCTTTGTGGTGATTATCATGCGAATAGCATCACCACAGAGTCACCGAGGACACCAAATTCGTCAGGAGTGTAACGGTGACACTTGAAGTTGTATTGATAATTAGCGCTGTTTTGGTCGGGTTGGCTTTCCAGCAACCACCAAGTACTCAGGTGAGTCACGATAAAGTCGCTTTTAGCTCAGTTGCCATGCGTGTGAAGCATATGGAACGAATGGTAACGTTTTACACTGAGGCTTTCGGTGCGAACTTCCATGAAGTCGATACAAATGGATTACGATCTCAGTTTGGCGACGTTGCTGGAATTACGCTCAAACTGGTGCCGATCCGAGAAGAAGACGACTTCGACGGCTTCCCGGTACACCAGCTCGGCTTCACGGTTTCAGATGTTGAAAGAGTAATCGCCCTGGCAATCAAACACGGTGGGCGTCAAGAGGGTCGGGTTTTGCGGGAGGGCGGTCGAGTCCACGTCGCAATACGGGATCCCGATGGGAACACTATCGAACTCTACGAGAAAAAAAGAGTGCCCTAATGCAAAGAATAGAGGTTCTAAGCATTGAGCCAGATTATCTGGGCTATCAAGTCGTACGACTGGTCAACATGTCAGCCAAGGAGCAGTTATGAAACGACTGGTAATTGCCCTTGGCATAGGTCTTTTGTGTTATGCGCATTACAAAACGGCATTGTCATTTGAATCGAAAGACACCAAGGCGGAACGAGATGTAGTTGCCTTAGTTCGTCAACTGACGGAGGCGCAGAGGAATTATGATTCGAGCACAATGGATCAGATTCTTGCCCCTGACTATGTCGAGATCTCACCCGTTGGCGCAGTAGATGGGCGTGCGAAAGTGCTCACTTTCTATACTCCTGAGGAGAAGAAGAAGTTTCCGGGTGAACTGCTTTTATATGAATTGGATGAGAGTTCGGTAAGAACTTACGGCAACATGGCCATTGTTGTAACGCGCTTGCGCTCGGTGATGAAGAGTACTGAGGGGCAGACCCTTGAGCGCGCTTTAAGATGTGTCTTTGTGTGCCGTAAGCACCAGGATCGTTGGCAGGTAGTCTCAGCCCAGTACACGGGAATCACAAAGGAATCCTAAATTCACTTTATCAAACTGAAAGTTCATGGCTTGTCGATCGCCGGTCATCGTTACCTGGCCACCTTGTTTCAAGCTGTCTTGAGGAATCAGCTGTGGCATTAGCGATGAGAGGGCGATTTCAGTGGCGAACATCGGTCATCATTCGCGCGCCAAGGGACCGAGTATGGGCGATCGTCGATGATGTATCGCTGATTCCACAGTACCATCCGGAAGTCCGCAAGGTCGATCTCCTGTCAGGCCGAAGCACTCGCGCGTTAGGCGTTAAGTACCGGTGCACAATACTGGAAGGCAGAAAGGGCAGCTGTGTTGAAGAGGTTGTCGATTACGTTCCGGGCCAGCGCATGGCGACAGCCTTTCCCGAAGACACGTGGGGGATCAGCAAGATGTTCGCGGGTTTTGTTGTGGAAACCATCTTAGAGCCGCATGGCGATTACGAGACCATCCTTATCCTCAAAGCCTACTATGAACCGATTGGGTGGAAAACTAAGCTGCTGAACGTGCTCTTTCTCCGGCGAGTCATGGCGCGCAGGGCATTGCGTACGATCGAAGGCATCAAGCGTCTGTCAGAGATTGCATAGCCAAGATGCGCTTCGAATGCTTTCAGAAGTGATCGCTATTTAAATTCTTCGTGTGAATTGAAGCTCTGCCGTAACGGCTGAGTTTTGAATACAAGTCGAGGTCACCAGGGCATTTCAACTCTCGTGACCTCGTTTCTTCCGGGTGGCTATCGTCAAACCGCCTGATGATAGTCTCGTGGTTAAGTCGAGATCGAAGCGCCAATTAAGGCGCGGAGTAAATGACTTCGCGCTTACGCCGAGTGCTCCCGAAGATGGCACCAACTCCGGCCCCAATCCCGGTGCCAAATATGATTCCGACAGGAAGCCAGATTTCGGCGTCTGATTCGACCTTGCTCTGGCCGATTGCGGCTCCAGTGGCAGCGCCAGCCCCCGCCCCAATCAGCGCCCATTTCGTTTTGGCTGCTTTCCCGATCGAGTGCTCAATCTGCGCAATATTATCGCGGGAAATGTTTACCACCATCTTGCCGCGCGACAGCGTTAAGTTGGTTTCAGATGCTTCGACCATCTTACCCGTGATGGTCTTTCCATCCTTCTGTTTTACGATCAATCGTGCGTCAACAGGCAGGGCCTGAACTGCGGACCATTCCCGGCCTTGTGCCAGCGCCACTCCGGACTGAGCGACCAAAAGCGCTGCTGCGATTAGCAGGCAGAGTAGTTTTGTTTCCATAACGGCTCCTGAATCCTAGATTGGTTTCAATCTGCTTGTATTTGGAGCAAGTGACGTTCCGACAGTTGAAGCGATGAAACACTCAGGGAGCAGAGAAAATGAATCTGAACGCAGTGCTGACTGCCGCAATTTGGCGACAGGTAGCGGGTTCATAACTCATTTGTGAGTAAGGGAGTACTTTAGGGCTAAGGGTGAGAACAGCAAGACCATTACCGAACGATGCGTCATGCAAAGTCGCATTAACTCAACGTGTGGTCTCACGGTCGCTGTTTCAACTACGCGGTGGGTTCAATATTCTGGTTCAAACGGAATAGATTGGTTGGGTCGTACTTGTTCTTTACTTCAGCCAATCGAAGGTAGTTTTGTCGATAATTAACGCGAATGCGGTCCTGTTCGTCGCCCGACGTGAAGTTCGCGTAGCCGCCCTCCTCTGAATAGGGTCGAAGGGCCTCAAAAGTTCGGGTGAAGAAATTCATGAGGGAGTCTCCTGAAACTATTAACCAACAAACTTTGATTTTTCAGCCTTGTTCTACGCGAGGTATGCCGAATGTATCAGGTAAGTTCTGAGCGAGCGGACGATATAACATCAAACCGGGCGAGTCAATAAATATTGTATGCAGTCCTGGTCGTCCGGCGAAGGTCGTCAAGCGGACCGACGATACCCACGTTGAAGGATTGAATTAACCTGAGTGCATTGTTTGCAGCTCTGCTATGCCCGGAAGATCGGACATCGTAATTGCAGATAAAATGTCCACTGTGACGTTCGGGATGCTAACTATTCGGTTAGCCTGATTACTCAAAGTGGTTTCGAAAATATTTCTCGCCAGTCTAGCATTGCCAAAAGCCTTATCTCTGCGTTCGTAAAGGACTGAGAATACTCTTTCTAAATTCTCTCTGGTGTCGTGTGTAATGACATAACCAGCTCTGCTGCAAAAAAGCAACTTATAACACCCGAGGTGATTACTCCACCTAATCAACTTGAGACAATCACTGGTCAATCTAATGCAGTTAAGGCTCTGGGGAAGGCTGTGGCCCGCCTCCGTTTCAAAGGTGATGACGGGGGCAGATATGTATGCACCGCGGTCTTCCGATTCGCGAGGCTTGGTTGTCAGCATTGCGATCAACGGTGCCGGGTCAAAGGATGGCGAACCGACGCTCTCCCTATCGCTCCTCAATTTAGGAGAAGTGAAAAAGGGTACTCTCTTGGGCCCCTCGCAACTGCAGAGTCGACGTAGTAGTTGGCTAGGGGGGTTGGGACTAAGTGAGGAAGATCTAAAGGTCATTGCAAAATTACAGTTGGCAGATCTTGGGAGATGATGAATCAGTCACTGTCATGCCCGTTACCGGGGAGGGGACGATTGCCGAGGCTGAAAAAGGGAGTAAAGCGCTTTTATTCATCGCAGATGTGCTCGACACAGCTAAGGAGGACGTTAGCAAGGCCGTATCTAGCGAAATTCTAAAAGATCGTGCAAAGGAAGCTGTAACGGCAGCAGAAGCAAGAGAAAAGCTACATCAAGACGAGCACACTGCCTATGCTGCGTATCTTGAGGCGAAAGCAGACCTCTCCAAGCTTCAAAGTCCAACAGCCGAGGAAAGAGCGGCGAAGGAATTCGAGGTCGAACGCACGAAACGAGCGTGGTGCTTAAAACTTGCTGCACTCACAGCCGTCGGTGAGCGTCCGAGCGGCTCGCGGCCGGGCTGCCCATAAGCAGACTTTGGACATTTGGCGTGGGATTGCGCTTGCACACTCTGCGTCTGCGGTTCGGGGCAAGTGCTCGACCTCCGCGTTGAGCGACGTTCACGACGACCACGTTGATAACCACCGATCGCTTGTCCAGCGCCAGCATTCACTCCCGCAATTTGCGCGCCCGCCTGGCTCTCAATGGCTACGTTCATCTCTTTCTCGTATTGCTGAGCTGAGTAAACGATCCGGTTGGCGGTAGTTTCTTGATTCTGACCTGTCTCTGCGCTGAATTCAGTGGTTGCGTAATTCGCTGTACGATTTCTCTTAGTGATTGCGTCGTATTTAGGAATTTCGACCAGTCCCTTGGCAATAGGAATCTCCGGAGGAATCATCAAGTTAACCATGTTCACGCCTTGATCGATTTTCGCCGCTGAAGATTTCCGGCATTCATGTAAAGATCACGCTTTGCTCCCGCGACGATATTGCTTACAGCCAGAGATGAGTTAGTGTTTGTGTCGTGTACGTTGCGTGCGACCTGCGCGCTCTCTTGAGATTTATGAAATCCAGCTGCGTCTTGAACAATCATTTTTTGTGTCGTAACCCAACGTCTTCACGGCTTACCTTCGATGTGGACTCGCACCAGCTTTCGAGGAACCTATATATGGCCGCACTTAAGGCTTTCAACACGCCCTGTTGTCGATCTTTGTGCGCAAGGTAGACCTCACCGTTTCCACGGCCGCGCGGGGTACCGTACCAGTTGCCAATCCGGGCTCCGCCCTACAGTCGCCTTCTCGTCATCTTGGAATCCTTGTGCGCTGGCACAAGGACGGCAATTTAAGTTCGTGCCTTGAAATGATTAACCTCAACTCCTAACTCTCTGAATTATGTAATCCCACAACTCTGGTCGTTTGCCACACCAGCTGTCATCTAACCTGAATGCTTGAGACCTTCACGCCACGGTCAAAATAAATCTCTAGCAACATACCTTGCTATTGACAGCATTTCCTCTTCCGACTTAAAGTCCGCATTGCACTTTCGAAGTCTCTCGTTATTGCGTGACCCGCACGTTCATCGTCTCGCTTAACGACTCACAGTCACTTTCCAATTATTAGTGTTCCGCTATCTACATTTGGCAGTCCTCTCAACTTCGTTTTCAGGCTGAGGGTTATGCGGCACGGCCACATCCTATGAATTGATTTCTCAAGAAAGAAGCTCCGTTAACACGTAGCGGTGCCAACGGAGCTCGCTAATCACACAATCCTTCGTCGCATCGCAGCGGCAGATGTGTTCCAAGCAACCCGCATCTTAGTGCGAAGGCGGCGAAGGCTCAAACCGTTGAAGGAGCCTTGACCATGGTGCGCACCGCCGGCTACCCCCTCAAGTTCTCTTTAAAGACCCTGTTCCTGATTCAAGTGATGGCGATGCTGCTACTTGTCGCGCCCTTGGCGAACAGTCAGTCAGGCGAAATCCTCTACATCTACGACGAACTGGGAAGACTGGTGGGGGTTATCGATCCCGCGGGAAACGCGGCGATTTACAGTTACGATGCGGTCGGCAACCTTTTATCAATATCTCGGCGCACTGCTGCTGAAGTCTCCATCATTGATTTCACGCCCAATAGTGGCGCAGTTGGCACGACGGTGACGATCTATGGAACCGGCTTCAGCACGACGCCCAGCCAGAATAGCGTAAACTTCAATGGCGTTAGTGCGAACGTGACGGCGGCGACAGCCAATCAGATCACGACCACCGTACCCACCGCGGCGACGACCGGCTCGATAAGCATGACGACCCCCCTGGGCAACGCCATCAGCAGCACCTCTTTCGTAGTAACCACCTCCGCGGCACCGACCATCACCAGCTTTACTCCAACGATTGGCAGTGCTGGCACGGCAGTTAGCATCACCGGAACTAACTTTGAAACTCCTGCGTCCAACAATAAATCAAAATTCAATATTACTAATTCCGCAAACTCTTCTGCTACGAGTACGACTATCGCGACAAGTGTTCCTTCGGTCGCCACTTCGGGACATATTTCCGTCAGCACTTCGGAAGGGACGGCGGTCAGCGCCGACGACTTTTTCGTTCCGCCGTCTCCTTACACCGCTGTCGACGTGGCCGCGACCGGGAGAATGAATTACGGGGAAAGCAGGACAGTACCGCTAAGCACGGCAAACAAGATAGGTTTGTTGGTTTTCGACGGGGTGGCGGAGCAACGGGCCAGTATTAAAGTCACCAGCTCCGATATTACCGGCAGTGCTCTCACTATCTACAGCCCCAACGGAACGCCATTAGCTTCTGCTTCGGCCAATACGAGCGGCGGCTATCTGGAAACCCCGATACTGCCAATGACCGGAACCTACACGATCTTAATAGACCCTAACAGCACCTACAGTGGAACGTTAACCTTTACGCTCTACAACGCCACGGATGTTTTTGGCTCGATCTCGATAAACGGGCCCTCCGTGGTGATTACAACAACAGTTCCCGGACAAAACACTCAGGTCGCCTTCGCAGGCAATGCCGGCCAGCGGGTGAGTCTGGGGATGAGCGGCGTGACGATGGGCGTATCGAGTAGCGGCACCAAAGTCTCCATCAATAATCCGGATGGGACGACGTTACTGGCGGTGATGGACGTGGGCACGAACGGGGCAGGCACCAGCACGCTGACGTTGCCGGCCACGGGAACGTATTCGATCTCGGTTGATCCGCAAGGGGCCAATAACGGCAGCATCACACTGACTCTTTCAGAAGAGATGCTCAGCAGCATCACGAGCGGCGGCGCCTCATTGCCGCTGTCACTGAGCAGGCCGGGACAGAACGCACAGATCAGCTTTGACGGCACAACCGGACAGCAGGTGACTGTCAGAGTGACGAGCAATTCTATGGGCAGCGTCACAGTAAAGCTGCTCCAGCCTGAGGGAACACAACTCACCAGCAAAACTTCCAGTAGTAGTAGCTTCAACCTTACTACCCAGACTTTGAGCGTAACGGGCGCCTTCGCAATCACGATTGACCCAGCAGGAGCCAATACCGGGAGCTTGAACGTCAGCGTGACAAATCCTTAGGACTTAGGGAGCCGAAGAGATATGAACAGGCGAATTATGAATACCGTAGCAGCCATCCTGATCTTCATCCTTGCGTTCGGATCCACCTCGTATTTGGCCGCACCACGAAGAAACACCGGGAAGGATAAGAAATCCATCTCCTACCCACTTGGCATAAGGAAAGCACCGAATCCTAACAAGGCAAAAGCAGTTCTTGCCGCTCCCGTTCAAGCCAGCAGCCTGCTTCCTGGACAAACTATCACCTTGCTGTCTGATGGGCGCTCATTTTTGATTGGCGGCGAGTCCGAGAGTGGTCCGGAGGATAGAGTCGCGATTAGCGACCTCCGCACCGGCCAGCCTATTCCGTTAAAAATAAAACTTCATCGCGCGCGCGCCTGGCACTCGGCGACGATGCTGCCGGATGGTCGCATCCTTATCCTGGGTGGTATGGGTGACAATGGAGTCATTGTGAGTACTGGAGAAGTTTTTGACCCCGATACCCAGTCGTTTACCTTATTACCCATCCCTGAAATAGCTGCACGGGCCTACCATTCGGCTACTCTCCTGACTGATGGTCAGGTCTTAATCACTGGTGGATCGTCGGCTCAGGCGGGAGCATCCAGTAAGGCCTTACTATGGGACTTCAAGACTAAGACATTCAGAACGCTTCCAGCGAGACTTTCGGGTTCCCGCGAGAAACATAAAGTGACACTCCTACAAGACGGCAATGTATTGATCGAAGGCGGAGTTGACGATCATGGTAACCGAGTTCCAGCCGCCGAACTGTTCAACGCCGAAGTCGGCGGCTTCAACTTTTCAAATATTTCTTCGGAACAGATGGATCAAAGCGCGCCTTTCCTGGCAGGTTCATTGCCGGCCAACGGCGCCGCTGATGTCCCGGTAGATACCTACGTCGCATTACGCTTCTCAAAGCAACTGCGGGTTGAGACTCTCAATCCGGAAACGTTGATACTCATGGGACCTGAGGGGACCTTAGAGACGAAAGTAGTGCCCGCTGAAACCGGCAGGCTGGCCTTCGTTGCGCCTAAAGCTCCTCTGCTCCCGGGGATTACTTACACAATAACGGTCGCAGGCGCAATTGATGAGAGTGGTGGCACAATAGCTCCGGCCACCAGCACTTTCACCACGAAAAAGTCCCCGGGGCCTGTTAGCGAAACGCCGGATACGGATAACTGGTTACCGGACGAGAACAATTTTCATGGCAACTGGCAGCGCAAACACAAGGACTCGCCTTGGCGTTCGCTCCCGCTTCTGCAAGCAGAGAAGGGTGCCACGGCATTGGCGGGACAGGTGCTGACGCTAGATGGTAAACCGCTCGATAATGTCACGCTTCGAATCGGCGAGAGGGCAGTTCAAACGGACAATACGGGAAGATTTCTACTATCCACGATCTCGGCCGGACATCAAGTAATGGTGATAGATGGCCGCAGTGCCAGCCGCAATAAAAAAGTCTACGGCATCTTTAGAGTTGGAGTTGATATTGAGAATGGTAAAACGAATCCCTTGGGCTACACAATCTGGATGCCGAAGCTGGACACGAACAACGTAACTACACTTTCGTCGCCGACCAAGTCTGCTGTAAAAGTAACTAACCCATCTATCCCCGGCCTGGAGTTGCGGCTGCCCCAGGGAACTGTTATCCGCGACGTCGATGGGCAGACGGTCACGCAGGTCAGCATCACGCCGATTCCGACCAACCAACCGCCTTTTCCCCTTCCGCCGAACGTAGACGTGCCGACGTACTTCACGATCCAGCCCGGGGGCTCGCAAATCATTCCGCCACGGGCGCAGCTTATCTATCCGAACTTTATCGGCAGTTCACCTGGAGCGCGAATAGACTTTTACAACTACGATCCGACGGAGAAGGGTTGGTACATCTATGGCCAGGGCACGGTGACTGCTGATGGCAAGCAGATCATTCCCGATGCCGGAGTCACGCTTTACGAGTTTAGCGGAGCGATGGTGGCGGGATCCTCGCTGGCGCCCAGCACCTTCGTGCAATGCGGCAGAGGAAATTTCGGGGGCTCATCAGTCGACCTCAACTCGGGGCTGTTCGTGCGCGGTGAAAGTGATCTGGCTTTGGGAGGTCTCGGATCGTTATCGCTCAATCGCACCTACCGGCCGAACGATACGCGCTCACGCGCGTTTGGAGTCGGCTCAAGCCACATCTACGACATGTACCTCGTAGGCGATACCTTTCCTTACACCTTCATGGACTTGGTAGGGCCGGACGGAAGTCGCATCCGCTTCAACCGCACCTCTCCGGGTACGGGACCGGTTGACGCCGAATATGAACCGGAGTCGTGTGGAATCGCGTCGTGCTCCTTGAAGGCAATAATTAAGTGGAACGGGGGCGGCTGGATCCTAATTTATGAAGACGGGACGAAGCTCTTGTTTCCCGATTCGTTCTGGGCAGGCACGCCGCAGCGTGCTGCGATGACTGGATACGAGGATCGGTATGGCAACACACTGAGCATTGTGCGGGACAGCACCTCGAACCTGACGCGGATTGGGGCACCGAGTGGGCGCTGGATGGAGTTCAGCTACGATGCGTCAAGCCGCATCACGCAGGCCAGAGACAACGTCGGCAGGGCGGTCAACTACTCATATGACACTGGCGGGCGCTTGGCGAGCGTCACGAACCCGTTGAGTGGTGTACGGAATTACGCTTACGACGCGTCGCACCGGATGACGGACGTAACGGACGAGCGCGGGATTACGGTTCTTAAAAACGAGTACGACTCGGCAGGGAGGGTGATCAAGCAGACCTTCGCCGATAACACGCCCGAATTAACCGACAACCCTTTCTTCACCTTTGCCTACACGCTGGACAGCGGAGGTCGGGTGGTGCAGGCCGACGTAACCGATCCTGGCGGCAAGGTGCGGCGGGTGACATTCGATGCCAACGGCTACACGACAAGCGAAACGTTTGCATTAGGTACATCCGAGCAGCAAACAGTTACGTTTGAACGGCAGGTGGACACGAACTTTCTGCTAAGCGTAACGGATCACATCGGGCGAAAGGTCGCCTACACCTATGACTCAGCGGACCGAGTGACGGGAGTGACTAAACTGGCGGGGACAGCGCAGGCGGTAACCACGAACTATGGGTATTCGCAGAACTGCGATTGCGACGACATTACCAGCATTACCGACCCTTTAAATCACACGACTACATTGACTTACGACGACAAGCACAACGTTCTCGGGGTCACTGATCCACTGAATAACTCGACGACATTTACTTACAACGTAGCCGGCCAACCAACGTCCATCAGAGATCCACTTAATAATACGTTGCAGCTAACGTATGAGACTGGTGATCTCGTTGCCGTGACGGACCCAGTGGGTCGAACACGATCGGCTTTTGTCGATAGCGTCGGGCGACCGCTCAATACCAGGACTTCAAATGGCCAGGCATTCCGTTACGAATATGATGCACTTGACCGACCGGTAAAAGTTATTGATGCGATGGGTGGAATCACCGAGTTCACCTACGACGCCAATAACAATCTGTTGAGTGTTAAGGATGCTCGCAACAACGTTACGAGTTACACCTATGACAATGTGAATCGATTAATTAGTCGGACGGATCCGCTTCAACGCGTGGAGACATATGAGTACGACGTGGCTGGTCTTCTAAGAAAGTACACCGATCGCAGAGGTAAGGTGACCAGCTACGTGTACGACAGTCTTTACCGGGTAACATTTGTTGGTTATGGAACAACCGGAGATCCGGGCAATCCGACCTACGAAAGTACGATCACTTATAGCTACGATACTGCGGGACCTCTAACACAAGTGAATGACTCCACATCCGGATTAATCACCTATGCATATGACGACTTCAATCGACTGACTGCGAAGACAACCCCACAGGGAACGATCAACTACACCTACGATTCGGCTGGACGTCGAACAGGCATGACTGTGGCGGGACAGCCGTCTGTTAACTACACGTACGACAACGCGAATCGGCTGACCCAGATAACGCAGGGAACGAACGTTGTCAACTTTGTTTTTGACAGCGCGAACCGGCTGACATCAAGAAATCACTCAAATGGGATCATTGTAGAGTATGGCTACGATCAAGCATCAAAGCTAACGAGTATTACCTATAAGAAGGATGCGACTCTGTTAGGTAATCTGACCTATGAGTACGACTCGCTTGGTAAGCGAGCCCGGACCGGGGGCAGCTTCGCTCGAACGAGTCTGCCGCAACCATTGACGGCTGCGACATACAATCAATCAAACCAGTTGTCGAATCGATCCGGTACGAACTTGACCTACGATAACAATGGAAATCTTACGAGCGATGGCGTAAACACTTATAGCTGGAACGCTCGCAACGAACTGGTCTCGATTAGCGGCCCCGGACTGACTGCGAGCTTCCAGTACGACGCTTCGGGACATCGAATCAACAAGTCAGACAATGCCATATCGACAAGTTATCTCTACGACGGCGTTAACATTGTGCAGGAACTTTCCGGAGCAACGCCCACCGCCAACACCTTAACAGCGGGTGTGGACAAAGTAATGACACGCAACGATGCTGCTGGCACCAGAGTCCCGCTTACGGATCCGCTGGGCTCCTCGGTGGCACTAGTGGACGATACCGGGACGTTGCAGACTCAATACACATATGATCCCTTTGGCAACACGACGACGACTGGCGCCGCAAGCAGCAACAGCTCCAAATACACAGGACGAGAAGATGACGGAACGGGACTCTACTACTACAGAGCCCGCTACTACTCACCTTCACTGCAACGATTCATCAGTGAAGACCCGATCGGGTTTGGTGGTGGAGATGCGAACCTTTATGCCTATGTCGGAAACGATCCGGTAAATTCCGGGGATCCGTCCGGACTTTGCGCTCAAAGAAAGTTCCGGCCGGCGGAGGAGTCAGACATACTGGTCGTGGCCCACTCGGAGAGTTTCGATCGAATATTAGACCAGTTGATTGCGGCGATCCTCGACATTGCGAATAATCAAAAATGCTCGGATGTGTTCAAGAAATACGGTCTGCGCATACCGTATGACTCTCTGCTCTACAACACGTTTAGAATAGCTCCCTCGGCAGCTCTGTTTAGAGATGGCGCGGCTGAAACGCTGCAAATAACTCAGACGCAGTTAGAAGAAGGGAGGCGCGCCATGGACAGCAACATACCGTTACTGGAAACCGCGGGGGCCGGATACACCGCGCGAAACGCTGACAATATTACGATGATCTTTAATCCCACTCGCATTGCTAACAGCCCAATATTCGGCGGCCTGAAAGCCGTCGTCATACACGAGTTCATTCATGCGGGCGGCCAACCAGGTCGGGGCGGCGGAAGACCGTACGGGGATCTTAGTTACTTCAAAGATGAATACGAGGATATTCAAAATAATTGCAAGTAGGGGATGGATGCAATAATCAAATCGACATGCCAACCAACAAGCGACTTGGTAACCTGCTTTTGAAGGAGAGTCTTCCCTCTACCTGGACGTTGAAGACCGCCCTGGCTGCGGTGGTCCTGGTTACGAGCCTAAGCGCTCTGCGCGTCGCTTACAATAGGGGTTATGTGGTTTGCAGTAGTTCCCCCGAGTATTTGTGGAGCTTGGGAATTCTCAGTCGTCATGGTGATTTCCTAGCCCAGTTAAATATGCTGCACTTGCAGATCACGGTTGGGCTTCTCGTTTGCGCGATCGGCATGTGGTGGCGCAGACCAGCGGGCTTATTGCTATCGTTGCTGGGTCTCGCATGGGGGGGTACGATTTATCTGGTTTGGTATTTCTCTACTTCAGCCTTTATGGTCGAACAAGAAATTCCGGATTTCGCTCTCCTGCAAGGACCAGGCAAACAACATTTGCTTGCGCTTCGTGAGGGAACATGGTGGGACCTCGTGGTATTGATGATGGTCATTGCGCTCTTCGTGTGGCTCGTGAAGAGGCTGGTCGGAATTTTGATGTCGTCTCGAGTAGGGCACCGCGACAGTATCTTGTTCGTCTTCGCAATCGTCTCGATTTGCGCGCCACTCACGCACAGTGTAATCGCTGACGATCAGGTTGTTCTCGGGCAAAAGCTTTACTTCGATAAGCGACTCTCCGCGGATGGGACGATTAGTTGTGCTAGTTGCCACGATCCGGCGACCGCATTTGCAAGCAAAGACACACTTGCGATCGGAGTCAGAAACCAAAGCGGAACACGCAATGTTCCCACATTGCTGAATGCGAAATTCAGCAACTCATTTTTCTGGGATGGCCGCGCGCGCACTCTTGAAGAGCAGGCCAAACAGCCGCTGTTGAATGCTGCGGAGATGGGTTTCGAGAGTGAAGCAGCGCTGGTCGCTCGCTTGTCTTCGATTCCCGAGTACCGAAAAGCGTTTCGCAGGCTCTTTCCGCGCGAGGGCATCACTCTCGACACGGTTGCAAGTGCGATTGCCTCGTACGAGCGGACCCTCATTTCAAACAATTCACCTTTTGATCGGTTTATCAAAGGCGACCAAAGAGCGATTACGGCAAACCAGAAGGCTGGCTGGGCGCTTTTCAAAGGCAAGGCGAGATGTATTGAATGCCATGTGTTCTCAGCTTCGTCGCCGTTTTTTACAGATTTCAAGTTCTACAATACAGGCGTCGCCGGCAGAGATCAGAATTTCAAAGCGTTGACTCAAAGAGCTGACGAAATCAGATTCCGACGACGAAGTAAACGGATCGCATCTAGTGCGCTCGCACACCAGGCGGAGTTCTCGGAACTCGGAAGGTTTCTGGTAACGTTAGATGATAAGGATATCGGCGCGTTCAAAACTCCGACGTTACGCGACGTCGAGTTGACGGGTCCTTACATGCACAACGGTTCTATGAAAACATTACTCGACGTCGTAAGGTTCTACAACCAAGGCGGAGGGCATAATCCGATGTTGACTGACAGGATGCGACCACTTGACTTAAATGAACATCAGATGAGCGACATTGTTGAGTTCTTGCGATCACTGACAAGCGATGATGTTCTCAAGCAAGCGCAGTTCTCAAAGCCACAGACGCGCGAAAGAGTTCCTCTACCAGGCACGAAAAAAGGACTCGTAACTCGAAGATAAAGCGGTCAGAAGTAGTGTGTTCTGTTGATAAGAATGGAACGTCGAGGGCAGAGAGATAAAGACAATTCAGGCGGTATTCCGAATGCCGAAAACAAATTTGATTCGTCAAAACCGAATGCGTGTGTGGCGTGGTTGAGATCGCCCCAAGTACAGCCGCCCTCTGCGCGCACTGATTGGCGTGGCGCCTCAACGCGGATGCCACGCATTCGACTGAGGTCAATAACGATCCCGCCATCGCAAGTCCCGAAGCCCGGGACGCTGTGGCCCCCGCCCCGGACGGCTACGAGTAAGTTGTTCCCGCGTGCGAAATTGACGGCGCTGATGACGTCGGCAACATTGGCGCAGTGTGCGATCAGAGCAGGCCAACGATCTATCATCAGTAGTTGCGCTCGCCTTCATGTTGTTGCGTGTTTCCGCCTAAAACCGTTATTTCGGTGAGAGTAGTAACATCTTAGCGATGAGTGCTCCCCTACGTATGCCCCAGCGCATTGGCGAGGAGATGCGCTGGGGGTTGTCATGGTCGCGATTTTTGATGGTTCAACGACCACTGTGATTGACGCTTGATCGTAACCCAAATCGATGCGCTCAACGCCGACGCCTCAATGTTTGTCGGCAACTACCGCAACCTTTTCAGCGTTAGCGCCATGCTTTGCGATTTCGCGTGCAAGCGAACGCTCTTTGCGCGACATCAACAATTCGCGCCCGGTGCTTCTTCCCGAGATCCAAACCTGAGCCAGAAAATACTGGTCTCCGTAGCGTCGAAAGACCAATTGTGACTGTTGCTGAATTTCTTCCGCTTGAATCCCTCTGGTCAAAGCGAAGACTCCCGGGTGACGGTCCATACCGCGTAGGGCTAGTCCCTCAGCCGAGCTTTGAGTGCTGCGGCCGACCGTGTACTGACCTGCTGGCACGGTCTTGCCAGAGAGGTAAAAGTCGAAGGGAATCGTGACCGTAAACTGCGCGCCTGTTTGTGCGTATGCCGATACGGCCGCAACCGTGATAATGACACTCGACATGATCACTTGTTTCAGAAATTGAATTTGCTTTTGCATGACATCTCCTTTGAGGTTTCTAAGGGGCCGCGATGGAAGGTGATCGAAGGTTGCGTCTCCTTCAACTGATTACCACCAATTGCTTCCCCGCAAACTTTTTGTTCCGAAGCAGACATCTATGCGGCTTTGCCTTTGAGTCGCAGATCTTTAAGGTTTCTGGCTCAGGGCTCAGCAGCCGCGTTTCTGCTATTCACTTGTACAAGCGTGAAGCGGAATCAAGACCTATCAAATACGATTAGTTGTTTGGTGCGGTGTGAGTGAGGAACCTCACGGATAACTCTGGTGAGGTGTATGATTCACGCAAATAGAGGCTTAGTCTCATTAACCTTGCTTCCCCAACCGTCAGTTGAGCCGGAGCAGAATCGGATGATGAAAAGACATGACCTCCGCCTCCTCTACATCTCAGATAACCCAGCTACTGGTGGCTTGGAGCAATGGAGATCAGTCTGCTCTGGAAAAGTTAACACCCCTCGTACATCAAGAACTGCACCGGTTGGCCCATCATTACATGAAAGGAGAGCGTCCGGGCCATACCCTCCAAACGTCGGCGTTAGTGAATGAAGCTTACCTGAAGCTGATCGATCAGAAGCACGTCGCGTTCAAAAACCGGAGCCAGTTCTTTGCCCTGTCCGCTACCCTGATGCGTCACATTCTCGTGGATCACGCGCGCCATCGACGATATCTGAAACGAGGTGGCAGCGCTCGGAAAATTTCATTGAAAGATGCCATGGTTGTATCTTCAGAAAGAAGTCCGGACGTGCTTGCCGTCGATGAGGCGCTGGACAAACTAACGGCCATCGACCAGAGGAAAGGCAAGGTGGTGGAGCTCCGTTTCTTTGGCGGTCTGAGTGTTGAGGAGACGGCAGAGGCGCTCCACCTCTCAGCTGTTACCGTGATGCGCGAATGGCGCATCGCAAAAGCGTGGCTCTACAACTCACTGAGCGATGAAACCTGAAGGCTGGCACTGAATAGATCAGCTTTTCAAGTGCGCTGGAGTGTCAACCTGCGTGCGCACTTGCCCCCACTCTGGCCGCTGAGTGTGAGGGCGCCCAGTTTGATAACGCTATTTGCACCCTCTCCTTTGCTTAAAAGCTTGCCTGCGCAATTCTCCACTGCGCGGTAGCTAGATTCCCAATCTGCTGACCGAAAATACAAGGAAATCATAGGAATTTTAGTGGTATGAGCTTTGCACGATGTAAACGGATTAGACATTGTAATCGACTGATGTCTGTTTCAATTTCTAGCTGGCAATTTCGGCGAGAGAGTTAATGACAAGACGCAGTCTTCATCATCCGCCGTAGAGGTTGTCTAGCTTGTCGCAGGCAACCTGCTGACTACTTCATGCGGGTGAGGTCTCTAACATTTGTTTGGTGCCTAGGCCGACAAGCGCGACTGGCATGGATAGGGCTGGCTCTGCAACAGGCTGGGCAATGAAACCTGAACGTTGGAAACAACTTGATCAACTGTTTCACTCGACGCTGCAGCGCCAGCCGTCCGAGCGTGCGCCGTTCCTTGATGCAGCCTGCGTTGGCGACGACTCGTTACGCAGAGAAGTTGAGGCGCTGCTTGCCGGTTACGAGGAAGCTGGTAGCTTCATCGAACGTCCGGCAATTGAAGTTGAGGCGCATGGAGTTGCCGCGGACCAGGTAAGCACCAGGGCGGAATTGTCCAACGGGGAAACCATCAGTCACTACCGAATCCTCTCGCTGCTCGGCTGCGGTGGTATGGGCGACGTCTACTTGGCTGAGGACGCCAAACTCGGGCGCAAGGTTGCACTCAAGCTGTTGCCTAGTGATTTCACCCGTGAAATAGACCGGGTGCGTCGTTTCCAACAGGAAGCGCGAGCGGCCTCGGCGCTCAATCATCCAAACATCGTCACTATCTATGAGATCGGACAAATCGATCACAGACACTACATTGCTACCGAATTTATTGACGGCGAAACACTGCGCGAGTGCATCGCGGAAGTGCAATCGAACACCGGTTCGAACAGCAACGGTAAATCAGGAACGCTGCCGCTGTTACGTGTCCTCAAGATCGTCATCCGGATCGCGGATGCTCTAGCCGTAGCGCATGAGGCCGGTATTGTGCATCGGGACATAAAGCCGGAGAACGTCATGGTGCGGCGGCGTGATGGTTACATCAAGGTGTTGGATTTTGGGTTGGCAAAGCTGACCGAAGGAGCCAGCACCGACGCACCCACCCAAACTCACGTGAAGACCAGCGCGGGTCTCGTGATGGGGACAGTGAATTACATGTCACCGGAACAAACGCGTGGTGAAAAAGTAGATGTACGGGCTAATATTTGGAGTTTGGGTGTGGTGCTCTATGAGTTGGCAGCAGGGCGTGCACCGTTTGATAGAACGACGGCCAGTGAAGTGATCGCGCTGATACTGGAGCGAGAGCCACCGCCGCTGACTAGTCATATCCGAGAGGTTCCAGTCGAACTTGAGCGGATCGTCAGCAAAGCGCTGACGAAGGATCGAGAGCAACGCTATCAGACAGCCAAGGATCTCTTGATTGACCTTCAACGCCTCAAGCATGAACTTGAGCTGCAAGCCACACCGGAGGGCTCCGTTCCCCCGGTGAGCGTCAGTGCGGGGAGCAGCGGAGAGTCTCTCGCTTCGACCGCACATCATCCGTCGAGCGCTGAATACATCGTCAGCAAAATCAAAATGCACAAGTGGGGCTTGGCCGTTTCTCTGATAGTAGGATCGCTCCTGGTCTCAGCGACGATCGGGTATCTGCTGCTGCGCAGTCCAAGCAAACCTGCGGATCGGTCTCAATGGGTACAGATTACGAACCTGCCAGATGCAGTCAGCCAGCCCGCTCTCTCATCCGACGGCCGCATGCTGACCTTTATTCGCGGTCCAGACACGTTCGTCGCGCCGGGCGAAATCTACGTGAAGATGCTGCCCGACGGCGAGCCGGTACAGCTCACGCGGGACAACTCCCAGAAAATGAGCCCTGTGTTCTCGCCAGACAGCTCGCAGATCGCGTATTCAGTACGGGGCGCAGACAACCAGTGGGATACCTGGCTCGCACCGGTGCTAGCTGGTAGCCCGCGCCTGTGGTTGCCAAACGCTTCTGGTTTGGTGTGGTCAGACAAGCGAAAAATCCTA
>Ga0209431_10001276_pt1 | contig 21047 bp, 19 predicted proteins | sample RifCSP13_3_FD_184021 | JGI IMG/M metagenome (GOLD analysis project Ga0209431, IMG submission 184021) | Soil microbial communities from Rifle, Colorado - Rifle CSP2_sed 13_3 (SPAdes) (version 2) | ecosystem: Environmental > Terrestrial > Deep subsurface > Rock core/Sediment | place: Rifle...
TGAGGGTAATACAAAGAGGTACGATTCTTTAATTTTTTCAACTAGTTTCAGTCTTGACAAATTCTCTAAGAACTGGATTTTATTTAATATTTTTAATTCTCTGGCAAGTTGTAGTAATTCTTTTTTTTGCGGACCGCTGCCAATAATTAAAAGTTTTACTTTTTTTAATTCTCTCTCTACTAGTACAAAAGCAAAAAGTAAGTCTTTAATTCTTTTATAGGATACCAGTCTACTTATACAAATTATTTGAGTAATTTTGGATTTGTGAACCTTTTTTTGAAATTCGCCCGATTCAACACCACATGGAATCGTAACAACTTTTGTTTTATCAACACCCTGCATAATTAATTTATTCTTTGTTACATTTGAAATAGCAATAAATAAATCGGCTGAAAAAATCAGATTGGTTTTCTCTAATAAATACCCAGCGAATCCGCCTAAAAGTCCTGAAGTTTTTATCCATTGACCGATGAAAACATCCGGATACCAAAAAACAACCGGGATTTTTTGGGTATTCGAGATCATTCTTGCAATGAAATGGTCACTAAAATTGCCTCCGTCAACAACATCTGCGCTCATCCTCTTACCTAATGAAATAGCGGAAAAGATAAAGCTTAATCTTTTATGGAAATCAAAAACCGTCGGAGCGCCTGAATTATAATTTATAATTGGACCCGGCCTGTAAACTGTAAAACCAAACATTTTTTCCTTCTCTCTCGTCTGCGGAAGTCTTGCTGAAATTATGAACACATCGTTTCTTTTGGCCAATTCTCTAGCTACAAAAAATGTTCTTGCTTCCACTCCACCTGAGAACCTGAGATCTTTCCCCGTAGGGAAAAAGTCGGTTACGAGAAGGATCTTCATTTTTTAGATCTTTTTCGATTTTTGCGGATTTTGGAAGCTCCAGAAAGGGCAATTTCGCGAATTAAGTAGCTGATCTGGTGTCTTAAATCCTCAATCATCACGTAAATTCTAAAAACCAGATAGAAAAGTAAGGCCAGTGAAATGTAAACTATGATATCAACTCCCCTTCCGACACCCAAGAATCCGGCTATTCTGGTAGTAGTTGCAGGCAAAGAGATGCCGACTAAAGCAGCTATCCAAATCAAAAACCAAAAAATAGCCACTCTTGTTGAAATAACGTTCTCTCTCAGCCGCAGATAAACCCTGCTTATTGCAAAAATTACAAATGCCAGAAGTAGAATTTGGATTGCCGTAAACATTAAGGTATTAAAAGGTAAACTTGCCGGAAGTATTATACTATCTTAACAGTCTAACCAGAAATCTGAAAAAGGTTGGGATCGCATTTAAATTCTTTTGTCCCTTTTTCCGGGAATACTCGGTGTAAATTGCGCGAATTGGCACTTCTTCTATTTTTAAATTATTTCTTTTAGCCTCAAGCAAAATCTCCGACGAGAAATCCATCCGTTCTCCCTTGAAATCGATAAGAGTTATAGCTTTTTTCGAAAAAGCGCGAAGTCCCGACTGTGAATCTGTCGTTGCAACTCCGTAGAACAAAAAAGTAATAAAGTTTGCAGACCAATTGAGAAAGAATCTGTCTAAGGGAACATTTTTTGATTTTTTGAAGCGCGAGCCAATTACCAGATCTGCTTTTTTTTGGATAATCGGTAAAATAATTTTTTCAATATCTGAAGGATCATGCTGACCGTCGCCGTCAAATGTCACCATGATATCTGCCTTTTTCCCTTTTGCGTATTCCATTCCAGTTTTAATTGCGGCTCCCAGGCCTCTGTTAATGGCATGGTTAACTGTCACAAATCCCGCCCTTTCTGTTTCAGATTGGGTATTATCACCTGATCCGTCATTAACAACTACCACATCTACTAAGAAAATGCCTCTGATTTTTTTTGGAATTGATTTTAAAACATTGTAGATTACCGAAGATTCGTTGAAAGCGGGAACGACTATAACAACTTTCACTTTGTCAGTAGCGGGCAACAAGATAAATTCCAACCAGCATAATAGCGATACCCGCAAATCTTAAAAGAGAAACGCTTTCGTTTAAAAAGATCGCTGATCCGGCGGTGGTCAGAAGAAAAACAATTGTCGCAAAAATTGGGTATGCGCGCGACAAATCATTAAAACTTAAAATTCGAAGCCATATGAGAAAAGAAAATCCGTAAAGCACAACACCTAAAATAACAAAAGGACTTGTTGCCGCTTTTGTTAATTCGAAAAATAACTTCGCTTTTTGGCCAGTCAATCCGCCGAAGGAGGTCACTCCTTTTTTGAGAAGAATATTGGCCGTTACATTTGAAAAAACGCTAACAATAAGTAAAAGGTAAAAACCCATGGAGAAATAGTACCATTAACAATTTACAATTAAAACTCATGCAACTCAATTCCTCGTGTAAAAAATCATTGAGGACACTCACTTGTTCATTACAGAACGGTAAACGTTTGCAGTTTCTACGGCAGCTCTGTGCCAGGAATATTTTTTAGATTCGTTAATTAATTTTTGCGATAAACCGTCCAGCTTGTGGGACGAAAAACCAAGCACTTCTTTTATTTTCTTTGCAATATCCTGCGGGTCAGCCGGGTCACAAAAAACTATATTATCTTTGGAAATTTCCGGAATTGATGAAATATTTGAGGCAACTACGGGAGTCCCGCAAGCCATGCTTTCCAAAACCGGCAGGCCAAAACCTTCATAATATGAAGGCAATAATGTTAACTTTGCCAAATTATAAATTGCAGCAAGGTCGTCCTCTTCTATAAATCCCGTCTTGGTAATCCGTTTACTTAGTCCCAGCTTCCCAATGAAGCCGTTTATTTCTCTTGTCTGGGGAATTTTTTCATCTACAAGTGCCTTACCCACCATCACTAAATCTATATTTGAAATTTTGATAGCTTTAAGCATATTTTCGATGTTTTTGTGCCAATTAACATCCCCCACATAAAGCGCAAAATCTTTTGGCAATTTATATTTGTTAGAAACTTCATTTAAGAATTTTTGATCGTCGATTTTTTTGAAGCTTGAAGACACCGCCAGATACACTATATGGATTTTGTTTTTTGGAAATGAAAGTTTGTTTGCTATGTCTTCTTTTGAAGTTCTAGAGTCGCAAATTACGGCATCGACATTTTTAAGCGCAATTTTTTGGAAAAAAAAGTTAACACGGCCTCTTATACCTGCCGGATAATGCTCGGGGAAAACAAGAGGGATGACATCATGAATTGTAACAATTCTTGGTTTTTCTGATTTGAGAGGCAAGGTTTTAAAATATAAATCGAAGTAAGGGTAATGGACAAGATCTACCTCTGAAGAATAATTACCGTTCTCAAAAAAAACAAAATCAAAATCCCATCTCCCACGTTTAAGCTCTTCAACTAGATTTTTGGTATAAGCACCGATTCCCCGCGATTCGTGACCGGAAATAAGAGGACTTGTATCTAGTGCAACCTTCATTAGAAAAATTATATATCAGCAAACAATAGATTCCCACGGCCCAAAAGGCCGTGGTTCTCTGATCTTTGCTCAAAATTCGCTTCATCTCCGGCATAAATGCCGGAGTTTTTTCGCTCAGAATAAAAAACCCACCTTACGTGGTCTTTTAAACTCGTTGAGGTGGGCAGATCTTGCAAGATCTTTAGTTTATTTCTTCGACTTCTTTTTCTTCTTCTTTGCCATTTAGGCTTGCCTCCTTCCTCAAAAATTGACTATATCAGCAGGCCTCCTCAGTTAGAAGCTGATGACGCTCCTCTGATATATTCGCAATTAGACGACTATATAAAATTGTTAGCAAGTTTTATATACAATTACAAGTGGGCAAATTGAGACTATGAATTATCTTTGTCCGACCAATACTTTACGTAAGCATAGAAATGATGCGCTGAAGAGAAAAGCGCCCAAATGAACCCCCTAAAACCGTCATGATAACCTTTGTGCCTAAAATAAATATTTAAAAATGTTGCTGCCGGTTTAAAAATCATATAGAAAAAAACCGGCCAAATTGTCCTGCCCGGATCTTTTTTCCTCAGCTCCTGCGCAGTTAAATCCGTATATCGATTTGCTCTTTTCAGATACCTCTCAAACGTTGGGTCGGCTAGGTGCAAAAGATCGTTATTTAAATAACCGACTTTACCTTCAATTTTCACCTGTTCATGAACAGATTTTTCAGGTAAGATCCCTTTTCCCCGTCTGAAAAACCTGATTACCGGGTCCGGATAAGCACCGCCTTTTGTTAAAAACCCTCCCAAAAACCAATTCTTGCGGTTTATCCAAAACCCATTCTCAGAAGGTTCTCTTGCGGCGACACCTTTTAGCTCTTCAGCAAGTTCCATACTTACTCTTTCGTCGGCGTCTATGTAAAAAATCCAGTCTCCGCGACAATTTTTAAACGCTATATTTTTGTTTATGTGAAACATCAGTTTATTTGTCGTCACAATAACTCTTGCTCCCTCCCTTTGGGAAAGTTCAACCGTACGGTCCGAAGAGGTTCCGTCAACCACCACTATTTCGTCAGCGAAGGTTTTCAAGGAATTTAAGCAATCAACTATATTTTTTTCTTCGTTGAAGGTTGCCAGCGCAGCAGAAATTCTAGGATTCTTCATCGAATGCTTCCTATCTCTAATGCCTTCTCCCCGTCAGGAAAATAAATTGTTTGGATTTTTTCAAAATTTGAGGGAAGCATATTAGTAACATACAGACTTTTGGTGTTTGTCGGCGATTTACTATCAAATACATATTTACCAAAGCCTAGCTTGGTACCACTCATCTTGTAATTTACCGGATCATATTCAGTATAAAAAAGCCAGAAGATATAGGCCTGCTCGATGTTTTGCGAGTCTATTGTTATTTGATTATATTTGTATTCCAAACTTTTTGTAACCAGAGCCGCCCGTTTGGTGGCAAACTGCCACGAGGGTGCAGAATAGACGGAATAATGATTGAAATATTCATGTAAGTACACCAGAGATGAAAGGAAAATTATAAATGCACATACGAAAATATAGAATTTTTTGTGCATTATTATTTTCCAAAGTTCAATAAAGCCAAATGATGAAATAATTGTCAGCGGAATTACCATTGAATAACTTCTGATTGCATGAGGAACTTCCGATCCTGTTATTGCCCCTAGGGGTGTAATCAAAAGCCAAGAGAATATAAACAGTCTGCTTTTATCAACTTTTTGGAAAAATCGTAATAAACCATAAATCAACAACGGCAGCTGAAACAAAAATAGCAATCCCATATTTTGAACATGGTGACGCAGTTCCCCGTCGCCCTCAAGAAATATAAAATTTAGATTAAAATGGGAAAGATAATTTGACACGTAAGTCTTGACAAATTCAATTCTCCTATTATGAATGGTTTTTCCGAAAAAGAAATTCCTTTGTATGTCCTGATTGGTGAATTCGATAGACCTTTCAATATCCCTTTTTTGGGCCTTTTGTGAAGTTGCTTCAAATCGGCTCAAAAATGCCTCTTTTGGGAGAGTAAAAAAAAGCGGAGAAATCAATCCCAAAATTACAATTAAGTATGTAATTACAAATTTTTTAGGAATTTGACGGATTCTCTCTCTGAAAATTATATATAAAGAAAACACCATTGCCGGAACTACTATTCTGTATGCATGATAGCTGTAAAAACTGAAGGCAAAAAAGACTGCTGAGATTAAAAAATAGATAAAACTATTTAGTCTAGAAGAGTATTTTCTAATTGCATAAAGTAAAAATGTAAATCCGGACACCACAAAGAATAAACCTACATTCGCTTCAAACCCCACTCTTGAAAATTGTATATGCCAGGGAGTTATTGAAAGAAGGAAAAAAGAGGTATAGGAAATGGCATTACTATTAGTTAATTTTTTAGCTAAGAAAAAAATGGAGATGCAAGTTAAAACGCCAAAAATCGCAGACGGCAATCTCGCCGCAAATTCAGATAAACCGAAAATCCAAACACTTGGAATTGTAAAATACATATAGACCGGGGGCTTGTAATCGTCAAATGACCTGTTTGCCAAAGGTAAAAAGTTGCCATACTCATCTTTTGCTGTTTTTAGAATCGAATAAGCATTGTAAGTATTGCTTACCTCATCCCAGTTGAGACTAGCCGGCACCTCGGTAATCTTATAAAATCTCAAGACTAGGCAAAGAAATAAAATGGCAATAAAGAGTATTTTTCTCATTGCGCAGGATTAATTTCATAAAGCCGCATGTAACTTTTTCCTACACCCTTTTGATATTTGGCAACGAATGAAAGATCCGGATTTTTAATTTCCTTTTGGTTTTCGTTGAATACAAAATAAGTCTGGTGACTTTTTGAGTATTCCATAATTTCCGAGGGTAAACTCTCCGGGTCAACTGGCCAATATGAAAATATATGCACGTTTTTGTTATCTCTAAAATAGATGTTTAATGCATAAGGAAACAGGCCAAAAGTCCCCTGAGTGCCGATATAAATCTCTTTATCTTGGGATTCTTTGCCAATTATCTCTACGACTTCATTTACTCCATATCCAGCCGGCCAGTCATTAAAGTATTGATTGGCATCACTCTCGGGAATTCTTGAGCTTGGAGGATTCGTAAGAATCAAAAGAGATTTCACAACCGGTAATACGACTGATGCAGCAAAGATGAATATAAGAATTCTGTTCCACTTGGGACTTACTCCCATAAAATTTACAAATCCCCAGGAAACAGCCAAAATCACAGGCGGTAAGTAAAAAAGTATAAACCGCGGATACAAAATTTGATTAAATAATGACTCCGCAATAAATGGCGCAAGAATTAGAATGGACAGATAAAATATGCGTCTGTCTTTTCGGGAAATACCATAAAAAACCGCAGATAAAAAAATTATAAAAAGAGAAACCCCGATGTATGATATTAACCATCCCAAGAGAGATTGAGCGTTAGAATAAAAATGTAAAAAGGGATCTTTGAAAACGACAGCAACCGGCCTGATAAACTCGTTATTTTTCCGTTCGATAATGTAAAAAAGCGGTGAAAGCCGAAGAGAATTGTAAATGGCTTGGGCAATTATAAATACCAATGCAGAAAATCCGATCCATCTTATAAATTTCTGTTTCCAATCCTTTTTTGAAAAATCAAAAAGAACCAGTGAGAAGGGTAAAAAATATAAGAAAAAGTTGCCGGTTGATTTCGTTATCATCGCAGCACCAATTGCGAAACCGGTCAAAAGTGCATTATCAAGTTTTGGCTCTCTGATCATTTTTACAGTGAAAAATACCGCATATATCCCAAACATAGTCAAAAGTGAATCGAAAAGAGCAAGTTTGTCGTAAAGAAGCGTAAATGGCAGGATTAAATATAAAACAGCTGCAATTTTTGCAACTTTTTCGGAAAACAATTCTTTGGCAAGAAGATATATTCCAATTATTGATCCAAATCCCGCAAACACCGAAACTAATCTTGAACCGATCAAAGGGTCGGAAACCAATCTTTGCAAAAGAGCTGCCAGCCAGATAAATAAGGGTTGTTTGCCGTCCTGAAGCGATATGAAACGCTGCGCAGGGTCGTTCAGCGCAACCTGCGCCCAAAACGTATAAATCGCCTCATCCGTAAAAATCGGAATGAGGTTTAAATTAACCAGTCGGGTAAAAAAATAGGAAAAAATTAACCCTGCCCAAAATATAATGGTCGATCTTGTCTTCATCTTTTAAAACAATCCTATATCAAATACCGGATTCCCCTCAAGGTCATAAATTGTTTTCACCCTTGTTGCTCCTTCGGGTAAATTGTTGGGACTCAGTATGTAAAGTGAATTTCGCTTTACCGATTCGGGTTCTGCGTCTGGAAATACGAATTTGTCAAAACTTTTGACGTGCAGAAAAAATTGCTCATCTCTTTCAACCTCTGATACTTTTTGGTATTTATCGGGATCATATTTCATATAGAAGAGAAAATATACATAAGGCCTGCCTGCGGCTTCTGTAACAAAAATATTATTAACACTGGAGTAATAATTCTCTGTAATTTTAACAGCCTCTTTATAACCATATTGCCACTGACTGGAATAGTTTTTTTGCCAATGATCATAGTAAATGTGCAAATAGTAAAACATAAGCACCATGACTGAAATCGATACTAAAGAAATCATCAACCATTTTGCTTTTAGTTTAAATTTTAGATTATAAAAAATACCGTTCAGGCCGACAGCGGATAGTATCTGGTAAGTTGGTAGGATGTGAGCCATCCTCAGGGCATGCGGCGTTTCCTTGGTAGCGGCCTGGCCCAATGGCGAAATTAAAACCCATGCAAGTATAAGAAACGAATAATTGAAGCGTTTTGCTATCAAAAAATAGATTCCGGCTAAAATAAGAAACAAATCAAAATAATAAAGTTGCCCCATTTCTTGAATTGAAAGACGAGGGTTCGGGTCACCTTTTGTAAACAGAAACGTAGGACTAAAAGCGTTAAAGTAATTTCGTAAATATTCATGTGAATAAAAAAGGCGTCTGTTATGGATAAAATCTGCGAATCTTGAAAAATTATCCTCTTTTCTATAGGAAATTGATTCGTTTATCGGTTCTAGATCTTTAAAAATTGTGATTTCGTTAAATCTTAATTGCCCTTCAATCGTCTTAAGAGAAAATTGTAGCAATGGTAGAGAAATAATACTCGATAAAACTGCTGCCAAAACTACCCATTTAAAGTTTTTCGCAACCTGCTTTCTAAACTGGATTAACAAAACAACCAAGATAAACGGTACAAATAAACGCTGACCAGTATACGTATTTACTGCTAGAACAAATGACAACCCTGAGGGGATAATCCAAAATCCCCTGTCTTTGGTAAACTTTACAAATAGATATATACCAATAAGCGAAAATAAAGCGGCGAGATTGGCCTCAAAAGCTACTCTTGAAAAATGAATACTCCATGGTGAAATCGCCAGAAAAAAACTTGCCAAAAGGGCAATTTTACGTTTCGAAAATAATTTCCGGGTTAAAAAATAAGTCACAAGTACAGCCAAAGTACCTGCCAGCGCAGAGGGAAACCTTACGGCAAACTCATTTAACCCAAAAATTCCAACTGACGGCACCGCAGCATAAATATAACCAGGAGGTTTGTAATCCCCAAAAGCGGCAAAGTTCGTGAAAGGTAAAAACTTGCCATGTTCGTCTTTTGCCGTTTTGAGAATAGAATAACCATTGTAGCCTAAAGATACCTCGTCCCAATAAAGCCCTGGGGGAGTCACCCCTAATTTGTAAAAGCGGAAAATGAATGCCATCAATATGATACTTATTAGTAAAAAGGGAATATGTAAATTTTTTGTTTTAAACATATTGTTTACCCATTCGAAACCGGACAGATCACTTTGCCTGAAGGGTCACCATTAAACATATTGCTCTCAAAAACAGTTTCGCTTCTTATCACCACTTTCACAACCCTGCCTCCCGTCCGCATGCCCTCAAACGGTGTCCAAGCGCATTTTGTAAAAAGCCCTTTGTTTGAGATCTGATATTTTTGTGATAAATCGACTTCTATATAGGTATTTGGCTGATCCGGAAGATTAAATATTTTTCTCGGAGTTGCACTCATCATCTCAATCAATCTCTCAATTGTAATCATTCCCCGATCAACAGCCGAAAGCATCAGCGGCAGAGCGGTTTCAAGTCCCGGAACACCAAATTTTGGACCTGATTGATCATACTTTTCTTCTAATGTGTGGGGGGCATGATCTGTTGCGATCATGTCGATTTTATCGATATTCTGCCAAAGCTTTTTTTGATCGACTTGAGACAGAAGCTGCGGTTTCATTACACCGATCGGTCCGAGCTTTTTAAGATCGTCTTGTGTTAAAAAAAGGTGATGGGGACAAACTTCGCATGTAATCTTCAACTTATTTTTTTTTGCTCCCTCTATTTCTTCCAGTTGGTCTGCTGTCACGTGGCAAATGTGAATTGATTTTTTGTGTTTTTTGGCAAGCTGGATGGCAATTTTAATCGTCTCGCCTTCCGCATGAACCATAATTGGCAAACTGCTGGGCCAGAATTTGAAGATAAAATCTTGATCCGCAAATTTATCAATCAGCAAAGGCCCTGTCGTCTGATTCATGTAAACCTTTAGTCCAAATGCCTTTTGGTAAATATTTTTAAAGTAGTTTGCGGATTGTCTCGTCGCACCGAAATTGAAACCCAAATCACACCAAATTCTGCCTTTCGTCCTCGCGATTTTGTCATCGAGTGCCTGCGGGGTTGTGGTCGGTGGAATGTTGTTAGGCATATCAAGAATTTGAGTATAGCCGCCGGCAACTGCAGCTTTGGTGCCAGTCTCGAAATCTTCTTTTTGCTGTCCTCCAGGTTCCCTGAGATGAACGTGAACATCAATAAGTCCGGGTAATCTAAGAATGTTGCTTTTCATTTTTCAAATTTTAACAAAAAGACTTCTGGAAACGATATAATCAAGTTAAATGGAACAGGAAGAATATAGAATCCATAAAAGGAAATTTCTTAAGCATTTTTTAATTATCGCTTTATCTGTTGCTGTTGCTATCTACATACAAACTTCGGCAGTTGCAGATATATTGATTTCTTACTTTTCAAGTATTTATTTTGTTCCAGCAGCTTTTCTTGTAGGTTTTTTATTTTCAATTACGTTCACAGCAGCTATCTCTACGTCAGTATTCATCCTGCTGGCAGAAACTACACACAACCCTTTCTTAATTGCACTCATAGGAGGGTTAGGTTCACTGGCTGCCAATTCAATAGTCTACAAATTCTTTAAAGAAGAAATAATAGATGATATACAATTTATTGAAAAACGCTATGCAAAAAGGATTGCCCATAAAATAATTCATTCGAAAACTGTAATCGGGCTTACGCCTTATGTTGCTGCTCTTCTTTTGGCTTCCCCCTTACCGGATGAGTTGGGAATCATTATGCTTGCAGGTGTTAATTTCAAATACACAAGATTTTTTCTATTTTCCTTTGCCTTTCATACCATTGGTATTTTGATAATCATTTTGACCGGATCGGCACTTATTTAAAGAACGAACCCCAAAACGTATAAAAGGAAAAAATCCCAAAGAAAATAAAAATACCAACTAAAAGTGATTTTCTCCAAATACTGGGTAAAGTCGGATGGGGTAATGTTCTGGTATTTAGGAGAAAGGTCAGTCCAATATGAACAAACATGGCAATTGCGTTTATGACCGCAGATAAGGTAATCAGAATTCGTGGATCTTTAACACCCATCATAAATACCAAGATGCCAAATGCAATTTGTGCCCACAGAACGGAATAATATGCCCTTGGCAGTGCTTTCTTGAAAATCGTGAAGGGTTGGTAAGAATGATGTTTTCCGAAATAATCCTTGAAGTTGAATCCATTACCGTAAATTGCGTTGCAAAAAGCATAATGCCAGTTAAAAGTAAAAATAATAGCGATGCCATTGGAAAAAGACTCGCACCTACCGATTGGGCTTCATTTACGATGAAATCGATACTTGGAGCGTTACCCGGTGTCCCAAATGTAGAAGAGTAAGCAAGTAAGGAAAGAAGCAAAATCGAAATAATGCCGGTTACTAAAAAAACAAAAAAATGTTCGAGATTCATGATCCTCCACCACTTTTTAAAATTGGAAATTGCATGGCCGTCAATTATAAAAGTCGTGCCCTCTAATTCAACTTCCTTGGTTTTACCTGTTAACAGACTTTGGATTTTTTGTGCATATTTGCCCATTCCGTAACCTTTTTCTCTGATGTAATAAGATTGGGACAGGTTTAGATTCCCGCCAGCGCCGGAAAATGCGAAAGCTGCGAGAAAAGTTAATAAGGAAATCCCCTGCGGCAGAAATAGATAACCGTCACCGATTCCGATCGATCCTTTAGCAAGCGCGAAATAGTCGTTTTTTGATGCTATTGCCAATGTAAATAGAAGGAGCGAAGGTACTCCTATTAAAATTATTGTTTTTTGGAAGGTTTCTACTGTTTTATATAAAACCGGACCTAGAGTCAGAATCAGTCCAATAACGATCAAGAAACCTATGGCCAATATATGGAAAGACTCGATGCCCAAAACTTGTCCAAAAATTTTTGCACTGGATGCAATAATTCCCGGCCAACCGAATCCGATAAAGGTTGAGAAAATAAACCATATCGGCAAAAATCTGGCCATTCTGGCAAAGCCTACGAATATGCTCTCGCCCCGAACTAAGGCGTACCGTTCGATTTCCATGTTTATGACGAACTGGAAAGAAATACCAAGAATTGCTCCCCAAATAATTCCCAAGCCGAAATTGGAAACAAGATAAGGCCAAAGTATTATTTCCCCGGATCCCAGCCCAAGACCTAAAATAATAAAACTTGGCCCTAAAATTTTTAAGAATGACGACGGAGGATCGGGAAAAGGTGCTATCTTGAAAGGTTTAAGTAGGAGCACTACCTCTATTTTAACAAAGTAAAGATTGTGGAGTTTTTGCTATTTAAAAATTCTTGCTTTGACCAAACCTAACTGGAAGAGTAAAAAAATTGCCACTGTCCATAATGTTAGCAAGCCATATTTTGTTGATCTGGCAAAGTTTATAGATGATGCTTCTTTAAAATATTTACAGGGAATGGGTACGTCGGAAATATTAAATCCAAAAGAAAGTGCGGATATTAATATCTGCTGATCAAAGATGAAATCGTCAGAAAACTTATGGTAAGGAACGGTTTTTAAAACTTCACTTTTAAAAGCCCTGAAACCTGTATGGTACTCGGAAAGATTAAGCCCCATTGCCAAATTTTCTACAAGTGTCAAGAATCGGTTGGAAAAATATTTATATAGCGGCATACCTCCTGTCAAAACTTGACTGCGCGTCTGAATTCGGGAACCCAGCATAATATCGGCTCTTCCATTTACGATTGGCTCACACAAAACACCCACCAGTTTTGCATCGTATTGATAATCCGGATGAACCATAACCACCACATCAGGCTTTCTTCCTAAGGCCTGATCATAGCAGGTTTTTTGATTCCCTCCATAGCCTTTATTTTTATTGTGAACATATACTGTTATTCCAAGTGCTTTTGCCTTATCAATGGTCTTGTCGTGAGACGCATCGTCTACTAAAATTACTTCCTTGATTAAGTCTTTCGGCAAATCATTGTAAGTCTTTTTTACTGTTTTTTCTGCATTATATGCCGGCATTACCACAATTATTTTAGGATTTAATTTAGGATTCCAAAGGATATTGTTATTTTTCATTGAATTTTCTGAATAACTCGATCTCAGAAATTTTGTTATGAGTATCATCGGATAAAGAATCAAAAACAAGTCGCCAAGATCTTGCAATCGCCCAAAGAAAACCAATATGAAACGCAAAATCGAAAGAGAATGCTGTCCGAATAATATGATAAGGCAACCACGAAATATGCTGAATTATTAAAAAATAATTATCAATATTTTTCCAAACGAATAAAAATTGATTCCTGTAGGCAACAACTTTAATAAAAAATGGCGAACTTGATTTTTTGATTGCACCCTTTTCATGAAAGTGATCGACCTGTGCATCCGGTTCAAAAATACACTTGTAGCCTTTTCTTGCTGCCCTAAAAGAAAGATCAATGTCTTCCCAATAAAAGGGTGCAAAAATAGGGTCAAATCCACCTAATTCTAAAAATTTTTGTCGATCAAAAACTCCCGATCCGCCTGAAACCCAAAACGTCTCCCCTTTTTTAACAGGCATTGCAAAATGGGATACAAAGCCCCGCTTAAATTTTGCGCCTCCTCTGCCTCTTTTTACTATCTTGCTTTTCTCATGGCTCAAATCGCACAAACCAACAGCAAAAACATCTCCGTCATTAAAGTATGAACTTACTGCGATTACGGAATCCTTCTTGGGTGATACATCTGAATTGAGTAGTGCTACCAATTCTCCATTTGACTCAAAAACACCCCTATTTGCCGTTCTTGCAAATCCCAAATTTCGTTCGTTTGTAAAAATTTTTACATTAGGAAATCTTTTTGTAACGTATTCGACAGAGTCATCAGAAGAAGCATCATCGACAACAATGATTTCGCAATTTGGACAATTCTTTATTACTTTTGGCAGATTTTGGGCAAGTAAATTCTTACCGTTATAGTTTGGAATAATTACTGAAATCTTTTTCACCGTGCTGCAAGCGTCATCAAAATCATAAATGCCAAAGCTCCCACCGAATTATAGATTCCCATGGCCTAAAGGCCGTGGTTCTCTCTTCCTCGCTTCGCGGATTCACTCTCATATCCAGCATAAATGCCGGAGTATTCTCGCTCGGAATAAAAACCATTATAATTATGGCAGAATAATTTTTTCATATTCTTTTATAAATCTCTCCTGGCTGAATCTTTTGCTGTCCACAATCGCCCTCTTTGATAATCCTAGCATTTCGCTTTTATTTCTGATTAATTCTTTCGTAATTTCATAAAGCTGGGTTTTTGTCGACCAAAGCCTGCCGTTTTTGTTGTCTTTTATAATTTCCTTCTGGCCTCCTTTTTCGATCACCACTGGTACAGCCCCCGCGGCTTGTGCCTCAACCGTTGAAATTCCAAAATGTTCCATTTTCTGCGGGTTTTTCTTTTCGTCCTCACCGAAACCGGTAGCGTGCCAATATATTGAAGCTCGCCCGTAGAGTGTTTTTAGCTCGTCATAAGACATATTCTCCGATATTCTAATTGCATAACCTTTTACACTTCTTTTCAAATTTTTAATATATTTGTAATCTTCTTTTTTAGACTGTCCCGCTAAAACTAATTTCCATGTTGGGATATCTTTGTACAGCTCCTTGAAAACTTCTATTAAAACCTCCTGTTTTTTGGGATGGAGCTGATTTTGGCTAAAACGTCCCACGGATATTATTAAATTTTCTTTTTTTCCAGCTTTTAGCGAAAAAACATCGACAGGAGGATAAATAACTCTTGAGTCTACTTTAAAACTTTTATCGATATACTCCTTCGTGAAGTGGGAATTTACTACCACGTATTTGTATCTTTTTAAGTTTAATTTAGTCTTTAGGTCTATTTTTGGAAAAACGAACGGCACCTGAAAGTGTAGTATGTTTTTTTTTGCAAGGGAAAAAGGAACACTTCCGTCCGAAAGGACAAAGATCAGGTCATAGGAAGAAGTCTTTCGAATTTTTTTAAGAAAGTTTTGCCCAAAAACATTTTCAACAAATTTGGTCTTTTGCAAATCGATTTTTAAAAACCGGGTTAAAGGAGCCTTAATAGCCGAATCGCCCCAGAAAACTTCTACATCGTGTTTTTTGGCAAGATGTGAGGCTAGAGTCAGCATATACCTTTCACCCCCGCCGAAAGTATCAAGATAAGGACTAAAAAAACCAACCTTCACAGACTCTTTCTCCTGTTTTTTTTGTTTTGTGCCTCCCAAAGATATGTCAGGACCATTGCCTGATGCAAAGATTGATAAATTCCTTCAATCAAGCCTACAACTCCGTCTAAAAATCCGAGTTTTAAAATGTACCTTCTTACAAATTCAAACGCAGACGATTTTAGTATGCTTATTATGCCGACCTGTCGGTGCCCGTGTTTCAAAAACAAATCGGCTTCAATTTTTGCCCATTTGATGCTTTTTAAAAACATTTGCGACATACTGCGTGCGCTTAAATGTTCTATCGGTGTTTTAAGGTAACTGATTTTTCCGGAAATAACCGGACTTTCATGTACCACACCTTCCCATTTTTCTAACTTGGACTTTTTGAAAAGTCGCGGTGCATAATCAGGCCACCAGCCGCCGTAGCGTACCCATTTGCCCAGCACATAATTTTTCCTAGGAATGTAAAAAGCACTAAAATCATTTTTTGAAATTGCAATTTTTATCTCTCTTATCAATTCCTGCGGTAATCTTTCGTCTGCATCCACATATAAAAGCCATTTGCTCTTCGCCTTATCTTTTAGCGTATTTCTATTTTGGGCAAAGTCATTTGCTGTAGATTTAAAAATCCTATCAGTATATTTTCTGGCGATCTTTAAAGTATTATCGACAGAATCCTGGTCGACAATGACAATTTCATCTGCAAATGTTAGCTGTTTCAAGCAATCCTTGATCATCTCCTCTTCATTCTTTGTAAGAACAAGCGCAGAGATTGTCATTATTTAATGTAGCTTCCTTTGCCAAAATTGAACGTTAAAAAATCAAACAATGCTTTCCGCTTAACAGAGTATTTAAGCTGACGTAAAACTTGTCTCAAAACCGCGAACTTTGTCTTGGCACTTGCGTATTTAAAAGCAAAAAGCAATCTATTGCGGGTAATAAAATAATCTTGGAGTATTGATCCCGACCCCCCCGAAGATCCGGCGTTTTTATGCCAAACAACAGCGCTCGGTTCGAAAATTATCTTGAAGCCCGCATTTTTAGCTCTTACACAAAAATCCATATCTTCAAGATACAGAAAATATTTTTCATCAAAATAGCCAATTTTTTCAAATACTTCTCTTTTAACAAAAATGCACGCGCCGGTTGCAAAAGTAATCTGTTTCCTTTTTGCAAATTGTCCCTTGTCCACATCATCAACACCTAAATGTTTACCTAAAACGTTAGACCAGTCAACTTCTCCGCCCGCAGACCAAATAACTTTTCCTAAGTCCCCCGGAGAATACCGCAACTTATGAAATTCAAAGCCTTTAGCAAAATATATCTTCGGAGAAATTATATGACCCTGGTCCAAAGCCGTAACAAGATTCAGAATTAACTTTTGATCGACAATTGTATCGTTGTTTAATATTAAAATGGCATCGGCTCGCCGCCTAATGGCATATTTTATGCCCACATTATTGCCCCCGGCATAACCCAAATTATCCTGGTTTTGGACAACGGCAATGTCATTAATTTTCGGCAGAGCTTCTTGTGATCCGTCACTTGAAAAATTATCAACCACTATAGTTTCAAGAAAATGTTTATCAAATTTTAATTTCCTTATTGAATCAAGACATGTTAAGGTGTCGTCCAGGCCGTTAAAGTTAAGAATCACAATTGCCAATTTCATTAAAAAAGTTCCTGTTTGATTATATCAGCAGGTCGCCTCAGCTGAAAGCTGATGGCGCTCCTCTGATATATCAGAAAATTTATTTTGCTGATATATCTTTTAATCATTGACAGGTACAAACAACACAAATAGACTATTATGGCATGAAAAATTTGGCACTTGCAGCCTCAATTTTAGTTATCGTTGTCATCGTGATATTTTTATTTGCGACCAAAGGCAAAAATACAAATGACACATTCGTCCCCTCTCCGACACCAGTCGCCTCGCCGTCTGTTACAATAATCAATCAAAACAAAAAAGCAGATTCAAATACCTTAGGCAAAAAAATGTATCCAAATCCTCCCTCCCCGTTTCCTCAATCCGAGATTGAAGGTAAAAAGGCTGTGATAGAAACGGAAAAAGGGCAAATTATAATTGAACTTTCAAAAGATACTCCCCTTGCCTCATCGAACTTTATTTTTCTAGCACAGGAAAAATTTTACGACGGTTTGACTTTTCACAGAAAAGAGAAAGGATTTGTCATACAGGGTGGGGATCCACGCGGCGACGGTACAGGCGGGCCAGGCTATGCATTTGCCGATGAACCGGTCACTGGCGACTACCTGCGGGGTACTGTCGCAATGGCCAATGCAGGGCCAGATACCAATGGCAGCCAATTTTTTATTATGCTTACCGACCATCCGGAACTTCCCAAAAATTACACAATTTTCGGCAAGGTAATTGAAGGAATGGACGTTGTAGATAAAATTGAAGTTGGAGATTCTATATTAAAATTATCCGTAACTAACTAACTTAGCCTTTTCTTTATTTTATAAATTATTTTCATCTTAGGGTTTTCTTTCGATAAAGCTTCATATACCCAGTACCGAGTATCTTTTGATATTTTTGAAAGCTCACATACAACCTCTTTCAAAAAAGCCTTGGGCGATAAATCTTTATAATTTTCTTTTTTCTCCCAAACCTTTAGAAAAACTACTAACTGGTAAAACGCTTGGAGCATTGAGAGTGCTAAACCATGCATTCCATCCCTATATCCCCTTTGGGAAAAAAATGTTTTTAGGAAATCTGATAGCGGCCACCTCAGAATTTCGTACCATTTAACTTCCTTGTTTATTCTTATGAAATCTATTGCCTCCGACTCTGTATAATTATCAAGTTTTTTTAGAAACTGAGAAATAGTCTGGTAGTTATAATGCAGTATTGGATTTTTGAGCCTTGAAACTTCACCATTAATTTTAATTTTCTCATGGACCTTATTAAGCGGAAACATGCCTGATCCGTTTTTGAAAAGCCTGAGGTTGTAATCAGGCCACCATATGGAATTTTGAATCCATTTCCCAAAAATGATGTTTTTTCTTTGAATTTCAAACCCCATGGTTTTAGTGTTTTGTACTGCTTTTTTAATTTCTGAAGCTAGCATATCCGAAATTCTTTCGTCAGCATCTAAAGAAAAAATCCAATCTCCGCTTGCTTTTAAGAATCCGAAGTTTTTGTTTTTATCAATCATTATAGGGTCATTAACCTTTTTAAATATTTTTTTCGTATATTTTTTTGCAAGTTCTGCTGTGGCATCTGTGGATTGATTGTCAATGAAAATTATTTCATCGGCAATTTTTTTTGCAGACATAAGACAATCGTTTATCTGTCTCTCTTCGTTATAAGCAGAAATCACAACACTTATTTTCATATTTTCATGGAAAAAGAAAGGACTTTATTATTGTCTGTGCTTCTTCTCTCACATGTTTTCCATAGACAGAAAAAGAAATAGCAAAATAAATTATAGCACCCACAATAATTACTAAAAATAAAGAAAGAATGTTTTGAGGAAGGACTAATAAGAAGCCCTTTACAATTACCGCCATAATAATAGAAATTAAAAGCGGGCCAAATACATTGAATCCAAGTTTTACAGTAACGTATTTCCTTGCAATATAAATTGTGAAAAGAGAGGTGCTGGCGACCAACGCGGAAGCAACTCCGACACCAACGTAACCAAAATAAACAATAGCAGGGTATGTTAACACCCAGGTTGCGATTGTCCAGAAAATCATAAACTTTAAAACTATTCTGGGTTTCCCGATTGCAAATAGTGTATTTGTAATAGATGTAGAGATCGCTGAAAAAATTGCATTAACCGCAAAAAAATAAAGTAAGGGCAAAGCAGGTTCCCATTTTTCGTAGTTGGGAATTAAATCAATTAATTTAGGCGCGAGGGCTAACATTCCGAATATAGACGGATATACGAAAAAAATTACAAAGAAGATCGACTTCTCTATTGCTTTCCCTAACTCGTCTTTTCTCGACTGCAATCTTGAATACACCGGAAATGTAACCCTGTTTACATTATCGACAAAAAATCTGAGCGGGAGAAAAGCCCATCTCTGGCCCCAACCAATGTAACCAACTTGGGCAAAAGGCAAAATTTTGCCAATGAATACAACCAGCAGATCATCTTTAATCAGGGCCAAAACGCTATTTAGCTGAAATGGTATGCCAAATGAAATCAATTTTTTGGCGCTAAATCTATTAAACCCAACTGCGGGTAGCCACGGAGCCAAAATATAAACTAAGATCAATCCAGTTACCCCTCTTGCTAAAACCGCCCACGAGAAGCTTGCAAGCCCAAACCCCAAAAATGCCAAAAAAACAGCGGTCGAATAAAATACTATATTTTCCGCAATTTGAGGAATTATAAGCTTGCCGAAACTTAAATCTCTCTCGAGGCGAATAGAAGGAATTGTTTTAAGTGAAGAAAGTAAAAGCGAAAAAAGCAAGACCCGCATTAAGATCAGACCATCGGAATTTAAATTATATAACTGAGCAATTTTTGAGGATAATAAAAAACCAACTAAGATCAAGAGCCCAACCATCGCTTGCTGGATTGTGAATGTTGTCACAAAATCTTCTCTTGAAGGATTTTGTTTTTTCTGAATTAATGCTGCAGCGAGACCAATATCCGAAAAATAGACAAAAAAATTCAAAATAGCAGACACAACAAAAAATATTCCGAAGACTTCAGGCGCAAGCAGGATTGTCAGGATAAACGTCGCACCAAATGTAAAAACCTGAATAAAAAAAGTTCTTAGAGTAAACGAAACTACTCCGTATATCGCTCTTTTTTTAATCAACTCTATATCTAATTCTTTTTCTTTATTTGCCATGATCGAGCAAGGTAATATATTAAGAAGATCAGTGAAATAAGAGTGGCAAAATTAGCGAAATTTCTGACTCCTGTGTTTGAAAACCTTATCGTTATTTCATGAACGCCTGAGGGAACATCAAAGGTAATTAGTTTCAGGCGATTGTTATTATTGATCGGGACACTGTTCCTGTCAACCTCAACCTTCCACCCCGGGAAGCTAAAAACATTTGCGCGGACAGAGGTATTTTCAGGGGTTTCCAACTCAAAATCTATTTTTGTTGATGTATATACAAGATTGGAGATTTTGCCAGTCGCAGAATTCACTTCTACTTTTTGTTCAGGAATTTCCTGCCGATTCAAATCCACTGTCGTGTGGCCTAATTCATCTCTTAATAATGGAATGCCCTTAGGGATGTATTCAAAAGAAGTTTTTGAAACGTCCCAAGAAGTGACATCGTAACTCGTTGCTTTTTCGTCAGTCAAGTCCAACCTATAATTCTGCGGGTTGAACAACTTTAAGTTAGGCAATAAAAGTAGAATTGTTAAAATAAAAAAGGCAAGCAGTCTAAAAATAGTAACTCTTAACAAATAAATTAATGCTCCGGCAAGTACTGATGAAAATAATCCCGTAAATATTAAAAACCGCCAGGGAAACTGCAGATATGCAAGAGGCGGAAATAGTTCCCAAATAATTTTGGAATAGGACGTAGTCATAAAAGAACTGAATATAAATAGAGCGAACAAGACAACTGAAAGTTGAAAGTTGAAAGTTGAAAGTTTTGGAAATCCCCTGTTCTTTTTGAGAAGCACAGCGGTCAAAACAAAGGTAGTAACCGATGCTAGGATGTGCAGCTTGCCGATTTTAAAAGAAATACCATCTGCCAACCCTGCCGCAGACCCTCCAAACCCCCACGTCCAATTCCAAAGCTGCTGCAAATAGACAAAATGGATC
>Ga0209431_10001277_pt1 | contig 21044 bp, 19 predicted proteins | sample RifCSP13_3_FD_184021 | JGI IMG/M metagenome (GOLD analysis project Ga0209431, IMG submission 184021) | Soil microbial communities from Rifle, Colorado - Rifle CSP2_sed 13_3 (SPAdes) (version 2) | ecosystem: Environmental > Terrestrial > Deep subsurface > Rock core/Sediment | place: Rifle...
GGTGGGGCGTCTGCGGGTGGTGCCGTTGTGGACGACTTGGCCTTCCTCGTTGGTGATCGTGTACCGCCATTCGGAGTCTGACTGTTCTTCGGTGACCTGACGGGCGATGTCGGCGATGACCGGTCCGTAGCCGGCGAGTGCCCCCGGGTTTTCGGCTAGGCCGGCGAGGGTGGCCAGGTCGACCTGAATGTCCACGGTTCCCCGATTCGCCTTGCTGTTGTTCCTCTGGTGGCCGGCGAGGAGATCGAGGAGGACGTCGGCGCGGATCTGGTCCATGGTCCGGGGGTCGTTGGCGGCTTGGGCCAGTCGGTTGATGCGTCTCATGACGGCGCCGGCACGGTGAACCGGGAGTTGCAGCCCATGGAGGTTGGCGGTGCCGTCAGGGTTGGGCTCGCTGACGACTCGACGTTCCTCCACACCCTGTTCGTATCTGGTCTTGGCGGAGTCGGGGTCGACGTGGATTACCAGTTTGCGGATCCGGGCCCCCAATTGGCCTGTCGTCTGTTGGGGTGCTCGTTCTAGTGCTGCCCCAGCAACCCGGGTGCGGAGCTCAGGATCGAGATGGCAGGTTTCACTGATGATGACTTTGGCTTTGGGCAGATCGATCAGGCCCTGGTGTAACCTTTCCCACACCAGCGGGTAGTCCTCGACCAGTTGGGAAGCCCAGCTCAGTTGGGACTCGGCGGCGCGGCGGGTCCAGGTGAGGGCGGCCCGGATCTCAGAGGTGGCCACGTCATAGATATCGTCGAGTTCAAGGTGGGACAACTCCTCGGTCTCCGCCTCGGTCACCGCCACCATCGAGGCGTAAAGCTCGGCTTGGTCGTGTGCCACCTGACGGTTCCACGCCTGCAGGACCAGCACCCGGTCGAAACCACTGAGCCGGGAACGGTCCACCGAGGCGAGAGCCCTCGCCAATTCCAGACCCGGCGCCATCTCGGCCAGTCCCTCCGGAAGTCTCTCCCACCCCTCGAACATATGTTCGACCATGATTGAAACATACAAGGTGGATCTGACAAACTCCATACCCTTGTCCGCCGATTTCAAAGATTTCTTGGGACGACTCTGTGTTTTGCTGCCGAACTGGCTGAACGCTCGGCGCTCTTGGACTCCCTAGACCAGCCCCACCTTCCCACCCATTGCGGACACTCTCCCTGCGATCACATCACGAACCTGGTCCCGAAGCTCGTTGCCATCCGCCTGGGTCATACCCGTGGTCTCGATGGCGGGATCGATCACGACCCGGATCCGCCCCCCGTGAAGCCACGGCTGGCCGGGGGGCCACGCCTCGTATGAGCCGTGGATCGATAACGGCAAGACCGGGAGCTGGCTGGTGAGGGCCATGGTGAAGGCTCCCTTCTTGAACGGTTTCATGACGCCGTTACGCGGTCGGGTGCCTTCGGCGTAGATGATCAGTGATCGCCCCTTCTCGATCAGGGCCTTTCCCTGCCGGTTGACATCGGCGTGAATCGAGCCCCGCGCCGCCCTGTCCACCTCGACGATGCCCACCGCCCGCATCCCTTGAGCAAACACCGGCACCTTGAAGAGCTCGGTCTTGGCCAGGAAACGCATCGGGAGCCGAACTGCGAGCACACAGGCCATGATGTCGAGAGCCGAGAGATGGTTGGCCACGACGACATAGGACCTAGTGGGGTCGACGTTCTCCTGCCCCTCGACGTCGAGCCTGGTGAAAGAGCAAACCAGCCAAACCCGGCTCCAGGCCCGGATCACTCGCTCGATGTGGGGCGAGACATCGTTGATGGCGGCGGTGATCATCACGATGGGGACGGCAACCAGAGTGGCCAGCACACCGGCGAGGAGGGCGACGACGGTCCTCGGGATGTCGATCACCCAATGCATCGAGGCGAGCGTAGCCATGGGGTCTTAGCCTGAGCCCTGTGGACAAAGAAGAGGCACGCCGCCGATCCCTCGCCTTGGGAGCTGTTCCCGGTGATGTCGGGTCACGGGTGGTTGCGGTGCTCTTCTCGTGGCTCTCCGCCCGGCTGCCAGGGACCGGTTCCGCCTATCTGGCGATGAGCGATGAGGTCGATGTCACCCCTCTGTTCGACCGGCTCCCCGGTTGGCGATGGGTGCTTCCCCGGGTCGAGGATGACGGGACCCTCACGTTCCGCGATCGAGATGTCGCCAGGGAGACGCATCGCTACGGCATGACTCAGCCAATGGATCAGGGGCGGATCGTGCCCGTCCACGAGATCGATGTCTTCCTGGTTCCGGGACTGGCCTTTGATGTTACGGGGGGGCGACTGGGCCGGGGCAAGGGCTATTACGACGGGGTGCTTGCCGGCCGTCGCGCCGACAGCCAGGCGATCGGCGTCACCACTACCGACCGGGTGATCGACGCTGTTCCCGTCAGCCCGCATGACCAGCGGGTGGATCGTCTGGCCACCGAGGATGGTGTCATCCTGACCCGACCCACCCAGTGACCTTGTCAACGGCGATGAAGACCGCCGGGCCTTGTGGTGGGCGGTCCTGGTAGTGGTGGTACTTCGCTGACAGCGAAGCACGAGCCGATTCCCACTCCATGCCCTCTTCGACCACCCGTGCCGGGCCATCGACGCGGACCCACCACAATCGGGCCCAGTCGTCGTTGTAGTGGTCGACGAGCACGCTGGCGCGGGGGTTGGCCTCGATGTTCATCAGACGTTGGAGACGCCTCGTGGACTTTGGCTTGTGATCGACCATGTGGACGATCCGGTCCGCAACGAGGGCGAAGGTGACGGGAATCACATGGGGGCTGCCGTCCGGTCGGGTGGTGGCCAGGTGGGCGACGGGGGAACCTTCGAGCCTGGCCAGGGCCTCAGCGCGTTCCATTCCCACCGTTGAGTTGCGGTTCCAACGTGGCCCAGACCACGTCGGCCCACCGGCGGTGCCCGGCGGCGCTGACATGGAACAGGTCCGCGGCCCACAGAGACCGATCCAAGTACCACACCTCTGGCTGGTCGGCGTGTTGTTCGACCACATGGGCACCATGGCGGGCGGCAACCCTGCGGTGTATGTGGTCGAAGCCGGCGGAGCGATGCGAAACGAGATGACGCAGTGGAGGATGGAGACGCGGAATCGTCCCCAGGTCACCGACTCCGCTGAGGATGATGGTCGCCCCGGTAACAGAGAGCTCACCGACCAAATGATCGAGATTCGTCTCGAATCGCTTTCGAGAAACCCCTCGGATCAAGTCGTTGGCGCCCACCGACACGAAGATCAGGTCAGGGTCGAATTCGATGGCCGGTGCGAGCTGGTTCTGGATGAGATCGTGGGCGCATGACCCTCCAACAGCCAGGGACTCGAGAATCACGTGATGATCGGCGCCGAGACGCCGGCTGACCAGAGAAATCCAGACCTCCTCGGGCCCGGCAACCCCCGGCGCCGTCACCGAGGAATCGCCAAGGACCGCCACCCGCAACTCTGGCAAGGTCGGGTCGCCAAACGAATCAGAAGGATCGAATTCCTCGAGGGTGGGGGCGGGGCGGAGGAACGCATAAGCGGCCTCTACGGCAATCACTACGACACCGGCTATCGCTCCGCGTTTGATCAGATGACGAACCACAGTTCGAGTTTGGCAGGCGTCGGGGTCTAGCTGCCGGAAGCGTTCTGAATGCGGGCTTTCAACCCGAAACGACCGCGTTTGCTGTCGGTCAGGTCGATGACGGCTCCCACCGCGTCCGAGAACTGCGAAGGATCGTCGGGGAAGAACTCCAGATGGTCACCTTCGATGTCGAACGAGAATCGGTAGATCGACGTCCGTTCCACGTTGACCTCAGGCATCGGCCATGACCCCATGTGCCGGCGCCCGGCCACGATCCGGAATCGCCCCTCGTCGATCTCGATCGTCACATGTGTTGGCTCGAGTCTGGAGCCTTGTAGCCGCCCTAGGTAATAAGCCATCCCAATCCACAATCTAGCGAGGTTTCTCCCCGGTTGAAACGGGTAGAGCCGCGCCAATCTGCCGGTACAGTTTGAACTAGTCCTTGCAAGAGAGCATGACAGACGGGGTCCCATCGCGAATGGGTTTGAGCAACAGGGTCAGATTCGTAACTGCGACCACCCTCTTCGACGGGCACGACGCCTCGATCAACATCTTCAGGCGCATCCTCCAGGCCTCGGGGGCCGAAGTGGTCCATCTGGGTCACAACCGCACCGGTCTCGACATCGTGGAGACCGCCATAGAAGAGGACGCCCACGCCATCGCTGTCACCTCCTACCAGGGTGGCCACATGGAGTTCTATCGCTACCTCAGAGACCTCCTGGTGGAGCGGGGTGCAGGTCACATCCGGCTGTTTGGGGGCGGGGGAGGCACCATTCTCCCCAGCGAGGGTGATGAGCTGGTCGACTATGGCATCACCAGGATCTACTCCCCGGACGACGGTCGTGAGCTCGGCCTCCAGGGGATGGTTGCCGACATGCTGGCCAGATCGGACTTTGCAACTGGCGAGCTTGGAGACGAGTTCGAACTCTCGACGCTGACGGCCGATCACACCAGGGTCGTTGCCGGCTTGATCTCCGCTGCTGAGAACTTTGGCGAGAAATACGTCGATGTATTCGAGCTGGTCGAGGCGAAGGCCGTGGCGGCGCACGCCTTGGTGGTAGGGGTCACCGGGACGGGTGGGTCCGGGAAGTCGAGCCTGGTCGATGAGCTGATGCGACGCCTCCTCCTCGACTTCGAGGACCTGCGTTTGGCTGTGATTTCGGTCGACCCTTCGAAACGGCGCTCCGGTGGCGCCCTCCTGGGGGACCGCATCAGGATGAACTCGCTGCCCCATCCTCGTGCCTACATGCGCTCACTGGCCACCCGCCAACCAAACCTCTCGCTGTCACCTCATGTCAGCCAGGCCCTGGACGTGGTGAAGGCGGCCGGGTTCGACATGGTGATCCTGGAGACTTCCGGCATCGGGCAGTCGGACACCGAAATCGTCGACTTCTCTGACCTTTCGATGTACGTAATGACACCCGAGTACGGGGCGGCCACCCAACTCGAGAAAATCGACATGCTCGATTACGCCGACATGGTGGCGATCAACAAGGCGGACAAGGAAGGGGCATTGGATGCGCTGCGCGATGTCCGCAAGCAGTACAGGAGGAACCATGTCGACTTCGATGCCGATGACTCCACGCTGCCGATCCACCTCACGGTTGCCTCCGATTTCAACGACCCGGGGACCAATCGGCTCTACAAGGCTCTTGTCGCCGCACTTGGGGCCCGAGGCCTGGCCCTGCAGTCCACGATCGACCTGCCCACCAGCGACACCGCGAAGCAACACGTGGTCCCACCCGAGAGGACCCATTACCTGGCAGAGGTGGTGGCCAAGGTTCGCGAATACGACTCCTGGGTCGAGGAGCAGTCGGCTGCGGCCGAGACCCTCTACCGGCTGCAGGGGGCGGCGGAGTCCGGTGTCGAAGTGGGACCAACCCTGGCCGAGGCGGCCGACAGGCTCGAACCTGAGAACCGAAGGGCCCTGGACCACTGGGAAGGGATGCTCGCCGAGTACACCGGCGAAGAGTTCATCTATCACGTGCGGGGCAACGAGATCAGGGTTCCCCTTCATCAGGAGACCTTGAGTCACACCCCGATCCCGCGGGTCGCGCTGCCCAGGTACCGGTCCTGGGGCGACCGTCTCCAATGGCTGTTGCAGGAGAACGTGCCCGGCGAGTTCCCCTACACGGCGGGCGTCTTCCCCTTCAAGAGGGGCGAGGAGGACCCGGCGCGGATGTTCGCCGGCGAGGGCCCACCGGAGCAGACCAACCGACGGTTCCACTACCTGGCGGCAGACACCACGGCGAATCGTCTGTCCACCGCCTTCGACTCGGTCACGCTCTATGGGGAGGATCCTCACGAGCGACCCGACGTCTACGGCAAAGTGGGAAACTCCGGGGTCTCCATCGCCACCCTGGACGACGCCAAGAAGCTCTACTCCGGGTTCGACCTGGCGGACCCCGCCACGTCGGTGTCGATGACGATCAACGGTCCGGCGCCGATGATCCTCGCCTTCTTCATGAACACCGCCATCGACCAGGCGTGTGAGGCTCACATCACCAAGCACGAGCTTTGGGGTGAGGTGGAAGCCAGGATCTCGGAGATCTACGGCGACCGCCCGCGGCCCGGGTATTGGGGGCCATTGCCCCCGGGCAGCGACGGTTTGGGCCTGCGACTCCTCGGCGTGACCGGGGACCAGGTCCTGCCCGCCGACGTGTACGAGCGGATCAAGCAGGAGACGATGTCCCGGGTCCGGGGGACGGTGCAGGCCGACATCCTCAAGGAGGACCAGGCCCAGAACACCTGCATCTTCTCCACGGAGTTTGCACTGGAGATGATGGGCGACATCCAGCAGTACTTCGTCGACAACGACGTGGACAGCTTCTACTCGGTGTCGATCAGCGGTTATCACATGGCGGAGGCAGGAGCCAACCCGATCACCCAGCTCGCCTTCACCCTCGCCAACGGTTTCACCTACATCGAGAACTACCTAGCCCGGGGAATGGACATCGACGACTTCGCCCCCAATCTCTCCTTCTTCTTCTCCAACGGGATCGACGCCGAGTATGCGGTCATCGGCCGGGTGGCCCGGCGCATCTGGGCCAAGGCGATCAAGCACCGGTACGGGGGAAGTGAACGCTCCCAGAAGCTGAAATACCACGTGCAGACCTCGGGGAGGTCGCTCCATGCCCAGGAGATCAGCTTCAACGACATCCGGACCACGCTTCAGGCGCTATACGCCATCTACGACAACACCAACAGCCTCCACACCAACGCATATGACGAGGCGATAACCACCCCCACCGAAGAGTCGGTCCGCCGGGCTGTCGCCATCCAGCTGATCATCAACCGCGAGTTGGGGCTGGCCAAGAACGAGAACCCGCTTCAGGGCAGTTTCATCATCGAGGAGTTGACCGACCTCGTCGAAGAAGCGGTGCTCGTCGAGTTCGAGCGACTGAACAGCCGCGGGGGCGTGCTGGGGGCCATGGAGCGGCAGTACCAAAGGACCAAGATCCAGGAGGAGTCGCTGTACTACGAGCAGCAGAAGGAGTCGGGGCTGTATCCGATAGTGGGGGTCAACACTTTTATCTCCAAGGCGGGGTCACCGTTTGTCGTACCCGGAGAGCTGATTCGCTCCACCGACGAGGACAAAAACCGACAGATCGCCAATCTGCGCGCCTTTCAGGACCGCAATGCGGAGGTGGGCCCGGCCGCCCTCGACGCCCTACAGAAGGTGGCAGTCTCGGGGGGCAATATCTTCGCCCAGCTGATGGATACGGCCAAGGTGGCCTCATTGGGCCAGATGAGCAGGGCTCTCTACGACGTCGGTGGCCAGTACCGCCGCAACATGTAGGGCGGAGAAATCTGCCTCACTCTGTCGAAATGGCGTGTGCGCATTCGTAGTGGGTATGAAGGAGAGGCAAAGTGCCTCCCGGAGAAAAGGAGGTTGTGATGACTCAGTATCTGCTGTCGGTGTTCAACACCGAAGGTCAAGAGGAGCCCTCACCCGAGGTGATCCAGGAGATGTACGCCGACGTCGATGCCGTGAATGCCGAGCTCATGGCTGCCGGCGCCTGGGTGTTTGGCGGAGGCCTGCACCCGGCCGACACCGCAACCGTCGTCAGCGCCCGGAGTGGTGAGACCATGATCACCGATGGGCCCTATGCGGAGACCAAGGAGCAGATCGGTGGTTTCTGGATCATCGAGGCCGCAGATCTCGATGCAGCTCTGGACTGGGCCCGCAAAGCGACCGTTGCCTGCCGGGGCCCGGTGGAAGTCCGGCCGTTCCAGGATGAGCCCGAAGTCTGAGCTGACATCGGCGGGCTCCGAAGTCACCGCCGTCGACCGAATCTTCCGGGAGGAGTCCGGCAAGGCCGTCGCCTGTCTGATCCGCCTCTTCCGTGACATCGACGTCGCTGAGGAGGCGGTTCAGGAAGCGTTCATGGTGGCTTCCGAGGGATGGCCGGAGACGGGTCTCCCTCCCAATCCCGGGGGGTGGATCGTCACCACGGCCCGTAATCGTGCGATCGATCGTCTGCGACGCGAGTCGACCAGAGAGAACCGTCATGCTCAAGCCGCTGTGCTCTACACCCAGTCGGAGCCGGATCCCATCGAGGGACCGGTGAGCGACGATCGTCTCCGGCTGGTGTTCACCTGTTGTCACCCGGCTTTGGAAGCTCCGGCTCAGGTCGCCCTTACCCTGCGTCTGCTGGGAGGTCTCCAGACTGCCGAGATCGCCCGCGCCTTCCTGGTGCCGGAGACGACCATGGCCCAACGGTTGGTGAGGGCGAAACGGAAGATCAAAGCGGCCAACATTCCCTATCGCATCCCCCGCGACGCCGACCTCCCCGACCGTCTCGAAGCAGTCCTGACGGTCATCTATCTGATCTACAACGAGGGCTACGCGGCCTCCAGCGGCGACGAACTGGTCCGCTCCGATCTGTGTGATGAGGCGATCAGACTTGCTCGTTTCCTCACCGACCTGATGCCTGACGAGCCGGAAGCGATCGGCTTGCTCGCCCTGCTCCTGCTCACCGAGTCGCGCCGGTCGGCCCGCACCACCAGTGACGGCTCACTCATCCTGCTGGGGGACCAGGATCGGTCGCTGTGGGATCGCGAGCTGATCGACGAGGGGCAAACCCTGGTTCGAGCGTGTTTGCGCAGGAACCGTCCCGGCCCATTCCAGATCCAGGCGGCCATTGCCGCGCTTCACAGCGATGCACCGACTGCGGAAGGGACCGACTGGACCCAGATACTCCGGCTCTACGACCAGCTGATGGCTATGGCCCCGTCGCCGGTCGTCGCCCTCAACCGGGCGGTGGCGCTGGCCGAGGTCGAAGGCGCAGCTGAGGCCCTGGCACAGCTCGACGGTCTTCATCTGAATGGATATCACCTGTTTCACGCCACCCGTGCGGAGATGCTGCATCGGCTCGGCCGGGTCAGAGCGGCAGACGCGGCCTACGGCGAGGCGCTGGCTCGAGCAACCAACCTGGCGGAACGGCGGTTCCTGGAAGAACGGCGCCACCTCAACGGTTTGACCGAGGAGAGGCACAGCTAAGAAGGACGGTTTCCGATGCGATACCGTCCCGTTTCGTAATTCGAAGGAGAAAAGTGGACGCAGAGACCATCTATCGAAGGCGTTGGGCGACATTGGTGGTTCTGTCACTCAGCCTGGTCATCATCGGGCTGGACAACACCATCCTCAACGTGGCGCTGCCCACGCTGGTACGGGAGTTGGGGGCGACGGCGAGCCAGCTGCAGTGGATGGTCGATGCCTACGTCCTGGTGTTTGCCGGCCTGCTGCTGACCATGGGAGCGCTGGGTGACCGGTTCGGGCGCAAGCTCGCCTTGAACATCGGCCTGGTGCTCTTCGGGCTCAGCTCCATCGCCGCCGCCTTCGCAGATTCGGCCAACACTTTGATTGCCGCCCGGGCGGTGATGGGGATTGGGGGAGCGCTGATCATGCCCTCCACCCTTTCGATCATCACCAATACCTTCGAAGGCCAGGAGCGGGGAAGGGCGATCGCTGCCTGGGCCGCCGTGGCCGGTCTCGGAATCATCTTGGGTCCGGTCCTTGGCGGATGGCTGCTCGAGAACTTCTGGTGGGGGTCGATCTTCCTGATCAACGTGATAGTGGTCATCGTGGCCATAGGGGCGGGGGCGGTCCTGGTACCCGAGTCGAAGGATCCGGATGCAACGCCGCTGGACCCGCAGGGCGCGGTGTTGTCAATCGCCGGCCTGGTCACCCTGGTCTACGCCATCATCGAGGCCCCATCGCGAGGGTGGACCGATCCGTTGATCCTGGCCGCGTTTGGTCTGGCCGCGGTCTTCATCACCGTATTTCTGTGGTGGGAGACGAAGTCACCGCATCCGATGCTCCGGCTCAGCTTCTTTGAGAACCCGAGATTCAGCGCAGCGAGTGTCGCCATCACCCTCGTCTTCTTTGCCATGTTCGGAACAATCTTCATGCTGACTCAATACCTCCAGTTCGTGCTGGGATTCAGCCCCCTGGAGGCGGGATTCAGGGTGATGCCCATTGCGACCATGATCGTGGCCGCCCCGTTGTCGGCTCGTTTCACTGAGCGGTTCGGGACCAAGCGCGTGGTGACTACCGGTTTGGTGATCGTCGCCGTGGCGATGTCCATCCTGGCGTCGATCACTGTGGACTCGGGGTATGGCCAGGTGGCGTTGGCGCTGGCCGTCCTAGGGGCAGGCATGGGGACCGCGATGGCTCCGGCCACCGATTCGATCATGGGCTCGCTTCCACTGGCCAAGGCCGGGGTGGGATCGGCGATGAACGACACCACGCGCATGATCGGGGGCGCCCTGGGTGTTGCGATTCTGGGGAGCATTCTCGCCTCGTCGTACGCCTCGGCGATGGCCCCGGTGGTGAGTCTCCTCCCGCCTGCGGCCGCCGAGGTGGCAGGCGACTCAGTTGGAGGGGCGGCGGCCGTTGCCGCCCAGCTGGGAGCGGCCGCGGCACCACTCATGGACGCCGCCGGTGCGGCTTACATCGGCGGGATGCAGATCGCAGTGTGGGTGGCGGCAGGGGTCGCCTTGCTGGGGGCGGTGGTCACCGGGTTGTTCCTGCCCGCTCGTCCCCTGGAGATGACTGCGTCGGGCTCGGTGGCCGATGGTGACCAGCAAGACTTCGTGATGGAATGAGTTTCCCCGCTCTGAGCAGGGAAGGTCAGGACGGTCGCCGAATCTGGGCCGCCCGGGCGTGGGCCTCGAGTCCCTCGAGACGGGCCAACAGGATCGTGTCATCGACCAGTTGACCGGGGTCCCCGATCGCCGACCAGGTCGGCGCCCTGAGAAAAGTCAGTACGGACAAGCCTGACTGGTAACGGGCACCTCCTCCGGTGGGCAGGACATGATTCGGTCCGACCCCATAATCGGCAAAGGCCTCGGCCGTGAGCCCTCCGATGAACAACGAACCGTAGGAGCGAAGTCCCTCGACCACGAGCGAAGGGTCGTCGACGTGGAGGGCAAGGTGTTCCGGAGCTATCCGGTTCGACATCGAAATCGCCTCGTGCAGCGAGCCCACCACCAGACAGAAGCCGTTTTCGAGTGCTCGCGATGCGGTCACGGAGGTGGGGAGATCGGACAACTGGAACCCGAGGGCCTCCTCCACGTCGTCGGCCAGGGTTTGGCTGGTGGTGATCAACATCGGCACTGCGTCGTCGTCGTGCTCGGCCTGGGCCAGCAGGTCTGCGCTGACCATGACCGGATCGGCCGCATCGTCGGCGATCACCAGGATCTCACTCGGTCCGGCCAGACCGTCGATCCCGATCTCTCCGTACAGATGCTTCTTGGCTGCAGTAACCCATCTATTGCCCGGTCCGACCACCAGGTCGCATGCAGGGGACACCGTCCCGAAGGCAAGAGCAGCTATGGCCTGCGCCCCACCCAGGGCCAACAACCCGTCGGCTCCTGCAACCGCCGCCGCCGCCGCCGTGACCGGTGTGGGCCTGGGTGAGGCCACCCACACCGATTCCACACCCGCCACCCGCGCCGGGATCACCGTCATCAACACGGACGAGGGGAGCGGATACCGGCCTCCGGGGGCATAGGCCCCAGCCGACGAAACCGGGATCCACCGGTTCCCGGCCCGTCCACCGCTGACCTCGATGTCGACATCTTTCAGAGAATCACGTTGGGCCTGGGCGAATGACCGGATCCGGCCGGTCACCCGCTCCAGGACACCCCTTGTGTCATCAGGAAGGGAGGTGAGGGTCTGCTTGAGACGACTGCGGTCGAGGACCATCTCCTCTCCGGGTTTCAGGTCACCCAGTCTTTCGGCGTGCTCGCGCAGGCTCAACTCGCCGCGAAGCCGAACGTCTTCGACGATGGCAGCGGCGAGACGAAGCGTCTCCAACTCGACCGGTCGACGGACACCTGGGACGGTTCCCTGCTCAACGCGTCGAAGGTGGGTCATCGGGCCTCTTTGGAGGTCATCGGGCGCCGAGTCACGCGTCGTTCCCTGCGGTCGAGCTCGGTTTCGACTTCGTCCAAGGAGACACCGGAGGACGCTGTCTTCACCAAGAGGAAATAGAGGAGGTCGGCCGCCTCGGCCATCACCTGCTCCCCGTCCGCGGCCTCGGCCAGCTCATCGGCCTCCTCCCGGATCTTGGCCGCAAGGAGCGTCGGGTCGTGGAGCAGCTTCCTGGTGTTCGAGTCGGGGCCTTTCTCGGGGTCGAGGATGCGACGTTGGAGCCGTCCTAACCCGTGGTCAGAGCCCCAGCAGGTCCGATCCCCGGTGTGACAGAACCCAGGGCCGTGCTGGCGAACGGTGAAACGAAGGGTGTCCCGATCACAGTCGAGATCCACCCTGAGCAGTTCCTGGACCGCACCCGAGGTCTCCCCCTTGACCCAGACACCCCGCGATCGACTCTGATAGATCCCGCGTCGGGCTTCGACCGCCTGGCGAAGGCTCTCGCTGCTCGACCAGGTCAAACCGAGAGCAAACCCTGCTTCATCGACAACCACCGTGGGCCAAAGCCCGTCCCCACGGTCAGAGACCAGGGGAGCGGTCACGGCATCAGCAAGCGAGATGGCGCCGGTGTACAACGCCATCCCGACCTGGGCATCGGCACCAAGACGATCGAGGGCAGCGATCTCGTCGACGCTTGTGATTCCGCCTGCAATCGTCACCCGAGCCTCACCAGCCGCCGCCATCACCTGATTGGCGCGATCCAGGTCGGTTCCGCCGAGCTGGCCTTCCCGTTCGACGAAGGTGACCAGGAAGCCCTCGCAGAGATGGCTCAACTCACTGATTCGATCAAGGAGGCGATGACCTGTGGGCGTGCGCCAACCGTGGCTGAGCACGTCACCGTCCCTGGAGTCGAGGGCGACGATGACTCGGTCCCGGGGAAGTGACGAGAGAAGCTCGGGAGTGGCGGCGGTCCCGATAATGACCTTCTCGGCCCCCAGGTCCAGCCAGCGCCTAGCGGTCTCGAGATCCCTGATCCCGCCCCCGACCCGGCCCCGGCCCCGTCGGCAGAGCTCGGTGATCAGCTCTTGGTTGTGACCGTCGCCCCGGGCGGCATCGATGTCGATCACGGCCACCTCACCCACCATCGAGAAGCGTTCCATGAGGGGCAACGGGTCGCCGGCTTGGATGGCCAGTGTCTCTCCCCCCACCAACTGAACTGCCTGGCCGCCGGAGATGTCGATCGAGGGGATGATCATGGTCTCACCAGGATCCCGGCCCGACTCAGCCCGAGTTTGAGGTCGGCGACAGTGGTGTCGCCGTCGTGAAGGATCGAAGCGACCAGGGCCGCCGAGGCCCCGGCACGGAGCGCCGCGATCAGATGCTCGGTGCGGGCCGCTCCGCCGGAAGCGATCACCGGGACTGTGACGGCTCCGAAAACGGCTGCGATCAGGTCCACGTCATAACCGTCACGAGTCCCGTCACGGTCCCAACTGGTGAGTAGGACCTCGCCGGCCCCCAGTGCGACTGCCTTCCGGCACCACTCCACGACGTCGAGGCCGGTGCGATTCGCCCCGCTTTGCACCATCACCTCCCAACGACCGGAGGCGGAGGCCGACGCATCCACGGCGAGGACCGCGCATTGCGAGCCAAAGCGCGAGGCGATCTCAGCAATCAGATCTGGCCGGCTTACTGCCGCGGTGTTCACCCCGACCTTGTCGGCACCGGCGTCGAGCAGTCGTCCGGCGTCCGACTCCCGTCTGACACCGCCTCCCACAGTCAGCGGGATGGAGAGCACCGAGCGGACGGCGCGGACGGTCTCGACGGCGTTGTCCCTGCCCTCCGGTGTCGCCGAGACATCGAGGAGGACGATCTCGTCCGCTCCCTGCTCCTCGTAGGCGGCGGCGTTCTCCACTGGATCGCCGGCGTCTCGAAGCCCCTGGAAGCGGACACCCTTGACCACCCGCCCGTCCTTGATGTCGAGACAGGGGATGACTCTTGCTCCCAGCATCAGGCCACCTTCCAGAGCCAGCGCCGGAGCAGGTTGGATCCCCAGGTGCCGGATAATTCAGGGTGGAACTGACAGGCGAGTACCGCTCCTCGCTCCATCGCGGAGACAAACGTCCCTCCGTAGTCGGTGGTGGCTCCCGACCAACTGTCGGGGAGCCGGGGGACCTTGTAGGAGTTGGCGAAGTAGGCCCATCCCGGTGCGAGAGATGTCGATCCGTTTGGCTCGACCATGTTCCAACCGAGCTGGGGAACTGGGAGATCGCCGCTGAACCGGGTCACTGTCTCAGGCACTATCCCGAGCCCGGCGGTGTCGGGGCTTTCCTCACTTGCGGCGCAGAGGAGTTGCATCCCCAGACAAATCGCCAGGGTGGGTCGGTCCTCCTCGATACGGGTGGTCAGGGCTTCACGCATCCCCAGTTGGTCGATGCGGTTGACGGCAGGAGCGAAGGCACCTACTCCGGGGAGGACGACCCGGTCTGCACCCTCCACCTCCTCGGGTTTGGTGGCCAGGACGGGCTCGACGTCGAGCCGTTTGAAGGCGGCGATCACCGATGCGGTGTTGGCAGTTCCGGTGGGGACGATTACGACCTCTCTCATACCAATGACCCTTTGGTGCTTGGGACCTCGGCTCCGGTGATCGTCACCGCGGTGCGAAGGGCGATAGCCACCGCTTTGAAGGCGGATTCGGCCTTGTGATGGTCATTGTCACCCCGGATCACATCGACATGGAGAGCCATCCGGGCCTCCATTGCCAGCGAGCGTAGGAAGTGGGTCAGATTCTCGGCGGCCACGTCCCCGATCGTTTCGCGAGTTAGAGAAAGCTGGATTGCCGGCCAGGGTCGTCCCGACAGATCGACGACCGCACGTGACAGCGACTCGTCGAGCGGAGCGTAGGAGTAGCCGAATCGGGTGATTCCGGCGCGGTCGCCCAGGGCCTTGTTGATCGCCCGCCCGAGGACGATGGCGCAGTCCTCGACCGTGTGATGGTCGTCGATGTGGGTATCGCCTCCGGCCATCAGGTCCAGGTCGAAACGCCCATGAGTGGCCAGCGAGGTGATCATGTGGTCGAGAAACCCGAGCCCGGTCTTGATGTCAGAACGCCCGGACCCGTCGAGGTCGAGCCGGCACTCGATGTTGGTCTCCGAGGTGTCCCTCGTGATCTCTGCTTTACGTGTCATGGCAACAGGCCCTCCAGGTCGTTGGTGTTGTCGAGGATGCGGGCCGCCTTACGCAGGCTCTGCCGAGCCCGGTCCGGATTGTCTCCGGGGGCAACTACGCCAATCGGGATCACACCGGCGGCCCGGGCCGCAACGAGGTCATCGGGGGTGTCTCCGAGCATCCAGGCCCGGCTCACCCCAAGTAGCTCCAGCGCCATCCGAACCGGCGCCGGATCGGGTTTGAGTGGGGCGTCCTCCCGGGTCACCAGCGCAGAAACCTCACCTCTGAGGCCGAACCGCACAAGAAACTCCTCGGCATCGGCTCGGGGCCGGCCGGTGACGATCGCCAGCGGTCTCGAGTCGGCCCATCTGGCCCAGGTCGCTCGGTCGACGATCGGGGTCTCGTGGATCTTGAGCCCGGTGGAGGCGGCGGTTCCCTGATAGAGAGCCTCGAATCGTTCTCTGACCTCATCGAGTGACGCCTCGACCCCACGTTCCAGGCACAGTCCCCTGGTCAATTCCCAATCGTCGTTGACGTTGCCTGCCGCCTTGGCCCGCTCGATGTCGGCGATGGTGAGCGCGACGCCAAGACCGCCCGCCGTCTCGATGATCGCCATGGTCTGCGACCTGCTGACGTCGGCGACGACCCCGTCCATATCGAAGATGATGGCCTCAGGGGCGAGGGCTGCCCCCAGGGTGCGTTCAAGCCGTTCGAAATCTGACCGATTGCCGGGAAGGGTGATCCGAACCATCGGCTCCAGGCCCCGTCGCTGCGGAAACCAGCGAAGCCCGACCCCGAGGGCTGCCGAAGCGGACATGAGCCATGAGGCGTCGTTGCATTCTGTCAGGACGAAGTTGGCCTCCGAGGGAAACGGCCGGGTTCCGAGATCGGTGAGGATGGCGGTGAGATCAATCCGTTCCCGCTTCACCTCGTCGACGAATCCGGTGAGCTCAGAATCCGGCCAGTGCAGGCGTTCTAAAGCCAAGGCGGCCGACAAGGCCGCAACCGGGTAGGGGTTGCCGTATGAGGCGACCTCGGAGACCAATTCGGGCGGCCCGAGCATATAGCCGACCCGGAGCCCGGCCAGCCCATAGGCCTTGGACATGGTCCGGATCACAAGGACATTGTCCAGTTCGAGGGCTGCTCGGGTCAGATCGTCGCTCGCGAACTCGGTGTAGGCGGCATCCACAACCAGCAGTGGGGTCTCGGCGGCAACCTTCCGGAGGTCGGCCTCGCCGGCCACCGCCCCGGTCGGGTTGTTGGGAGAGACGATGAAGACGGCATCCGTCTTGCCGCCGATCGCCGACACGAGCTCGTCGGTGGGGAAGGCCCCGGTCCACCACGGGGTCTCGATCAGCTCGGCACCCCTTTGCTCGGTGTACCTAGGGATCATCTCGAAGGTGGGGTAGGTGGTGACCACCTGGCCACCCGGACGGACCCGTGCCAGAAAGCAACGGAACAGGGCATCATCCCCTCCTGCGCTGACCAGGACCGAGTCCCCGGACAAGCCATGGAGGCTGGCCAAAGCCAGTCTGAGAGCTGACGTGTCGGGGTAGCGGCTCACCGACCGCTGTGGGTCGGGGATGGAGGTGAGGAGGTCCTCGGCGCGGGTGCTGCCCTCGTTCTTGGATAGATCGAGGTCGATGGGAACGTTGAACCCTTGGGGGAGGTAACTGGCGGGTCTGCTCATGGGACGATCTGCTCCAAGCGGGAGACGGCGATGTCGGTGGCTCCCCTCTCTTTCAACAACGGGATGAGGGACGGGAGGTCGGATCGGGGAACCGCCGCCTTCACCGCGAGACCATCACCGCCGTGCAGCGTGGCGATGGTCGGCTCCCTCATCGAGGGCAGGATCTCGATCACCGAGTCCAGGTCGTCCCTGGAGACATTGAGCTCGACCATGACCCGGTTGCGGGCCTCGATGACCGAGCGAAGACTGACGACTAGGGCGTCGATCGGGACCTTCTTGGCGGGAGAGCCGAATGCGTGTGGGCTGGCGTAGAGACGGGTCGAGGAGCGAAGGAGCTCGTCGACGACAACGAGCCCATTGGCAGCCATGGTCTCTCCGGTGGCGCTGATGTCGACGATGACATCGGCGTCTTCGGGGGGGAAGACCTCGGTGGCACCGTAGGAGTGGACGAAGGTCGCATCCAATCCCTGTTCGGCGATCCATTTGCGGGTCAGCCGCTCGTACTCGCTGGCGACCACCAGATGCTTCGGCGGAAGCGAGCCCTTCACCAGAAGGGACTCGGGGGCGGCCGCAACCATCCGAACCGGGTCGAGCCCGGTGTCGAGCAACTCGATCAAGTCGGCGGACTTCTCGGCGACCCAGTCGGCACCGGCGAACCCGACATCCCGGGAACCCGCCGCCAACATCTCCACGATGTTCTGCGGCTTGAGCATCTTGACTTCGTAGCCGGGCACCGAGAGCACCGGGCGATAGCCACGGGGCCCGGCGCGCAATTCCATGCCGGCCGCGGCCAGCAGGGTGGTGACCCCGGGCTCGATCCGCCCTTTGGGGACCGCGAGGTGGGTTACCTGTCCGTTTTCGAGGGAAGCCATCTGGGCTCTTTCCCGCCGACTGCTGCGGTGGGTTGCCCGGAAACGAGAAACGCCGACCGCTGGGGTCGGCGTGGTGGTTGCTTCTTGCTGTTCGCTATGCGCCCACTATGAGCCGACCCGTGACGGGTGGTGGTGATGGTGGGTGTGGGCGAAAAGCAGGTTCATGTAGATCGAGAGCATAACCGGGGAGGTCAACGGGCCGCAAGAGCGGGCCAGAGGCAATAGCTGGGCTGCCCTTTCGCCACCGTTACCCTTGACGCTCCATGATGCGAACCGTCCCTGACAAGCCTGCCCTCGAGGGAATCGAGGCGAAATGGATGGAACGCTGGGAATCCGAGGGCACCTACCGGTTCGACCGCTCGCGGTCCCGTGAGGAGATCTTCGCCATCGACACCCCTCCGCCCACGGTGTCGGGCTCGCTGCACATGGGCTCGGTGTTCGGTTATGTGCAGACCGATGCCATCGCCCGCTACCAGCGGATGAAGGGGATGGAGGTGTTCTACCCGATGGGGTGGGACGACAACGGGCTCCCCACCGAGCGCCGGGTGCAGAACTACTACGGGGTCCGCTGCGACCCCACCCTCCACTATGACCCCGGCTTCACCCCGCCCGAGGAGGCACCGGAGCCGCCGATGTCGGTGAGCCGTCGCAACTTCATCGAGCTCTGCCATGGCCTCACCGCCGAGGATGAGAAGGTGTTCGAGAACCTGTGGCGGACCCTGGGTCTGTCGGTGGACTGGGCCCAGAGCTACGCCACCATCGATGAGCATTGTCAGCGGACCAGTCAAAAGGCCTTCCTCGGCAACCTGGAACGTGGCGAGGCCTACTCCCAGGAGGCTCCCGTTCTCTGGGATGTCGATTTCAAGTCGGCGGTCGCCCAGGCCGAGCTCGAGGACCGGGAGCGCCCCGGTTCCTATCATCGGATCGCCTTTCACCGGTCGGACGGGGAACCGGTCTACATCGAGACCACCCGCCCCGAGTTGATCTGCGCCTGTGTCGCCCTGGTGGCGCACCCCGATGACGTCCGCTACCAGCCGCTCTTGGGCAGCACGGTGACCTCTCCGTTGTTCGGTGTCGATCTCCCGGTGATGGCCCACGAGCTGGCCGATCCGGAGAAGGGGAGCGGGATCGCCATGATCTGCACCTGGGGGGACACCACCGACGTGACCTGGTGGCGCGAGTTCGACCTCCCCACGAGAGCAGTCCTCCAGCAAAGCGGCCGGCTCCAAGAGGACACCCCGGAGTGGATCGACTCCGAGACCGGAAGAGTGGCTTATGAGCAGATCGCTGGGCTCTACCCCGGTCAGGCACAGCGGAAGATGGCAGAGATGCTCGCCGAGTCCGGGGATCTCGACGGCGAGCCCCGACCGATCACCCACCCGGTCAAGTTCTTCGAAAAGGGGGACCGCCCCCTCGAGATCATCTCCAGCCGCCAGTGGTACATCCGCAACGGAGGCCGCGATGAGGACCTTCGCCAGGCGTTGCTGGCTCGAGGGGTGGAACTGGATTGGATCCCCGACTTCATGGGGGTTCGCTACAAGCATTGGGTGGAAGGGCTGAACGGGGACTGGTTGATCTCGAGACAGAGATTCTTCGGGGTGTCGGTCCCGGTTTGGTATCCGATCGATGCCGGGGGTGAGCTCGACTTCGAGCACCCGATACTTCCCGATCAGGCTGAGTTGCCGGTCGACCCCACCACCGACGCCCCACCTGGGTACGAGGAGTCGCGGCGAGGCATACCAGGGGGCTTCGCCGGTGATCCCGACGTCATGGACACCTGGGCCACCTCCTCATTGACTCCCCAAATCGCCGGTCACTGGGATGACGACACCGATCTGTTTGCCAGGGTCTTCCCGATGGACCTCCGGCCCCAGGGCCCGGAGATTATCCGCACCTGGTTGTTCTCCACATTGCTTCGCTCCCACTACGAGCACGGGGTCTTGCCGTGGGCCCACGCCTCGATCAACGGCTGGATCCTTGACGCCGACCGCAAGAAGATGTCCAAGTCGCGCGGGAATGTGGTCACGCCGATTCCCCTGATCGAAGAGCATGGCGCGGAGGCGATCCGGTATTGGGCCTGCAATGGTCGCCCTGGCACCGACACCGCGGTCGACTTCGGGGTGATGAAGATCGGGCGTCGCTTGGCGTTGAAGATTCTCAACGCGGCCCGTTTCGTCCTCAGGTTTGCAGACGACGTCGACCCCGCCGCCATCACCGAGCCGCTCGATCGCTCGATGCTGGCCTCGCTTTCCGAGGTCGTGGCCGAGTCGACTGCCGCATTCGAAAAGTACGACTACACCCGGGCCATCGAGACGGTCGAAAAGTCGTTCTGGACCTGGACGGATGACTATCTGGAGCTGGTCAAGGCGCGTGCCTACGACGGTGGAGCGGCTGGAGCCTCTGCCCACGCCGCATTGCAGCTTGCGCTTGGCACCTATCTCCGGCTGTTTGCCCCGTTTCTGCCCTTTGTCACCGAGGAGGTCTGGTCCTGGTGGCAGGAAGGGTCCGTCCATCGGGCGCCGTGGCCTTCGGTGGCCGAGCTCGAAACCCATGCCGGCGACCCGGCTGTCTTTGCGGTCACCAGCGAGGTCCTGACCGCAGTCCGCCGCGCCAAGTCCGACGCCAGGGCGTCGATGGCGGCGGAGGTTGCCTCGGTGGCGGTGGTGGCCGGATCCGAGTCCCTGGCCCTCATTCGTCAGGCCGAAGCCGACCTCAAGGCGGCGGCAAGGGCGGCGGAGATGTCCTATTCAGAGGGCGAGTTCTCGATCGAGTCGGTGCTGGCCGAGGCCTAGTCTTCGATCATGGCCAATGATCCCGAAGTCGATGCGTGGTTCGTTGGCTACGAGCACCCGATGAAGGACGCGATGGAGGCGGTGCGGGCCACGATTCTCTCTGATGAGAGGATGACGGAGGCGATCAAATGGCAGAGCCCGACGTTCATGTACAAGGGGAACATGGCGAGTTTCAATCCCCGCACGAAGGCACATGTCAGCTTGATGTTTCATACGGGTGCCTCGATACCCGGTGAGCACAAGCGTCTAGAAGGTGGGGGAGACACCGCGCGTTACATGCGGTTCGAAAGTATGGAGGATGTGGAGGCGGCCGGTGACGAGTTGTTGGCAGTCGTCGAGGCCTGGTGCCAGTCACGGCACGGGTGATGACCGTCACATATCCTGGTGGTCGTGCTCATCTGAGCCCTCAACCCCGACGGCTCGCCCACGGCGCCCCCGCCAGATCTCGATCACCATGGGGGTGATCGAGATGAGCACGATCACGATGATCGTCACTTCGAGGTTGCGGGCCACGAAGTCGACCTGACCCAGGTAGTAGCCGAGAGTAGTGACGCCGAGGGCCCAGAGCACGCCGCCAATCACGTTGAACCGGAAGAAGGTCCCG
>Ga0209431_10001279_pt1 | contig 21011 bp, 20 predicted proteins | sample RifCSP13_3_FD_184021 | JGI IMG/M metagenome (GOLD analysis project Ga0209431, IMG submission 184021) | Soil microbial communities from Rifle, Colorado - Rifle CSP2_sed 13_3 (SPAdes) (version 2) | ecosystem: Environmental > Terrestrial > Deep subsurface > Rock core/Sediment | place: Rifle...
AAAAGCAATTTTTAATGCCCTATTTAGTCCCTTTTGAGCGTTATTTGCTGTCCGGACGTTGGCTCGTACTGCAATCCACATCCCGAAATAACCGATTATTGCTGAAAAAGTTGCACCCAGTAAAAATGTTACGGCAACCCCAAATCCAATTGCCCCCCAGATAATAAATGCAAGCAAAATCATTATAGGGAAAACAACCTTAAATTGTTTTGATAGATAAGACATTGCACCTTCCCGTACTGCCTGTGCGATTTGTTTAAGCTTGTCGGATCCCTCGTCTTCCTGAAGCACTTTTTTCGATAAATAGACTCCGTATCCCAACGCCAGAAGTGCGGTGGCTGGGGCAGTAAAAAGTGCAATTAGCTGAATATCCATAATATTATTGGCAAAGAAAAAAGACTCTTGATACGAGCCCAATTGCTATTTTAATTAAATAATATTGCGATATCAATAAGTAAATATATATACCCATAACATTGCCGGCTCAGATTATTAATGTTAAAATATTGGCTCAAGGATTTTTCTAGTTTTACCTTTAAATTTGTACCCGCACTTTAAAAACAAAGGAGTTCAAAGGAGATGGATTTTAATAAGAGTGAAAATACCTCGTTTAACTTAAAAGTAAGTCCATGGATTGATTTCAAATATCAGGGTATTGCCTATACTGTTTCATCGGAAGTTTTCAATCAAGATAAAAAGATTGTACTTCCTGACGGACGCGTTTTAGAAGTATTAAGTTGGAGGGGAGTAACAAACCCAAGGAAGCCATTTAAACCGGAACCTGTAGAGATAAAATTTATACCTCATAGGTATTACAAAGCAACGCCCCAACAAATTGCGAGAAAAGTCGGAGGTGTTTTGGCAAAGATAAAATCATAGATTAATAGCGACAGAAAGTAATACTTCGTGATTCGAATTTGAACCTGGAGTTGGAGCTTGAAACTTAAAACACTTTCAGATTAAAGCAATCTGAGTTTAATGTTTTAAAAATCAATCTCCAATATTCCAGGTTTTTTTGTGGAGGAAAAATCCCAAGCATGACATAATTTGTTAACTATGTCTGAAGTCCTTTTGAGTTCTCCGAGCAGCGAAGTATTGCCCGTTAAAAAAAATAGACTTGAAATCGAAAAAACGTTTTTGGGTAATTCAACTACCTTAATTATTGCAAAACCAGGCTCGGGAAAAACTACTCTTACTCCACCGATTTTAAGAGAGGCATTGGGGCCAAATTCCAGGGTATTAATTACACAACCAAGGCAGCTTGCAGCCATATCTGTAGCTAATTTTGTGTCGCAGAGTGAGGGTGTGGAATTGGGAAAAGAAGTCGGATACGTAGTTCGTTTTGACGATAAAAGTTCGGAAGGAACGCATACCAATTTTGTTACCGACGGAGTGTTTCTGAGAATGCTTCAGAATGATCCTCTGCTTAGTAAATATGATGCACTAATGCTCGACGAAGTACACGAAGGAAGCATTAATATTTATCTTGCCTTGGGAATGGCCAAAAAAGTCCAAGCAGACAGAAAAAGACTGGGTCTTAAAGAATTAAAAATAGTAGTAGCTTCGGCTACTCTTGAAAAAGAGAAACTTCAAAAGTACTTCGGTAATCCTGGAACCGTGGAGATTGAAGAAAGGCTTTTCCCAGTGAAAGTGCGTTACAGTGAGGAAGGCGATCCGGTTTTTAACCAATTTTCCGATGCTGTAATAGACTTTACGGCAAAAAAAACTGTTGAATTAATAGAACAGGGCAAGAAAGGAGATATTTTGATTTTCATGCCCGGAGTTGATGAAATCAATAAAACGATAAATAAAATAGAAAAATTATTTGACGAAAAGGGTATAGGCGATTTTGAGGTACTTCCTTTACATGCGCAAATGACTTTGGAAGATCAAAATCGAGCTTTGCACAAACGAGACAAAAGAAGAATTATTGTTGCAACTAACGTGGCTGAGACTTCGGTAACTGTTCCGGGAATAAAGGTTGTAATAGATCCGGGATTTATAAAACAAAAGGAATACGACCCTCAAACCGGAATAGAAAGTTTGGTAATAAGAAAACACTCAAAAAGCGGCTGTCGGCAGAGGGGAGGACGCTCAGGAAGAGTGGAAGACGGAGAATGCTATCGGCTTTTTACAAAGTCCGATTTTGACAGCCGCGATGAGTATACTAAACCCGAAATCCTAAGATCAAATTTGGCACATCTTATTTTAACGATGAAAAAACTAGGGATAGACGACCCAGTTAATTTCGATTTTCCAGATAACCCCGGAGAAAAAGCTATCCGTAAAGCAATAGAAACGCTCACTTTATTGGGGGCGTTGGACGAGGAGGAAAAATTAACCCGTGATGGTAAACTTATGGCTGAACTTCCGCTAGATCCCCACCTTTCTAAAATGCTTATCGAAGCAGATAGGGGGGAGGTTTTAAACTCGGCAGTAACGATAGCTTCGGTCATGGGAGCCAGAAATATCTTCAATAGACCAAAGGGTCTTGAAGAAGAAGCCGATCTTGCACATGAACAGTTTAAAAATTCCTCTTCTGATTTTATTAGCATACTAAATATTTGGAAGGAATTTGAAAATAATTATTGGTCAAATACCGCAAGGGAGTGGGCAAAAAAAAATTTCCTAAATATAAGAGCATTATTGGAGGCTAAAGATATTAGAAAACAATTAACCGCTATTATGGAAAAACGCACTAAAGTTAAGGATTATGTATACGATGATGAGATTCCTCTTGCAATAGGAAAATCCGTAACTTCAAGCCATCTGGATAACCTAATTATAAAACATCCAATGTCCTTAGATCAAAATATTTGGAAAAACAAAGGTTACTTTAGAATTGCAAATACTAAAGAAAATATTTATGTTCATCCGTCTTCCGGCGTTTCCGAAGGTCCACAATTACTCACTTGCAGCAAAATTGTTGAAACTACCCGAACTTTTGCCAGAAATTGCCAAGTTGTTAAACCTGAATGGCTTTCTGAAGTTGCTCCGCACCTTTTCTTCGAAGTACCTGAATCGATACGGTATGATTCCTTACTCGACCAAGTCATTTCAGTGTCGGTTGTTTATTTCAAGAATGGGTCGAAAATATCCGAATATTTAAAACCCGTCCGTGGTACTGTAGCTGCGGAACAATTTGCAAACGCTTTGGCTTTGGGAAATATAAAAGGAATTTCCCAAATTGATTCGAATGCCGAATATATTAAACTTTTGCAAAGTGTGGGAACCAACGTTAATGTTGATGAGTTGAAAAATTTTTATCTTGGGAAAATAGGAGATATAAGTAGTGCAAGCGAGCTTAAAGAGGCAATCGAAGAAGGCAAAATCGATATAAGATTTAAACCAGCAGGTTATAAATCGGCTACTAAAATTGTTGAAACGCATCAAAAATTAGAGGCTGAATTAGAGGCTAAAGAAGAGGGGCGTTTTGAACAAATAAGGAAATTTATGGAAAATAGAGAACTAGCAACAATTAAGACTATGGCTCAGGTAACTAAAAAGCCGACAGAAGATCTTTTTGAAGAGCTTAAAAATGATAAGGTTAAAGAAAAGCCGAGAAAACTTGCCCTGATAAGAGCAGAACTTATCAAAAGAGGATTTTCCAATTTTAAAACACTTGGCATGAACGAGCATGAATTAGAAGCAACATTAAACCAACTCGAGAATGCCACTTATGAAGTGAAGACTTATTATGGAAAAGTTTTGGAAATCGAGGTCTTAATTCTTTCAATAAAAAAGGCCGTGTGGGTTAATTCAATGAGAGAGCACCAATTAGTTAAAGAATATATCGGTCCGGATGATTCTACAAATCTCGATTTATTTTCAGAAGAGTTGTTTAGAGAAATTGGACATTTGGAAAGAGTTCCACTGGTTTCAGAACAGGAAGAACTAATCGAAAAAGTAGTTTCTCAAATCTAGAGATTTTAAATATCTAATGTTGCTAGCTTCGCGTGAGTCTGGATGAAGCGTTTACGGGGGGCGACGTCTTCGCCCATAAGAGTAGAAAAAGTTCTATCCGCTTCTTCAGCGTCGTCGTTGGTGACTTGTTTTAATATTCTTACTTTTGGATCCATCGTTGTCTCCCAAAGTTGACTTGGATTCATTTCTCCGAGCCCTTTATAACGTTGTAAAACAAATTTGCCGCTTGCCTTTTCTTTTATAACTCTATCCTTTTCTTCGTCGGAATAAGCGTAATAAACATCTTTTGTAATCTGGACTCTATATAGGGGGGGAAGCGCGACATATAGATAACCTCGTTTAATTACGTCGGTCATGTGGCGGAAAAAGAAAGTCAAAAGCAATGTTTTTATATGTTCTCCGTCGACGTCGGCATCGGTCATTATAATGATTCGGTGATAACGTAATCTCTCGTAGTCTATAACATCTCCAATCCCCGCTCCCAGCGCAATGATAAGGTCCTTAATTTCTTCAAACTTTACAATTTTATCGAGGTGTGCCCGTTCAGTATTTAAAATCTTCCCCCCGAGTGGCAGAATCGCCTGAAATTTTCGGTCTCTTCCCTGCTTTGCCGATCCTCCGGCCGAATCGCCCTCTACTATATATAATTCTGAGATTTCTGCGTCACGCGATTGACAATCAGCAAGTTTACCGGGCAAAGATGCTCCCTCGAGCGCCCCTTTTCGTAAAACTGCTTCTTTGGCTGCACGAGCAGCGAGTCGGGCTCTGGCGGCTAAAAAGATTTTTTCCAGTATGCTCTTTGCGTCTGCGGGATTTTCCTCAAAGTAGGTATCCAATCCTTCTTTCGTCAAAGTTGTTACATAACCCTGTATTTCGGGATTATTTAATTTTGCTTTAGTCTGACTTTCAAATTGAAGATTTTCTGAAGGCATTTTTATATAAATAATTGCCGTTAATCCCTCTTTCATATCATCACCCGTAAGACCGTTTCCGTTTAACAACTTATCGGAAATGCCTGATTTTTTTGCATAGTCGGAAATCGATCGAGTCAGGGCAATCCTAAAACCCGTAATGTGCGTACCCCCATCGGTTGTATATATGCCATTTACAAATCCTTTTACGCTCTCGCTATAAGTGTCCGTGTATTGTATTGCGACCTCGCAGTTTATATTTTGGGCTTCGTCGACTTTGTTTATATAAATTACGTTTGAGATAGCATCTTTGTCTCTATTGCTATGGGCGACGAAAGATTTTATACCTCCTTCGAAGTAGTAATGGGTCTCGTCATCGGTACGCTCGTCGTAAAAGTGAAAAGTTAACCCGGGAACTAGATAAGCACGGTCCCTCAGATGCGTTTTAATTCGACTTGCGTCAAATGAGATATCTTTAAAAACTGTTTTATCCGGCGTAAATTTTGTAATTGTCCCGGTGGCTTCTTCTTTTGCGGCGATTTTGAGTTTTTCCGGCAACCATTCGTCAAGTTGAGATTGAGTGGTAACGGAAACGGATTTTTTTGGTTTACCTTGTACGTATTCCTGATAGTAAATTTTGCCGTCTCTCAGGACCACAACCCTAAAATGTGACGAAAGAGCATTCACGACCGACGCGCCCACTCCGTGTAATCCTCCGGAAACTTTATATGCTCCGCCGCCAAATTTACCCCCCGCGTGGAGTTTTGTCATAGTTAGCTCAAGTGCCGAAACTCCTGACGTATGTTTATCAACGGGAATACCGCGCCCGTCGTCGCGAACCGTAGCCGAACCGTCTGCATGGATGTATATCCAAACGTTATTTGCCGTGCCAGCAAAAAATTCATCGGCTGAGTTATCTACAATTTCACGAAGGCACTCATGCAAGCCCCTTGCGTCTGTTGAACCGATATACATTCCGGGTCTTTTCCTGACCGGTTCTAGGCCTTCTAGAACTTGGATTTGTTCTGCCGTATAATCTTCGGGTTTTTTAATCATATCTAATTATACCTTAATTAATACTGTTTCCTAATGGAGAATAATTTTTAATATGAACTAAAAAGTTAGTCAAATGGATACTTACATTCCCATTAGAATTTAAACTGGTGAGTGTTTTTTGTGCCTCCTTAATATAACCTGCAATATTATTATAGTTCGTATCTTGATGTAGCAGTTCGTGAAACCCTTCAATAAGTTTTTCAAAAACAGCTTTTGCTTCATCGCTTCTTTTAAGACTGGATATATATTTTATTTTTTCGCCAAGATTCATTTTTATAAAATTATTACTGAATTCAGTTATTTCGGGATCCGGTCGAACTGCCTTTAACCTAATAATACTTAACCTTGATAGAATTGTTGGAAGCACGCCCATCTCCTTTTTTGCAGTAGCTATGAAATAGAGGTTTTTTTGTGGTTCTTCGAGAAGTTTAAGTAACGAATTTAAAGCTTCGTTGGTTGCCTTATCGATACCCTTTAAATAAATTGCCGTCTTTTGAGTTAGAGAAAGGGTTGCAAATCTATTAACTTCTCTAGCTTCCGAAATTTTATTTATTTGATAGGGTAGAATAATTGCAGATAGTTTTTGGGCAAGTTTGCTTGCATAATTTTCCAGGCTTTGACTATCATTTCCGATGATTAAATATGCGTGCATATTATTCAAATTGCGAACTAAACATTATGACAGTTTGCTTTGGGGTTAGTCAAATATATACTTTTGAGCAATGGAATATATGCAATAATTAATTACCTTTCATTATGAACGAAATTATTTCCACGTTAAAAATATTTTACTCGTTTGTCGCCAGAAAAAAATTCTGGTTTATCGTATTTATCGCAATTACTATTTTTTACGGAACCCTTTATTCTATACTCCCCTACTTTTATAAATTGTTCGTCGATGGCTTGGAGAATTTCAACTATTTAACTCTGGTCAAAATATTAATTTTTTATGTTTTGGTAAGACTGGTTGCACTATTAAGTTCTTCGCTATCCTTTTATGTGGGTGATATTTTATCTTTCGATGCTGCAATTTCCGCAAGACGGACAGTCTTCAAACATATTCAGGATTTGGATTTTGCATATCATGCCAGCAAAAGCACGGGTTCATTAATTTCTGCAATTAAGCGTGGTGACGGGGCTATGTGGGAGCTTTTCCACGCCATTCACCATAGATTTAGTGAGGTTTTGATCGGTTTTGCCGTAATGATTTACTTTTTGGGTCGTATTGATCCAAGAATTGCAATTTTTTCTTTCGTGTCTTTTGTACTGGCTATTTTTCTTACAAAACGCCTTGTAAAAATAAATATAGATGCGAGAAAACGCCATAATGAGGAAGAGGATAAAGTTTCGGCAATTATTGTAGACAATCTTGTAAATTTTGAAACGGTAAAACTTTTTTCAAAAGAAAATTGGGAGTTAAAAAGACTGGAAACGGCCTTTATCGACTGGTTAAAATACGGTTGGAAATTTGTAAATACATTTAGATTAATTGATATAAGCGTGGGGTCTTTAATTAACCTAAGTATTTTTCTGGTACTCTTCTTCGGTCTTACTTTACTGAAGACTACAAAATTAACTACCGGCGAATTTATATTGATACTCGGATTTGTAAATAGTTTTTATCCCAGGTTATTTGATTTGGTTTGGAGTTTCAGGGATGTCGGGAAAAGCTATACTGATCTGCAAAAATATTTTGAAATTCTTAAAAGCGAAGTCGAAATTAAAGATCCTGAGAAGCCTATTTATCTTCCCAAAGTTGACGGGGAAATAGTTTTTAGGAACGTTAGTTTTTCTTACGAAAAAAATAAACGGGAGGCTGTTAAGAACATAAACTTAAATATCCGATTGGGACAGTCTGTTGCCTTTGTCGGTCGCTCCGGAAGCGGAAAGACTACATTAATTAAGCTACTTATGAGATTTTATGATTTGGACCAGGGCAAAATCTTAATCGATAAAACCGATATTACTAAATTTACAAAGTCCTACTTAAGAAGCTTTATTGGTATCGTCCCCCAAGAGCCCGTGCTTTTTAATAACACAATCGGCTATAACATAGGTTACGGAAAAGAAAAACAATCCAAAGGTGTGATTATCGCCGCAGCAAAGATTGCCAACTTACACGATTTTATTGAAACGCTACCAAAAAAATACGCGACCCACGTTGGCGAGCGTGGTATTAAACTTTCCGGCGGGCAAAAACAAAGACTTGCAATTGCAAGGATGGTTTTATCCGACCCCGATATAATTATATTTGACGAAGCAACGAGTCAATTGGATTCGGAAAATGAAAAGTTAATTCAAGAGGCACTTTGGAGAGTAACTAAAAATAAAACTACAATAATAATTGCCCACAGATTGTCCACTGCAAGAAAAGCAGACAAGATCGTGGTGATGGAAGAAGGAAAAATAGTCGAAACAGGATCACACAACGCACTTATTAATAAAGATAAAAGCCTATATAAATACTTTTGGGAACTACAGACTAACACAGTGTGAAATTTAACTTGATAGTATGACAGTTGTCAGGCATAATAATTTAAATGCCTGTCCAAACCCCGAATGCTTTAGTTAATGGAGATTCGAGCGCAAAAACTCTTGCCGACGTTTTGTTTTCGTTGGGTGCACTGGACGCCGAACGAGCCAAACAGGTAAAACTTGCCGAAGTTCAGAGCGGGAAATCTCAGGAAGAAATAGTCAAAAGCCAAAACTTGGTTAATGAAAACATGTTAACCAAGGCGAAGGCAGAACTTTATAATATCCCATATATAGACTTAGATACGACCCCCGTTTCGCCCGAAGCCCTCTCACTTCTTCCCCAGGAAGTAGCTATGCGCTTTAAGGCATTTCCTGTATCAATTGACCTAACAACAAAACAGATTATCGTCGCAATGGCAGACCCCCTAAATTTAACAGCAATTGAGTTCATTGAACAGAAAACGGGTCTTTTGGTTAAACCTCAGGCAGCTGACCCATCAAAAGTTGATATTATTATTGCGACCGGATATACAACCTCGCTCGCTAAAGAGGTTTCGGAGGCTCTTCACGAAATGGGACCATCCGATAAAACAATAACACTTGACGTTTCCAAAACCGGCGTTATCAGAGAAGAAAAAGTTGCCGAAATTGTGAGTCATATACTTTCCTTTGCGGTAAAAGCTCGTGCTTCCGACGTTCATGTGGAACCCCAGGAAAAGTCAACCCGCGTTCGCTACCGAATTGATGGAATACTGCAGGAGAAATTAACCATACCCAAAGAACTTCACGAGGCATTGGTCTCGAGAATAAAAATATTGTCTGGTATGAAAATAGATGAAAAAAGAGTTCCTCAGGACGGAAGATTTAATTTCCGCGCGGAGGATCAGGAAGTCGATTTGCGTGTATCCACACTTCCCACTTCCGGCGGTGAAAAAATAGTTATGAGACTACTTAGAAAAAGCGGCGGTATTCCGGACTTGACTGAACTGGGACTCAGGGGGCGTGCACTTAAAAATCTTCAGGATAATATATTAAGACCGCACGGAATTATACTTATTTCGGGACCGACCGGTTCCGGAAAAACCACGACTCTTTACTCAATAATTCAAAAACTCAATATCCCGAAAGTTAATATTTTAACTCTCGAAGATCCGATCGAATATAAAATACCGGGTGTAAATCAGGTCCAGATAAATAGCCTGGCGGGGTTAACTTTTGCGTCAGGTCTTCGGTCCTTTTTGCGTCAGGATCCCAATATTATTCTCGTCGGTGAAATTCGTGATCAGGAAACGGCTGACTTGGCAATTCAAGCGTCGTTAACCGGACATTTAGTTTTTTCGACCCTTCACACAAACGATGCGTCAGGAGCACTTCCGAGACTTTTGGATATGCACGCTGAGCCGTATTTACTCGCGTCGACAATAAATGCAATTGTAGCTCAGAGAGTAGTTAGAAAGATCCATGAAGGGTGTAAAATAGACTACAAACCCGAGCCAAAAGTAATCGAAGAAATTAAAAATTCTCTTGGTCCTTTATGGAATCCTTCCAGTAATGTAGTATTTTATAAGGGTAAGGGAGACCCAGAGTGTAACAATAGCGGTTATTTCGGAAGAATGGGGATTTTTGAAGTATTGCCAGTTTCCGAAAAAATTAGTAGGCTAATATTAGAGCGTGCAAGTAGCGGCGAAATCGAAAAGATTGCAAAAGATGAAGGAATGATCTCGATGAAGCAAGACGGATTTATTAAGGTTCTGGAAGGTATGACGACTGTAGAGGAAGTTCTAAGAGTTGCACAAGAGTAATGAAAGTTTAAAAAAATGGTTATCAAAGATTTATTACAATTGACGGTTGATAAAAATGCATCTGATTTGCATATGCTTTCCGGTATTCCTCCTTATCTTAGAGTAGAAGGCGTACTCTTCCCCATTTCAAGCGAAACTGCTTTTACTCCCGAAACGATTGAAAAAATCGCTAAAGAAATTTTAACCGCCGAGCAACTCGAGAGACTGACAGTCAATAAAGAAATAGATTTTTCACTTCCCTTCAGTCAGGACGCGCGGTTTAGAGTTAATGCATACACTCAAAAGGGTACAATGGCTATAGCATTCCGCAGAATTCCTTTAGAGATTCCTAAGATAGATGACCTTGGTTTGCCAAAACTTCTCCATACTTTTACAGGTTTGAAACAGGGGTTTGTTTTGGTTACCGGTCCTACCGGACACGGTAAATCCACAACTCTTGCCTCGATGATTAACGAAATTAATGAATCCCGCGCTGAGCATATTGTTACAATCGAGGATCCAGTTGAGTTTATTTTTAAACCTATTAATTCAATTATTTCTCAGCGAGAGATGGGTTTTGATACCCATTCTTGGCAGATTGCGCTTCGGAGTGCTTTAAGAGAAGATCCGGACGTTGTGCTGGTCGGCGAAATGCGCGATTACGAAACGATAGCGTCGGCCTTAACTGTGGCGGAAACAGGACATTTGGTTTTTGCTACTCTTCATACAAATTCGGCCGCTCAAACTATCGACAGAATTGTCGATGTTTTTCCCGATGAACAGCAGGAGCAGGTGCGTTTGCAACTATCTAATGTAATTGAAGCTGTTTTTTCGATGCGCTTAGTTCCTTCTGTAACTGGAAAAAGAGTTGTTGGGTTTGAGGTAATGCTTGGTACTTCAGCCATTAAGACCGCAATTCGTGAAGGAAAAACCCACCAAATCGATAATATTATTCAAACTTCGACAGAAGTAGGTATGAATACGATTGAAATGTCTTTGGCAAATTTGGTTAAGAGTGGAAAAATAGACCTTAAAGCTGCACAAACATACTCATTAAGACCCGAAGAACTGAACCGTTTAGTAAGAACCTCTAAGTAAGGGTAAAAGGCAAGAGGCAAGAGGTAAAAAAAGTTCCTGAATTATTAACCTTTCACCTTTTACCTATCAAATGAAACGTTTCAAATATAAAGCGAAAGACCAGGAGAGTAGATTAGTTTCAGGTGAAGTTGAGGCAAACAATGAACAACTGGCTGCAAAACTGGTCCGTCAAAAGGGACTGATTGTAATTTCTATTAGTCCTTCTTCCGACTTATCTTTTAATTTTATAAAAAATATTCGTATGCGGGTTACCGGATCCGATGTAGCAAATTTTACGAGGCAATTAGCCACTATGATAAACGCAGGTCTTCCACTGACTGAAGCACTTCTGATACTGCGCACGCAGGCAAAAGGTTCGATGGAATTTATAGTTTCGAAAGTATTGGCGGACGTTGAAGAGGGCGAGTCTCTTTCTTCCGCAATGGGAAAACACAAAAATGCGTTTTCCAAAACATATCTTGCTTTAGTTAAATCAGGTGAAATTGGAGGAGTGCTCGATGAGGTTTTGGTGAAATTGGCAGAAGACTTGGAAAAACAGGAAGAATTTAAAGGAAAGATCAAAAGCGCCATGATTTACCCGGTGATAATAATCGGCGGGATGGTAGCGGTTGCACTTATCATGCTTATTTTTGTCATTCCGCGCTTAACTACGCTCTATGAACAATTTGATGCTGATTTACCAATCTCAACAAAAATAATAATTGGTCTGTCAAAATTTATGCTTCGTTTTTGGCCACTGGTTATTATTTCCGCGGGTGCGCTTGCCTACGCATTTAACATATATAGAAATACAAAAGCGGGTAAACAAAGAGTCGACACACTCCTTTTTAAATTGCCTATTATCGGCAACCTGCAGCGCCAGGTAATCTTAACGGAATTAACAAGAACACTGTCTTTGATGATCGGATCGGGTGTATCGATAATTGAAGCCTTAACAATATCCTGCCAAGTGGTATCAAACGTGGTCATCGCCGAAGCGCTTAAAGATATTACCAAAATGGTTGAAAAAGGTTTCCCATTGGCTTTCGCATTTGCGCGCCATCCGGAAGCTTTCCCTTTTATTTTATCGCAAATGATTGCAGTCGGTGAAGAAACAGGGAAAATGGATGAGGTTTTGCAAAAAGTGAGTCATGTATTTGAGGTAGAAAGCGACCAGAAAATTAAGGGTTTGACTGCGGCAATTGAACCGATAATTTTGATTGTCCTCGGGGTAGGTGTTGCATTTTTAGTAATTTCAATCATAATGCCGATTTACAATTTAACAACTCAACTCTAGAATTAAAAGAATACTTGACACGGGTTGGTTAGTTAGTGAATACTGAATATATACGTAGTTTTATAAGTGGGGGGCTTGCCCCACCGAAGTTCGGTGAGAGCATGATAAATAGAATGAAATTAATTAATTTTTTAATCCTCCTACGCCAAGGCTACGGAGGACGAAGGGGGGTGAAAAATAATTTATGACTGCCTATATTAAAAAAAGCCTGCCTGCCGTCAGGCAGGGTTTTACATTAATCGAGCTTTTAATCGTTATCGCAATTTTGGGAATATTAGCTGTAGTTATATTGGTCGCAATTAACCCTCAGGAGCAGTTGGCAAGAACACGGGACGCGGGAAGAATTTCTTCGGTAACTCAATTAGGCCACGCTTATCAAGCCTATGGTGCCTCGCACGAGGGAGATTATGTTGCAGAAACCAGTACCTGGATTACGACGTTGGTTCTTGCGGGCGAAGTAGCTACGGAACCCGGAGCACTCGCTTACACTATTAGCGGAACAGCTCCTTGTACAAGTGCAATCACGCAAAACAGTTATTGTTACAGTTCCGATGGAGACACTCCCCCACATAACGGAATTATATACGCAAGCTTGGAATCAGGGTCAAATAACTCAAGGTGTGGTGCCGGAGAAACCGCTTATACGGTTTTTGATACTGTTTTGGGAAGAGGTGGTTTAGTTTGTTCCGTAGGCGATCCGTCTTACAACGCCGCAGGACAACCGTTTATAAACTAAATGCTTGAGATGGGTAAATGCGCCAGGTTTAAGGCTTATCTATTTAAAGTTCCTGGCGCATGGCGGTTATATAGCGATGAAGGATTATGCTCCGGGTTTAAAAGGAAAAACGTATTTAGGATTTACGCTTATCGAGCTTTTAATCGTCATAATGATCATAGGACTTTTGGCTTTTGTAATTCTGAATTTTCTTAATCCTCAGGAGAATATGGCTAGGTCGCGCGATGCGGGGCGTATTTCGGCAGTAACCCAGTTGGGTGGTGCAGTAAACGCCTATTACCTAAGCAATAATTCCACTTTTCCTTCAATAGCCGATTGGGACACGGAGCTTGCCTCGTCCGGACATCCCCAGAACTTTCCAGCGGGAATAAAATACATAATTGCCGGAAGTCTTGCTTGTCAAACTAACGTAAGACCTCTTTCTACCCCAAGCTATTGCTATGATGCGGAGGTATCGGTTAATAACGCTATTGTTTATTCTATTTTGGAATCGCAGAACCAAAAATCAAAATGCGTAGGAAGTGGTTCCCCATATTTTGTCTATTCAACTGCCGACGGAAGAGGCGGAATAGTATGTGCCGTAGCCGACCCTACTCCTTGGACACGCGGATCAATGACTTATATTAATTAGAATTAATTTCCCTTCACTAACTCAAAAAATATATAATGAATTTATGAACTTAGTCGGTATATTTTTTGTTGCGATTATAGGTTTAATTATCGGATCATTTTTAACGTCTTTAACATATCGCCTTCCCAGAAATATAAGCATTGCTTCAGGAAGATCGCTTTGTCCAAAATGCGGTAAAAAAATTTCGTGGCGGGATAATATACCGGTATTTTCATACATTATTCTTTCCGGAAAATGCCGAAACTGCGGTAAGAAAATCTCACCGCGTTATCCACTTATAGAACTTATAACGGCCCTTTTATTTATCTTGATTTACTTTTATTCGACTATTTATTGTTCAAATAATTTAAACGGAGTAAATTTTTGTCATTGGAGCAGCTGGCTTGGTTTTTGGTCTCTCCCCTATCTATTTTTGCTTACAAGTATTTTAGTTAGCATATTTATTATAGATTTTGAGCACCAATTCATTCCAGATGAACTCACTTATTTACTTACTTTTATCGGTGTTTCAACCCTGGTTGTCTCGGGAGGCAGTTCATTTTTTCTAAATATCTTATCCGGCTTTGCCCTGTCAACGATACTTTTGGGGCTTCACTTTGTTACAAAAGGCCGCGGAATGGGTTTGGGGGACGTTAAACTTGCAATTCCCTTAGGAATAATTTTAGGTTGGCCGAACATAATTTCATTTCTTTTCAGCGCATTTATGGTTGGAGGATTGGTTGCAACCGTACTTTTAATATTAAAAAAAGCGAGGCTTGGAACAAAAATTGCATTCGGGCCATTTATGGTAGTATCTTTCTTTATCGTATATTTTTTCGATAATTTTCTGTCTAAATATTTCATACCCTTTTCTTAAACACTTATGAAACCTTTCAGTCGAAATGAAATTATTGCGGCGTCAGCTATAATACTTGTCATTTTTGCAGTCACATTAATAAACATGTCTTGGGCACTCAGGCGCGCGAGAGACGCGCAAAGAATGCAGGATTTGGGTGCAATTTCTGAGGCTTTGCATAATTACCAGAAGGACTTTGGATTTTTTCCTCCTTCGGAAAACGGAAAAATTAAAGCCTGTAAAAACTCAAATTTCGACGAAATTGCTGATTTACTTAAAAAGGAAAAAGAATTTAATAAAACACTTTTTATTTCTGGGCTTACAACATGCGAGTGGGGAAAAGATAAACTAGCGGATGTAAATGATGAGAGTTACCCGGCTTACCTTAGTATAATTCCCCAGGACCCGAAAGCTAAAGAGAAAGTAGCTTATTACTACATTTCCAATAGCGAAAGATTTCAGCTTTATTCATACCTCGAAGGTGAAAACTCAGAAGAAGGATATAATTTAGGAATTGTAGATAGAAGTTTGAGTTGCGGCAATAAAATCTGTAGTTTCGGAAAGTCTTACGGCGAAACCCCTCTAAACATTAGTATCGAAGAGTACGAGCAAGAACTGCTTGAAATTCAAAAAGGTGGAAATAAACAGTAAATTAATGATATAAATAATATATGCTACGAAGAATAAAAAATCCTACATCCTACATCCTACATCCTACTTCGCATAAATCTGGGGGATTTACCCTTGTCGAGCTTATTATAGTCGGTGCGGTAATAGCCGGACTGGCTACAATGTTTATAACGAATTATCCCGGCAGCCAAAGAAAGGCCAGAGACACTCTTAGGAGAAACGATCTTAGGCAGTATCAAGCGGGCCTTGAGATATATGCAAATAAAAATAATGGGTTTTATCCTTCACAAACTGCAAGTGTACAGGCAGATACGGTTCTTTGCGGGAATTTGGGTATAGCAAGCTGCGCGGCCGACCCAAAGGACTCGCAAAACGTTTGTACTAGCGGAACTTGTAGATATTTTTATAGAAGTAACGGCACCTGTGCGGCAGGAGACGGGTGTGCTAGTGAATATTTTGTTTACGGACGTCTAGAACAACCTAAAGATAATCTTAAACCGTACTGGTTTTATTGCTCGGGCGGAAAATCCGGAGAAGTTGCAACACCGCCCGTTGTGGGTTCAACCTGTCCGGTTCCGTAATAAAAAAGATTTAAGAATCAAGATTTATGAATTACGAATTTAGAATTATAGGAGCATTCAAGAAAACCTCGTACTTTCAGCACGGGGATGAATTGAACGCTCATATGTCATCCTCCTTTAGAGGAAACCGCGTACTTAAGTACGCGGAGGATGTCATGAATTATGCGGGAGAAGAAGGAGGGAAAAACTCCTCTTCCAACATCCTGCATCCTACATATCGAAGATCTACAGGATTTACTTTAGTCGAGCTTTTGGTGGTAATGTCAATTATCGCTATTTTGGCGGCACTTTCAATTTTTGCTTTGAGTGGTGCAAGAGAGGCGGCAAGAGATACGAGAAGAAAGTCTGATTTGCAATCTGTCGCCGCTGCACTCGAGCTATATAAAGCAGATTGTAATTTTTATCCCTCTAGTGTCCCCTCTCCGGGAACTGTATTTACAGGTACAGCCTGTTCGATGGGAGCGAATATTTACATGCAAGCAATTCCCGATGATCCACAAAGCTCTCAAGACTATGTTTATCAGGGCGTTAATTGTGTTGGAGCAAATTGCAGACAATTTAGATATTGGGCGCTGTTAGAAGACGCTCCTGGATCGCCCCCTGCGGGATGTTCTTCAGCGCCCTCTTGCGGGAGCTACACCTGTAATTTTTGCGTAACCAATCCCTAAGATGAAAAACCTGCCCAAGAAAAAATTTTTAAACAGGGGTTTTTCTTTGGTCGAACTGATCATCGTCATGACTTCAACGGTATTAATTTTTTCAATTGGTTATGCAAACTACAGGGGTTTTCAAAAAAGGCAGCATTTGGAAAACGCCGTCAGGCAAATAAAGGGCGACCTGCGTTTAGCTCAAGAGATGGCTTTAGCCAATAGGAAACCAATGGATCCTCCCGGTAATAGCTGTGAGACTAACGAACTGGGGGGTTATATTTTTTCCAAATTACAGGGATATACTCCGGGACCTCCGAAACAACTGGCCGCTTACGAAATATACGCAGCTTGTCCGGATTGGGCGAGGAGAGTTTTAGTTAAGGGTCCAGTCTATTTACCCGATAGCATCGATCTAGCCGATTTTGGCGGAGGAAACAGGTTTCTTTTCATGATTTTAGGTAAGGGTGTAGACAAATCATCAAATGTAGTTTTTACGCTTTCTTTTGTGGGAGGAGGGGTAGCAAATAAGACGATAACGATTACACCATCGGGAAGAATCGATTAATGTCAAATTCAAATTCTAAATTACCAATTCTTGAAAAAGGCCAGTCGCTTTTTGAAGTACTTTTTTCGATTGCGATAATTTCAATTATACTTATAGCACTGGTGTCTTTGGTTGCCGGATCGGTTAGAAATTCAGACTTTTCCCAGAACAATGCGCTGGCAACTAAATATACCCAAGAAGCGTCTGAGTGGATCAGGCAGTACCGTGATGCCGACTGGAGTGAGTTTAAAACCCGTTCAGGGGGTGGAAGCGGCAGTACCTGGTGTATCGATACTCTTCCCTATCCTCCGCCCACTTGGGGACTGGTTTCAGCGTGTACTGGTACGATTCCGGGAACACCCTTTAGTAGAGAATTGAATTTAGTGGATGATACGACCGACCCCGATCTCGTGCACGTTACTATTGTGGTCAATTGGGAGGATTCGCAGGGTATGCATACAGTTAAATCGATATCCAGTTTGTCTAATTGGAACAGATGAGAAATAAAATTCAAAATAAATAACCAATTTATGAATAAATTGTCAAAATTCAAAATTAATAATTTGCATAAGCTGGTTTCTGCTTATACTTTAATTGAGTTGATGGTAGTAATGCTCATATTTTCAATTCTTAGTGTAGTTGTAGTGCAATCTTTATCCCATTCCTTAAGAAGTTCGAGGAAAAGCGGTAATATTTCCGAGGTCAGAGAAAATGTGGAATATGCAATGAATACAATGGAGCGACTTTTACGCAACGCACGCGGGATTGATACGATCAACAGTACTCCGACTGATCTTTGGTATATTGATGAGTATAATACTTCGCCTTCCCCCAGGTTCAGCTGTTTGGGCGGAACTGTTGGTTATATCGCGTCTGGGTCAGCAAGCATACGTTTGACAAGTACGGGAGTTTATATTGATTGCACGGCAGGAGACGTTTTTCGTTTTCCGACACCCGAACCCGGAGTCCCTCCGTCTATTGAGATTAATATAGTCGGGAGAGATGCAAATAGTTATGGAGCGGAAACGTCGACTGTTACCTCAACTACAAAAATATTACTGCGTACTTATTAGTTTGATAAAAAGAAATTGTATTTCTATTATGGACACCTGTTTTGGACAACTTTCAAAACAAAACAATTTTAGGATTTTAAGGTTTCACTAATTGACCAGTAAGTTGTGTCTTGCTAAACTAAAATCGTATGGATTTTCTGCCTGAAAAATCTCAAAGCGGGCAAGCACTTTTAATTGTTCTATTGGTGATGGCTGTGGTATTAACAACCGTCCTATCTGTTGCCTCGCGGTCGGTGGTTGATATTGCAACCACCTCTTATGAGGAAGATGCGCTCAGGGCTTTTTCAGCGGCTGAGGCTGGTGTTGAACAGGCACTTTTGAAACAAGGTCCGGTAAGTTCCGTTTTGGACCCAACTGCAAATGTTGGCTTTAATGCCAATCTTACAAACCCCGTTCCCGGTAATGTTTATGTATACCCCGATCCCCTTTCAAACGGAGAGACCGCGACTTTTTGGTTCGTTGAGCATAATGCCAGCGATAATAGCCTAACCTGTAGCGGGGGGAATTGTACAAGAACAGCTCAACTAAATATCTGCTGGGGTAATAATCCGGGCATCAATAGCCTGACTCCGGCTGTTGAAATATCAATATACTACGATCCATTGCAGCAAGCCTTTGGAATCCCAAATTCTTTTGGTGGTCTCAAAGTAATAAGATTGACCAGCGACCGCAATACCGCAAGAACTCCGCCTAATAGTTTTGATTCCGCACAAAGCGGTTGCCCGTTTGGCGGATACGCTTTTGAAAGCGGGAACATTCAGCTTGTTTCTGAAATTACTAGTTGTTCGGTTAACACCGATAACTGTTTGGTCATGGCTAAAGTGAGAATGTTTTACAATGCGACTCCGCAGCCAATTGCCCTGCGGACAACAGGTGGCACTCACGCCGAGCTACCACCCCAGGGGTTTCAGGTAGACTCAAAAGGTACGGCCGGAGAATCCGTGCGAAATTTGAATGTATTGCGTACTTATCCTGAGCCACAAGGAGTATTCGAATCTGCAGTTTTTAGCCGTAACAGCTTGACTAAACCCTAAGTATATGAGCGTTGGACTTGATATCGGATCAAAAACAATTAAAATGGTGGAGCTTAGCCGCGACGGTAAGGGTATGAGCTTGCGTGCGTCTGGTATCGTAGGCCATAAAGGAAAACCGCCGGATACAACTAAAGAAGATAAGGAGCTTGCGATAGTTGCTGAGGCGGTTAAAAAACTTCATAAAGACGCAAAAATAAATTCCAAAGAAGTAGCCATCGCCCTTCCCGAGCCATTAGTGTTTACAAGGACAATAAAATTTCCATTATTAACCGACTCTGAAATTGCGTCAGCAGTAAAATGGGAGGCGGAACAATATATTCCAATGCCCATAAATGAAGCGATAGTTCAGCATCAGGTGCTTGAAAGACATGAAGATGCAACTCCTGCTCAAGTGGTTGTACTTTTGGTTGCAGCACCCAAAGCTATCGTTGGACGTTATGCGAGAGTGGTAGAAATGGCGGGATTAAATTTGGAATTTGTAGAGACAGAACTTTTGGCTTTAGTTAGGTCGCTTGCTCCGGCGGACCAGACGGTTTTAATCGTTGATTTCGGTGCAAAATCGACTGATATTGCTATTGCTAAAAATGGGTTGCTGGGATTTTCCAGATCAATTCCTACTGCAGGCGAGGCTTTTACAAGAGCCGTTTCCCAATCGTTGGGAGTTGAAGAAATTCAGGCAGAAGAATATAAAAGAACATATGGACTTTCCCAGGGTCAGCTGGAAGGGAAAATTAAGCAAGCCCTGGACCCGGTTTTCAGATTAGTTTCCGACGAGATGAAAAAAGCCGTACATTTTTATCAGTCTGAGGAAAAAGGTGAAAATCCAAGGACTGCTATATTATCAGGGGGAACAGCCGGAATGCCTGAGGCTGCGTCAACCCTGACCAAATTACTGGGGATCGAGGTAGTCGTCGGAAACCCGTTCTCAAAAATTACTGTCGACCCGCAGGCCGTTCAAGCATTATCAGGTTACGCTCCACTTTATTCTGTCGCTTGTGGACTAGCTATGCGGGAGATGTGAATCCATGTCTATAAACTTACTGCCAACTGAACTTAGACCAAAGAGTTACGCTTTAAAGTTATCAGTATCCTTAAGAAAAATCGCCATTATCTCAACTATTGTGTTTTTGGTCGTCTCAACATTTTTAACTGCAGCTTATTTGTTAATAGGAAATCGTGCAAACGCTTCTCTTAAAAAACAAGACGATCTCAAAAGGCAGATAAAAACTTATGAGGATACTGAGAAAAAACTTGTTCTTATAGAAGATAGACTTGACAAGATCAAGACTATTTCAAAGTCCGAAAACGTAAATGACGAGCTTGCGATGCTAAAGAATGTAATTATAAATTCATATAGCGGAGCATATATTAAAGATGTAGAGCTAAAAACGGATAAAGCGGTAGTTTTAGTGGTAGCCGGAAGCTCTTTGGATATTACTAATTTTTTCCGAAGTTTACTGCAAAATAACGAATTTAGCTTAGTTACTCTTGAGCAACTTAAGTTTAGTCCATCTAAAGGATATGAAGTGGAATTGTCGTTAGTTAAGTAATATATGTTAAAAAGTATTTACCGAAGAATTTATACTCCCAATGTTCAGATATTGGTGGGGCCTTTGGCTATAATTACCGTAACGGCTATTCTATTCATACTGGTTGCCAAAAATGGTTACCTTAGAATTAATAAGCAATTAAACGTCTTAAAGACTACCCGTGCTACCGAAAGAATTCTCGAGAGTAAGATCAATGCTCTGAAAGAGATAAATCAAAATATCTTAG
>Ga0209431_10001284_pt1 | contig 20976 bp, 22 predicted proteins | sample RifCSP13_3_FD_184021 | JGI IMG/M metagenome (GOLD analysis project Ga0209431, IMG submission 184021) | Soil microbial communities from Rifle, Colorado - Rifle CSP2_sed 13_3 (SPAdes) (version 2) | ecosystem: Environmental > Terrestrial > Deep subsurface > Rock core/Sediment | place: Rifle...
CCCGGCGAAGGCCTAGCCGCCCACGAGCTTTGCGGTGTCGATCTGGGCCTTCTGCAGCCGACCGGAGTAGTCCACGTAGACGGTCTTCCAGTACGTGAACTCCTCGAGCGCGGTCGTGCCCGCCTCGCGGGTGTCCGTCGGGCCGGTCTCCTTCGTCCCCCCGAACGGCAGCTGGACCTCGGCCCCGATCGTCGGCGCGTTCACGTACGTGATCCCGGCTTCCAGGTCCTGCATCGCGCGGAACGCCCATCGCAGGTCGTTCGTGTAGATCGAGGAGCTCAGGCCGTACTTCACGGAGTTCGCGATCGCGACCGCGTCCTCGTAGTCCTTCGCCTTGATCACGCTGAGCACGGGCCCGAAGATCTCCTCCTGGGCCAGGCGCTTCTTCCGAGCGACCGCGAAGACCGTCGGGGCGATGAAGAAACCCTTGTCGTAGGCGCCCCCTCTGAGCTTCGTGCCTCCGGTCAGGAGCTCGTCCCCTTCCTTCTTCCCGATGTCGATGTACTCGAGGACTTTCTTCTCCTGGTCCGAGGAGGCCACGGGGCCCATGTCCGTCCTCTCGTCCAGAGGGTCGCCGACCTTGAGCTTCTCTGCCCGCTCCACGAGCTCGTCCACGACCTGGTCGTAGATCCCCCCGTGGACGATGAGGCGTGAGGTCGCCGTGCACCGTTGGCCTGCGGTGCCGAAGGCCCCGAACATCACGCCGTCCATGAGGAGCTCGAGGTTCGCGTCGTCCAGCGCGAGGATCGCGTTCTTGCCGCCCAGCTCCAGGCCGACCTTGATCATCTTCCTCGCAGCGCTCTCGTAGACGTGCTTCCCGGTGTCCACGCCCCCCGTGAACGAGACCGCGCGGACGTCGGGGTGGGCCACGATGCCGTCGCCGACCACCGACCCGCTCCCCGTGACCATGTTCACCACGCCGGGCGGGAAACCCGCCTCGTCGAGGCACTCGACGAACTTCGCCCCGCAGAGGGGCGTAAGGGAGGACGGCTTGAAGACGATCGGGCAGCCGGCGATCAGCGCCGCACCGGACTTCCAAGCCGGGATCGCCACGGGGAAGTTCCACGGTGTGATGAGGCCCACCGGACCGACCGGGAGGCGGATCGTCATGCACATCTTGTTCGGCAACTCGGAAGGCACCGTCTCCCCGAACATCCGGCGGCCCTCCCCCGCAGCGTACTCGTAGAAGTCGATCGCCTCCTGGACGTCGCCCCGCCCCTCCGGGAGGATCTTGCCCATTTCCGTGGTCACGACGCGGCCCATCTCCTCCTTCCTCCGCCGGAGGATGCGCGCGGCCTCGAGCAGCAGCTCCCCGCGCCTAGGCGCCGGCGTGCGCCTCCACTTCTCGAAGGCGGCCTTCGCCGACTTCACCGCGAGGGCGACCCCCTCGTTCGTCGCGAGAGGGAAGCTCGCGAGGACCTCGCCCGTCGCCGGGTTGCGCGTCTCGAAGCGCTTGCCCTCGGACTTCCGCCACCTGCCGTTGATGAAGAGGCCGTACTCCTGGACCATTCCCCTCACCGAGTCCTGAGGCAAGCCCGCGTCACGCTAATACTTTGTCGTGGGACCGCGCAATCCCTCCGCGGGGCCGAGAGCCACGATCGCCTTCGCGGCGCGACGCAGGTCGTCCGCCACGACATCGGGGTGCCACTCCGTCATCTCCTTCGCGAACCGCTTCCGCCAGGCCTTCGGGCCCACCCATGCGGTGCGGCAGCCGAACGCCCGGCCCGTCTGGACGTCGAGGACTTTGTCGCCGACCATCCATGCGGCTCGCGGGCGCACCCCGAGGTCCCGGGCCGCGGCGAGGAGCATCCCGGGCCGCGGCTTTCGACAGGCGCAGTCCGAGAGGACGTGATGGGGGCAGTAGTAGATCTCCGCGAGCTCCACGCCCTCCTTGCGCAGCCCCTGGAGCATCCGCTCGTGGATCCGGCGGAGCTGCCGGTCGGGGACGAGCTTCCAGCCCATCGCGTCCTGGTTCGTGACGAGGACGAGGCGCCATCCCGCATCCTGGAGGGCCCGCATGCCCTCGACCGCACCCGGGAGGAACTCGAAGGCGTCGGGCGTCCGGACGTAGCCCGGCCGGCCGCGGTTGATCACCCCGTCGCGGTCCAGGAAGACCGTCGGGCGGAAGGCCCGGTCCGCTTCCCGGGAGAGACCGTGCTTCCTCACGCGTAGGGAGCGGCGCGCCTCGGGAGACCGCAGGAAGAAGTCCACGAGCCCCCACTTCGCGAAGGGGTTCCGCGTCAGGGTTAGGGCCTTGTCCACGGTGAACCAGTCCACACGTTCGATCTCGTCGGGCTTGACCCGGAAGTCCTCGGCGAGGACGTGCCCCTGGAACAGGAACCCGAGCGTGTACGACGGCTTCCCCGGGAACCCGGACACGTACACGTCCAGGGGCCCGTCGAGGGCGACCGCCACGCCCGTCTCTTCCTGAGCCTCGCGCACGACGCCGACCTCCGGGCCCTCGCCGTAGTCCATGAAGCCCCCCGGGAGGTTCCAGTGGCCCTTCGAGAACCCTCGCACCGCCTTGACCATGAGGACCCGGTGGCCTTTCGATAGGACGACTTCGGAGACGCAACGGACCATCGACGTGTAGATCGCCCGCTTGACGAGGGAGTCCACATCGTCCCGGTCGAAGATCGCGTCCCGGCCCAGCCATTCCTCCGGGTGGCGATCGAGCACGGGTTTGACCTTGTGGATCAGGTCCGCCTCGAAGGCCATCGTTCCGCCGGGCTCCGTCTCGAAGGGGAGCCTCTCCCCGCGCCTCGGGAACCGGAGCTTGCGGCCCGATCGGACGAGGTAGACCTGGCCGTCCGTCTCGGCGTAGACGTGTTCCCGGCGCGGCCTCCGGACCATCCGCCGGACGATGGTCCCGGAGTGTATTAACCCTGGCGGGGAGCGGCGACGGCGGGGGACGGTGCCACTCGCCGAAGGCGGGGCGAGCGGGGCGCGCGTCAGTCACGGATCTTGAGGGCCACGGACACTCCGTCGCGGAGCGGGAGGATGGACGCAATCATGCGAGGGTCCTTCGACAAGCGCTCGTTGTACTCCCGGATCGCATCCGTCTCCTTCGAGCGACCCTTCCGCGCCACCTCGCCGTGCCAGAGCACGTTGTCCGTGACCAGGAGCCCGCCGACGCGGAGCCTCCGGATGCAGGGCTCGAGCACGGCCGGGTAGCCGTCCTTGCTGATGTCGTTGAAGATCAGATCGAAGGGGCTCTCGAGGTCCTTGAGCACGGCCTGCGCACTCCCGACGAGGATCGTGACCCGCGAGGCGACGCCCGTCTTCGCGAAGTTCGCTCCCGCGATCTTCGCCGTTTCCGGATCAGCCTCCACGGTGAGAAGCTGCCCACCTTCCACGAGCGCACGCGCGAGCCAGGTGCCCGAGTAACCGATTGCCGTGCCCAGCTCGAGGATCCGGCGCGCGCCGATCGATTTCGCGAGGATGTGCAGGAGGCTCCCCTCCGCAGCCCCCACGATCGGCCAACCCTCACGCTCGCCCTGCTCCTCGACCGCCGCGAGCTCGGCGCCGCCGCGGTTCGCGAGGCCGTCCACGTACCCGGCAACGTCCGGGGCCACGATCGCCCAGTTCGGGTCGCTCCTTCGGGGCATGGCGGGCCGCAAGGGGGCCGCGGACAAGAACCTTCTCGATTGACAAAGCTTCAAGTCCGCAAGACCGCAATCCGATCCAGGGATGGGCGATGTGCAAACTCATGAAGACGGACAGTCGCGTGCTCGCGTGGATCCTCGAGACCGAATACGTGAATGAGATCTCCCAACGGGGGTACGCGCTCCGGCCGAACCTCTCGGTCCCCGCGCCCCGCCTGGTCCCTCACTCGTCCAGGGGCAGTTGAATCGGGGCGCGCACCACGCCATCGAGATGGTCCGCCTTCTGCTCCAAGACGTTCGCCTTCTCCTGGAGCCGCTTGGCCTTCTCCTCGAGCGAGTGGGCCCTGACCCGCGCCTTCGCAGCCCGATGCCTCAGCTTCGCCGCCTTCGCGCGGTCGCGCAGCTCGTGCTCCGGAGGCGGGAGGGGAGGAGGCGGCGGCAACTCCTCGCTCGTCGGAAAGTCCGCGGGCTCGCGGTCCGAGGATTGCATCGATTCGACGGAAGGGAGGCCTTGGTGCATAAGGGTTTTGGGCCTCGGCAGGCGGAAATACCCCGCGTGCATTCGAGCGGGCCCGTGAAGGTCTACGTCGAGGCGTACGGCTGCACCCAAAACTTCGGGGAGGCACGTCTCATGCAGGAGGCCCTCGCCGGACGCGGCCACGTGATCACGACGTCCGAGAGGGAGGCGGACGCGCACGTGCTCGTCACGTGCACGGTGATCGAGACGACGGAGCGGAGGATGGTCCGCCGCATGACCACGCTCGCGGGCTACGAGAAACCGCTCGTCGTCGCGGGGTGCATGGCCGCCGCGCAACGTGAGCGCGTCAAGGCGGCCGTACCCCGGGCCATGTTGCTGCCCCCGCGGAGGTGGCCGGAGGTCGTGCAGCTCCTGGACGCCGGGACCGCGTGCGGGAATCGCGCCGCAGAGGCCGAAGCCCAGACCTTCGGGTGGGCGGACGCGATCGTTCCCATCGCCCAGGGATGCGCGGGGCGGTGCACGTACTGCATCACCCGCGTCGCCAGGGGCGTCGTGAAATCGTATCCGGTCGCGAACCTCGTGGACCGGGTGCGCGGTCACGTGGAGCGGGGCGTGAAGGAGATCAAGCTGACGGGGCAAGACACCGCCGCGTACGGGATCGACCGCGGGACGAACCTGGCCGAACTCCTCCGCCAGATCGACGCCGTGCCCGGTGACTTCCGCGTGCGCGTCGGGATGGCGGATCCGCTCACGGTCGTTCCGATCCTAGACGACCTCGTGGACGCCTACGCCTCCGAGAAGGTGTTCAAGTTCCTCCACCTGCCCGTGCAGAGCGGCGACGACGAGACCCTGGAGGCGATGCGTCGTGAGTACCGCGTCGCGGACTTCGAAGCGATCGTAACCGCCTTCCGCCGCGCGCATCCGGAGATGACGCTCTCCACGGACGTCATCGTCGGCTTCCCGGGAGAGACCGAGGCCTCGTTCGAACGGACGATGGACCTGATCCGCGACACCGAGCCCGAGATCGTCAACGTGACCCGCTTCTCCGCCCGTGCAGGCACACCGGCGGCGACGATGCCAGGGCGGATCGTGGGCTGGCGGGTGAAGGAGCGCTCGCGGAGGCTCACATCGCTCCGCTTCCAGGTCTCGCGCCGGATTCATGAGAGGCTCGTGGGCCGCGAGTTCGATGCATTGGTCACGGAGCAGGGCAAGGAGGGCACCCTCCTTGCGCGCACACCCGAGTACCGCCAGGTCGTCCTGCGCGAGGACGTGCCCATGGGCGAGTTCGTACACGTCCACATCGACGAGGGTCGCGCGACGGATCTCCTCGGGCATGTCCCGACCGATGGCCTTTATAGGCCCGAGGAAATGCACGCCCGCAGCCCCGTGGTGTAGCGGTCAAGCATTCGGGTCTTTGGAACCCGCGACGGCAGTTCGAATCTGCCCGGGGCTATCCCGATGAAGTCCTCCGCGCGGCTCACGATGACCTTCGCGGACCCCGCCACGGCCAAGGCTGTCGCGGATTCCGTCTCCCTGGACGACCAGGGCTACATCCGCACACGACGATCCGGGAAGACGATCACCGCGGAGGCCCGGGCGGACAGCCCGCTGAGCCTCCTGCACACCCTGGACGACTACCTGGCCTGCGTCAGCGTTGCGGAACGGACTGCCGAGGCGGCACGCCCTCGCGCACATGGGCGGCGACGCCGCGCTTGAACGCGAGCATCTCCCGCCGGTTCATCGCCGCTTGAGCGACCGCGCAGAGCTCGTCCTCCGGCGAGACCACGAGGACCTCGTCCCCCGGACGCACCCCCGGATCGGCGTCTCGAACGAACTTCGCGAACACGTTCTTCCCCTCCCGGTGGAAGGGGACCGATTCCGGGTCGACGATCACGCGGAGGCGAGGCGGGGAGAAGGCCGTCTGAAGGCGGCGGGCTCCTGCGGCCTTGAGGGTGAAGAGACCGTCCTCGGCCCGCAAGGACAGGACGTGATCGCCGTCCACGATCACGTTCCGGATCTTCCCGGTGTTCTTGGAAATCACGAAGGCGATGCTGCCGTGAAGGAGCGCGTCCGCCGCACCCCGCCCGAACTGGAGGTCGGCCGTGGCGCGCACCCGCAGGAGATTCCAGTCCACGGCCCGCGATCCCGGGGCGGCGACCTTCAGCTCCTCGAGCGTCGGCTCGCCCTCCCACAGGAGGCCGAGGGGGTAGCCCGCGCCGGCGGCCCATCCCCGGAAGAACACCTCCGCGGCCTCGAGGGTCTCCGGATCGAGGCGTTCGGGGACGATGGACTGGGCGTTGGGCCACACGTGGTCCAGTTCGAGGGGGACAGGCCCCCACAGGCCCTTCACGACGGGGTGGACATCCGCGTGGGCGAGGACCCGTTCGACGACCGCGCGGTATCGCTCCCCGTAGGGGCGGCCCGATTCCGGGAGGACGAGGACGCCCTTCGCGCGCGGCCCGGAATAGCGCTCCTCGAGGCGCCGGCGGTAGCGATGCAGGATGGGACGATGTGCGGTCTCCGGGCCGACGAAGGCCAAGGCGCCGCGACGGGACAGGGGCTCGGACTCCTCCAGGAATTCGTTGTGGCGCCGCAGTTCGAAGAGGGCGTCGAGAAGGGCGGGATGGGCCCTTGCGCGCCTCTCGACGAGCTCCCAGAGGTCCCCCGAGGCGATCGCCCGGCGGACCTCCCGCACCGAGGCGAAGGACACATGGAGGTTGTGCTCCGCGAGCAGCACGGTATCGCGGGCGACCTCGGCGATGGGATGGTCCAGGCAGACGGGGCAGAGGCAGCCGCTCTCCTGCAGCTCGGCCGCGTGCCTCGTGCCGTCGGGGAAGAGCATCCTCCCGTCCCGGGCGTACTTCGCGTACGCGGCGGAATCGAAGAGGTCGCACCCCAGGAGGGCTGCGAGCGGGAAGACGAGAGGGTGGCCCGCGCCGAAGAGGTGCACGGGCTTCGACGGGTCGAGGCCCTTCTTCGACGCCACGATTACGCGCACGAGGTCGCGGAATCGGTAGGACTCCATGAGCGGCACGACGCCACCGATCGCGGCCACGGAGATACCGAGCGAGGACACCTCGCGCGCGCAGCGCTCCCGCAGGTCCTCGTGGAGCCCGCCCTGCACCGCGCCGACGAGGTCCATGTCGCCCTTGAGCCGGTCTGCCTCCGCGGCCCGCCGGATCGTCTCCTCGACGTCCGCCTGGGCGCGCGCGTGGTCGTGCTCGGGCTCGGAGAACCGGTCGAGCATCGTCCCCAGGTCCGAGCCGATCGCCTTCTGGAACCCGATCACCTCGGCGTTCGTCACGTCCACGTCGCCGTAGACGTGGGACTGGTACGCGCCCGAGTCTGTCATGACCGCGCCGGGGAACCCGAGGGACCGGTGCACCCCTTCCCGGAGGACCTGCTCCCGGAGCGTGCCCTTGCCCAGGATGTACGCGTTCGTGATGAGGATCTGCGCGCGGAACCGGGACGCCAGGTCCGCGGGCGGGACGATGAGCTGGTTCGGGTTGACGACGGGCAGCAGGGCGGGCGTGGCCACGGGGCCGTGGCGGGTACCCAGGACCCCCAGGCGCGCGAGTCCGTCCCGCGCGGTCACCTCGAACACGCGCGGCCATGGGAGCGCCGCGAATAAGCGTTTGCGGCCGGCTTCGCAGACCTCCCCGCAAGGGCTATCTCCCGGAGGACGGTCCCGGCGTGCGCGATGCTCCGCCAGACCTTCCTCCACATCCCTGGGGTGGGCTACCGCACGGAGGCGCGCCTCTGGAAGGCGGGTGCGACCTCGTGGGAATCCTTCGCACAACCGCAGGTGACCGCGCGGATCCCGAGGAACCTCGCCCGGAGGATCGAGGACGAACTCGACCGCTCCGAGGCCGCCCTGCGCCGCGGGAAGTACCGGTACTTCGCGGAGAACCTGGCGCCGCGGGAGCACTGGCGGGCATGGCCCGACTTCCGAGCCGACGTCGCCTTCCTGGATATCGAGACCACGGGCCTGTCCATCGGACGCGATGCCGTGACCGTGGTCGGCGTGTACGACGGCCGTCGGAAGCGTTCCTTCATCCGCGGGGTCAACCTGGAGGAACTGCCCGCGACCCTCGAACGGGCGAAGCTGCTCGTGACGTTCAACGGGCAGCGGTTCGACGTGCCCTTCCTCCGCCGCGCCTTCCCACGGGCCCGACTCGACCAAATCCACATCGACCTCGTGCATCCCCTGCACCGCCTCGGGTTCTATGGCGGCCTCAAGCGGATCGAGTCGTGGCTGGGCATCGAGCGGAGCGCCGAGACCGCGGGCCTGACCGGCTTCGACGCCGTGGAGCTCTGGCGTGCCTACGAGCGGGGCGACGACGATGCGCTCGACCTGCTCGTGGCCTACAACTTGGAGGATGTCGTGAACCTGGAGGCCCTCGCCGACCTCGCGTACGCGGAGCTGCGGGCCCTGTGCCTGGGCAACGAGTTCGTCACCGCGGACCGGCTCGAGCGGCCTACCTCGGCGAACTGCGATCCGGCGCCGTCGGGAAGCGCGCCTCGTTCTTGCTGACCTTCCGAAGGACGGCATCGGACAGGTCCGACCCCATCGCGTCCGGGAAGTGCAGCGCGTAGATCACGACGTCCGCGAGCTCGTCCTCGATCGCCTCGCGTCGGTCGTCCGCAAGCCCCGCGGGATCGGTCGGCGCCATCCAGAAGAATTCCGCCAGGAGTTCCGCGGACTCGATGCTCAGGGCCATTGCGAGGTCCTTCGGATTGTGGTAACGCTCCCATTCCCGCGCGCGGAGGAAGGCGCGCACGCGATCCCGGAGCTGGCCCACGGTCACGTCGGCGTCCGCCATGGGCGGGCGATGGGGCCCACGGCTAACAAGGGTTACGGGCGGCCGCGTCCACGAGGTTCAGGGTCTGTTCGGCCACGCGTGCGCCGTCGGCGAGGGTCTCCCCGGGCTGCTGGAGCACCACACGGGCGCGGAGGTGGCCTTCCTCCAGGCTCACGCGGACGGAGAGGAGGCGAGAGCGGAAGAGCTGGAGGCCCTTCCCGTTGCGGGAGGGCAAGGACGATTCGCAGTACACCAGGCCGAGCTGCTCGAGCTGCCGGATCCTGCGGTAGCACGCCGCGATCGGGATGCCGAAACGGCGGCTCAGGTCCAGCGCGGAGGCCGCGCTCTCGCAGGTCCCGAGGAGGATCCTCGCCGCATACTCGTCCATCACCGTCTGGCTCATCTCCAAGGGTTCCATGGCCTTCATTCCCTCCGCAACGAGAGGATGCGCTTGACGAGGTCGGCGACCTCGTCCGCTTCAAAGGGTTTCGTGATGTAGCCTGCTGCCCCGCGGCGCACGCTCTCGATTTCCGTGAAACTGTCACCGAACGCGGTCATCAGGACCGCACGGGTATCGGGGCGGACCCGCCGCGCGGACTCGATCAGCTCGACCCCCGTGGGCCCGGGCATCTTGTAGTCCGTGAGGAGGAGGTCGACCTCCACGGTCCGGAGCTTCTCCAGGGCCTCGGGCGTGTTGCAGGCCGTTACGACCTCGTAGCCGAGGCTCGTGAAGAGCTCAGACAGGTTCTCCCGCATGCCCTCGTCATCGTCCACGACGAGGATGCGGTAACGGTGCCCCCTTCCGTTCGGCGGAATGCCTTCGGGTCTCCTTGCCGATTGCTAGGCGGTAGGGGGGTTTTATATGCCTTGGTTGAGAGTGTTTGACACACGGCCCGGGGTTGGTCAGGAGGGCTCGAACAGCACAGCGGGCCGGTGTCGTTCGTCGCTCAGCGCGCGGACGACGCGCCACGCCCGGCGCCCGTCCTCCGTGAGTGCGTAGGCGCCCTCCGGGTTCTTCTCGAGGAGGAGGTCCGCCTGGAGCTTCTGGAGGTGGAAGGAGAGCTTCGACGATGAGTCCACGAAGTTCATCTTGAGGATCGACGAGTACGCCGCCGGGCCCGTGGAGAAGACATAGGCGACGATCGCGCGGCGGATCGGGTTGGCGAGGGACTCCAGCATCCCTTGGAGGTCCGGCTCCGCCCGGGCCAAGCCGAGCTCCGCCTCGATGTCCGAGATGAGGGCCGCGTCGACCCCCGACATCACGAGGGTACCCCCCTTCGCGGTGCAGCGGCCGCTCACGTGGCGGACCCAGGCCTTCATGTCGCCCCGGCCGTGCACGTCCTCGATGACCTTCAACCCGGCCGCGTACACGACCGGCCGGTCCACGGACCGGAGGCTCTCGTCGATCGCCGCGTTCAGGTGGTATAGCTGGGTGGACTCGAAGACGTTGGGCGGCTTCGCCACCACGTCGATGCGCAGGACCCGGGTCGCCCCGGCGGGCGGGGACGCGTCCGGACCCACGACGGCGAGGAGGGCCTTGCGGCGGCTGGCGTCCTGGATGAGCGCCTTCCGAGTGGCCGCGCTCGTCGACGGCTGTGCGAGCATCTCCCTCGACTGCCGCTCGTCCGCAATCGTCTGGAGGATGTGCTGCAGCGACTCGATCTCGAACGGCTTCACGAGGAAGTCTACAGCGCCGGCCTTCATCGCCTCGACGGCCACGTCGATGGACCCGTGGCCGGTGATCATGACCACGGAGGTCGGCGACCGCGAGTGCTGCAGGCGCCGGAGGATCTCGAGGCCCGTGGCCCGAGGCATGACGAGGTCGAGGAGGGCCACGTCGAACCGCGCCGACTCAAGGTTCCGGAGGGCCTCCTCCCCGTCCGCGGCGGGCTGGACCTCATGCCCGTCCTCCCGCAAGAGTTCCGCGAGTTCCCCGCGGAGGGTCGAATCGTCGTCGGCGATGAGAATCTTCATGGGCCGGCCTCCCCAGGTGGTTGGGTGCGAGGGATCAGGACCGTGAAGGTGGATCCGCGACCGGGTTCCGAGGACACCTGGATCTCTCCGCCATGTGCCGTGACGACGTTCCGACAGAGGGGAAGGCCCAAGCCCGTGCCGCCCGTCTTCCTCTTCGTCGTGAAGAAGGGCTCGAACAGCCGCTCGAGCATCTCCGGAGGCATGCCCACGCCCGTGTCGGCCACGCGGATGGCGAGGAGGTCGCCCTGATCGTCGAGCTCCACGCTGACGGACCCGGACGCGGTGGCCTCAAGCCCGTTCTTGAGGAGGTTGACGAAGACCTCCTGCATCTGGATCGGGTCGACTTGGGCGGACACCGGGCGAGGGCCCAGCGCCACGCGCACGTCCACGCCCTCCTTGCGGTACGGCGCGACTTGGTCGACCGCAGCCTCGATGATCTCGCGAAGGTCCGAGCCCACGGCCTGGATCGTTCGCTGCTTCGAGAAGCTGAGGAGATCGGCGATGATGCCCGCGGCTTGCCTCCTCTGCGCGTTGATCTTCGAGAGCTTCTCGAGCACCTCCGCATCGTTCGTCCTCCGCTCGGCCGAGGCGACGAGCAAGGAGATGTTCGCGAGCGGGTTGTTGATCTCGTGGGCCACGTAGCCCGCCATGGAGCCGATCGACGCCAGCCTCTCGCTCTCCATGAGGCGACGCTGCATCTCCCGCGATTCGGTCACGTCCCGTAGGACCATCTCCACGCGGGGCTCGCCTCCCGCCTCCCGAGTCGCCTTTGAGCGGACCTCGAGGGAGCGCCGTTGGCCGTCGAGCGTCGTCGCGTGGATCGAGAAGGGTTCTGTCCGGACGGTACCCCGGAGGACCTCCCGCATGTACTCCCGGGCCCGCTCGAGCTCGTTCGCGGGGATGACCTCCGCCATGTTCCTGCCGACGAGGGCGGACCGCGGGGCGCCGATGATCGCCTCGGCGGCGGGATTCACGTCGAGCATGAGGCCTTCCCGGTCTAGGAGCACGATGCCGTCCGCCGCCGCCTCGAAGAGCGTGCGGAACCGGCGCTCCGATTGGGCGAGCTGTTCCTCCGCGCGCCTCCGAGCGGTCACGTCATTCACGAGCACGATGCGGGCGGGGCGGTCTCTGAACTCGACGCCGTGGGAGACGATGTCCACGTCGATGACCGTGCCGTCCTTCTTCACGTGACGCCAGATGCCGGAGAACTGCACGCCGGCGTTCAGCTCCTTCACCTTCTGCAGAAGCGCGGGCACGTCCTCCTTGGGCCGTATGTCCTTAATCGTCATCTGGAGGAATTCCTCGCGGGCGTAGCCGTAGTGGCGGATGGCGGCTTCGTTGACCGCCAGGATCCGCAAGGTCTCCACCTCGTAGACCAACATGGGCTGAGGATTGTTGTCGAAAAGCATACGGTAGCGCTCCTCGGACTCCCGCAGAGCCTGCTCGGCCTGCTTCCGATCGGTGATGTCCCGCGCGATCCCCTCGACGGCGACCATCGTGCCCGCCTCGTCGAAGACGGGGACGTTCCTCTGCTCCGTCCAGACGACACCGCCGTCCTTCCGGATCCAGCGGAGCTGCATGGGCTTCTTGAAGACTTGGGGGTCCGTGAACGCCTTCCTTAGCAAAGGCCGGTCGTCCGGGTGTACGAGCCGGAATGCGAGCTCCGGGTCCGAGTAGTGGTCCTCGGGCGTGTAGCCAGTGATCTTCGTCACCGCCGGGCTCACGTACTCGAACCCCCGGGGCTCCGCGTACCGGTACCGGTAGATCACGTCCTCCGCGTTCTCCGCGATTCGCCGGTAGCGGGCCTCGCTCTCTCGGAGCGCCTCCTCCGCCCTCACCCGCTCGATCGCGTTCGCGACCTGCGTGGACACGTAGACGAGGATGCCCCGGTCCTCCTCCGTGTACCGGACGCCTTCCGTGTAGCTCTGCACGACGAGGACCCCGATCGACCTGTCGCCCGCGACGAGGGGGACGCCGAGCCAGTCGATCGAGTACGGGCCGACGAGGACGACATCGCCCCTCTGGAGGAGGTCCGCGAAGACCTCGGGGGACGCCAGGAGAGGCTTCCTCGTCCGGAGCACGAACTCCGTCAGGCCGCGCCGGAGCTTCTGCGGGGGCGGCGGCTCCTCCTGCGAATCGACGAAGTAAGCGAAGTTGAGCGTGTCCGAACGCGGATCATGGAGGGCGATGTAGAAGTTCGTCGCGTACATGAGCTCGCCCACGATTCCGTGGATCGCCTTGAAGAGCTCGTCCAGATTGCCGGCCGAGGCGGCGGCCTCGGAGATCCGGTAGATCGCGTCCTGGATCCTCTCGGCCCGTTTCCGGTCCGTGATGTCCGTGAGGGTCCCCATCGTCCCCGTGACGCTCCCCTGCGAGTCGTACAGGGGCGAGACGGAGAGACGCACGTCCAGGATGGACCCGTCCTTCCGCATCCGCCGGGTTTCGACGTCCGTCACCGCGTTTCCGGCGATCGCGCGCTTGCGGAGGGCCAGATGTTCCTCCTTCCGATCCGGGGGCACCGTCGGGAGGGGCCTGCCGAGGACCTCTTCGGGTCGCCATCCGAACATCCTCTCCGCGGCCGGGTTCCATAGGGTCACGTTCCCCTCGCGGTCAACCGCAATCACGGTGGTCGGCGTGGACTCGACGACGGCGCGGAGGACGCCTACCGAGAGGCCGCCCGGACCATCCGCGCCGTCGATGTCCGTACTGCTTGCCGCTCGCCTCTTGGATTCGTCGGGGACCGGGATGGGCGCGGGCTGGACCATGGACGCGTCCCGAGGCGGAGGCCGGGGAACCGGGTCCCTCCACGGGCGGCCCGAAGGATGGCCGAGGCCTGTATAAAAGCCCTGTGTGGCGATTCTCCGCACGGCGAGCCTGGGCAGGCCGTCTCAGGGAGAGCCCGACACCGCGCGGGTCACCTCGAAGCCGCCCTCGTCCCAGGAGAGCGCGTAGTAGCCCGTCTCATGCCGCGTCGCGCGCATCTTCATCACCCGCAAGCGCCGCTGGACGTAGAGGTCCGAGGCGGAATGCATGTCGAGCTGGATGATCCCGTCCGCCAGGTAGGCCTCGTCCGGCGCGAAGGACGCCGGGCTTGAGTCCATGGGCTTCTCCGAGATCAGGAAGGCGAGGGGACCGAGGTCCCGGAGCCACTCGAAGAGGAAGTAGAGCTCCGAGCGGCGGTCGGACATCTTCGCCATCGTCTCGAGGACGTCCAGGGAGTCGACGACGAGGATCGAGATCTTGTCCGACTTCATCACATTGTTGCAGTACATCTTGAAGAGCTCGAGCCAGGTGCCGCGGCTCTGGAGGAAGTTGAGGTTCTTCCGGATGTTCCCCATGTCCAGGAGGACGAGGTTCTCCCAAGCCTTCTCGTCCGCCATGCCCATGGAGGCCATCTGCTCCAGGAGCAGGTCCTTGCTCTGCTCGAGGGTGAAGTAGGCGGCCTTGCGCCCCGCCTGGAGCGCGTTCTGATAGAGGACGGAGAAGGCGAGGGACGATTTCATCGTGCCCGGTGCTCCGGACAGCAGGACGACGTAGCCCTCCGGGATCCCGCCCGCCAGCACGTCATCGAACCCGCGCACGAACGTCTTGATCCGGTTCCGCTCCACGAGGACGCCTCCGCCGCGCGGGGGATGGAGGCCTCCGGCTAAAGAACTAGCGGGCGCCGAGCGCGGAGCGCGCAACCTTCAAATAGACTCGTACGGCTGGCCGAGCGTTGCCATACGACTGGATCGGCGCAGGTCTCGAGACGCTGCGCGTCTTCGCGGCCCTCCTCCTCACGTTCTTCCTCCCCGGCTACCTGCTCATCAACGTCCTCTACCCGCGCAAGGGGGAGCTCGACCGGGAGTACGACGTCCTGTATCGGATCACGCTGGGCATCGTCCTCTCGATCGCGGTCACCGTGCTGTGGGACTTCTTCCTGAATTCCCTCGGCACGAATCCGCGGACGGGGATGGGTTTCGTCGTCGGGACGAACATCGCGGCCGGGCTCCTTGGGCTCAGCGCGTTGTTCTTCCTTCTGGGCTGGTGGCGCGGCGCGTATCCCTGGATGGCCCGCGTCCATCCCTCCCTCGCGCGCATCCCCAAGCCCGCGCCGGGCGACCTCTTCGGAGAGGACGACAAGGACGCGCGGATGCGGATGCGCCTGGAGGACCTCGCGGAGCGGCGCGAGCGGCTGAGGCGGGCGATCAAGGAGTACGAGAGGAAGGTCCGGCTCCAGTCTGCGGACGCCCGCGCGCACTACGAGGCGAAGCGGGACGACGCCCGCAAGGAGCTGAACAAGGTCGAGGGGGAGCTCAAGGTCCTGCAGGAGGAGCGGGCGAAGGAGCTGTACGGATGACCGCGGGGATGAGGCACAAGCTCGTCGTCGCGGTACGGGCCGACCTCGACCTGTCGCGGGGCAAGCTCGCGGTCCAGGTGGCCCACGCGGCGGTGATGGCCACCCTGGAGGCGAAGGCCCGCCGTCGGAAGGCCTTCACGGACTGGTACGAGGAGGGGCAGAAGAAGGTCGTCGTCCGTGCGGAGGGCCTCCAGGAGCTGCATGCACTCCAGGCCAAGGCGCGCTCGCTCGGCTTGACCACGGCCCTCGTCGAGGATGCGGGGCTCACGGAGCTTCCGCCGGGGACGGTCACCTGCCTCGCGGTCGGCCCGGGGCCGAACGCGCTCGTGGACCAAGTCACCGGGCACCTGAAGTTGATCTGACGTGAAGCCGAAGTCCCGCTTCCTCGGGATCGACGACGCACCCTTCCGCTTCGACGACGAGTTCGTGCCTGTTGTGGGCGTCGTGGTCCAGGCGCCCTCCTACATCGAGGGGGTCCTCACGACCCTCGCCCGCGTGGACGGCTGGGACGCCACAGAGCGGATCGCGGCCATGGTCCGCGAGTCGCGCTACCGCCCGGGCCTCGCGATGATCCTCGTGGACGGGACCGCGGTCGGCGGGTTCAACCTCGTGGACGTGGACGCCCTCCATGTCGCATCGGGCGTCCCTGTGGTCACCGTGACCCGGAGGAAGCCCGATCTGGCGGCGATCGAGAGGGCGCTCAAGCGCCGCTTCGACGACTGGGACGTGCGGCTGCGGCTCCTCCGGAAGCACACGATCGAGTCCATCGCGACGAGACATGCGCCCCTGTACGTGACCTACGTGGGCGCGAGCCAGCAGGAGGTTCGGGAGGCCCTCGCCCTGACCACGGTGCGAGGAGCCCTCCCAGAGCCGCTCCGCGTCGCCCATCTCATCGCCGCCGCGATCATGAAGGGCGAGAGCCACGGCCGCGCCTGAACCGCGTCAACCGGTTGGCCGCACGCCGGATCACTTGATCGGGTATCTCAGGAGGGCCGCGATTCCGCCGAGGCCCTCGAGCTTCGCCCCTGCCTCATGATGGCGGCTCACGAGGACCACGGTGCCCCGGGCCGATTCCACATCGTGCATGAGCCGCTCGATCTCCAGGTCCCGCACGACCGCATCGCTCACGAGGAGCGTCTCGACGGCACCCGCGTCGACGGCCTCCGCCACCTCCGCTCGTCCGTAGGCGCAGGGCCGGTTCGTCGCGATCGCCTCGAGGAGCTTCTCCACGAGGGCAGCCTCGTAGGCCACTCGGCTCTCCCCGAAGACCTTCGCGCCCATCCCCGACCGCAGGGCCTCGTGCACCCCGTGCATCCCAGGCTGGCTCGTGCCCTGGGTGTGGACCTTCTGCGCGAGCGCCAGGTCGCGGGCCTTGAGGTGCTCGAGGAAGTCCTCCCGGGTGAAGCCCGGGCCGACGAGGACGAGGGCCTCGCCGATCTGCATCGTCCGGAGCTTGGAGAGGATGTCGTCGAAGTACGCGGACCGCGCGTCCCCCGTGGCGAACATCTTCCCGTGGCCCGGGGCGCGGATCGTCGCGAGCTCCTGCACCCCGTACTGCCGCAGCTGGGCAAGGAGGGCCTCCTCGTCGTCCAGGCTGAGGAACGTGACGAGGGGCTTCTGGGCCGCGGCAACGGCCTCGTCGATCCGTCGGAGCTCGTGGGGCTTCCACGTCTTGATCACGGAGAGCACGTCGTCGACGCCCACGTTCAGGGTGTGGTGCCGGCCGAGGTCCTGGGGCCCCTCGACGATCACGCCGCTGACCCGGAGGCGGTCCGTGAAGGCCTGGAACTCCACCTTCTCCACTTGGAGGGTGAGGGTCACGCGGACCTTCTCCGCCCGCTCCGGCCGGACCTTGTCCGTCTTCGACTCCTCCCGTCGGTAGGTCGAGGCGCGCACGCGGTCCCCCGGGACCACGAGGTTGTTGAGATGCCAGAGGTCGTCCGGGTTCCCGACCCGAAGCTTGATCTCCCCGGATCGCGGGTCGCGATGGAGGACGCGCATGGCCTCACGGGCCAGAGAGGCGGGCCGTATTTCTGGATATCGACCCGGGAGGTGTCGGGCCCACGCTGACGAGAGAAGCGAAAGCGGGCAGGCAATCCCTTCCGGGTGTTCCTGGCGAGCGCGGCCTCCAGGTTCTGATTCCAGAGCAGGACGACGATGCGTCTGCCACGGAGAGCCGACTTATCTCTACCCGCTTTCAGCAACGGATGTACCCGACGGGCGGTATAAGGCCGACGACTCCGCTATCGTCCCTGGTTCTCGTGGGGCGAATCACTTCAGGACGCCGTAGCCGATAAGCCGCCACTTGCCGCCGATCCTCCGGGATACGGCGACGCGCTGGCCCGCCTCCGCGACGACGGGGATCTTCAGGGCCATGTCCGCGCGGTTCTCCCGCGCCGAGGTGACGACGCCCACGGTGGTCGCCGTGCCGACGCTGATCATCAGGGGCTCGGAGGTCTTGATTCCCTCGACCGTGAGCTCCTCCTCCGTCCCGACCACGCGCTCGAGGAGGTGGACCTCGACGGACATCTTCGAGACGATCTCGGGCAGGCTGCCCGGGGGTCCGACCACCCGGCCGACGAGGCCGTCCGCTTTCGTGAGCACGGGGTCCAGGTTCGTGCCAATCGCGATGAGCCCTCCCGGGCGGGCCTCCTTCCTAACCGCCCCGCCCGTGTGGAGCGACCGGATCTCCGTGGTGAGGTTCCTCCACTCGGTCTTGTTGCCGAGGGTCACCTGTCGTCCGGGCGAGATCTCGATCTCGTCTCCCGCGCGCAGCTTGCCCTGGAGGAGGCTGCCCCCCAAGACGCCGCCGACGATCTTCTCCGGCGAGATCCCGGGCTGGTTCACGTCGAAGGAGCGGGCCACGTACATCTTCGCGGGCTTGGTCTCGTCCCGGGGCCGGATGGGGATCGCCTGCTGGATGAGCATGAGGAGGGCGTCCAGGTTCACGTCGTGGTGGGCGCTGACCGGGATGATCGGCGCGCCTTCCGCCACGGTTCCCTGGACGAACGCGACGATCTGGCGGTAGTTCTCCTCCGCCTGCTTCGGGTCGACGATGTCGATCTTGTTCTGGACGATGACGATCTTGTCCACGCCGATGATCCCGAGGGCCATCAGGTGCTCCTTCGTCTGCGGCTGAGGACACTTCTCGTTCGCCGCGATCACGAGGAGCGCGCCGTCCATGAGCGCCGCGCCGCTGAGCATCGTGGCCATGAGCGTCTCGTGCCCCGGGGAATCGACGAAGGACACGATCCGCTGGAGCTCGCCCTTCACATTGTGGACCTTGCACGTGTCCGAGGTCGAGTAGCACGCCGGCTCCTCGCACTGGGGGCACCGGTAGATCGCCATGTCCGCGTAGCCGAGGCCGATGGAGATGCCCCGCTTGATCTCCTCCGAGTGGCGGTCCGTCCGCTCGCCCGTGAGCCGCTCCGTGAGGGTCGACTTCCCATGGTCCACGTGACCGACGACGCCGATGTTGACCTCCGGTTGGCCCGGGACCTTCATCGGGCCTGCTCCTTCCACGCGTCGTCGATGGACTTGGGGCCGCGCTGGACGATCTTCATGTTGAGCTGGAGGATGTCCGGGGAGATCGTGTTCCCCCGGACGGTCTTCTTCTTCCGCATCCCCGGCTTCAAGGGGTGGAAGCCGACGCCACCGCTGAGCATGAGCGCCTTGCGCCGAGGACCGGGCAGGTCCGCCCGCATCGGGAAGCCGTCCTTATCGCTCCCCCCGGTGACCTTGAGCTTGTAGCCCGCCAGCCCGACGTACAGGCCGTCGACGTCGTCCCCGATCTTCTTCCCGACGAGGGCGTTCGCGTAGTGACCCGTGATGTCCCTTTTGTACGTCTTCCCGTTCTTCGGGTCCGCGATGATCGCCTTGAACTCGGCCATGGAATCCCCCGCGAGGGTACGCGTTGATGCGAGCCATCGCTAAAAGGGTTTCGGGCCCCGGAGGCGCGCGTCGTCAGAGGAGATCGTGGAACAGGCCGAGGACGCTCCCGAACTCGCGGTACGCGTCCATGACGGCACGGCCCTCGTCCGCGGAGAGATCCGTCTGCTCGAGGAGGGCCTCCGTCATCTGCTGGAGTCGGTACACCGCATCGGGCGTGTTCACGTCGTCGTCCATGGCCTCGACGAAAGCCTTCCGCGTCTCCTCGACCAGGAGCGCCACCTTTCCGCCCGTCCCCGCACCCGTCGCCGACTTCGCTCTCGCGAGCGCGGTCCGCATCGCCTCGTACTCCCCCTGGGTCCGCCGGAAGCACTCCTTGTCGTACTCGACGTCCTCGCGATAGTGGGCCTTCAGGAGGCAGAGCCGCACGACCTCCCCGGGAAAGTCCTTGATGATCTCGCGGATCGTGACGAAGTTGCCCAAGCTCTTGGACATCTTCTCCCGCTCCAACGTGATGAACCCGTTGTGCATCCACGTCCGGGCCCATTCGCGGCCCCACGCCCCCTCGCAGATCATCGCCTCGCTCTCGTGGTGCGGGAACTGCAGGTCCACGCCGCCGCCGTGGATGTCGAGGGGCGCGCCGAGGTACTTGAAGGCCATCGCGTTGCACTCGACGTGCCACCCCGGGCGGCCGTCGCCCCAGGGGCTCGGCCAGGAGGGCTCCCCCTCCTTCGACTTCTTCCAGAGGGCGAAGTCGAGCGGGTCCTCCTTGTGGCTCCCGGGCGGCAGCGGGTCCGCGACCATGTCCTCGAGCCGGTGATGAGTGAGGATCCCGAAGGAGCGCTTCGTCTTCCGCGTCCGGAAGTACACCTCGCCTTCGACCGCGTACGCGTACCCGCGGTCGACCAAGACCTGGATGAGTCCGATGATCTCGGAGATGTGCTCGGACACCTTCGGGTAGTGCGTCGCGGGCTTCACGTTCAGCGAGCGCATGTCCGCGAGGAACGCGTCGATGTAGAACTGGGCGTAGTCCAGAGGCGGCTTGTGGACCTCCGCGGCGCGGCGGATGATCACCTCCTCGATGTCCGTGAAGTTCTGGACGAAGGTCACGCGGTACCCGCGGTGCTCCAGGTACCGCCGGACCGTGTCGAAATCCACGTAGGAGCGGGCGTGGCCCAGGTGGCTGTAGTCATACGTCGTCGGCCCGCAGACGTACATCTTCACGCGCCCGTCCTCCAGGGGCGCGAAGGGCTCCTTCCTCCGGGTGCGGGTGTTGAACAAATGGAGGACCATGGGCTCGGCGCTGCCACGCGAGGGGCGCTATTAAATCCTTAGCCCGCGCCCCGCGGGCCGCGATGCGATGGCTGGCGGGCCCGCTTCGTCTGGATGGCAACACGGAGCGAAACCTATTTCCCAATCCGGCCTTTGTGGTGCCCGCTGGGCCGATAGATCAGCGGAAGATCGCCGCCTTCGCAAGGCGGAAGCCGTGGGTTCAAATCCCACTCGGTCCACTTCGCCGCGCCGCGATCACCCAATCCGTGCGCCGCAGTTACCGCAGAACGTGTCGTCCGGCTCCAGGGTCGCGCCGCACCGTGGGCACCCGTACTCGATCTTCATCCCACACTTCCCGCAAAAGGCGTCGTTCGGCGCCAGCGGTGCCCCGCACTCCGGGCACGTGGCGGCGTCCTCGTCCGGCAGAGGCTTCGCCGCGCACTCGGGGCACAGGAGGACCGACGCGCCCTTCCGCCGGACGGGCTTCCACGAATCCGTCGTCCGGCCGCATTCCGCACACCTGCGCTCGCGGGCCTCGGAGGCCTCGACCAGGCGCAGTTCGGGCCGCGGGGCCGCGGGCTCCGGCGGGGACGTCTCGCCTTCGGGAGGGAGGGCCAC
>Ga0209431_10001289_pt1 | contig 20915 bp, 16 predicted proteins | sample RifCSP13_3_FD_184021 | JGI IMG/M metagenome (GOLD analysis project Ga0209431, IMG submission 184021) | Soil microbial communities from Rifle, Colorado - Rifle CSP2_sed 13_3 (SPAdes) (version 2) | ecosystem: Environmental > Terrestrial > Deep subsurface > Rock core/Sediment | place: Rifle...
AGGTTGGTACCGGAAATTTAACCGCAGATTCATTGACCGTAAAATATGCTGCCGGATTCGACCTGGGAAATAATACGGAAGGAAGGATCATTACGGTTAAAAATCCCTGGCAGAATGCCAGCCAGGTAGAATTTACCTATATACTCAGTGATTCTTTCCCGGCATCAGAAATGATATCGGACAATTCATGGAGGATTAAAACACCTGTTAACCGCGCAGTTTGCCTTTCTACCACGCATATTGGATTTATTGATTTTCTGGATGAATTGGGATCCGTTACCGGTATTTCGGGGAAGGACTATGTTGTTAATGAAATGCTCAGGTCCAGGGTGGAGAAAGGACTTTTGCCTGATGTCGGCTATGATGAAAACCTGAATTTCGAACTGCTGATCTCATTAAAACCCGATGTGGTTTTCGCCTATGGAGTGAGCGGTGCAGTGACGAATACGATAAAGAAACTGGGTGAACTGGGTATCCCTGTGATCATGGTTGCAGAGTATCTCGAGGAGGAGCCGCTTGCCAAAATGGAATGGGTGAAGGTTTTTGCAGCTTTTTACCAGAAAGAGGAAGTAGCAACGCATCGTTTTGATTCTATTGCCGAAGCCTATGAACAGCTCAGGGCGCTTGCCCGGGATAAGGGCGACGAGCCCAAAGTACTGCTGGGACTACCCTGGAGGGGAACCTGGTATATAAGCGGAAGCAAAAGTTATATTGCCCGGCTTGTTTCCGATGCAGGCGGTAGGTATTTGTGGGACCATCTGGATTTTAAGGACAGCAGGCCGGTTGAACTTGAAAAGGTATATGAATACGCACTGGCTGCTGATTTCTGGATTAATTCCGGAGATGCACGGTCGAAAAAGGAGATCGGATTAGTTGACAACCGTTTTGAACGTTTACCGGCGTTCATGGAGGATAAAGTATACAATAACAATAATTTAATGAGCCCATCCGGTGGAAATGCTTTTTTTGAATCCGGAGTGGTTGAACCCCATATTATCCTTGCTGATTTAATATACATCTTACATCCACAATTATTACCTTCGCACAAGCTTACATATTACAGAAAACTGCAATAATCGTGGAATGGATCGCTTGTATATCTCACCAGACATAGATCAAAGGATTCGTTTACCCTTGCTTTTTATTTTACTGTTCGTTCTGCTTGTGGTTTTAATACTCCTGGATCTGACAACCGGGTCTGTAAAAATTCCAGCCAACAGGATATTTTCCATATTATTCGGTGCCAATGATGAAAACCAGGTTTGGAATACGATCCTTCATGAATTTCGTATCCCAAAAACACTGACCGCCATTTTAGCCGGATCAGCTTTGTCGGTCAGCGGCTTGCAGATGCAGACTATTTTCCGGAATCCCCTGGCCGGTCCTGATGTTCTGGGGATAAGTTCAGGTGCCAGTCTTGGTGTTGCGTTGGTTATCCTCGGGTTCGGTGACTTTTTTTCAATGAACAGCCTGGGAATTCTGAGCAGCTGGTTTCAGATTTTTGCAGCCTGGGCGGGAGCAGCTGCCGTTCTTTTCCTGGTTATGTTCGTTTCCCTGAGGGTAAGGGACATCATGACCATCCTTATCCTTGGAATTCTTTTTGGAAGTGCTGCTTCAGCTTTTGTGAGCATTTTGCAATATTTCAGCCACCAATCCATGCTTAAAGCTTTTGTTGTTTGGTCAATGGGAAGCCTTGGCAATTTGTCGGGCACACAATTGCGGGTGTTGGGTATTAGCCTTCTGGGAGGATTTGCCCTGACTTTGGTAACCACAAAAGTATTAAATGCCATGTTGCTGGGCGAAACTTATTCCAGGAGCATGGGTGTTAACATAAAACTAACCCGTGTTCTGGTTTTTATTTCAACGAGCATACTTTCCGGGAGTATTACGGCATTTTGCGGACCAATAGCATTTGTAGGCATTGCCGTGCCTCATCTGGCAAGATTGATGTTTAAAACAGCCGATCATAAGATACTGATGCCGGCTTGCATATTGCTGGGGTCACTGTTGATGATCCTTGCTGATCTGATTTCTCAGGTTCCCGGATCTGCAGTTGTACTGCCCATTAACTCGGTTACAGCACTTCTCGGTATACCGGTTGTTATTTGGGTTGTTGTTTATAACAGGCGGATGGTGTCAGTAAATTAGAAATGCATGGTATGGGATTAAATACAGCTGACGGGCATACGGTTAAACTTGAAAATCTTTACATTGGTTTCCCGGGGTTGTTACCGGTCAATCAGCATGCAATTTATGGTCCGGTCAATCTCGATATCGGCCATGCCGAAATGGTCGGGATCATTGGCAGGAACGGAATTGGAAAAAGCACGTTGTTGCGCACGATAACCGGTTTACAGGACCAGATTGACGGTAAGGTGTTTTTTGACGGCATTGAAAATTCAAGGATTGCACAAAAAGACCTGGCTAAACTGGTAAGCTTTGTTTCAACTGAAAGCATAAATATTCAGCATCTCCGGGTCATTGACCTGGTAGCCCTTGGGAGATTTCCCTATACCGGCTGGCTGGGCAAGCTTACACAGGTTGATCACACCATAGTGCATGAAGCTATTGACCGTACAGGGTTAAAACTTTTTGCGCATAAACCGGTACATCATCTTAGTGATGGGGAAAGGCAGAAAGTAATGATTGCCAGAGCCCTGGCACAAGATACTCCCGTAATTATTCTGGATGAACCAACCGCATTTCTGGATCTGCCGTCCCGGCACGAAATACTGAGGCTGTTGAACGACCTTTCACGACACAACAAGAAGACTATTATCTTTTCAACCCATGATCTTGCCATAGCAATGGATGAGGCTGACCGTCTCTGTCTCATGACCGATCAGGGATTCTTCGATGGTGCACCGGAGGATTTGTTAATTAATCAGGTATTTCGTAAATTGTTCTTAAATTCGCCCGTTGAATTTGATTCCAAAACATATGCATTCAGGTTTAAAAGGGAATTGACGAGAACAGTAACAATACATGGTGAAAAAAAGTATTGTTCGATTACCCGGAAAGCTATGGAAAGGATAGGATTTTTAACCGTGGAGGAGGATGTCGCTGATGCTGAAATTTCCATTAAGTTCATCAATGAACAGCTTTGCTGGCAACTCACCTGCAAAGAAACAAATACTTCTTTCAATTCTGTTTATGCGCTGACCTCCTTTCTTAAAAAACTCTGATGAGCAACAAGACTAAAGAAATCGCATGTTATCCATATTAATTCCCGTATACAATTTCAATATCGTTTCCCTGGTTAATGAACTTCACAGGCAGGCAGTGAAAGCAGACGTGCCCTTTGAGATCATTGTTCTGGATGACCGTTCATCCGAATTGTTGCGTGATCAGAACAAGGATGTAAGTAAACTGCCAGGTGTGCGTTTCATTGAACTCGATAAAAATATCGGACGGGCCAGCATCCGCAACAGGCTTACCGAATTGGCATTGTATCCGTGTTTTCTGTTTATGGATTGCGATGCTGAGATTCCGGATGAGCAATATATTAAACGATATTTACCCTATGTAAACAAGCAGATTGTTGTTTGTGGCGGAAGGATATACAGGGAAGAACAACCCGAGGAGCCGGAATACATGTTACGCTGGCTTTATGGTATCAGGCGGGAACAAACCGTTGCCGTCATCAGAAATAAAGCACCCTACCGGTCATTCATGACCAATAATTTTATGATCTCCAGGGACATTATGCAGCAGGTGAGATTTGACGAGAGCATAACCCAGTATGGACATGAAGATACACTTTTCGGGCTTGAGCTGAAGAAAAAATGTATTCCGATAATTCACGTGCAGAATCCATTAATCCATATAGGACTTGAAATTGCAAGTGAATTCATCCGAAAATCCGGCGAGGGTATCGATAATCTGCTTACTTTGATTGATACCGGTAAGATTGGCAGGAATGACTTTTCCGATATCCGTTTGTTGCGGGCCTATGATCTGCTCCGGAAAAACAAGCAGGTGAAGGTCTACCGTTTCTTTTACAATTTCATCACACAAGCTGTAATGCGCAATCTGCTAGGATCAAATCCCAGTATGATGGCTTTTGATCTTTACAAATTATCGGTGCTTACACAACTGATAAAAAAAAGACAGTCTGTTGATTCACTTTTTCAATGATTTCAGTTTCAGATCAGCGGAATAGCCAATTGCGACTATGTAGGCACGTAACGGATCGGCCACATTCACTTCCTGATCAATACCGTATTTCAGGGTTACTTCATGCCTTTTGTTAAGGTTGTATTTCATTCCGAACCAGGTACGGTAAGCTGTAACACCTGAATACCTGTTACCTCCGGAATTCATGAAAATTTCACCTTCAACAAAAGGGACCAGGGGAATATTTTTAATATCATATTCAACACCCACCTTATGGCGGTTCTTCAACCCGTCAAACAACTGTTCCTCCTTTTCATTCATGTCAATCTTGGCCGACTGAAACCGGACCCTGTAATCCAATAAGAAGCGTCCTGGCTCATACCGAAAGGTAAAATCGGCATATAATCCCTGTCTCCAGCTGTATGTATCGGCGTTTTTCCAGTCGGCTTCGATCCTGTAGGTCAGTGTTGTCTTAACATATTTGTTAATCCTGTAGCTGATTCCCATGTTGTTTATCTGCCTTTCAATCATCGTACTGTTCTCATGGAAGCGCACTTCTTCCTCAACCTGCAATTTCAGGTCGTTTAAAACCTCTACTCCAACCTGTATTGAAGGCCAGACTTGAAAATCGCTTTGCTGTGCCGGCACCGGGAAGATGAAAAATACAAGAAAAACAGGCAGGAGCAGTGAACGCTGAAATAATCTCTTCATGAAAATTAATTATAATTAATGTAACCGGTTATTTCCAGTCCTAATCATCATCATCGCCAACTGCAGCGTTATAAGGACTGTCACTTTCATCTGCCATATTTATACGGTTCTCACCTTCATAGTAATAAATTATGATCCTTGCTGTATCCCTGAGATAATCAATCCTGCCAACTTCGATGCGGTTTATTTTCAAACCGGTACGGGCTTCCAGGTCATTCTTTAATTCTGCACGTTTTTCAGGCTTGATCATATCAACTTTTTCATAGATGATGATTTTGGAGGACTCATGCTTGAGCAGCCAGAGTTTTTCAAGTCCATAAACAATAAATACAAGAATAATATTTGTAAATATCAGTTCTGCCCAGCTTATTTTTTTATTGGCAAGAGCATTGATGACTGAAATACCGATGAGGATAAAAAGGTAGGTCATTTCTTTTATGGGTATCGCATTGGTGCGGTACCTTAAAATTCCGAAGATGGCAAACAACCCGAATGCAAACCCGATCTGAAGCTTCACGCTTTCCAGCAGGAAGCAGAGCAAAAAGATCACAATGCTGATGAGAAAATAACTGAACAGATAGTCCTTTCGCCGTGTTGTGGGATAATATAGAAAACGCACAATAACGATTACAACAGTTATATTCAGTACAAAACGCAGCAACAGCTCATTAAAATTCGTTACATGGATAATGTCCAGTCCGAGAAATGAGTAATTCTCAATATTAGGCAGTAAGTTCAACATGGGTCATGTTTTTAATTTTCAACAATGTATGTTTAAAATTATTGATTTTTGTACTGTCACTCAGCAGTGAAATCCCAATACAATACTTGCTAATGCGAGATGGTCTTATGGCATGTTCTTTCAATACCAGGTAAACCGGACTTTCTTTATCCGTTTTATTCTGTTTGACCTCAATGATCACAAGACCATTTAGTGATATGTGCTGGATCCCATCGGTGAACGACAGGTTAAAATCGATTGTTACCCGCTCTCGCATGTTGTAATCCACCAGGGTGATGCGGTTGAAACGATTAACAATGATGCGCCGCAGAATATCAGGGTCGTAGGGTGTATGACTGGTTATGAATCCGATAAATGAAGAATGATCTTCACCTTTATCCACAATTCTTTGTTTTACAACCCGTCCCTTATTGGATTTGAATTTCACTTCCAGAAAGCTCAATTTCGATTCAATGTATTCGCGGTGCCTGATCTTATACCGGTTCAGCTTTCCGTTATGATGATCAGAAAACATGGCCAGATCAGGAGTATCATAGTAAGCCGTATGGTAACTGAAAATATTATTGTAATTAATGGTAAGAACTTTGTATTGATCGGAAAGCTTTTGGAGAATGCCCCGAAGTGCATCGAATGAAAGAACAAATTTCATATCTGTTCTGTCCATAAGCGTAACATTATCCATTTCGTCCAGGGATATTGGTTTATAACCGGTCAGGGACGTATTGGCAATATCCAGGTAATGACTATGCATCTGTTTACTTAAGGTAAAACTATTTCAGTATGATGATATTATCAACCTCAACAGTCTGGTTCTTTCCGGTTATCTTAACCTGCCGGATTACCGGAATTTGACGCTGTGTAGGGTAATTTGCAGAATCTTCGGAATAGGCGTAAATGGTATAGTTGCCTTCGCGCAGGTATTCGAAACGGTAACTGCCGTCATAATTGGTGGTTACCCTGTCGCCATAAACCGGATCATCGCCAAATACAATAAATACTTCCTCATCCGGAGCATAAAATTGTTCAATCAGGGTCGTGAAATTTGAATTATAATGTCTTTCAATTACTTTCCCTTTTATTACCGAGGTTCCTCCGGTTCCTTCCTCTTTGGAGCAGGAAATGACAATTAGACCTGTTATCATGGTGGCGAGAATGACAGCGATAGTTTGTTTTTTCATGGAAATCATATTTTCGGGTGTTGCTTGATTTAACGCTTGTTGTTTCATTTTAGTTTCATAAATTTCAGGTTTATTGCATATTGCCGTACATTCCAGTGTAACAGTCGTCCTGCTTTTTTATTGACACATGCAAAAAATTTTCCGCGAAAATTACTACATTTTTCTAATACCGGCCGGGTAATAGACTGAATGATTCGAATTAACAGCCAACAATACTGTTTTATAAATCGGTTTATCTGCTGTTTTTACTATTTTTGGCATAATATGTTCAAATTACTGATCATTATCGGAGCGGGAGGGTTTATTGGTTCCATTGCCAGGTTCCTTACTTCCCGGTTTGTGCAGAACCATCTGTTTTCTTCTTTTCCTTACGGGACCCTGGCGGTAAATGTGCTGGGCTGTTTATTCATCGGAATGTTGTACGGATTATCAGAGAAAGGAGATTTGCTTACCACCGAATGGAGAATGTTCCTTACCGTTGGTTTTTGCGGAGGTTTTACAACCTTTTCAACCTTTGCCGGCGAAAACCTGGCACTGCTGCGTGACGGGAATTTCTTTTTTTTCGCATTGTATACTTCATTAAGTGTTTTTGGTTGTCTGATGGCCGCCTACCTGGGTCAAATATTTATTAAAACTTTGTAATTATGGAAAATCAGAAAGAAGCCAAAATATTGCGCGTTTTTATCAGTTCAACGGATACCTTCCGTCATTCACCGCTCTCTGAAGTAATTGTGTTTGCAGCAAAACGCTATGGCCTTGCCGGCGCCACCGTCCTTAAAGGCGTGATGGGTTTCGGCGCAAGCAGTACAATTCATTCAATGAAGTTTTTCGAAATTTCGGAGAAATTGCCTGTAATTATTGAAATCGTTGACGAATCGGAGAAAATTGAGAAATTCACTGAAATTATACTGCCCTATTTTGAAAAGGTACGCTACGGTTGTATGATTACTGTTGAAAAAGTTACTATCATACTTTACAAAAAAGGGACCAGATCCGGAAATTAACTTTTTAGGGCTTGATCACACATCAATTCGTGCATATTTGGCATGCCTTTCAATAAATTCTCTGCGCGGAGGCACGTCATCACCCATGAGCATGGAAAAAACCCGGTTGGCTTCAGCGGCGCTTTCAATTGTTATCTGGCGCAGTGTGCGGTGTTCAGGATTCATGGTTGTGTCCCACAATTGTTCGGCATTCATTTCACCCAGACCTTTGTACCGTTGAATATGAACACTTCCGTCTTTTCCTTTGCCTAGTTCTTCAACCAATGTCTTGCGTTCATCTTCGGTCCAGCAATAACGCTCGGTCTTACCCTTTTTGACCAGGTATAGGGGCGGGGTGGCAATATAAAGATGCCCGTTTTTGATCAGGTCTTCCATATGCCGGTAAAAGAAAGTCATCATCAGGGTGGTTATGTGGCTGCCATCAACATCGGCATCGGTCATTATAATCACCTTGTGGTACCTTAAACGGTCGAGATTCAGTGCCATGCTGTCTTCTTCCGTACCAACCGAAACGCCCAGCGCGGTATATATGTTCCTGATCTCTTCATTCTCAAAGATTTTGTGGGGCATGGCCTTTTCAACATTTAATATCTTCCCGCGCAAGGGGAGGATGGCCTGAAAATGCCGGTCACGTCCCTGCTTGGCTGTGCCTCCTGCCGAATCACCTTCAACAAAATATATTTCACTTACTGCCGGGTCTTTGTCGGAACAATCAGCCAGTTTACCCGGCAGGCCCGATCCCGACAAAACCCCTTTCCGTTGAACCAGTTCCCTTGCCTTCCGGGCCGCATGACGAGCCTGGGCTGCCAGGATCACCTTTTGAACAATGATCTTTGCATCGCGTGGATTTTCTTCAAGAAAGTTTGACAGTGCCGAAGATACAGCCTGGTCAACGAATCCCATAACCTCCGTATTGCCAAGTTTGGTTTTGGTCTGTCCTTCAAACTGAGGTTCCGCAACCTTAATAGAGATTACTGCGGTTAACCCTTCCCTGAAATCATCGCCGCTTATATCAAATTTCAGCTTGGAGACCATACCCGATTTTTCCGCATAAGCCTTCAGGGTCCTGGTGAGTCCACGCCTGAAACCGGCCAGGTGAGTTCCTCCCTCAATGGTGTTTATATTATTTACATAGGAAAAGACATTTTCCGTGAAGGAGGTATTGTATTGCATGGCAACTTCAACAGGAACTTCGGCCTTTGTGTTTTCTATATGAATAATACCCGTGAGTTTTTCCCTGTTTTCATCCAGCAGAGCAACAAATTCCGACAACCCTTTTTCTGAATAAAAAACTTCTTCGCGGTAAGAGCCCCCATTGCCATTTTCCTCCAGCTCGCGCTTGTCGGTGATCATTAATTTTATTCCCTTGTTCAGAAAAGCAAGTTCCCGCAGCCTGGAGGATAAGATCTCAAAATTATAATCGGTGGTTATAAAAATATCGCTGTCGGGTTTGAATGTAATTTCTGTACCCGTATGTGAACTTACACCGGTTTCCTTTACAGAATACAATGGTTTACCACGTTCAAATTCCTGCTTGTATTCCTTCCCGTTACGGTAAACGGTGGCTTCTAAATGCACGGAAAGTGCATTTACGCAAGATACGCCAACACCGTGAAGTCCACCGGATACCTTGTAGGAGTTTTTATTGAATTTACCACCGGCATGCAGAACAGTTAATACTACTTCAAGGGCTGAACGTTTTTCCTTTTCCATGATCTCGACCGGAATTCCACGGCCATCGTCCCTAACTGTCACTGATCCGTCTTCATTGATGAAAACGTCAATGTTTTTACAGAATCCGACCAGGGCCTCATCAATTGAATTATCAACTACCTCGTATACCAGGTGATGCAAACCTTTAACGCTTACATCACCGATATACATCGCCGGACGTTTTCTAACAGCTTCCAGGCCCTCTAATACCTGTATGCTTTCAGCGGAATAGTCATTATTATCGTTCGTTTGGTTCAGGGATTTGTCTTCGTTTTCCAGATTGTTCATATAAAAATCTTTCCTTAATTTATCCTTATTGCATTTTCAACTTCCGGATATACCGGATATAGTAAAATGGCTTGTAAAGATACGAAAAATGCCCCATGTTGGGGAATTAAATAATTAACAACTCCCCATAATCTGCTAACATCTTTAGTACTTTTATTAATTTTATAATTGAAAATAAAATGACATGAACATTCGTAATTTCCTGGCAGAACCAGGCGGATTCGATTCGCTGAAACAATTCAGTACGCATGAAACTCCGGGAGTATCCGGCAAGGATGAGGCCAAAGAAATGATGGGCAATTATATAGAGAAGATGCAGGCTTTACAGGATAAGCTTTATGCTGAAAACCGCTATTCCTTGCTGCTCATTTTCCAGGCAATGGATGCCGCGGGTAAGGACAGTACCATCAAACATGTAATGTCGGGTATAAATCCGCAGGGATGCCAGGTGTATAGCTTCAAGCAACCCTCGCCGGAAGAGCTGGATCATGACTATCTGTGGCGGACCAGCAGGTGTTTGCCCGAACGGGGCAGGATCGGGATCTTCAGCCGTTCCTATTACGAGGAGGTGCTGATCGTAAAAGTGCATCCCGTAATTATCCCTGGACAAAAGCTGCCGGGAATTGAATCGGTTGAAAAGATCAACCCGGATTTCTGGAATAACCGTTACGAAAGTATAAATGACCTGGAAAAACATCTTACCCGCAATGGCACTGTGGTTCTCAAGTTTTTTCTGAACATTTCCAGGGAAGAGCAGGCAGAACGCTTTCTGAAGAGGATCAACGAACCCGCGAAAAACTGGAAATTCTCCTTTGGTGATATCGGGGAAAGAAAGTGCTGGGATGAAAACCAGAAGGCTTATGAAACCATGATTAGGAATACCTCTACTGAAAATGCCCCCTGGTACGTAATTCCGGCTGATAAAAAGTGGTATATGCGACTTGCTGTTTCAGAAATAATCCTGCAACGTATGGAAAGCCTGGGATTGAAATATCCTGAGCTTTCGGATAAACAAAAGGAGGAACTGATCCGTGGAAAGCAGCTATTGACCGAAGAACTGGATCAGGCATCCTGACCTTTTCCGGCAATGTTTTCAATTCTGACCTTCAACAGATCAATTTCATTTTTCAGTTTTTCTTCCTGGGTGGCTGATTCTTCTGCAAGGTTGATCAGTTCGTCCTCACGACGGGTGGATTCTTCCTGCGTGGCCATCATCTCTTCGAGATTCATGCGCATTTGTTCTTCCCGTTCCTGAAGTTCTTTGGCCTGAAGGGTTGAATGTTCGATCAGTTTTTTAAGCCTGGCGTTTGCCTTTTCGGTATTAATGATTGAGGCATAGGTTTCCATTAGTTTTTCAATGAAGGATACCCGGTAGCCTTTTAGTTTTCTGAAGGAACCAAGTTCAGTAACACCTATGCACTGTTCATTTATTTTCAGGGGAACAAGCAAAATATGTCTCAGGTTCTCTTTACCCAGACCTGAATGGAGTTCTGCATAACTGTCCGTAATATTATCCACTTCAATAATATGCCTTTCAACAAAACAGGTTCCTATGTATCCCTCACCAATAGCGAAGCGGTGATTGGCTTTATCTGTTCTGAATGCATAATGCGCCGCTAATTCAAGATACTGATCATCTTCCTTCTCATCGTTGAGCAGGAAAATACCTCCCTGCTGGGCATCGACATATTCAACCAGTTTTTCAATTGTTATCCGGCAAAGCTTTGTAAGATCATCCTTGTGTTTGCTGATGATGTCCGAGAACAAACCCAGACCCTGATTGAACCAAAGCAGGCTCTCCTGGTCTTTTTCACGCTGCTTAAGTTCCCGCTTTTGTACCACTATTTCATCATGCTGAATTTCAAGCTGCTGTCGGGCTTCTTCGAGTTCTTTGGTGCTGGCCTCGAACTTTTCCTCAAAGATCCGCTTTTGCAACTCTATGTAATCCATTCGCTTCCGAACGAGGTAAACGACCACAGCAAGAACTGCCAGTATGAAGAGGACCCGGAACCATAACGTAGACCAGAATGGCGGCTTGATTCTGATTTTTACCGAAAGTCCTTTTTCATTCCAGACCCCGTCGGTATTTGAGGCAATTACCCGGAATACGTAATTTTTATAAGGCAAACTCGTATAGGAAACAAATCGCTTGTTCCCAACATCAACCCAATCTTCATCAAATCCCTCAAGCTTATATTTATAACTGTTCCGGGCCGGATTTCCAAAATGCAGTGCGGAAAAATACAGCGCAAAGTTGTTTTCCTTGTAGTTGAGACGTATTTCGTTCACTTCACTGATATGCTTGTCGATGGGAGCATGCTCACCCGGTATCACCGATTTGTTGTGAACCTGGAGATCGGAAAGAATGATCGCAGGGGCCACAGTATCAATGATAACCCTGGCAGGATAAAAACCATTGAAACCATACTGCCCGCCGAAAAACATCTCACCGGTGTGACTCTTGAAATATGAGTTGCCATTAAACTCGTTGCTCTGCAAACCGTCCTCGATGGTAAATTGGTTTATTTCACCGGTGGAGGGATTGAATTTGATGATCCCGTTGTTGGTGCTCAGCCACAGTTTTTCGGATTCATCAGCCAGGATGCCGTAAACAACAGCGGTTGAAAGTCCTTTGATATTGGCAAAATGAGTAAAAATGCCGTTTTCACGGTCGTACTTTTCAAGCCCTTTACCGTAAGTGCCAATCCACAGGTATCCCTGCCTGTCCTCATAGAAAGAAAGTATCTCATTGTGAATTACAGTATTGGTATCATTTTCGTTCCGGATAAAATGCTCAAAACCACCGGTTGCAGCATTATACCTGTTGATACCGTAATCGGTAGCCAGCCATATTTCTCCTGAGTTATCACCATAAATGCAAAAGACCGTAGTGTTGCTGATACTGTTCGGATTATCCGGATCAGGCAGATATCGGGTGAATGTTTCGGTTTCTGTGTCCATGATGGTAAGTCCGTTATCCGTACCAATCCACAATTTACCATTTTTATCGGTAAACAGGCTGTATATTTTGTCACTGGTGATGGAATTTGGATTATCTGCCTCATACTGATAGCTCTTAATGCGGACAGGCTTGCGTTGGTCATCCAGAAATATTTTGTTGAGTCCCCGGTCCTCGGTTCCTACCCATAGGACACCTTCGGGGAATTCCTTAACTGACCTGATGTGGTTACTGGAAAGGCTGTTGGCATTACCCGGAATATGGGTTATGTGAAAATACTCCCGGTTCTTTCTGTCTAATACATGCAATCCGTCAGCCTTTGAACCAACCCATAAAATTCCGTGAAAATCCTCGTAAATGGGATGGATATTCCGGAATATCATTTTTTCCCTGGTATAGGGGACATAATCGTAAAGTGTGAATTTTTCCTTCCGGGGGTTGTATTTATCCAGTCCGTTCGTACCTGCCCATGCTATTCCCGAATGGTCCATGAATAACGATAGAACCTCATTGCTGCTGAGGCTGTAAGGATTGTTGTAATCATAAATGTAACTGGTAAGTTCACCGGAAAGTGGTGAATATATATCCAGACCGCTGCCGAAAGATCCGATCCAGATATTGTTATTGTCGTCTTCAAGGATAGCCCTGATTGTTCCGTTTGAAGCAATGTTACCTGAAATGGGAATGCCGGCAGGCCTTGTAAAAATTCCCGAACCGTTCTCCATGTAAACAATGCCTGCTGAAGTGCCTACCCAGAGGTTGTTTTTGCTGTCCGCCATCAATGCGGTTACACTGACGCCGGCAGGTAAAAGGTTATTATCCCCCGGGAAATGTACAGGTTCAAGGTTCATCTCATCCTTGTCATAACGGAATAACCCTGTTTCCGTACCCAACCAGATCAGGTTATTTTTATCGATTGTCATGGCATGGATACCCAATCCGGAAACCTGACCGAGAGCGGAAGGTAATTGTTCCATGGGGATAACCCTGTTTTTCCTGATATCAAGAACGGACAGGCCATTTTCTGTTCCATTCCAGAGCAGACTATCCTCCACGATCATGACACAATAAACAATATTTCCGGCAATTGCTGGAGAATCGTTTTCAACGGATAAAAAATGCGTAAACCTGTCATGATCGCGATAATAACGGTTCAATCCGCCTCCGTTGGTGCCCAGCCATATATCCCCGGATGGGTCCTCACAAATTGACAGTATCCTGGAATGGCTGATGCTGTAACGGTCGTGCTGATCGGGCTTGTATACCCTGAAAGCATAACCGTCATATTTATTGAGACCGTCATCGGTACCAATCCACAACAGTCCGCGGTGGTCCTGGAAAATGCAGTTGGGAGAACTTTGCGACAGACCGTCCTTGATGGAAACATTGTCGAATTTGATTGCTGATTTTCCGGTTTGTGCTGATACCGGGAAACAATGAAGCAGGGAGATAACAGGCAGAATCAGAAGCTTCTTAATAATGCCGTTTAACAGTCGGGTAGAAGAAGGCATGTGAAATCTGAATTTCGGGCAGGGTTATTATATACAATTTTACAATACATACAGTTTCCGAAAATTACAAAAGTTTTTTAAACCGCAATGAATTATTATCAGCAGTTGGCAACAGTTGGGAGCCGGAATTCACTAAATTTGTTTGTTTATTATTATCAATGAATCTGCAAGCCATATCATTGTTGAACTTTAAGAATTTCGGAGAAGCTGAAATTACATTTTCACCCCGTATAAATTGTTTTGTAGGGAACAATGGTGTGGGAAAAACAAATATACTTGATGCAATCCATTACCTGTGTCTGTGCAAAAGCTATTTTAATCCTGTTGATACGCAGAACATTTTGCATAACCAGGAATTTGCAATCATCCAGGGGATTTTTTCCTCAGGCGTGAAATCAGAAGAGGTATATTGCAGCATACACCGTAACCGGAACAAGATCTTTAAACGGAATAAAAAGGAATACGAAAAGTTGGCGCACCATATCGGTCTGTTCCCGGTAGTGATGATCTCCCCGGAGGATTCTTCACTCATCATGGAAGGAAGTGAAGAACGGCGCAAGTTCTTAAATAGTGTGATCTCACAGTACGATAAGTCCTACCTGGAGGATATGATCACATACAACAAGATTCTTTCACAGCGTAACAGGTTGTTAAAGGATTCCAGGGGGAGCAGTTTTGATATGGATATGTTGCGTGTTTATGATGATCAGATGGTTAACCCGGCAGGAAGGATTTTTGCCAGGCGGGCCGAATACACCAACCGGATGATCCCGATATTCAGGAAATACTATCATTTTATTGCCCCGGAACACGAAGATGTCGATCTTCAGTATCATTCACAGCTTGAAGGACAGGATTTTGCGTCTCTTATGGCCGTTTCCCATGAAAAAGACAGGATCATGCAGTATACAACCCAGGGCATCCATAAGGATGATCTGTTGCTTAAACTTAACGGGTATCCCATGAAAAAGACGGGTTCACAGGGACAACAGAAGACCTTTCTGGTAACCCTGAAATTAGCGCAGTTCGATTTCATTAAGGAGATGAACCAGGCCCGGCCCATACTTCTGCTGGATGATGTTTTTGATAAATTTGATGAAATCCGTGTCAGACAAATCATTAAACTGGTCTCTGATGAGCATTTCGGTCAGATTTTTATTACACATACCGACCAGGGCAAAATGCTGTCGATACTGGAAGAGATGGATACGGATTTCAGGCTTTTCAGGATCAGTGACGGCAAAATTGAGGTTGCAGGACTTAACTAAATGTACGATGCGTAAAAGCCAGACTCAGAACATCAGGGATGTAATCCGGGATTGCCTGAATGAAATGCGAATCGACCGTAAACTCAAGGAAGTGCAGCTGGTGTCGCAATGGGAATCTCTGATGGGGAAAACCGTTGCCAATCGAACAAGTCAGATTTACATCCGCAATCGTGTGCTTTACATCAGGATCACCTCGCCGGTTCTTAAAAATGAATTGCTGATGATGCGGCAGGTGATAATTGAAAGGTTGAATGAGAATGCAGGGGAGAGTTTAATTGAGCAGATTGTTATCCGGTAGGGTTTATGGTTTGAGGTTTTCCCGGGCAAATTATCAGTAGCCTTTTCTGCCGTTTCAATCCAAACCCGCAAGTGTTCGCATATACGAAAGGTAATGAAAAGATTGATTTTCATATTGCAGGCCCTTATTCTTTTTACATCGGTATTGTCTGCTGACCTGTCATTGGTTAAATTTGAATACCTCACCGTTGATGATGGATTGTCGCAGGGTACCATTGAGGATATTCTGCAGGACAGGCAGGGATTTATGTGGTTTGCCACACGGAACGGACTTAACCGGTATGACGGTCAGAAATTTAAAATATACCTGAATGACAGGTACGACCAGAACAGTCTGGCTTCAAACAGGGTCTGGAGTCTGGGCGAGGATACCGAAGGAAACCTTTGGATCGGATCAACCGGATTAAATATTTATGATCCAAAACTGGATAAAATGACCCGTGTTCCTGTTGATGAGGCGAATGAAAACGCTTTTCATGGGGGAATTGTATATGATATCAGAACAGACAGGGACAGTACTTTATGGCTATCCACCTCAAAGGGACTGGTCCATTATTTTCCCGGGAAACAAATCTTCAAGACTTATGTCCATGATCCGGAAAAACCAACTTCTCTCGGAAGCAATACTGTTTTCTGCACATTAATTACAAGGGACAACAAACTGTATGTTGCCACCGACACCGATCCTGTTTTTGAGTTTAACAGGAAGGACAATTCTTTTATTGAAATCCACTATAAAATCGCTTACGAAGGCGCCAATTATTGGAAAAACATGCAGGAGGATTACAAAGGGCAGCTTTATATTGCTTCTGAAGGTTCAGCCGTGCATGTGTTTAATCCATATACCGGGGAGACCAGGCTTATTGATATGGCAAAAGGAGAACTCAACTCAACAACTGTAAAGACAGAGGTTCTTATGGTGGCCAGGGATGAGATCTGGATAGGTACCGATGGAGGCGGAATTAATGTTTATAACCCTGTTACCGGTGATATGCAGTATCTGTTGCCGAATGACCGGAATTCGAATTCATTAAATAATAAAGCCGTATTTAAACTGTTCCGGGACAAAGATCAGAATATCTGGGTCGGTCATTTTAGTACCGGTATCAGCATTTGGAAAAGGAACAAGAAGAAGTTTGTATCGTATCATCACAATCCTGTTAATCCACAAACTATCAATAAGGAAGTTGTCTGTGCGATTTTTGAGGATTCCAGGGGCAGGATCTGGATTGGACAGGATGGAGGAGGATTAAGCCTGTTGCATGAAGATGATCAGGTTTTTGAACATTTCAGGCATGAAAGGGACAATCCTGAGTCTCTGACTGCAGATGTAATTCTCACAATCCGGGAAGACCCGGATGGGAATCTTTTATTGGGCACCTATTCCGGGGGGCTTATGATATTTGATCCCGATAAAAAGAAGGTTATTAAATCTTTCGGCCAAAAAGACGGACTTCCCTCCAGTCATGTATGGAATATTTTCGTTGACAGCAAAGGCCGGTACTGGATGTCTTTACTCCGGTCAGGAGTAAGTATTTACGATCCGTCAGACAGATCCTTTGTGTATTATACACCTCACGCTGAAAAAGCAGCCATATGCTCCGATATGGTGATGCACATAACAGAGGATGATATGGGAAGAATTTGGCTTGGCTCGGAAAATGAGGGTCTCTGTATTCTTGATGTTGACAAAGGAACACGCATAAATTACCAGCATGAGGAAAACAACTTTAACTCCCTTTCGAATAACGACGTTAATTCTGTCGTTTTCATCGGTGACTATGCCTGGATAGCCACAAACGGGGGTTTAAACCGGTTGGATCTGAAAACGGATTCATTCAGGATCTTTACCATGGAAGACGGATTATCTTCCAACTCCCTGATGGCCATGCTCAGGGATAAGAAAGATAATCTGTGGATCAGTTCGGTTCACGGACTGATGAAATTCAATACCGTTAACGGTGAGGTCGTATCATATGACAAATCGCAAGGTATTCAGGGTACTGAGTTCAAATATAACGCCCAGCTTCAGTTAAAGGACGGAAGGATGATGTTTGGCGGTATGAACGGTCTCACGGTGTTTTACCCCGACAGTATCACAAACAGCAGTCTCAGACCCAATGTTGTTTTAACAGATTTCAGGATCTTTAACAAATCAGTGGTTCCCGGTGTCAGGGGTTCCCCGATCAAAAAACATGTCAATTTCACCGAATACATAAAGCTTAATTACAAGCAGTTGATGTTTACCATCGAGTTTGCATCGCTCGACTACAATACGCCGCAGAAGAACCAGTATAAGTACAGGCTGGTAGGATTTGATGATGAATGGATCGAAGGGGGTAACAGGAATTTTGCGACCTACACCAATTTGGATGCCGGCAGATATACGTTCCTGTTAAAAGGATCGAACAGTGACGGCGTGTGGAATGAAGAAGCAGTTACCTTGAGAATCATAATTCTACCTCCCTGGTGGAAAACGATGTTTTTTAAAATAATTGTCGTATTGTTTATATTAGGTGTTTCAATGGGTTTTTATTTTTACAGAATCAGTGTTTTAAAGAAGCAACAATCGATTCTTGAAAGCCTTGTGAAAAAACGAACCAGCGAAGTCGAGGAAAAAAATACCATGCTGATAAAGCAAACCGAAGAATTGAATGATATCAATACTTTAATGGAGGAACGTCAGCAACAAATTGAAGAACAGGAAGAACAACTACAGGCAAATAATGACCACCTCTTCCAGGTAAACGATATGTTACTGGTTGAACAGGAGATGGTTCTTAAACAAGCAGATATTTTAGCCGAAACAAACAGAAAGCTGGAAGAGGCAAACCAGAAATTAACAGTACTTAATTCTACCAAGGACAAATTTTTTTCAATAATAGCCCATGATCTAAAAAATCCCTTTAATACAGTTCTTGGTTTCTCTGAAATACTGTTGAAGAATTTCAGGGGTCTGACGGAGGAAAAAAAACAAAAATTCGTTGCGGCAATTTATGATTCATCACATAGGATATTTAAATTGCTTGAGAATCTTTTGCAATGGGCCGGTACCCAAACCGGAAATGTTCTCCACAGTCCCGAAGTTTTTAATTCAGGTGAGGTAATAGATGCCAATGTTGAATTGGTTCAGGAAGCATTAAAAGAAAAGGGGATTGTTCTTACGAAAATCCTGCCTGAGGATACCCGCATTTTTGCCGATCGGAATATGTTCGATACCATTGTACGCAATTTGCTCGGCAATGCAATAAAATATACTGAGCACGGAACCATATCAGTTGTTTTTGAAAATAATACCAGTTATCAGCAAATAAGCATTGCAGACTCGGGTACCGGAATTCCTGAAGATAAGATGAAAAATATATTCGAAATTGATCAGACAAAGTCAGCCCAGGGGACAAGGGGTGAAACGGGCAGTGGGCTTGGACTTATAATTTGCAGGGAATTTGTTCAAAAAAACGGCGGTGTAATAACTGTGAAAAGTATACAGGGAAAGGGAACTATTTTTTCATTCACAGTCCCCCGGATGGCAACACATTAACATGAAAAATTCTCCCCAGCTCCTTATCACTTCATCACTTCATCACCTCATCACTTTTTAGTACCTGTTAAGCCATCTGTATCTTCTGGCATTGTCCCCGAATTTAACCGCTGCCATGATTTCGTGTGATCCAAGGGTACGTGCACCCAGGGCGTTGAAGGTATAATCAAAGGAATATCCGATATAATACTTATCAACCTTAATTCCACCCATAATCACAGCGGCCGAACCTTTTCCATTCATCGATTCTTCAGCAAGACCATAGCTGCCACCGGTGCGGTAGGAGACCCCGGCCCAATAGTTTTCATTGATGTACATCTTGATGTTTACATCGGCCTGGGCAATAAACTGCCCGGTAGCTTTGAGCAGGAAAGAGGGCTCCAGCAAAACATCACGGCCGATTTCAAACCGGTATCCTGCAGTTAGAAAATAATGACGTAACATTTTGTATCCGGGGCCATCGTTATCAGCACCAACTTTCAGGGGACTCTGGAACAACTGCATGGCCGAGATGCCCGCATACAGGTGCTGATCGGTATAATAAACTCCGAAATTGGCATCAGGTACGAAAGCAGATCTTTCGGTATTCATCAATAATTCGTCATTTTCATCCAGTAACCTGATATTGGCATCATTGATACTGAACTGATACCCTGTTAAAGACACACCAAAAGAAAGCTGTGACTTATCAAGCGGGATGTGGTAGCTGTAGGTGCCCTGGATACCTGTGCGGCTGAATGCTCCGGACATATCCGTAAATGCATAAAGGCCATGACCAACTCGACCGCTGCGCGACATGACGCGTTTGCGTTTACGTATGGAAGCAGAGCGTGAAATATAACTGTTTTTCAAAAGACGGGTTTGCGCACTCACGGCATAGGTTCCCGGAGCATCTTTCAAACCAAGCCATTGCTCACGTGCGGTAAGATTTATTGCGGTATACCCTTCGTGACCTGCTACGGCGGGATTAACAAGAAAGGCATTCATCATGTACTGGCTGTAAACAGGTAATTGCTGTCCGGCCGATTTCAATAAACTTATTATTATTATGATGCTTACTAAACCTGCTCTTTTTATCATCGCTTTTGTTGTCATCCTGAATTGTCGTTTGTTTACAGGGTATACTGAAAACACGATCTTATGTTCAGATTGTTTGACAACAACACAAGCGTTGATGTACATCAACGATCGGGATGAAATACAACAATGGCTCTCATTATGAATGAATTACAACTTAATAAGCTGATTTTAACCGGATTTGACGAATAATCGAAACATTAGGATGAAAAATTCTCCCCATCTCCCCCTCTCTTTATCACTTCATCACTTCATCACTTCTCTAATACCTGTTCAACCAACGGTACCTTCTGGCATTATCCCCGAATTTCACAGCTGCCATGAATTCGTGTGATCCAAGGGTACGCGCGCCTATGGCATTGAAAGTATAGTCGAAAGCATAGCCGAAGTAATATTTGTCAACCCGCAGGCCTCCCATAATAATAATGGAGGAACCTTTTCCATTGAATGACTCTTCCACTATACTGTAGCTGCCCCCTGTGCGCCAGGAAAGACCGGCCCAGTAATTCT
>Ga0209431_10001292_pt1 | contig 20903 bp, 20 predicted proteins | sample RifCSP13_3_FD_184021 | JGI IMG/M metagenome (GOLD analysis project Ga0209431, IMG submission 184021) | Soil microbial communities from Rifle, Colorado - Rifle CSP2_sed 13_3 (SPAdes) (version 2) | ecosystem: Environmental > Terrestrial > Deep subsurface > Rock core/Sediment | place: Rifle...
ATTCGATTTAATAGCCCATAAAGTGGGTCTCCTTTTTTTATTTATTCAGATTTGATACTAGTTTAAACTATGATCTAAAATCCACCTGGGTAAATCATAACTTGTGAAATGAACAAACTTGTGCCTATTTTCTTTCGTTAGATGCCTTCTTTCTACACTGCTAATCAACTCGTTAGTTGGTAGCCAGTTTGTAGACATTGTATACGTCACATTAGTTTATTATTCTGCAAACGCCTGATCTGAGATAATGCGCATTGCCATATCAAGCCAGGAACCAGATAGCCAGGCAGTAAAATCTGTGAGAGCGTTTCTTGAAGGACATGGAATTGCTTCTTATCTGCTTGGAACCAAGACTGCAGTCAAAGATACTGATTATGTTATAGTTACAGGAGGAGACAAGGGGGTTCGACATTATTTTCATAATGTCTTAGATTCTGAAACCCCTGTTCTTGGGATAAACGAATCTGAATCTAGTGGTTTTTTAGCTCAAATTGATCTCAAAGAATTTTCTTCATTTGTTAAAAGACTAAAGAGCGGTGATTTTGCTGTAGAAAAAATTACACGAATAGGAATAAAGATAGATGGAAAAAATGTCTATCCAGCTTTAAACGACATGGCAATATTTTCATCAAAGAGTGCGATGCTCATGGAGCATGTCTTGCGTGTAAATGGCGAAGAAGTCTGGCATGATTCAAGCGACGGTGTTATCATATCAACGCCAATTGGGTCTTCAGCATATTCGCTTTCTGCTGGTGGACCTGTAATATTTCAAGACTCCAAAGTGTTTGGAATTGTTTCTGTAAACTCACTAGACACTACGAGGCGTCCTGTTATAGTGTCAGAAGACAGTTTTATCGAGATTGATAATATTTCATCAAGACAAAAATGTGAAGTAATCCTTGATGGGAAGGACCGGTTCAAAGTAGACAAGATTGTTTCATGTACGAAATATCCGCAGCCAGCTCATCTGATCAGGATGAGAAAAGATTCTACTGCAGTTTCTGCAATGGCCAAAAAAGTAAAGCTAGCCGAAGATCTTTTAGACATGCCTCCAAGCTCAAAGCTGTTATTGAAAACTCTACAATACGAGGGTTCGCTATCTCAAAAAGAATTGTCCGAAAAAACACTCTTGCCAGACAGGACAGTTCGGCTTGCTCTCAGCCATCTTCTTGAGAAGGGATACGTCAAAAAAAGGGTCTCGCTACGAGATACTAGGCAGAGAATCTACGAGATTCCAAAGTAGAGGATCTTCAGATTCTCTTGGATTCAAAATTCTTTATTGCTTTAGACTCATACTCGTCTGGATTGTCATCTTGAATGATGTTCTCTTCAATAATTTTCTGCAATTTTGAAATCTTTGCATTAAGCAGTCTTATCTCTTTTTTAGTATATCTCCTGTAAAGTTGAAATTGTTTCATAATATTTTTTATGTCTTTGTACGATTCCGTTCTAATTGCCATTGAATAATTTCTTTACCATAAATCAACTAAAAAAGGATTCTGATTTATTGACATTTTTAATATTCTTGGAACCAATACTAGATTTTTTTTGAAATAAAAGGACATGGTTTTATAAAATGACTATACTTGAGATACAGATTTTTTCAATCTATTTTTAAAATTAAGATCACGTCTTGATTTTTTGTATTCTTTTAAGTGCCATGTCCATTGCAAGCTTGTTTATGGACTGGGCTTGCACAGAATCTTGATTTAGTTGATACATCTTGGCTTTTCCTACCTTTCTGCTGTTTATGATTACTCCTTGCAGTTCTAGCTTTCTTATCTCGTTTAGGGCTGTCTTAAGGGTCACCCCAGAATGTTTTGCAATATCAGATATTGAATAATCGAATTTTTTAAAAACACAAAAAAAATCTAGAATCTTTGATGTGCTACATGGAAACATGTGCTCTAACGGACCTTCTTGTAATGCTTTTTGAGCCATATTGGTTTTCTCAGTTTACAAAAACTATTGAAGTAACTCTAATACATCACGTGATCTAGAGATTATCTCATCAACTTCTTTGGGCATCCTCTTTGGAAGTAGTATCTCAATCCCTATCATCTTTCCAGATTTGTTAACATCAATGAACCTATCTTTTCCTAACGGTATTGTTTTCACAATTTTTTCCTTACTTAATCTGACATACATTGCGCCAGATTCTTTATCAAAACTTACTGAGACCAAAAGCTTTCAATCCTCCTTTGTCTGCCTACGTGGCTGTAATTATCTTTGTTGGCACGTCAAGCCTGCGATGCTGCTGTTACAAAGCCCTCAAATGATATTTCTGGAAATCCTGGCCTAGAGTTAAACTCTGGATGGAACTGGACTCCAAGATAGAATCTGTGAGTTGGGATCTCTAGTATCTCCATTCTTTTTTTGCTGTCGCTGTATCCTGAAAATACCATTCCCTTTTGATTGAACAGGTCTAAATATTTTTGATTAAACTCGTATCTGTGTCTGTGTCGCCTTGATATCGTATTTGATTTGTAAAGCTTGAATGCCAAAGTATTGTCTTCAACTTTGATTTCATTTGCACCTAGCCTTAATGACCCTCCAAGATTTGAAACAGATTTTTGTTCTGGCAAAAGATCAATGACTGGATTTTCTGTGTTTAGTTCAATCTCTGTAGAATTTGCGTTTTGTAAATTACAAACATGTCTTCCAAATGCAACAGCAGCCAATTGAAATCCAAAACAGATTCCAAGATATGGAATATTTTTTTCTCTAGCATAATTTGCAGTTTTTATAATTCCCTCAGCTCCCCTTTCTCCAAATCCACCAGGAACTAGTATTCCCTGATAGGAAGAAAGCATGTTGATATTTCCGTTTAAATTTTCAGAATCAATCCAATCTATTATTACGTTTTTTCCAGTCTTTGCACCTGCATGTTTTAGTGCATGGTTTACAGAAACATAGCTGTCTGCTAGTGTTACATATTTTCCAACCATTGCAATTCTCACACTCTCTTTAGTTGAAGAGAATGAATTTACTATTTCATTCCACTTGTCCCAATTTGCGGAAGCGTTTACCAGCCCTACCTTGGCAAATTTTTTGAAAATTACATCTACAATTCCTTGGTCGTATAACATTTGAGGTACTGAGAGGATTGATTCTGCATCATGGCATGAAAGGACGTCTCTTATTGAGATGTTTGAAAATAGTGATATCTTTTTCTTTGCTGCTTCTTCTAGTGGGTTGGTACACCTTACTGCCAACAAGTCTGGTTGGATACCAATTCTTCTTAATTCTTGGACACTGTGCTGTGTTGGTTTTGTCTTTTGTTCACCAACTACATCAAGTGATGGTGCTAGTGTTACATGAACAAAGATAACATTTTCCTGTCCGTCTTCTAGTCTTATCTGTCTTAATGCTTCTAAAAATGGCAAACTTTCAATGTCGCCAACTGTTCCGCCGCACTCTACTACTAGGATGTCTAGGTCTTCTTTTTGTGCTATACTTCTTATCCTTTCTTTTATCGCATCTGTAACATGTGGTATAATTTGTACACAAGCTCCTAGATACTCTCCTCTTCTTTCTGCTTCAATTACGCTGGAATAGATCTGAGCTGTTGTGATATTGTGGGTCTTGGCAAGGTTTTGGTTTAGAAACCTTTCATAGTTTCCTATATCCATGTCGCACTCGCCTCCATCTTCTGTTACAAAGACCTCGCCATGTGCTATTGGATTCATTGTACCAGCATCATAGTTTAAGTATGGATCAATTTTTACGCAAGAAACTTTTTGGTTTGATAACTGTAATAGTTTAGCAATAGATGAAGTGACTACGCCTTTTCCAAGGCCTGACATAACACCGCCTGTAACAAAAATAAATTTTGTCTGCATATATGTGGATGATAAATCACCTTTTTATTCGTTTTTGTAATTTTGGTATCATTTTACCTTGAGATCGGTTTTTTGAGTCAATAAAATTTCAAAATATTAGATCTTTTTCCTTTTTTAGATAATTGAAAAAAAGTAAATGATCTGTGATCCCTTTGAAAATAATTTTTTTTGAATCCCAAAATTGGGAAATTTTAGGAACAATTTTTTTCTTGCGATCATCTCATTGATCGACGTTTACTGAGAAATTATCTGTAATTTTCAAATATAACATACACACTCTTATGTTGGTTTCCAAACATGAAACATCAAATGGACAAAACACAAATCCATAAAACAATCAGATCCCGTAGAGCGGTATCTCCAATTATTGCAACGTTGCTTCTAATAGCAATCGCAGTAATAGGCGGTGTGATGATCTATGTGTTCACCCAAGGATTCTTTGGGAACAGTAGCATTACCACATCTCCATCTGTTGATACCTTAACTATTTCAGGATACGATATGAGGGAAATACTTCCTCTTGGTACCTGTGCTGCACCAACAGCTGGTGTACAGACCCATGAAGGGACACTCACCTGTCACGGTGATGTAGCACTAGACGATTTGAAAACAAGTGCTGAAGCAGGAGCTATTTTCGTCAGAAATGTTGGACAGAAGGAATACACCATTTCAAAGATCGAGGTAAATGGAAGACAATTGACCTTTGTATCTACTGATGCTGGTATTACCGGCGCAGATGGTGTGTATGCGGTCTATACACCAAGTGATTCAGCAGACCTAACAGTTAGTGATGCTCCAACCACAACAGCAACCATCTTGCCAGGACAAGAGGCTACCATAATGGTAACCTTCGATGGAACTCCTACTGATGACAACGCTGCAGCAGCTGGAAGAACAATCCCAGTGAAAGTATCTTCTGCAAACGGATCTGTCTACAACTTTAATGTTGTTATTGGATCAAAATCCTAGTAACAACAACCCTTTTTTATTTTTTTTCTGATCTGTAGTGTTAACTGGCGATCTTTTTTATTAAATAAAGTTAAATGAAAAATAAACCTTAATTGTAATGCTCTAAATACAATTTTCAGGTATTGAAAAACCACTTTTCCTGTGTAAGGAATCAACCCATGTGTAGCTAAAAAATTCTTACAAAACCTTTTAAACTATTTTTCGACAGTTTTTGTGTACCAAATTTGGAACAACGAAAATTGACTGGTGTATTTGTAGGCCTAATCGTAATATCAATTCTGGCTTTGGGTCATCTAAGTATGGTTGGCGCGCAAAGCGGTGGAGGTTTGGTAATTAAGCTTAGTCTTACTCCGTCTGTTGTTGAATCAGGTTCTGGTTCGCATTCTCTAGGTTATGTTCAGGTTACAAACTCCGCAGGCGATCCGATTCCATCTCCTTCCGATATCCAGATCCAACTTAGTTCAAGTGACCCTAGTGTAGCCTCGGTTCAAACTAGTGTTGTTATACCAAAGGGTCAAGAGGTTGCCAGATTTGATGTTACATCTGGAGTGGACGGGGAAACGGAGATCTCTGCACTAAATGGTGGTCAATCATCATCACAAAAATTCAGAGTTGGGAATGTCGAGGTGGTAATTCCTGAAGATACCGAACTTGTGATTAATTTGCCAAGCAATGATATGCGTATAAACACAGAGATGCCAATGGTAGTCTTTCTTATCACAAATGGTACGGTGATCAAAGTCCCAAAAGATGTTAATGTTACATTTGATTATGAAAAGTCTTTACTTTCCCCAAAAGATGATGTATTAACAATAAAGAAGGATGGCTATTACGCGATAACAACACTAAAAACATTTGGTAAAGTTGGAAATGCTTTCATCAAAGCATCTGTCAACGATTTGCAACTAAACTCTGCTTCTAGCATCCAAATTTCTTCTACAGAACCTGCTGCCCTAAAAGTTAATGTTTTCCCAAAGTTGATTGGTCACTCTGAAACTAAAATAGATCTCTTTGTAAGTCTGGTTGATAACGAGGGTCTACCTACCAGGGCACCTAATGATATAAAATTAGAAATCTTTTCAAATTCAACCCGACTTCAAGATAGTTTTGATGACAAGATAGAGGCTACTCCAATAATAAAGAAAGGAGAATTTTATTATCAGCTAGGTCATGGCTTTACTTTTCTGCCAAAAAAACAAGCAGTCCCACAAGGCGATGAATGCCTTCAATATCAACCCGACCGAATTCTGGTTGGAGCAAGTTCTCATGATTTAGGAATTGGTACTAGTCTGTTAACTGTTTCAGAACCATTGGGAGAAGACGATGAGAAAGCAGAAGACAAAGTGGTAAGAGTTTTTGTTTTACCAGAAATGCCAAACAATGCTACAGCTGTTATGGGTTATCAAACAGGAGTTTTTGAAAAAGATGACGACGATGCAGAGGAAATTCTTGAAAGACAACTTGAAGATGCTGAAAATGCTGTTGAACATGATCAAGATGTAGTAAATTCAGCTGCTGCAAATCTTTCATCGATTGAGAGCAATCCAGGTTCATCTCAACCCGAAATTGATGCAGCTAATCAAGCTTTGAATAATGCTAATCTTGCTCTTGCGGCAGACCAAGCAAAAGTGGATTCAATTGAGGAACAGCTCGATGAATGTATTGTAAACGAACATCCAATCGATGATTTAGATGAAGGTGCATTTTATCCGGTTCAAACAAATACGATCTATTCCACCAGTAAGATATTTTCAAATTTGAAACTTGTGTCTAACAATGCCCAAGTTTTAGCAATAGATAATGTAGGCGGAATTCCAACAACAAGTTCATACGGAACATCGATAATTTACACCGGTCAGAGGCCTGGCGAAGCAACCGTTTCAGCTGTGCTTGAAGGACTGGGCTCTGGTTCGAATAATACGTCAGTTGTGAACCCACTAATTGCAAGTAGTAGTACGATTTTTACTCCAATTGGGGATGGAAAAATAATAATTAATCCAGAAGGGTACTATGATCTGTTTGTTGTATCACTGGATACAGCTGGTAGGCCAACCACCTCGAAAAATCCTGTAAAATATATCATCGAGCCAGTAAATGAATTTGTAGAGATTCCGTCACAAGAAACCTTTGCAAAGATGCAAGGCTACAAATGGCCAGCAACTAACCAAACCGTAAGTGTTAGCGCTACTCCTATAGGGGTCGAATCAGAATCTTTGCTCAAAGCAACCTCTGACTTGAGACTAGTTTCAGCTTCATCAACAACAAAAGTGATGGTTGCATTTGATAAAATAGCAGGCGTTTCAAACACCAGTACCGTTGGAGTTGTTGGACTAATTGACTTTTATGGAAATCCCGATCCTGCTCCTACAGATAGTAAGGTTGTCTTAAATTCTGACAAGCCAGAAATTCTCAAAGTGCCATCATCTGTTATTGTTCCAAAGGGAAGTTCATTTGTTTCATTTCCAGTTACTACATTTATCAAAGACGGAACAGCCAAAATTTCTGCAACCTCTGGAAACTTTTTGCCATCTAATGTAGAAATAACTGTGAAACCATTTATTCCAAAGTTAAAGATCTCTTTTGAACCAATTGCTTCACCATTGGTTTCAAGTAATGATGTTAACGTAAAGATATTTGTAGATGGTCCAAGCAATCGTCCTGAAGAAGGAGCCTTGGTTAACCTAAACACAGATACAAATTCTACAGCTACCCCACCAAGTTCTATGACTGACTCGACAGGAGCTGCAAACTTTGTTCTAAAGGCCCTTAAAGGAACGTCGACCACATTGACAGCAGTAGCTTCAAAAACTGGATATCCAACAGAGACAAAGACAATGACTCTGGATGTCTTGTACGTTCCAGGACTAGAGATAAACTGGATTTTGTATGTTGCGATGGGAGGAGCAGTTGCAGGTGTGGCAATAGTTGCACTCTACTTTTTAAGAAAACCAAAAGAACTCTCTGACGAAGAGCAAGAAGAAATCTAGCTTTGATATTTATTTGTGAAAAGACTTTGTATCATATGATGATCTTCCAATTCTGGTATAATGAGGGGATGATTAGAGTTTAGTTCAAAGTTTGGTGTATCAGATGATGACGCACAAACCAGTGGACAGCGCTCAAAATTTGAGCTAGTAAGATCTGGAATCATTGGTTTTGACGAAAGACTAGGACATGGCTTGCCATCTGGTAACCTGTATTTGCTGTCAAGCTCGCTAGGAAGTAACGCAGACCTCTTTGCCCAACAGATACTCTTTCATATGGTCGAACAGATGAAAAAAGTTACCTACTATACAGTAGGACGAGGAAGCTCTGATATCATCGAGGACATGAATATTTTTGGAATGAATATTGAACAATATGTTAGCGATGGCTCTTGGTCTTTTACTAGGATAATTCCTCCTAGTTTGAAAAAAATTATAGATTCAATGCAGGTGAATTCAATTGAAAAAAAATTAGAGCTTGATGATTCACTTTTGGGATTGATGAAACACTTTGAAGAGACTGCCAAAGAAGGTCGCAGTACAGTGCTTTATCTGTCTCAGCTGATTCGTGATTTTTCACTAAACGAGATTGAGAGTCTTATATTTTTCATGACTGGAGTGGTTAGAAAATATGGAGGAATCCATTTTGTACTGTTAACAGAAGACTCTCATGAGCAAGGTGTCGTGGTCACAATCAAAGATGCCTTTGACTCTGTCTTTGAGTTTGTGTCAGGAGTTGTTGATGTCGAGATTGAAAATACTTTGACTGTAAGAAAGATTAGAAACATGATACCAAAAGTTCGCGTTTTAAGATTGTCAGTAAAAAATGCTGGGTTGGTTACGGAAACAACAAGCAGAATTTCATAAAATTGAATGAGATTTAATGCTGGATTGAGAAATCGTTAAAGACGGCTTTTCATTATTTAACTAATTTCTCCCGTCAATGATTTGCTGTTAAAATTGCTCTGGCATAAGAAGGATGAAAAATATGCTTCAAAACCCCTAAACCGATATTTTTTAAGGTTTTTGACGATTTTTAAAACCAGGTTTAAATATTGGTACCGTACCATTACCGTAATATGACTGATTCATGTGTGTTGCAAGTGGAACTAACTAAGGGCAAGATAGCTTCTATTATCAAGGAACTTGATTCAAAAAATTCAGTCTTTTCAGACAAGAAATATCTTGAATCACTTTCTCTACCAGGCTTTATCATAGGCAGGGAAAAAGAGACAAAAAAGATACTTGAATTGATACATTCTAAAGAAAACTATCTCATTCCATTTCTATCTATAATTGGGCGTAGTGGGACTGGCAAGACAACAATCACAAAACTAATCTGTGAAAGTTTGCAAAATCACGCGTCTTATTCGTTTGTCAACCTACGAAAATCCAAAACAATCTTTGGATGCGCCAATTTGATGTTGACGGAACTTGACGGAGCGCGAGTCAAACCATCAGAGGGAATAAACGAAGCAGTAGATAGAATTGAAAAGAGTATTGTAGAGATACTAAGAAGAGACAAAAAGAAATTTTTTGTTTTGATCCTTGATGAGTTTGACGTAATCTTCTCCGACGCCAGAAATAATCCATCTGATTTTGTTTACAAATTGCTGACAATAGTAGAAAATCTGCGTGCCAAAGAATTTTTGCTTTGTATCATTGGAATATCAAATAGTGATCTTTCAAGTTATCCACTTGATGAGAGAGTAAGGTCCAAAATGGATGATAATGAAGTCATTTTTCCACCCTATAAGGAAGAAGAAATTCTAGATTCTTCATAACAGAGCAAAGAAAGCATTTAATTTGAAAGTAAATGATAAAGTTTTAAAAAAATGTGCAAAGATTTGTGCTGATGAAAATGGTGACTGTCGAAGAGCACTACAACTCTTGTTGAAGGGAGGAGAGCTTTCGAATGGAGTTAATCTTACAATAGAGGATGTTGAAAAGGCTTTCAAAGCATTGAATACGGAAAAATGCGAGCAGATTATTGAAAATGCGACACCACATCAAAAAGCTTTGCTTGGTGCATTTGCTAAAAAGGTACTTCAAACAGAAAAAGAGGAGCAACCTACAAAGGAGATTTTTACTTCATATATGGACACCTGTTACCAGTTTGGTTTGAGACCATTGTTATACAGAAGATCTTCTGATTTATTGGCGGAGCTTGAAAATACTGGAATAATTGTTTCTCACAACAAATCAAATGGAAGGTTTGGTTATCGTAAATATTACAGTCTGACTAATGAATTTAACTTGGTTGGACACTTGATTAATCCAAACTGGTGGTATGACCAAAAATGTCAACACTTTGGAACTAAGGCTTTTGTGGAAGAGGCTAAGGAAAAATATAGACTTGCAAAGAAGATGAACCGATATTAGAAAACTATTTGATCTTATTATCTACATTATAATGGCTAATTAGGGATTTACTTTGACAACTATTTCAGCTAACGGTCCCACCTGGAAAGGTCCAGGAGTGCTCTCTCCGTCTGAAGTAATATAGAACACATACAATTTGGCCGCCGTGATCGGGTTTTCTGGTTGATGTGTTGCTTGAAATTGAAGTACTTTTGCTTCTCGTTCGGCTATTGCACCCAAATTGCTGACTAAATCAGCTGTAAGGACAGTTGAACCATCATTTAGTGTGTCGGTATCGAGATTTTGCCATCCGGTTTGTGTAAGATCCTCAAAATGTGTTACTGTGAAATCTGGTGGAACATTTATTGTCACTTTAGTATTCGCATTGATATAATTGGAAGTCTGGTATGCATTTAGGTCAGCTAGTGCAACATAGTAATAATCCTCTACCTCCGTCGTTACGGTTTTAGCACCAAGCATATGTGCATCTAAAATTGCAAGATTTGTATCAGTCGTGTCAGTAAGATAGAGATTTGCATGTGGGGCTTCAATGCACCTAGCGGATGACATATACCCCGTCTTTCCAAATTGGCCCTTGGTGGTAAATACTGTCATTGCCACAGCAAATGCTTCTGCATCAGGACATTGCATCGTTCCTGTATTTACTGTAGCTGAAAATGTAAGAGATGATCTTGCTGCAATTAATTCTCCACTTGTTGCAGGAGTTTTTTTCCAGGCCAGTTGATTCTCACTTGAGCAGGCAAAGGTTCCACTGGCAGGAGAAATCTTTGTAGGCGAGCAGACATTACTTCCTGATGCTTGAAAGATTTTATCGGTTGTCGATGCTGGTGCAGCTGTTAACGAAATGACCACCTTGCTAACATACATGGGAACGTCTGTTGGGTTGGCAATTACCGCTTCCCATAACCCAACATTGGTTAAGATGCTTGCGCTACTGCCTGCATCACCGAAAGGGGAAGGAAATACCATGAAGAGCTCTGGCCTGTTTACAAATCCTAATTCAATTATGACCTCTTCTCCTTGATTTCCAGTTTGACCTTGACAATCTATCGCGGTAAAAAAGCCATCACCGTCTGTATCTTCGGTGTCATAGGTAACTCCGTTTATTATGATTGGTGGAAGTAGAGGATCATCTCCGACACCATTATCGTTAAGATCCCAACACTGCAATCCCTCTTCTCCTTGCTGACATTGAGGACATGTGTCTGGCACGTCTGCAGTTACTATAGTGCCAAGTTTTGAAACAACCTTTATGGAATATAATTGGTTAACGTCAATTTCAATGGAATTACTTGTAATGTCTTTTGAGGTTGAAATAGGAACAATAAGATCCTGAAACATCAAAGGCGGTGTAGATCCCTGGTTATATGGGGTGGCATCATAGGGGGCAGCTTTTTGTATAAGCCAAAGTTGGTCTACTTCAACTGGATTTGTTCCCCTGTTATAGACTGTGACCTTAAGACACCCATTATAGGGTAGTGTTGGTGCACAGGTTACAGATGCTACGTCCAGCTCGCCTTTGACAATAAAGCTCTCCTGTGATTTTGCTATCTCCAGGTCCGCTATCGTACGTTGTGTATCTATTAGATCATTTTGATAAGAAAATGCGGCAAGAATTGCAGTGAAGGCTGCAACCATTATTGCAATAAAGAATAACGTTCCAACAATACTTGAAAGTGCCCTTCTCTTTCTTGCTCTGAAATAATTCATTTTACCTAACCCCTCCACTGGTGATTATTGTTCCAGGAGGGTCAATCAAATTAGTGATTAACCGAGTTCTAATCGGTTCATTTAGACCGATATCAGGAGTAATGTCCCCACTTAATTTTATCACCAAACGAGCCTCTCCATTTCTATCCAGTTCACGAGTTGAGAGTTGTGTGGGTGCAGGATCTGATGTGGGAATTATACTAAAATATCCAGAATTAGGATAGTTGGTCCCGGCTGCACCCAAAGATAATGCATTGCCTCCAGTGGTTGCCTCCCATGGATGTTCGACTCCGTTTATTTCTATACTCTGAAGAACTACCTTGCTGATTCCTTGGTTCAAAACAGTCAGTATTATGAATTCAGTTCCTCCAGCAGCAGGTGTATCATCAGCTGATCCGCTGCATGTGTCTGTACATAAAGAAAGTGGAGGCACCTCAAATCCATTATCAAAACCGGTAATCTCTGAGAGGTTTGGTCCAGCTCTAGTATCATACCCAGTTATCTTCACTGATGCAGTTTGAGCACCTGTGCTGGTTGAGTCAGGACGAAAGATGTTGTTTCCCTGAAAGAAAGCTGAAACCAATACCGCTCCTGCAACTGTTATTGCTAATAGCAACAAAACTGCGATAATATCTGATATGGCTCTTCGCTTCATCCTTTTCAATTCTGGATACTCTGTGTGGCCCATAAAATTGGTTGTGTAATATTCAGATACACTTGTGTTATGGTTCAAAAGGCGCAGAGTTTGTTGGTTAAAATTTGTTTTCTTCATTATTTCACCCAAATTATGAATTAAACGGGGTCGCCGTTGTATCGAAAGTGTTCCCTAATGAAGTAGTTACCGAAATTCTATATGATGTCAGATAGCTTGCATCGTCTTCCCAATGTGCTCCAGGATTTAAACTATCAATTTCTATCGCAGGTGTAGTAATGTCTTCAACGCTGCTTAGGGAAATGATAGTGTTCGGATTATCGGTTAGGAGCAGTTCTTGTGTGTCCATCCGGACCACTGTAATTTTAGAAATTTCCAATTGCACGGTACCGGTGTTTCTAACCCAGATGTCTAGTATATTGTCATCGGGGGTAAATCTTACGTGTTCTATTACTACGTTTTCATGCAAGGAATTCTTCGAGCCAGTAAGAAATGAGAGGTAATAATTAAAATCATTTATCCCGTTTAATGCTTGAAATAATATTACAGATCCAATCGTAGCTACAACTGCTACCATCAGCAAGGTTCCAATTATTGAGCTTAGTCCTCTTTTTTTAGATTTTTTATTTAACAAGGTCGTCTACTCCCCACTCTGGTCCATCTTTTTTTCAAGGTATAGACGTTTCCTTAGAATCTCCTCTGTTGATTTTATTATTTCTTCAAAGTCTTTTCCTGTAACTATGGAAATATTATGCGCAGTTGCCAAAGCTTTTCCTGTCTCTGAAACTTCGGGAACTCCTACAAAAATTGCAACGGTTGGAGCAATATCTAACACTTTGACTAGCATCGAGTTTATCTCGGCATCACCAAGTGTAGACTCGCCGCTCTTGACATCGATAAGAACTGTCTTGTTTTCTCGATTTGATGCAAAGATGCTTGTCTTGTGCATTACCCCACTCTTCCCTTTTACCGAAGTGGAGCCTTCCACCGTGAATCCTTTAAAGGCAGACAGCTTTTGGAACTGGGGAATAAGAGAAATGGCATATATCGAGACTGATTTTGCATCTGCTTTAAGCTTGTAATATGGAACAATTGCAATATCTGCTTGATTTATTTCAAAGTCATGATCGAATTTTCTACAGTGCAATTTGGTTACTAGATCATCAAAACGAATCTTGCAATTGTTACATTCATACCATCTTCCAAGTTTTCGTAACTCGGTATCAGGGTCTCTGATTGTTTTTTTGCAAGATGCACATTGGTTTATCCCAGTAGAAACTTCCCCAAAACCAATCTTTGTGGTGATATAGCCACAAGCCTTGTGTTCTATTAGATGGAGCTTTGAAACGTTGCTTGAGAGACAACCAGAACAATATAGTTTCACACTAGTAGCAAGATATTGAGGATGCTTTGGACAGACTGGCAGTCTCTCAAACTCGCCTTTTTCTAAAACATTAACTGATGGCGAAGAAATTTCTTCCAAGAGCGCAGAAACATGCTCTGGACTTCCCAATTGTTCTAAGAGTGGATATGACCACCTGTTTTCTTCATAGTTAACAGATGGAATAATGTTGTCTTCTTTACTGCTTAATACTAGTTCAATAATTTTTCCAATTTCTGCATCTCCGATCTGTGTTTGTTCGGTCTGATCTGAAAGATCTTTCACATTGTCGTCTACACCAAACGATTTATGTCCTTTAAAAACAGCATCTGTAATATTTTCTCTCTCTTCAATATTTGATTGGAGATCTTTCAAATCAAATCGTTGGTCTTGATTCTTTGAAACTGATTCCATGTTATCTCCGGTAATGTCATTCAATTTTGTAGTAACTGGCTTTTCTTCGTCTTTCTTTTTTTTGTCAGGGAACCATTTCATATTGCATCTTCCTCCAGTGTCAAGGATTTATTTACCAACCTTAGACAGCTCCTATCATTGCAAAGACAACAACAGAGATGACAATCAAAATGACAACATGTTTTATTCCTGCTACATATGATCCTTCACCTATCTTTCCTGCTATGAGCCCTCCAAATATTGCTTCAGCTATACTCATGTGGAGCATGAGTTCCTTTAGATGCTTTATGTTTACATCTGCCAGTCCACCAAATAATCCTGGTACTTGGGAATTGGAGTTTGTAGTAAGAGTCGTTTGGAGCCTTTCAATCTCACCAAAGAACTGGAAAACAAGTATTGCTGCAATGGCAAGAAAGACTGCAAACGAAATGTAGATTGTTATTATGTATGGTCTCATGTTGCCTTTTCGTTCGTTCTCAAGGTTTTGCATTTCACTGACGTGTTTTTGAATTATATCTATTGTATCGGCGACATTTCCACCAGCTTCTATTGCAAGATTTAACAAGACCATTACACGTCTTGATGTCCTTGTTCCAACTCTTTGGACAAAATTTTCAAATGCTTCTTCTAGCGGCATTCCCCAGCTAAGGTTTGCTCTCAAGTTTTTCAGTTCTGGAGTAAGTGCACCCAATTTGCGGTTTGCAACTTCGGTTAGTCCCTGTAAAATGCTATGTCCACTTACAATTGAGCTTCTAAGTGCAAGGAGAAAAATTGGCAAGTTCTTGTCAATGCTATTTTTTCTGATGACCTCTTTCATGTTAACAGCAGCAATGGGCATGATTCCCACAATAACGGCAGCTACTGCTCCCAAGTCCCTAATGGTAGTGCTTCCAATTGTTGATGAAGCATAAAGACCCATAACCATTACCGCAATTGCTGCAAAAGCTGATAAGATGGCTAGTTTTTTCTTTTTACTTGCAGCAGTTTCCACTCGCCTTCTTCTGATGTTTCTTGGGATGGTTTGTGTACGTCTTTCTGCCATTTTATTTACCTCTTTGGCACCATTCCATCAACCATTATTACTATTATGACACCAAACATTGGAACCAACAAGTATGAGATTAACATCATCACGGTTGTAATGTCAAATCCCAAGAATGTTTTGGCCATTGTTGCCATGATAGAGAACATGATGACTGCCATCAAAGGAAACACTACGAGTAAAATTGTGTAAATTTCAGCAACTATTCCTAGAGATGAGGTCATTTTTTGTATGACCATCTTTTTTTCTTCCATCTGTACTTTGGCACAAGCTGTAAAGAACTCCTTGAGGTTTCCACCAGATTGTACGGTTGATATCAACCCTTCAAGAAGTTCATTGAAAGCACCTGGGGGAGTTTTTCCAATAAGATTAGTTAATGCAGTAATGACGTCAAATCCCAAAATGTCGAGATCACGGACTATGTATCTTGCACTCTTGACAAACTCTTCTTTTGTTTCTTCTTTTGCAATGGCTTTGAAGATTCCCTCCAAGGTCAAGCCACTGGCTGCAAGAGTTGCCATGTATCCAATAAAATATGGAGCTTCTTCTGCCAGCCTTCTATTTCTTGCACCAACGTTTACCTCAGGATACTTGTACATCAACCCAAAGACTGCCTCAAAACCAGCAGCTCCGGCAATAAAAGGGAAGAAAATTCGAAGTTCCACTGGCTGTAAATTAATGATGGTTACAAAAATGGCTGAAGCAACAACAGCGACTATTCCTGCAATCAATCCGCCTACTACCATTGCAGCAAGATATGCCTCATATGGAACCATCATCATTCCTTTTTCAAGCCTGCCTTCCAAACTTTTTAGTCTAGGAGTTAAGATTTGGGCGCGGTTTCCAAGCATTTTATAGCTTGCAGCGTAAAATCCAGAAACGTTGGATTTGTTCTTAACTATTTTTTTTGGTCTCCTAACAGGTGGGGGTACGAGATTTGTGCTTGTATTGCCACTCATCTCTTCACTGATTTTTACAACTTTCTTTTTAACAGGTTTTTTGAAGCTGAACATCTCAATCACGTTAAGAGCCTCTTTCTCTCCAAGAATCGGTCTGGGTTAGCATAGAACTCCATGATAGCTGCATTCACCTCCTTGGCTTTTTGAATATCTTTTGATGATGCCATCCATTCTAGTGCAGACTTTCTCTTACTGAGTTCCTGGCTGACGAGTTCTTTTGTTAAACCTAATCTGGCTGCTATTTTATCAAACATTATGCTTTTTCCAGAGAATTTGTGTTTGTCAGTTTCAGCATCCCACTTGAATACATCACTTAGAAGAATTTCTCCTGTTTTTTCGTCATAACCTACTATTTCAGAAATCTGCATTACTCTTCTTACAGATCTGTCGCCCATCCTGATCTTTAGCTGTAAAAGTATGGCATTTAGAGTTGTTATCAAAAGCGCTTTTGGAACCTCCATTGGAATGGAAGTTAATCTTGTAATGCAAGATTTGATAGAGTCTGCGTGAATTGATGAAAAACCACCGTGACCAGTAGCCATTGCCTGAAATAGTGTGTGTGCTTCTCTACCTCTTGTCTCTCCTACTATGATGATGTCAGGCCTCTGTCTAAGGGCAGCTCTAAGAAGATCAAACTGAGTAATCTCTCCCATTCCACCATCTGTAAAAGTCTGTCGTGAAATAGATGGAATCCAGTTTTCATGTGGAAGGTTTAGTTCCGGTGTGTCTTCGATGCTTACTATTTTGTTACTTGGCGTAATAAAAGAAGAGATTGCGTTTAGTGTTGTAGTCTTTCCACTTGCAGTGCCTCCCGCTATTAGCATTGTCAGTTTGTTTTCCACAAGGAACCACAAGTAGGCTGCAACATCAGATGATACAGTATTTGACCTGATAAGATCAATAATTGTAATTGGATCCTCTTTGAAGTGTCTTATCGTAAATGTACTGCCTCGTTTTGTTACCTCATGTCCTAAGGTGAGATTAATTCTGCTTCCATCAGGTAGAGTTGCATCAACAATTGGGTTTGCTACTGAGACGTGTTTGCCACATGTATAGGCTAGTTTTCTAACAAAATTTTCTAATTGCATATCGTCATTAAACATGACATTTGTTGGCATGGACTCGAATTCTCTATGCCATATGTAAAGCGGAATTTTTGTTCCATCACAACTGATTTCTTCTATCATGTGATCGTGCATCAGCGGATCAATTCTTCCAAAGCGGGTAAAGTCTCTGATAGCGTAATAGAAAATCTTTGAATAATCTCTTCGACGGATATCTAATCCATACTTTTGAATCATGGAAACAATTTTTTTCTTTAGTCGTTCTTCTGCATTGGTTCGTGACTCGATGTCGTTTAAATCAACACTAAGTTCCACCATTAACATTTTTCTTAATCTCTCGAAATTTTCTCTATCCTTTTCAGACAAAGATGGTTCAATTATCATGTACCTCTTTCCTCCTTTGGCAGTTGGGTCTCGCATAATTGCAGCGTACACTCCATAGTCTTCGTACCCAGTCTTAGAGACTGTGATAAAGTTCTTCATGTCTTCAGAATTGGATTCTATTTGTTGTTTAACGGATGACTCGTCAAAGATTATGGGTTCTTCAAGATTTGATGCAGTGTTGTTTAAAGTAGTTTTATTTGACTGCTTTTTATCAGCTAATGGATTTGATTTCGTAACTTTCTTAAATTTGTCTTTTAAAATGTCAAATTTCATGGTTTTACCTCTAAAATTTCTTTATAACCTTTGGACACTTGTTCCAAGGCTTTCGTATACAATAATGGTTTACACGTTATAGTAAGTCTGTTCTCCAACGCCTCATCTTTTTGTCCTATTTTTAAATACATTACCATGTAATCGTCCATCCGCTTCCACATTGTGTGTATCATAACCTTCCTTTATGATAATATCCTGTGTATGTATTTTCTCCGACATACACCTGAAATAATCCACGATCTGATCCCTGTCTCATACCTTATTTTATTTTCGTTCCAAAGCTGGGAATTGTAAAGAAATGCTGGATTAAAATTTCTTTTAGATAATTTTTCTTTGTTTTTAGATCAGATAAAATAAAGATCAACATTTGAAAACTTATCGAAATGATCTAAATAGATCGCTTTAGTCTTCGTGTAAAATTTTCTATTCGTGATTCGATCTTATTTGGTTCTATTTCATCAATTAATCGTAATAATGCGCTACCAACTATTATCGCATCAGCTCCAATCTTTACAAAACTTTTTGCTTGCTTTGGACTGGAAATCCCAAAACCAACTGCTACTGGAATTTTACCACCGGAAATTTTCTTGGCATTTTTAATTGCATCAATTGTGTATTTTTTTATTTTTTGTTGAACACCAGTAGTTCCATAGACTGAAACAAGATACAAAAATCCAGAAGATGCACGGATTATCTTCTTTATCCTTTCTTTAGATGTATTAGGCGATGCCAGAAAAATTGCATCTACTTTGTATTTGTGAATTGCATCCAGATACAGACTTGCTTCTTCCACAGGCATATCTGGTAGGATAAATCCATCAATCCCGGCTTTTTTTGCACGGGAAATGAACTTGTCAAATCCTTGTCTGTAAAGTAGGTTTGTATAAGTCATCAAGACAAGTGGAAGGTCAGTTTCTTTTCGTATCTTTTTCACAATGTCAAAAAATTTTGTTGTATTGATACCTTTTGTTAATGCAAGATGAGCTGCGTTTTGAATTACAGGTCCATCTGCAAGCGGATCCGAAAAGGGAAGACCAAGCTCGATGATGTCTGCACCGCCCTTTATGAGGCCACGTACTGCAGACAATGTACCTTTCTCGTTTGGATAGCCTACTACTGTGTAGGCGATTAGCGCTTTTTGATTTTTGGATTTTAGCTCCAAAAATTTATTTTTTATTCTTGACATTTTTATTCAAATAGTTCTCTACTACCTCAACATCTTTGTCTCCTCGTCCAGACAAAGTTACAACAATTGAATCAGACTTTGGTTTCTTCTTTGCCATTTTAATTGCATATGCAACTGCATGAGATGATTCTAGTGCTGGAATGATTCCCTCATATTTTGATAACATCAAAAACGCATCAACTGCATTTTTGTCATTAACGTTATCATATTTTACTCGCTTTGAATCTTTTAGAAAAGAGTGCTCTGGTCCAACTCCTGGATAATCTAGTCCTGCAGCAATGCTGTGTGTATCAAGAATCTGTCCTTCGTCACTTTGTAAAAGATATGTCATCATTCCATGCAGCACCCCTTTTGATCCCACATTTAGTGTTGCAGAATGATGATTCGTATCAAGACCTTCTCCTCCTGCTTCTATTCCAAACATTTCCGTGTCGGTATCAAGCAGCGGATAAAATGTTCCAATCGCATTAGAGCCTCCACCTACGCATGCAACAACAGAGTCAGGAGTCTTGTTCTCAATCTCTTTCATTTGTTGCATGATTTCTTTACCTATTACTGATTGAAAGTCTCTTACCATGACAGGATAAGGGTGTGGACCCACTGCAGAGCCAAGCAAATAGTAAGTGTCCTCTACATTTGTAATCCAGTCCCTTATTGCTTCATTTATTGCGTCTTTTAGTGTCTGGGTTCCTTCCATCACAGGATGAACCAAAGATCCAAGAAGCTTCATTCTAAACACATTTAGCTTTTGTCTTTGCGTGTCTATGTAACCCATGTAAACTTCGGATTTCAATCCAAGACAGGCACAAGCCATTGCAGTTGCCACACCGTGCTGGCCAGCTCCAGTTTCTGCGATTATTCTTTTCTTTTTCATTTTTCTTGCAAGAAGTGCTTGGCCTAGTGTATTGTTAATTTTGTGTGCGCCACCATGAAGCAAGTCCTCGCGTTTTAGATAGATCTTAGCCCCGCCTATTGCATCTGTCAAATTTTTTGCAAAGTAAAGCGGTGTTGGCCGTCCAGCATATTCTCGAAGATAATAATCAAGTTCTTTTTTGAATGCTGCATCGTTTTTATATTTCAGATATGCCTCTTCGAGTTCCTCTACTGCTGGAACAAGCGTCTCTGGGATATATTTTCCCCCAAACTCACCAAACTTGCCGTCCTTTGGAAATTTTATCTTCATATTGCTAACACCAGTTTTTTGACTTGTCCCTTGATATCTTTACTCTTCATTATGCTGCTTCCCACTAGGAATGCATCTGCGCCACAATCATGAAGGAATCTTATGTCATTTGGTGACTCGATACCGCTCTCAGAAAGTATTATTCTTTTTTCATTTCTGTCTTTTAGAATATTTTTTGTAACATCCAGGTTTATTTCCAGGGTATCTAAATTGCGATTGTTTATTCCAAGCAAATCTGCATCAGTTTTTGTTGAATTGATAAATTCTTTTTTTGTATGTGATTCAAGCAAGACCATCAATTTTTTTTTGTGAGCATAGGAAATAAACTCATCAATGTTTCTAGCCAGTTTCATGTCAAAGATTGATTGTATGAGGAGGATACAGTCTGCGCCTATCTTTTCAGCTGCATCTATCTGAATTTTATTAATCACAATGTCTTTCATTAACAATGGTATCTTTACTGCTCTTCTGATTTTTT
>Ga0209431_10001294_pt1 | contig 20887 bp, 22 predicted proteins | sample RifCSP13_3_FD_184021 | JGI IMG/M metagenome (GOLD analysis project Ga0209431, IMG submission 184021) | Soil microbial communities from Rifle, Colorado - Rifle CSP2_sed 13_3 (SPAdes) (version 2) | ecosystem: Environmental > Terrestrial > Deep subsurface > Rock core/Sediment | place: Rifle...
CTGTTATTTTAAAACCGTTTCGGGTGTGCGACAAATTTGTGGGTAGTCTCAATTTTGAAGCTATTATAATCCCCTCCCGCAAGGGGAGGGAAGGTTACGGATCAACTGTATCTACTTTTTTGTCGCAGACCCTACTTGGGGATACCTGTTGACTTTGTGTTACATTGTGTTATTATGTCTCAAATAGCTTTAAGGAGGTGCATTTATGAGCACTACATTGACGATAAGGATTGACGACAAGATAAAAAACAGGCTTGAAAAGCTCGCTAAATCCACGGCAAGAACCAAGTCGTATCTCGTAACCCATGCCATAGAGGGGTATCTTGACGTTAATGAATGGCAGGTCCAGCAGATAAAAAAGGCCGTTCATGAGGCGGACCAGCCGGGAGCCGAATTTGTGGAGCATGAAGATGTAACTAAATGGCTTGATAGTTGGGGAACCAAAAAAGAACGGAAGGCGCCAAGATGAAAATACGTTGGCTTATTGCCGCAATCAATGACCTTGTAGAGCTAAAAGAATACATTTCAAAAGAAAACCCTGTAGCGGCCAGGGAGGTTGCAGCCCACATTAAAGAAGCTACAAAGGCATTAAAAGATCATCCGTCTATGGGAAAGCCTGGGAGAGTGGAGGACACGAGGGAACTTATCATCCCTGATCTGCCCTACACTATCCCTTACCGTGTAAAAGGTGAGACCATCCAGATATTGAGGGTATTACATCAGACTATGAAGTGGCCCGGCAAGCTATGAACGGGGCCTTGAAAGCTTCTTCTTTTCTATCTTTGACCTAAAATCCCCTGGCCCGCTTGGAAGAAGATGGTATCCTCATCGCCTCTCTGTACTTGGTCACCGTCCTCCTGGCCATCTCTATCCCGGATTTTTTTAATAAATCCATTACAGCCTCGTCGCTGTAAGGTTTTTTTGGGTCTTCTCCGCCTATTATCTTCTTTATCATATCCTTGACACTCTGGGCGGCAGCCGACTCTCCGTTAGAACAAGTAAGCCCGCATCCAAAAAAATATTTCAGCTCAAATATCCCCTGGGAGGTATGGACATATTTGTTCGTAGTTACCCTGCTTATGGTCGACTCATGCATCCCTATATCATCGGCAACGTCCCTCAGAACTAAGGGCTTTAGATACCTTACCCCCTTGTCCAGGAACTCCTTCTGGAACTTTACTATGCTTTCCGTGACCTTACATATAGTCCTTTGTCTCTGCTGAATGCTCTTTATAAACCACGAACCTGACCTCACCTTCTCCTGGATGTAATCTTTTGATACATCGCCTTTATGCATCTCATGGAGGGACTTGGTATAGAACTCGCTTAGCTTTAATCTTGGGATGCCGCCTTCATTTGGCATGACTACGTAATCTCTGCCGATTTTAAATACATAAACATCAGGGATTATATAACTGGCGGTCTCGTGTTGAAATGGACGCCCGGGCTTAGGTTCCAGGGCTGATATGGCCTTTACAGCCAACATCACATCTTCTAACTTGGCATTCAGTATCTTTGCCAACCCTTTATAATCCCTCTTCCCCAGAAAAGAAAGGTGGTCAGATACTATCTTTTCTATAATCGAGCCTCCCATACCCAGAATCCTGATCTGGATAAGAAGGCACTCCTTCAAATCTCTTGCACCAACCCCAGGCGGGTCAAAATCCTGGATGGTCTTTAGAATCTTTTCGATTTCCTCTTTATCATATCCTAAAGAATCAGCCATCTCCTGAACAGGGACCTCTAAGTAGCCGTCATCGTTTATGCTCCCTATTAACGCCTCCCCTATCTGCTGCCATCTTTTATCGATATCGGACATCCTCAACTGCCACAATAGATGTTCTGAAAGGGTGGTCTTCTGCGGGGTGAAGCTTTCAAATGTCGCCTCTTCCCTATTGTCGATATAAGAAGACGCGGGTTTATCAAAATTACTTCCGCTAAGATAGCTGTCCCAATCCTCTTCAGCAAGCTGCTCCGATGGCGCTTCTTGCTCTATGCCTTCCTCCCGCGACTCCAGGTCTTCTTCCAGAACAGGGTTTTCCTCCAACTCCTGCTGGATTGCCTCAACCAATTCAAGCTTTGAAAGTTGAAGCATCTTTATGGCCTGCTGGAGCTGGGGGGTCATCACAAGCTGCTGGGCCATTTTATGATATAGTTTGGTTTCTAAAGCCATGGTTCCTTTTAGTTATTAGTGTTACATAAATCCTGCAATCGAACCACAGAGCACACTGAGGAAACCTCGTTCACAACCTGAACTTCTCACCAAGGTAAACCTTCCTTGCCTTTTCACTCCGGGCAATCTCTTCAGGGGTTCCGGCCTCAATAATCCTTCCTTCGCTCAGAATATACGCCCTGTCACAAATACCAAGGGTTTCCCTTACGTTATGGTCTGTTATCAGTACCCCTATTCCTCTTGATTTTAGATGTATTATAAGACCCTGAATATCCATGACTGCGATAGGGTCGATACCGGCAAATGGCTCATCCAAAAGTATGAAAGAAGGTGATATCACCAGGGCCCTGGCTATCTCAACCCTCCTCCTCTCTCCACCGGAGAGTGTGTAAGCCTTGCTTTCCGAAAGATGGGATATCCCAAGCTCACCCATAAGAGCAAAAAGCCTCTCCTCCTTCTCCTCCCTTGGAATGGCGAGGGTCTCCAATATCGCCAGTATATTTTCCCTGACGGTAAGCTTTCTGAATACCGATGCCTCCTGGGGAAGGTAGGCAACCCCCTTTCTTGCCCTTACATACATTGGAAGACCGGTGATATCCTCGCTCCCTAAGGATATAGAACCTTTGTCAGGCCTCGCAAGCCCAACAACCATGTAGAAGCTTGTAGTTTTACCGGCGCCGTTTGGACCCAGGAGACCGACCACTTCACCGCTTTCCAGGTGGATGTCTACTCCGTCTACCACCTTCCTTCCCCTGAAGGACTTACTCAGTCCCTTTGCTTGTAGAATTTGCAAAGGTTCCCTCCTTCTTGGGATGGATCGTAGCCCGGACCCTTTCCTGCCCGCCTTCAACTATGGTCCTGTCCTCGTCTAAGAAATATATGATCTTCTCTCCGGTAATTATGTCCTTACCCTGCCATACCTTCGGATTTCCAGTGAGGATGATTTTCCTCTCCGCGTTAAGAAAAAGGGCCTTCTCTGCCACCGCGATCTTGTCCTGTTGTGTTATCCTGACATTCCCGGTGGCCAGGACATCTTTCAGTTCTTTCCCATTAACGCCATAAGTAGCCATCAGCTCATTGGATGTAATTGTGACATCCTGTTGCTTAGCCACTACATTTCCTTTGAAGACAACTTTGTTTGCCTTGGTTTCAGCCTCCATGCTATCTGAGGTAATATTGATAGGCTGATTACTATTTTCAGCTGCTGCTGCAACAGACGAAAATAAAAGGACAAACAGCAATGTGAACCTGAGGATCATTTTAGAGTTCCCTCCAGTACCGCCCTCACTCCCTTTTTTACAATAACCCTGTCCCTGCCTATATCAGCCACCATTCCCACGCCCTCCACCTCCATCCCCTTCCCCTTTACAAAGACCTTAGATTCTGTTGTTACAACCTTTTTCCCTGACGAGTACCTTAGGGAGTCTGACTGAAAGGTATATCCATCACTGGTAACTATATTGACGTTCCCGGAGAGAGCCACATCGTTAGTATCGTTGAATACCTTCCCTTCGTCTCCTCTCAATTCAATCCTTTTGTCCCCGTTGCCATAAACAGTCACCACAGGAGATTCAAGACGCGTAACCCCTTCCTCCCTGAAATAGTCGGCTGACGTGGCCTTGAGTTCCCATTCTGTCCGTCCAGCCACAGACCTCGTCAGATGAACCTCCGCTATCTTCAGGTCAGGTATTATTTTTGGAATCTTAAAAGGTTTTCCCCCTTTATACGACCATATGTATAAGAATCCAGCCGCAGTAATTGCGAGGACGAGGATGATGGATATGACAACGTACTTTAATATCTTCATGAAGGGCGCCGATATACAAGAACTATACCAAATATCTTATTGGAAGTAAAGTTCATTGTCTGTATCGCAGGGTCAGGCCCTCCCACTTTTCCTGGGCCTTAAGTATAAGCTCGCAGGCCTCCCGGACTGCGCCCCTTCCGCCCCGGCCCTTTGTGACATAGTCGACATACCCTTTGAGTTCATCATGGGCATCAGAGACAGCTATAGACAGGCCAACCCGCTTCATAACAGGGGCATCTACAAGATCATCCCCAATGTAGCAGACCTCTTCATCCTTAAGACCTTTTGCCTTCAGTATCTCTTCAAACACCCGGAGCTTATCCTTCGCACCCTGGAAGACCATATCAATTCCAAGGTTATTGGCCCTGTGCAAAACTACCCTGGACTCCCTCCCTGTCAAAATAGCCACATCCACCCCGCCTCTCATAAGCAGTTTCACTCCGTGCCCGTCTTTGACATCGAAGGCCTTTATCTCCCCTCCTCCGTCGGTATACACGATCCTGCCGTCAGTCATGACACCGTCCACATCGAGGATCAACAGCCTGATCCGCCTCGCCTTTTCCTTTACCTCTACCTTCGCCTCTACCTTTTCTTTACAATATCTTTCCACAACCACCTGAACAATGTTTGTAGTTGCGGCCCCTTCTATCACCGGGATCCTTATGACCTTCCCCCCCTCCGCTTCAACGACCTCTTTCCCTATGATTGAGTCTGCCGCCCAATCCCCGCCCTTAACCAGATAGGTAGGTTTCAGGTATGTTATAAGTCTTAAAGGGTCGGGTTCCGAAAAGGTCGTGACATAATCAACACACCCTAAGGCAGCCACGACCTCCGCCCTCTCGTCTTCAGAGATTATCGGCCTGTTCATCCCCTTTATGGCCCTCACAGAGGAATCACTGTTTACGGCCACAATAAATATGTCTCCATATTTTTTGGCCTCTTCCAGATACCTTGTGTGACCTACGTGGATCAGGTCAAAGCAGCCATTGGTGAAAACAATGCTCCTGCCTTTACCCTTTGCCTTTTCTACTACTTCCTTTAACTCTTCCCACTTTTTTATTTTTTCTCTCATACCCGCAATTTTAGATTCTATAAAAGGCCTTTGTCAAGAAAAGGTTGACAGAACAGATTTATTTAATTATAATGTCCTGGGATTTCGATGAGTTATATGAGAACTGCCGGTCAAGTTCTATTTATCCCTTCCCTTGACAGCCTACGGATAATCGTTTAAAGTCTCCATAAAAACAGAGATTACAATAAAAATGAGGATATTCTTATCTTCTGAGTAAGAAGGAGGTTGCCATGAAAAAATATATCTTGTTCGCGTCATTACTTTCTCTTTTGATAGGTATATTGGGGATAAAGGGGGTAACATGCTTTGATCGCCAATCTGCTCAAATCGAATCCCAAACCACGTTCAATGAATCAGAACAGCCTTTGGCCGTAACAGTGACTGCGTACAGCCCCACTGAAGAGGAGTGCGATGAAGACCCCTACGTAACAGCGTACCAGAGACCGGTAAAAGAAGGGACCATCGCCATCAGCAGGGATATGGAAGAAGAGTTCGGGTGGCATTTGGGTGATAGGGTTCATCTCAAAGACCTTGGTGTTTTTGAAGTATGGGACAGGATGCACCCCAGGTGGAAAAAGAAGGTGGACATATTCTTCCATGATACGGAAAAGGCGGTATCATTCGGGGTAAAGCATGCGAGGGTACTGAAGGTGGAAAAGAGAGAACGGAAGGGTGTATAAAAAATGCCGGGGGCATAAGCCCCCGGCAAAAAACCCGGTATTTCCCCTCTCCCTCAGGGAGAGGGTCAGGGTGAGGGTGGGTTACATCAAATCCCTTACCCCATCCCCACCCTAACCCTCCCCTTGAAAGGGAGGGAGTTGCATTATTCGCCTACCACCTATAAGCCAGCGTTATCATCCCAACATGGTTCTCATAATCCGGGGCCAGGGTGCTCCCCATTGATACAAGCCTGTTACCCCATCTGTTGTCCTGTGAAGAGTCTCTCAGGAAGTATTCGCTCCCTACCTGTTCGACCCATCCGCCGCTCGGCTCCTGCATCCAGTCGCTTATGTCATACTTGTCGTACAGGTAGCCCACCCCGACCACAACATTCTTCGTAGCCTGATATTCAAGGGTGGCATTAACGGTCGTCTGCCTGTGCTTCACCTTTTCCGGGTCGGTAAAGGCGTAATAATAGGTATTGCTGTTTAAGGGCAGGCCGTCGCCATAACCACTATAATCTATATCAACAGCACCGTAAGAGTAAGTGTAATCGGTAGCAAAATTGAGCTTATTGGGGATGATGACAAAGCCAAATCCTGCGCCGAGTGTATTCGTTTTGTCGTCGATCTTTGCCGTCCACTGCTTGGTCGCATTTCCCCAATCCGGCGTATCGTCTGCGTTACCTAATATACCATCTGCATTTCCTATCCTGTTGTTTTCATCAAATGCCATCCCCCTCTGCTTTGCCTCGGATTCTTCCCTTATAGCGAAGGCAGTAAACGACAACCTTTCTGTAGGCACATAACCGGCATCCACAGTATAGGTTTTCCTGTCGTTTTTAAGGAGGCCGAGTTGGTTTCCGGGTGTAACAAGGGCCTGGGCCTCGGCAGTTGCAACACTTACTCCCGCAAGCGGCTGGGTGGACTCTACATCGGAATCATAGTCATCTTCCCTCTGGCCGTATGAAAGTGAAAGGTTCAGTGTAGTTGTAGGATTCAGCATCGCCTTGGCGTCAAACTGCTTCCTTTCCCTGTCGGAGACGTCAGACTTCCTCATATCGGGATGGTTTCCAAATGCCGATACAGGCCTGTCGGTTCCGCTCTCGGCAGCATTTGTAAAGTGGTAGCTCTGATCAGTGACCTCGCCGTTGTAAGTACCCCCATCCCTTTCCCCCAGGAGGTATTTCAGCTTGATCTTTAACCAGTTTGTAGGCCTGGTGTTTAAGGATACCTTGTATATGTCCTCCTCGGTGTCCGCTTCACGGAAGTCCTTCTCTATATCCTCCTTTTCATAACCCAGCCCCAGTGTGGAACGCCAGATGTTGTAACTCAGGTCAAGACCTGTGTTTTTCTTGGTGTATGCATAGGCAAGGTTCTTGCGCTGGTTATTGACGCTTGTCCCAGCTGCGGTATTTGAAGCCGTATCCGAAGTGACATAATACCACTCGTCCGTATTCGTGTCATTGTCCAAGTCATAGTAGCGGTAGAATGCATGGAGATTCATCCTGTCCATTGGGTTGATGGTATACTCCACATTGTATTGCATGGTATTGATCTCGGCATCCGCCTTTGTCCTCGGGAGCCTGCTTGTGGAATTCCAGTCCGTGCTCAGGGTGCTGTAACTGTACGGCAGGAGGGTCTCGTCCTGCTCCATCTTCCCCTTGGATGCCGAGGCTGTCAGCCTGCTGTCTAAAGGAAGGTTTGCCCCGAGAGTCAGTGATGTATTCTGGTACCTGTTGTCCGGAGGAAGGGCCATTCTGCCGTAAGTAGATGCGGTCCTGCCTATGTCATTATTATAGTCCTGTGTTCCTGCCGCGGAGTCCTCGCCGTAGAACATGCTCTGCCATGTGAGTGATTCGGCGTCATTCGTAAAATCGGAAACGAGATGCGATATGACAGCCTGGAAGTTCTTGCCGTTATATTCCGCCTCCACTTTCAGGTCTTTTGTCGCGTAGTCCACAGTCTCCGGCAATTGCACAACCAGAGACCTCGGAGGCCTGTCGCCTATGGGAGCACCCGTCAGCTGTTCTCCATTTTTCCTCTCATCAGAATACTCGAGCTTGAATTTAAGCGCGGTTGTCGGCGTGTAAGCTAAGGCAACCCTTCCCTTCCTTCTCTGGGTGTCGAGATCCGTTGAATGGAGGTAAGTATTAAGGAAATTGGATACCAGTGTGTCCTGGGCCAGTGATGCGGCAGTAATAGATGCAATCCCCGCATTGGCTGGCACGGTGTAAAGGCCGTCTCCCCCTTTGATGTAAGGGGTCTTTGCCTTTTCGCTGAGGTTGTGCGGTATCTCATCCCACTCGGCCTCAATACTCCATTTTCCTGAAACCCCCAGTCTCAGCTTGATGTTCTGGTCGTCTCTTTCAACGTTGGTCGCCTTGAACTCTATATAGCGACCCTTATCATTGTCAACCCCCTCCACATTGAACTTGTATAGGTAGAAGCCATCTCTTATGTCCCGGTATTCATTGAACTTGGCCGATTCTCCTTCCTTTTCATCCACTGCCTGAACGCCGACCTTTATCTCTCCGTTCGTCTCAAAACGCTTCTTCTCTTCTACCTTTGCCTCTCCTTCCCCCAAGTCGTCGTCTTCAGCGAAGACAATAACCGGCATCGGAAGGATGATAAGACACGCAATTAACAGTATGTTCTTTTTATACATTTCAGTCTCCTCTCCTTATCTGGTTAATTTCGCCCCTGAGGGGTGGTTAGAGCCGTGGATCCTGCTGTGGCAGTTGACGCAACCCTGACCGATTAGCGCGCTTGCCCTGTTATATCTCGGCACATTTACATGACCTCCGTACTGGTGGCAGTTTGTGCAGAGGAATGGCCCCTTTGCTGTGAGCATCTTTGGATTGTTCGAGCCGTGCGGATCATGACAGTTTGTGCAGTTCTCCCTGACAGGCGCATGTTCCCATATGAACGGCCCGCGCTTCTCTGCATGGCATCCGTAGCATGTGTCGTTGACACCGCCTGCCTTCAACATATTGGGAGCGCCGGAACCGTGCGGGTTATGACAGCTAATGCAGTTCATCTTACCTTCTCTGACTGGCATATGTGAATATTTATACATCTGGGCCTTTCTATCCATATGGCATCTTGTGCAGACATCTGTGGGGTTTTCATAAATGAGAAGTGCTCTGTCGCTTTTCCTCTCCAAGAGATAGTGGCAGTCCATGCAGGAAAGCCCTGTTCTCTGGTGCATACTTCCACGCCACCATAAATGCATCCCACCCTCGTGGCACTGTTCGCAGACCTTGTTTTTGTCCCCGGCGCTTGCGGTCTTAAGGGATAGCAGAATGGCCGGCCTCTTGTTGGGAGCTTCGAGGTGTTTGCTCATGGGGCCGTGGCAGTTCTCGCAATCAAGCGCCTCTCTGTTCTGCTTTGATATCCTGCCGTGGACCGTATTATCAAACGGGATCATATACTCTTCATGGCACTCCAGGCACTTTGTCCTGTCCTTTACATATGTCGCCCCTCCCAGTTCAGGCACGATTAAAGTCCATTTGACGTCTGCAGCCCCGATATCCTGGGATAAACTAAGACCTAAAGCGGTTAAAAACAATCCTGTCAGAGCCATTTTTCTCATATCCCCTCCTTAATAATAAAAAAGCCCGCCTCCAGTTTTTTAAAACCAAAGACGGGCTTACTATCAGACCAGTTCATCCTTCCCATTGCTTTTCCTCTATTAAGACTGTTGAGGAGCCATATATCTGCATCATAAGTTACGTCTCTGCAATGTGTCAAGAAAAAAGCTTGACTTAAATTTCCCCTTAAACTATTATTGAAATTGATTTTCACTTTCGAGTAAATGGGGCAGTGAGAGTCTATTTTTTCAAGGAAGCATTGAAAATGAATTTCAAGTTCTTAGCTATGACATTAATTCTTACCCTTTCCCCTTCGATGTCATATCCCAGTGAAACAACCTGGGTATCAGGTGCAGACGACGTCGGGAATACATTAAAAGAAGGTCAGACATTGTATGAGGCCGGTAATATGCAAGGGGCCAAGGAGGGTCACTGACGCTTATTTTGAGGTCTTTGAAGGAAAGGGAATCGAGGCTGCCGTGAGGCGATTCATTTCCTTAAGGAAGGCTACAGAGTTGGAGAAGGGGTTTGCCGACATCAGAAAGGCGATCCATGGCGGTGTTCCGGCTGGGAAAATCAAGGAGCAAACCTTAAGCCTCATAGAGGCTCTGAAGTCCGCCGCCAATGAGCTTGATAGAAAGGGCGTGGGGATGGATGTAAGTTATTAGTTGCAGGGGCAGACCCCCGTGTCAGCCCGATGTAGGGGCGCATTGCCATGCGCCCAAAAGGATGGATTCCTGCCTTCGCAGGAATGACAAAAAAACTAAGAAGGAAGTAAAATGAGACATCTCAAAAAACTGACACTGGCGCTATCTATCTTTTTAATGGCCTCTTCACAGGCCAATGCATTGGAGACTGACATCTCTGAAATAAAGAAGCAGATAGAGGTTCTAACAGAAGAGATGGAAAAATTTAAACTCGGGGCTGTGGCAGAGCCGAAATACGAGTCGTTTTTTGGGCTTGGCCCTGCCGCATCCAAGGTATATGGGATAGATAAAGGGCTGTCCATTGGCGGTTATGGCGAGGTGGTTTACTCCAACTACCAGGATTCATCAAAAAAGGACTTTGCCGATGCCTACCGTTTTATCCCATACATCGGCTACAAGTTTAATGATTGGATAATTATGAACACGGAGTTGGAGTTTGAACATGCAGGCATCAAAAATGTGGGTAAAGACACCACGGACCCGAAGTTAGGTCAAGATAGACAACCGGAGGTCTATATAGAATTCTCCTATCTGGACTTCCTCCTGAGCAAACCCTTCAATCTGAGGACGGGTCTTGTCCTCATGCCTGTGGGCATCATCAATGAGTTCCATGAACCTACTGTATATCATGGAGTATCCCGCCCTGAGGTGGAGACCAACATCATCCCCTCCACATGGAGGGAATTAGGGGTCATGGCCTACGGGGAACCGGTAGAAAATCTCACATACAAGGTAGCGCTTATCAATGGACTCAGGGCCGACCTGTTTAGCAAGTCCGGTTGGATCAGGGCGGGCAGGCAGCAGGGGGCTGAAGCCAATGCGGATGTGGCCGCTGTTGTGGTGAATGTTAATTATGAAGTTATCCCTGGCCTTTCAGTAGGGGGTAGCTACTACCGGGGGGAGGCCGCCTCAGGAAAGGGAGGGGATTCCGACACAGCCACAGGGCAAAAGGAGGGAGATGTGAACCTCTTTGATCTCCATGCCGATTTTAGATGTAAAGGTCTCGAACTCAGAGGACTTTACGCCGCAGGGAAGTTGGATGCCAATGAGACATTAAAGGCAACGGGCATAGGCAAGGAGGTGGGAGGCTGGTATCTGCAGCTAGCCTATGATATATTCCATCTAATTAAGCCAGGGACAGAGATGAGCCTAAGCCCATTTCTCAGATATGAGCAGTATAATACCAACAAAGAGGTTTTCAGTGGCACCCCTGACCCAACATTAGATATAACTGTTACTACTTTTGGCGTGGGTTTCAAGCCGCATCCTAATGTTGTGATAAAAGCAGATTATCAGTGGAAGGATACAGAATCAGATAATCCAGAAGGGACTGCAAGCGGTCAGGATTCAAACAAGATTGACCAGTTTAATCTGGGGATTGGGTTTATATTCTAATGAAGAAGACATGTTTTTTTATTACTCTCCTCCTTACCTTTGCTATCGGAACGGGGCTTTATGACCCTTCCATAGTAGAGGGAAAGGTCTATAAAACAAAAGATGCCGCGCTTAAAGAGGTCTTCCCTGATGCAGATGCAGTTGAAAAGATAAATGTCTTTCTGGGGGAGGCAGAGCAGAAAAAGATAGAGGCAATTGCAAAATCAAAACTTGACAGCAGAATCTTTACATTTTATACAGGCAGAAAAGGGAGGGACATAATCGGCTATGCTATTTTTGGGAGTCATGTGGTCAGAACAAAACAAGCGGTCTATATGGTTGTCATAAACCCTGATGGCAGTATAAGACAGGTTGAGATACTGGCATTTTATGAGCCTGAAGAATATCTGCCTCGTAAAAGATGGTTTGAACAGTTTACAGGCAAAATACTTGGCGACGAACTCTGGCCAAGAAGGGGGATAAGTGCAGTAACAGGTGCAACACTGAGTGTAAATGGAATAACGCAGGAGGTAAGGAAGATCCTTGCAGTATTTAAGGTAATGGTTAAAGAGGAGATAAAATGAAATTTATTGTAACCGGAGATTTTAATAACAATAGACTTCTTCAGATCATTCTTCTATTTGTTCTACTGTATATAAGTTTTCTGTGGTTTACAAATATCCTGTTGTATATTGAGAAGATTGGTTTTACATATACATCAGTTGTGGACTACTATCTCGGCTCAGATGAGGAGTTCAAAAATCCTGTCTCATACAGAGGGCTCCTTGAGGGAACGCACTCTCATCTTTTTACATTTGCAATGGCACTCCTATTAGTAAGCCATCTGACTGTATTTTCAAGCATCAATCAGCGTTTGAAGTTACTGCTCATTCTGGTTTCTTTTATATCCGGCTTTTTGGATATTGCTACAGGCTGGCTTATAAGGTTTGTTTCGCCTGAGTTTGCCTATTTGAAAGTAAGCAGTTTTATTGTCTTTCAGGCAAGTTTTCTACTTTTACTCATCTTTTCGTTCATGAGTCTGAGTATATATCGGAAGGAGAAAGGGTAATATGAATACCGTCAAAAGATTTGCTGTTGTTATATTAGTAGTAGGGGATGACACTTTTGCAAAGGTGATCTGTGCTGCAGCGCCTTGCGCTGCCAATAGCAGCATGAGATGCTGCGGCTACATATGAGGCGGCTATATGCCTCTTTTACCTTCTACCTATAATCCTGCAATCTGCCGCGGACTGCCGCGGACTACCACGGACAAAAGCAGCACTATGACAGATACAGCTTATTCAGTTTATATTTTAAATTCACCTGAAAGGTTAACAGGTTTTTATTTATAAGTTATTGAAAAGTCAGATATAGTCCGAGAGAATTAAGGGGGTCAGGTCTTTACTTTTGACATTGCCGACTGTCGAGGAAAAGTCAAGATTCAAGTCCTGACCCTCTTTTTTCTCCCACCGTCTATTAGTGCCTAATCGGGGGTCAGGCTTGAAAAATCAGTTTGCATCTTCTTTCGTATTTACTTTTTTCAGCTTACCTCACCAAAATCGATAAGATGATTTTTATATCTAAAAATGCTTGACTTAAATTTTTCCCTAAAGTATTATTGAAAATAATTTTCAATTTCACTTTGATGGAGAGGCAGTGAAAAATAAGGTTATAGAATTTAGCAGATATATCGAGGAAAAGGGTCTTAAGTCTACTACCCAGAGGGATGAAATAGTAAACACCTTTTTCAATGTAAAAGGACATGTAAGCATAGAAGAGTTACATCATACAGTCCAAAAGAGGAATCCAAAGATTGGATACACAACAGTATATCGGACACTTAAGCTCCTTACAGAGAGCGGCCTTGCCCACGAAAGGCAATTCGGGGACGGACAGGCAAGGTACGAGGCTGTCACAACGGAAGAACATCACGACCACCTGATATGCCTTAAATGCGGGATCATCACAGAGTTTGAAAACATGAAGATAGAAAGACTCCAGGAGGATGTAGCAAAGGAGCATGGTTTTAAAGTGAAGAACCATAAACTGGAGATGTACGGATACTGCAAAAAATGCAGGAAATAAAGTGGCCAGTGGTCAGGGATCAGTGACCAGTTAAAAGCGAATAGACTGACCACCGACCACCGGCCACTGACCACTAATCATTGAGGTACATATGCACGATCACGGTTCACATAAAGAAGAGGAGCCTAAAGGTATTCCGAGACTTGCCCTTATTGGCAATCCTAACGTTGGGAAGAGTGTAATCTTCGGCTACCTGACGGGGAAGTATGTGACGGTCTCCAATTACCCTGGGACGACGGTAGAGATTACTTCAGCCAGGGCGCATGTAAACAAGAAGGAGTACGTGGTTATTGATACCCCAGGCGTCAACTCCCTGTTGCCAATGTCTGAGGATGAAAGGGTCACCAGGGACATTCTCCTTAATGAGGATATAGAGGCAATTATACAGGGGATCGATACCAAGAACCTGAGACGCGGCCTCCTTATTACCCTGCAACTGGCTGAGATAGGAATCCCTTTTGTGATAGCCCTGAACCTGTTTGACGAAGCCCGCAGCCGTGGGATTTCTGTGGATGCTGACAAACTATCCGATACTATCGGAACTACTGCCATCCCTACTGTTGCGACCCTGAGGAAGGGGATGGACCAGTTGCTCAAGGCGCTCCAGAATCCAAGGGTATCAACCTTTGCAACTCATTACGACCGGCGCATAGAAGATGGGGTCGGCAGAATAACTCCACTCCTGCCGGAGGCCAGAATATCCAAAAAGTCTCTTGCGCTTATGCTTCTCGCAGGGGATGAGTCTCTCAACAACTGGCTCCACGAACATCTAAAAGAACAGACCATAAGGGAGATAGATAATATAAGACTTGAGGTTCAATCTTCGTTTTCAGAACCCCTTGCCTATGTGATAAACCACAGCAGGCTGATGGCTTCAGACAGGCTTTTGAAGGAGGTCTTCTCTGAGACCGGAAAAAGGGAAAGGGATATCAACTCATTCCTTGGCCGCTGGACCATGCATCAGGTCTGGGGAGTTCCGTTCCTCCTCGCAGTCCTTTACGGATTTTACCAGTTTGTGGGCGTATTTGGCGCCGGGACTCTAGTGGATTTCCTTGAAGACTCAGTCTTCAAAGGGTACATCAACCCGTGGGCCGTTAAACTTTTCGACTACATCCCCATCATGATATTACGAGAGCTGTTTGTAGGCCAGTACGGCATCATCACCATGGCCATTACATACGCCATTGCCATAGTCCTTCCGATTGTAGGCACATTCTTCATAGCCTTCGGCATCCTTGAAGACTCCGGCTACCTCCCAAGGCTGGCAGTCATGGTAAACAATGTATTCAAGGCTATGGGACTCAACGGAAAGGCTGTTTTACCCATGGTTCTGGGGCTCGGATGCGACACTATGGCAACTCTGACGGCGAGGATACTTGAGACCCGTAAGGAGCGCATCATTGTAACTTTACTCCTGGCCCTCGGAGTGCCGTGCTCCGCCCAGATGGGAGTTGTCCTCGGCATGCTGGGCAGCATATCCTTTACGGCCACGCTGGTATGGCTGGGGGTTGTTGTCGGAGTTATGCTGTTAGTAGGTTATCTGGCATCCAAAGTGATACCTGGTACAGGTTCCGACTTTATCCTGGAGCTGCCGCCAATCAGATTACCCCAGTTGAGTAATATAGGGATAAAGACCATGGCAAGGATAGAGTGGTATCTCAGGGAGGCAGTTCCACTGTTTGTTCTTGGTACCCTTATCCTGTTTATCTCTGATAAACTCGGCCTTCTTGCATTAGCGGAAAAGATAGCAGCCCCATTGGTGGTAGGATTCTTAGGACTTCCGATAAAGGCCACGGAAGCGTTCATAATAGGTTTTCTGAGAAGAGATTACGGCGCAGCAGGCCTTCTGGTGCTTGCAAGGGCCGGGCAACTGGACTCCATCCAGATAGTAGTCAGCATAGTGACAATAACCCTGTTTGTCCCTTGTATTGCCAACTTCTTTATGATAATAAAAGAGCAGGGGATCAAAGTAGCCTTGTACATAACAGGGTTCATTTTCCCCTTTGCATTTCTTGTTGGTGGAATATTAAATTTCGTTTTGAGGTATTATCAAGTAGCTCTATAGAGGTCTTTATTATGGAAGAAAAAAAAGGTTACAAATGTTCCCTGTGTTCGTACTCCTTCAAGGTCGGAGAGGCAAAGTGCGGGGCATGTCCTATGTCCAAGGGGTGCAAGATAATCTGCTGCCCTCACTGTGGCTATCAGTGGGTAGAGGAATCGAAGGCGGTAAATCTGATAAAGAAGTTGATGGGGAAGAAATGAGCGAACATAATATAGACGAACTCCTCGAACTCATCTGGACCCAGCAGGAGGACGGAAAGGACAGCCTTACCGAACTTTTACGGGTCACAGTTGAAGAGAATGCAGAGGACGTTCTAAAGAGAATGGCGCAGGCCGGGTTTGTAGTTATCTCTGGCGACAAGCTCAGTTTTGCTCCTACCGGAGAGGCAAGGGCAAAAGAGATTATAAGGCGGCACAGGCTTGCAGAGAGACTCTTTACCGAGGCATTCAAGATGGAGGTTGACGAAAAGATAGAGTATAATGCATGCGAGTTCGAACACATTCTCTCACCGGAAGTGACTGAGAGCGTATGCACATTCCTCGGACACCCGCCGACATGTCCCCACGGCAGGCCTATCCCAAGGGGAAAGTGCTGCGAGAAGTTTCACAAGGAGATGAAGCCTCTTGTAACACCGCTTAATGAACTCCACCCGGGAGAAGAAGGAAGGATCGTATTCATTGCGCCCAAAAACCACACCAGGCTCGACCGTCTCAGCACGATGGGAATAATTCCAGGAAGCATCGTCAGACTACATCAGAAGAAACCTTCATATGTCCTGGAGATAGGAGAAACCACCCTGGCGCTGGACGGGGAGATAGTTAGGGAGATATATGTTAAGAGGGTCTAATAAAAGTGGCCAGTGGTCGGTGGTCAGTGGTCAGAGAAGATCACGTCTTACGTCTTACGTTTCACGTCTTACCTTCTTCTTGCTTTTTACTTTTCACTTTGCACTTTGCACCGACGTACAGGCCGCGCGTCCCCTTGTTACTGAAGATGCAGTGGTTGCGGGAAAGGGTGTTACTCAGTTCGAGCTGGGGATCGATTATACAAAGGCTGGGAACAGCGGAGAAGGGACAAGTCTGCTTCTTTCACCCATAAACGGCGTAACGGAGGATACGGAGTTTTCCCTCAAGGTCCCATATATAATTGCAAAACCTTACGACCCGTCAAAAGTGGATGGCTGGGGCGATACCTCTTTTATAATGAAGCATCTTCTTGTTGCAGAAGGCGAAAAGACACCGGCATTTCTGATAAGGATGGCCCTCAAGCTTCCTACAGGGGACAAGGATAAGGGGCTTGGAACCGGTGATACTAATGTGGGGTTTTTAGGGGCGCTCACCAAGAATTTCAATCCAGCAGCTATCCATCTGAACATCGGATATACTTTCGTTGGCAATCAGAATGAAGGGCGCTATAACAATGAGGTAAATTACGGGATTGCCGGAGAGTATGGCATAGGGAAAAGGGTCAGGGTTGTTGGAGAGATATACGGCCTCTATCATCCCGATTATAAAGCGGCAGAGATTGAAAGACGGGCTCTTCTGGGGTTGACCTACAGGATTGATGATACCTTTACAATTGACCTTGCCGCAAAGAGGGGACTGGAAGGAGCAGATGACGAATACGGATTTATTGGAGGCATAACGATAACCTTTTAGCCTTTTATAAATCTCCTTATCTGCTTTGCCAACAAATTTGTTTCATGTCATTTCTTTAACTTCTTAGAAATATTTCCCGCATCTGTAATGTTTACTATAAATTCAATTTCTTTGCTTGTATTGAGTCCCTAAAATCGATAGTCATGGGTATATTAATAGGACTGTACAGGAATTACATTGAAGAAGATCCTGATCATTGAAGATGAGGCAAAGATTGCAAATGTCGTCAGGTCTTATCTTGAAAGAGAGGGGTACCAGACCAGCATAGCGGATACCGGGGAGAAGGCCCTTCGATTAATAAAAGATAGTTACGACCTTATAATACTTGATTTGATGCTGCCGGATATTGATGGGGAGAGCATTTGCGCTGCCGTAAGAGAAATATCCGATATTCCTATACTGATGCTTACAGCGAAGAGCTCTGAAAACGACCGGGTCAAAGGTCTGGGCCTGGGAGCAGATGATTATATTGTCAAACCCTTCAGCGCAAGGGAGCTTGTTGCAAGGGTCAAGGCACATCTCAGAAGGACGAAAAAGACCGAAGATAGAATATTGTCCTTCAACAACGGTCTTCTTAAAATCGATACACAATCGATGGAGGGAATAAAAGGGACAAGCCGCATTGCACTGACCCCTACCGAGTTCAAGATTCTTATTACTCTTGCCGAAAGGCCCCAGAATGTATTCAGCAGGTCGCAACTTGTAAATATCGTTCAGGGGTTTGACTTTGAAGGTTATGACAGGGTCATTGACGCCCATATAAAGAATATCAGGCATAAAATAGAGGATGACATGCAGAAGCCCGTTTTCATTAAAACCGTATATGGCGCAGGCTACAGATTTACAGGAACGCCGGATTTATCATGAGAACCAAGATATTTCTTGCCTTTATAGCCATTATATTTTCCGCCCTCCTCTCTAATTTCATCTTTGAATACCTGATCATCAAGGATTTCGAGAGCTATACAGAGAGTGTAAAGGAAGATCAGTTTCGCTGGGTCATGGCGTCAATAGAAGGGAACTCTTCCGACAGCGGTTGGGACAAGGATATGTTGTCGGAATCGATCCACTGGGGAATGATGCTCGGCCTTGATATAAAGGTCATTGATGCAGGGGGAAAGGAAATCCTTTCAGCCCATGAATCAATGGCATCTCTTTCGGATAATATGAAACAGCGGATGGAAGAGCTTTTCCATATCCATAAGACCGAAGGTGAGTTCACGGAAAATGTCATCATTGTAAAGGGACGAAAGGTTGGAACAGTTCTGGTAAGGCCGTTTCAAAAGGAGTTGTTAAAGGAAAAAGAGACTGCCTTCAAGAAAAGGGTCCAATATTTTCTTTATATGTCTCTTCTCATCGTAGGTGTCGGCCTGATATTAATGGCCTCCCTCTTCAGCAGATACCTTTCAAGGCCTATAACCGATCTCAAGACAGCGGCAGAGAGAATCGCCAGAGGCGACTTTGATGTCAGGATAAAACCGCGGTCAACGGATGAAGTAGGGATGCTTTCCGAGTCATTTAACAGCATGGCGGGATCGCTGAAAAAAGAAGAGGAGTTGCGCAAGCATCTTATGTCAAATGTGGCCCATGAATTAAGGACCCCCCTTACCATCATGAAGACGCAGATCGAGGCAGTAACTGACGGGGTAGTCAGTACAGAAGAAGGGATAGAAAATATCAGAAGTGAAAATGAGCGGCTTATAAGACTTGTGGAAGGGATAGAGGACATAACATCTGCTGAGGCGAGCTTTTTGGGTAAAGTTGAGGAGGCGTCGATAAATCTGAAAGAGTTCCTGTCCGGGTTGATTAGAGAGATGCATCCTGCCTTTAAGGAAAAAGGGCTTGAGATAGAACTGATCAGAGGAGATGACCTGTTTGCGGTATTTGATGTCGGGAAGCTTGAAAAGGTCGTGAGAAACATCATCTCCAATGCCCTGAAATTCACGGAAACCGGAGGCGCATGGATTGATTATGGTGTTGCCGGAAAAGATTTTTTCGTTGATATACGTGATTCAGGGAAAGGTATTCCAGAAGATAAATTACCTCTCATATTCAATCGCTATTACAGGCTTGAAAAGACCGGGAGCGGCGGCCTGGGGCTTGGTCTTGCCATAGTTAAAGAACTAATAACTGTCCTTGGGGGCAGGATTGAGGTTAGAAGTGCAGTTGGTTCAGGCACAACATTCAGGGTGCTTATCCCGTTAAAACCGGCTTAATATTAGTCTCTGTTTTCTATAAACGCATTTTCATATTCCAATCTTTTTACAGTCCCTTCATAATTTCTTCAAACTCTTATGGTAAGCTTTAATCACAAAAAGTAAGGAGCCTCTTGCAAAAGTCCAAGAAACGCAGTTTTGTCATTTCGACCAACGGGAGAAATCTTTGTTATTCTTACAGTGAAAGATTCCTCACTTCGTTTGGAATGACACAATAAGAGGGATATACGGGGACAGGGCGATGATGATAAAATTTAAAATCCTGATAATGGTTATATCGATACTCCTCCTTTCCATGAAACCTTCATGGGCATCCGACCAGAAAACCATCAGTCTCAAGGAACTGATTGACGAGGCACTGGCGAATAACCCGGAGATAAAGGCCTCAACGGAGCGGTGGGAGGCGGCAAAGACTGCAATACCGCAGGCTAAATCCCTTGAAGACCCATTGCTGTCAGTGATGTTTGACAGGATACCAGATTCTTCCGTCAACCCAGGGGCCTCTATGGAAAGAGTTTACTCCATAACCCAGGAGTTCCCATACCCCGGCAAACTTGGCTTGATGGGGAAGATGGCAGAAAAAGAGGCCCAGATGATATTCGAGGAATACAAGGGGAAGGAAAGGGATGTCATCAGGGATATAAAGGCAGCCTATTACGACTTGTTCATGATTTATAAATCAATAGAGGTAAACCTGGAGACAAAGGAGATACTCCATCACTTCTCAAAGATAGCCGAGGCCAGGTATGCCACAGGGCTTGTGTCCCAGTGGGATGTGCTCAAGGCCCAGATAGAGCTTTCTCAGCTTGCCAACGAGATAATCATACTTGAGCAGGAGGAGGAGTCCGCAAAGGCAAGGATCAACAGGCTGCTGAACAGGCCGGCTGAAAGTCCGCTTGGAGAACCGGCCCCCATAAATGACCGTAAGAATCTGCCACCTTTAGAACTGATGGGAGAGCTGGCCTTGCACGAAAGACCCGAGCTGAAAGGAATGGAAAGGTTTATCGAAAAAGAAGAGACGGGAATGAATCTGGCAAAGAAGAGATATTATCCTGATTTCATGGTAAGGTTCGCCCAGAGGGAAGAGGATGGGAGCGCTGCCGGGTGGGTAGCCGAGTTTGGGGTAAGGATTCCCTTATGGTTCAGGACAAAGCAGGACTATGCAGTCAAGGAATCGGTATCGAGGCTTGATTCGGCAAAAAACGAGTATCAGGGTATGAGGAATATGGTCTCCTTTGAGATAAAGGATGCCCTTGTAAAAATCAACTCAGCGGGAAGCCTTATTGACCTTCACAGGAACACCCATCTACCTCAGGCTGAACAGGCCCTGAGGGGAGCGAGGATCGCGTATGAAACCGGGAAGGTTGACTTCTTTGCTTTAATGGAAAGCTGGAAGACGGTTAAGATTTATAAGCTCGATTATTACAAGGCTCTGGCAGCCTTTGGACAGGGATGGGCTGACCTGGAGAGGGCGGTGGGGA
>Ga0209431_10001298_pt1 | contig 20838 bp, 19 predicted proteins | sample RifCSP13_3_FD_184021 | JGI IMG/M metagenome (GOLD analysis project Ga0209431, IMG submission 184021) | Soil microbial communities from Rifle, Colorado - Rifle CSP2_sed 13_3 (SPAdes) (version 2) | ecosystem: Environmental > Terrestrial > Deep subsurface > Rock core/Sediment | place: Rifle...
TGTTCTGTTTAACCGGCAACTGACAAATGACAACTGACAACTCATAACTGACAACAAATAACCAAGTGAATACCATTTCAACATGAATACTGCAAAAGAAAAACAATCCGGATACCTCGACATGGAATTACTGCGCTTCACCACCGCAGGGAGTGTGGATGACGGTAAAAGTACGCTGATCGGCAGGCTGTTATACGACAGCAAGGCCATTTTCGAAGATCAGCTTGAAGCGCTGGAAAAGGCCAGTATCAACCGTGGGGAAGAAACGATCAATCTCTCCCTCCTTACCGACGGATTGCGGGCGGAACGCGAACAGGGAATAACCATTGATGTGGCTTACCGGTATTTCGCCACCCCCAAACGCAAATTCATCATAGCCGACACACCGGGTCACATTCAATACACCCGGAACATGGTCACGGGGGCATCCACAGCCAACGCAGCACTTATTCTGGTAGATGCACGGAACGGTGTGATGGAGCAAACAATACGGCACTGTTATATTGCTTCGCTGTTGCAGATACCCCATGTGATCGTATGTGTGAATAAGATGGACCTGGTGGATTATCAGGAAGAAGTTTTCGAAAGCATTCAGCATGATTTTAACCGGTTCTCCGACAAGCTTGACATCCGGGATATATATTTTATTCCCATCAGCGCACTGAAAGGCGATAACGTGGTAGACCGGTCGCAACACATGCCCTGGTACCAGGGTCCTACCCTGATGTATTCACTGGAACATCTGCACATCAGCAATGACCAGGATTTTGTTGATCCGCGGTTCCCGGTTCAGTACATTATTCGCCCAAACACCGATGAATATCATGATTTCCGTGGCTACGCAGGACGTGTTGCCGGAGGGGTTTTCCACAAGGGTGAAAAAGTGACCGTGCTGCCTTCCGGTTTCACTTCACAGATCAGGTCCGTCGAATCCATGGACGAAAGCCTTGAAATGGCTTTCCCGCCTCAGTCAGTTACCCTTACCCTCGAAGACGACATTGATATCAGCCGTGGTGACATGATCGTAAAAGAAAACAACCTGCCTCAGGTAGGTCAGGATATCACCGCCATGATATGCTGGCTCAATGAAAAGCCCATGCGTCCCGGAGCAAGGTACTGGATCCGGCACACTACCAAGGAAGCCCGCTGCATCGTAAAGGAGGTCAATTATAAAATTGATATCAATACGCTCGGAAAAAATTACGATGACAAGCAGATCGGCCTGAATGAAATTGCAGAAGTAACCCTGCGCACCACACAACCATTATTCTTTGATTCGTACCGGAAAAACAGGATCACCGGCTCGCTGGTACTCATCGATGAGGGCACCAATGAAACAATTTGCGCAGGGATGATCATATAACCCTCCGGAGATGGCTTAATTGGTGGGTGTATTGGTGTAAGCCAACATGGTAAATACCCTTCTTATCCAACTTATCTTTCCGTACTAAACCCGAACAATGTATAATCGTATCCGGTGAAAGGGCAATACCAACATGATTGACTTTTCCGGTATCACCGGTAAAAAATACCAGGTCGCCGGGCAGGATTTCTGAAACCCTGGATACTGCATCACCCTGCAAGGCTTGCTGAGAGGCATCGCGTTGCAGTGCGATCCCGAGGATCTTGAATACCACCTGGACATACCCCGAACAATCGAAGCCGAAGACAGACCGGCCACCCCATAAATAAGGTGAGTTTAAAAATTTTACGGCAAGTGTCTCAATACCATGCTTGTGGTGCCGGTTCACCTGGTCAAAAACACGGCTTACCGGAAATATCCTGCCCCCAACGTCAAGGGTTCCTTTTTCACTGCTGAATCCCGGCAGGTTGCTTCCGGCAGGAATAAGCATGGGACCGGAACCGGGAATTTCAATTTCCATGATAGTTGCTTCCAATACAGGAGGAGAATGCATGTTGTACTGCTTATAGGCAGATTCACTGAGCTTTATGAACAACTTTCTGTCAATCCAGCCCTGGTAGCCGTCAAATTGCATGGCAACCTGCACCCAATTGTCCTTCCGGCCAATTACCTCATAACATTCACCAAATAAAAGCTGGCTGACCATTTCAGATCGTTCATCCGGTTCTCTGCGAACCGGTATTATGCTTAATATGGAAATACCGTATCTCATAAGCTAAACAACATCAACAATTTGTTGTTAATTGAATATGAATGAATTATTTTTTCTTAATTTGTATATAATTATTCAAAGCAGGGACGAATAAGCGCCTCTAATTTACTAAATACAAGCATCAACACCAACATGAACGGTATATTGAATTTCATCCGGAATAACCTGCGTGCCATCATCAACATAACATTATTTGTAATTACTTCATTCATAATAGTATACCTGTTACCTCGCGAGGGTAAGTTCATGTATGAATACCAGAAGGGCGGATATTGGAAACATGAGGATCTGCTGGCCCCGTTTACCTTTCCTGTATACAGGTCTCAGGATGATATTGACCACGAACGGGATTCGGTGATCCGTGAATTAAGACCGATTTTTGTCTATGATCAGAGCCTCGCTGAACAGCGGGTTAATGAGTTGAATGAGGATTTCAGTGCCAGGTGGGTTGAATACTCCCTCACGGCCTTAAAAATACCATCCGGTGATGTGTACAGGAACAACAAGCGGTACTTGAATTACCGGCAGCTTGAAAATGAATACCGGGTGTTCCTGGTAGGCCTGCTAAGGGAAATATACCTGAAGGGTATTATCGATATGGCTCCTGTAAATGAAAGTACCGGGATCACCTACAACGAAGTTACGGTAATAAAGGGGAATGTTGCCGAAAATTATTCGCTGGCACAATTGTATACACCCAAATCAGCCTATGAGTATATCGCTGCGCAATTGAACAGCACCATACCAAAAAAAAGCAACCACCCGTTAAGGAAATATGATTTGTTTTTTCAACAATTCGAGATCAACAATTATCTTTCCATCAATGTAATTTATGATGAGGTCAAATTCAGGAATGTCCGAAGAAGCCTTATCAGCAGCGTTTCACTAACAAGGGGACTCATCCAGGAAGGGCAGGGGATTATTTCCAGCGGTGAATTCATTACCGATGATAAGTTTTTAATACTGGAATCGCTGAGGCAGGAATATGAGCAGAACCTTGGTTTTATGGCCAGGCAGCTGGTGGTTCTGGGTAAGTTTATACTGGTTATAACCACCCTTCTTGTGCTTTATCTGTTCCTGCTAAACTTCAGGAAGGAAGTGCTTGAAAACAGCGTGCGTACATCATTTATACTTCTTACCGTGGTTCTGATGATCCTGATTGCCAGTACAACACTCAAATTCAATTTGGTGAGTATTTATCTGCTGCCTTTTACCATACTTCCGATAATTCTCAAAACATTCTTCGATTCCAGGCTGGCATTGTTCGTTCACATGATCACGGTGCTGCTGATTGGTTTTTTTGTTCCCAACGGATTCGAATTTGTATTTCTGAATGTGGTAGCCGGAATGGTGGCCATCATAAGTCTTACAAACGTTTATCGCAGGTCCCAGCTTGTAGTTACCTCCCTGTATGTGATCCTTGCCTATGCAGTAATTTACCTGGGCATTGCCCTGATCCAGGAAGGAAACATTTCCCAGATCCAGCTGAATTACTTCCGGTGGTTTGGTGTTAATGGCCTGCTGATCATGATGGCCTATCCATTGATTTATATGTGTGAGAAGGCATTCGGATTCATGTCCGATGCCACCCTGATGGAACTTTCGGATTCAAATCAACCCCTGTTAAGAAAACTGGCAGAATTGGCTCCCGGTACTTTCCAGCATTCCCTGCAGGTGGCTAATCTTGCCGAAGACGCGGTTTTCAAGGTAGGAGGAAATCCGCTGCTGGTCAGGGCGGGTGCCTTGTATCATGATATTGGCAAAATGGATGAGCCTTTGTATTACATCGAAAACCAGACAACTTCCATAAACCCCCATGACCACCTTGAGTTTGAACAAAGTGCCAGGATTATCATCGATCATGTGAGGAAAGGCGTTGATCTTGCCAAAAAGCAAAAGCTGCCTGAGGCCATAATCGATTTTATCCGTACACATCATGGAACCACTACGGTTCAGTATTTTTATAAATCTTACCTTAGAAAATTTCCGGAAACCGAAGTGGATGTAAATAAATTCTCGTATCCGGGCCCCAGACCTGTTTCGAAGGAAACTGCCATTGTGATGATGGCTGATTCGGTGGAAGCCGCATCAAGGAGTTTGAAAACGATCAATGAAAGTACACTCGATAAACTGGTGGAATCCATCATCAGCACACAGATGACCGAGGAACAGTATAATGATGCTCAGATTACCTTCAAAGATATTACTACAATCAGGGAAGTATTTATAAAACGGCTGCGAAATATTTACCATGTGAGGATTTCCTATCCTTCATAGAGTATGTTTTCTCGCAGATTACGCAGATTTCGCAGATCTCGAAGATTTTTTACGGATCCTGCTAAGACACTGTGGTCTTAGTCCTGCAATGAATTTTTTAACAAAAAAATAGAGACAAGACACGCCTTGTCTCTACATCATTTTTTTAATTTCTTCCCCTGTCTAAAACAGTATAAAAAACTTTCGATTACTCAACAACAACTGCACTGTCAGCAACCATTGTGTCAACCGGAACTTCTACGGGAGCTTCTTCCATAACGGGCTCAGTAGTTTCAGCGGTTTTAGTCTTGCAAGAAGTGAGTGCAATTACACCTAAAAATGCAAAAGCAACAAACAAATAAGCTATTTTTTTCATTTTAAATTTTTTTTTGATGTGAATTTTTGGTTAATTAATTGGCACAAAAATAGTAAATAATTTAATTCCGCAATTCTTTTTTTTCAGCAATTTGAATAATAAGTAATTAAAAATTCAAATTCATTCATATTCATTTATATTCATTTATATTTGTTATTTTTGCATTCTGAAACTGGCATATTTATGGTTAATTATAAGAAAAATTTTGATACCGGTGCGGTAATCTGCTTTAAACGCTGGAGTCGCAAAAAATTTGCGATTTTGGCCAGTCTTTCCAGAGTTATTAAAATTGGTGTTTTATGCCTGTCCTATTCCCTGTTGAACCGGTTGCCGGTTATTCATGCCCAGTATGACAGCCTGACCACCATAATGAAAACAGTTGAACTTGATGAAGTTGAAGTGATAGGACAGCGAAGCCGGGCCGTTTTCTCGGAAATTTCCAGGATTGTAGCCGTTATCCGGATCGAGGATATTCATAAAGCGGGTGTACAAAGCCTCCAGGACCTGCTTGAATTTGTTTCCAATGTTGATATCCGTCAGCGTGGCATGATGGGGGTTCAATCGGATGCCGGCATCCGGGGCGGTTCATTTGATCATGTGATGATCATGGTAAACGGTATTAACCTGAGCGATCCGCAAACCGGTCACCTGAGCCTTGATCTGCCCATAGATTTTGAACATGTAGAGCGCGTTGAAGTGCTGCAGGGATCCGCGGCCCGAATCCTGGGTCCGGGTGCCTTTACGGGTGCTATTAATATTGTTACCAGGCGCGGTGACAGCAATGATATTCAATTTTCGCAGGTATTCGGCGATTATGGTTATAACCGTTCGGCATTAAATGCCCGGATTAAGACGGGCATTCTTCAGAATTCCCTTTCACTAAGCCGATCCGCATCGGATGGTTATATCGAAAATACCGATTTTAAACTTCAAAATCTGTATTACCGGGCTTCTCTAAACCAGGAAAATAGTACCCTGGATTTTCAGTCGGGATATCAACACAAACAATTCGGGGCAGCGGGGTTTTATTCACCCCGTTTTCCAAACCAATATGAAAAAGCGGAGCTGTTCTTTTCAAGCATCAGTGTCTCAACCGGAGATAAGGTAAGAATATCTCCCTCGGCATACTGGCGCCGGCGCAAAGATCATTTTTTGCTGGAGCGGGATAATCCGGGTTTTTATCAGAATTTTCACCTGACAGATGTTTTTGGCAGCCAGCTCAATATAAGCTACCAGGGCAGGAAGCTGGGTTCAACCATAGGATTCGACCTGAGATCCGAAAACATACTCAGCAACAATATCGGCTATGATATTGCAAACCCGGTGGCCGTGCATGGAGAAGACAGTGCATTCTATACCAGGGCGTACAGCCGCACCAATCTTTCTTATTTTCAGGAGCATATACTCAGTTTCGGTGATTTCAGGTTTACCGGCGGAATAATGGTCAACTGGAATACTGCTTATCCTCTAAAACCTGCAGTTTTTCCGGGTCTTGATGCAAGCTATGACATTATTCCCGGATTAAGGTTTGTGGCAAGTGTCAACCGTGCTTTGCACCTTCCCTCATTCACCGACCTGTTTTACCGCGACCCGGTTAACCAGGGGAACCTCAACCTTGATCCCAACCGCATGGTTGCGTTTGAGGGAGGTTTACGGTATCAGTGGAATGGCATATTTTTAACGGCATCATGGTTCAGGCACCAGGGCAGGGATATTATTGACTGGCTGTGGTCATTTGAACAAAACCGTTACAGTCCGGTCAACCTTAGTAATTACAGCGCAACAGGATTGGAACTTAATGCAAGGCTGAATCTTGACCGGCCGGGAAAACCTGCAGGTTTTTTCAGGTCGCTGTCGGTAAGTTACCTTTATCAGCAAAATCAAAAATCTGTTCCCGATTCTGTTTCGAAATACAATAATCTGAGGAATAAATTCTCGATGATGGTGCGGCACCGTGTGGCCGGTCCCGTTGAAGCTTCCTGGAGAATCAGTTACCAGGATCGTATGGGAGATATTATCGGTTTCAATACGGAAACAAATTCATATTATGCAGATGCCTACACGCCATTCTGGCTGATTGACGGGACACTGCGTTACCAAAAACGGTATTTTGAAATATTTGCAGAGGTATCTAATTTGATGAATACACAATATGTTGATGCGGGATCGGCTTTTCAGCCCGGTCGATGGTTCCGGATTGGGGTGCAATTGCATGTAAAAATTCCGGAAAAAGTGTCAAAACCCTGATAATAAGCCCTAATTGTTATTGTACCTCTTCCTTGATTTTTTTGGTTGAATGTGCTTTGATAACCCTTAAATTTCTGCCGGCCACTTCTTTGCCATCCAGGGTGTTAATGGCTTCCATGCCTTCTTTTTTATCCGGCATTTCAATGAAACAATAGCCCTTCGATTTACCGGTACGTTTGTCCCGGATGAGCTTGATGGATTCAACCTTACCCATAACTTCGAAGATTTTTCTGACATCTTCTTCGCTTAAAGTGTAACTGATGTTGCCAACATAAATTGTCATAATTCTGTTGAATTAGATAAGAATCTCCAAAAGTTACAAAGAATAATTGTGAATTCAAAATCAATTTGAAACCGAATCCACATCAGGTAAGGGCATTACGCCGGTGACATCATAGCCTTTTTTTTCGATGGAAGCGGTGATCTGCTCCAGGGTCACCAGGTTGGTGTCATAGGTCACCCATGCTTTGCCATCGACATGGGATGCTGTGGCTTTCCGGACCCCATCAAGGGCCAGTGCTCCGCTGGAAATGGTTTCCTCACAACCGGTACAACTCATTCCTGAGATGGTGATTTCGGTCCTGACAGTTTCAGTAATTTCCACGGGATCGCCTTTGGATGTTTTCCCGCATGCGATCACGAAGATCAATAGTACCACGAAATAAAATATGTTTTTCATAAGTAAAAGAATTGGTTTTCAGATGTCATTCCAGTTTTCACCGCGTTTTATCCGGCTGATCTGCATTTCGGAGACCTTGAAGGTACGGGCCAGAACTGCCCCGGAGACTCCCATATTCAGCTGGTGCTTGATAATGCGTACATCCGCGATGCTAAGTTTTGTGTAATGTCTTGGATCAGGCTGTTCGTAACTGGCTCCAAGAAAATCCTTCCAACTGTTCCATTCCTGATAAAAATATTCCGGTCTGGCGGGTAAGTTTACCGGTTTATCCTTCCAGTGAAGATACTCCTTTGAATTTTTAATACCGGTCTCGCGGGCCATGCGGGAAGCATCTTTGTAACCCAGATAATGTTTTGATTTCTTTTGTTCGGGGTATCCCAGAAAATCACGCCAGCCTTTCCATGTGCCTTTACGGATAAAGTATTCGTCGGGTATGCGGGGAAATTTACGTGGAAGCGGCTTTTTGTTGCGCTTATAAGAATCGAATTTTCTCGCTGAAGTCACACCCAGGGGCACCAACTTCTCAATAGCGTATTTACGGGCAAGGGTGTATGACCATTTGAGGACATTATCCCAATCTCCGAATTCAATCTTGTTCATGGCTCGAGAATGGTCCGTACTAATGCTAAGATACGAAATATTAATTTAAAAACTCATCCTCTTCGTCATCAGCAAAGGTAACCTTAACCACAACAGGTTCTGCTGCGGCAAATCCATGGTCGGCATTTGGTTTTTTCTGCCTGTCGATAATTTCCCAGAGTTTGATATCCGGGTACCTGACAGACAGCAACATGGCCATCATCGAAAATGTTTTCGGTCCCTGGGGAACTATCATCACTTCTGATTCAATGCGCTGATCGAGACAGTGTGTTGTTAAAAGCGAGTTGATGATCCCGGGATGACGGGCATCATAATGAATTACCCGGGTTATGCCAAATCTCTCCAACAATGCCTTGTTATTCTGCAGTACCATTTTTGTATATTCAGGGTCATGGCTGCATTCAGGAATAAAAGCCAGGATATTCGCCGGCCTGATCTGTTTTATTGCCTCAACGATAGATTGGTGCTTATTGTCGAGTGAAATTACCATGGAAACCGGTCGCTTGTCCTTCAGTTTGTCTTTGTTCTGCAGTATCGGCCCGATATAATCAACAGACGGGTTACTCGAAACACAGTCAAATTTTTTGGGTGTATAGGAAAGAAATAATGAGATTTTTCCGGCCCTGAAATTGTTTCTGGTAATGCTGTCAACTAAAACCGAATACCACATCTTGGGCATACAGGAATAGTCGATCAGCAGGTTGAGATGATCAGCAGGTTTGCCGGTTATTTTACTCACCAGTTCTTCAACGTTCCGTGATTCCTTTACCGAAGCATGGTGCATATTGAAACCCAAACGGGCGAATACCTGGAGGTTCCTGCTTCTGTTCTCACCGGGATCCGGTTCGTCAATGATCAGCAAATGCTTTTCGGCTAAAACTGCGTCGGTCTTTTCTGCAAGATAAGTGCAGCGCGGCTGGTAACCGCAGGCAGCAATGAAATAATCAAATTTTTGATGCCTGAGCTCCGTATAATCGATTTCATTGATCTGTAAAAGCTCCATATGCAGCGTATTACAGTTTATTGACCAGGTTAATCATCCTGTTATTGGGCAGGATACCGAGCTTATCCATTGAGAATTCCTGTTTTATGCGGTTGACAAAGTACATATCAATTTTGCCCAGGTTTTTTGTTTCAATCTTACCCCGGTAATCGCATTCAAAGAAGTTTTTAATGTATTCATAGGTAACACCGGAAACGTTGACCATTCCGACATGACCGCTCTGTTCCATACGGCTGGCGATATTTACGGCATCCCCCCATATATCATATGCAAATCGTTTTTTACCCACTACACCTGCAACAACCTGGCCGGTATGGATACCGATGCGTAATTCCCACACAGTCAAATTATTAAGCACTTTGGAATCATTAAGCGTGTTCATGTAGTACTGGATTTCCAACCCGGCCAGCACGGTATCAACAGGATTGCTCTTATTGCTCAGGGGCAGTCCGCCGGCGCACATATAAGCATCCCCGATTGTCTTTATTTTTTCGATATAATGTCTTCCGGTAATTTCATCAAACTGGGCAAAATAGGAATCCAGAATACTCACCAGATCCTTGGGATCCAGTGTTTTGCTTATATTGGAGAATCCTTTGAAATCAGCAAACAATACACTTACCAGCTTATATTGCCGGGTGCCTGCCCGGCCTTTTGATTTCAGCTGTTTAGCCACTTCAAAGGGAAGGATATTGTTCAACAGCTTTTCGGACTTTTCCTGCTCTTGTTCAATGGTTTGCTTTTGCAGGTTAATTTCACGCTTTTGTTCTTCGAGCTGGGCATTGGCTTTTTCAAGATTATTGGTGATCTCCTTCATCTTTTTGTATTGCAAATGCAGTTCGTCTTCCTTGGTTTTAAAGACCGTGATATCAAATTCAACTGCAATAAGCTTTTCAATCTGACCTCCGGAATTCAGGTGTGGTATAATGAAAAGCTGGAGCCACCTGTTTTCACCGGTTCTTGATCTAACGCGACAGATACAATCGGCAGATTTTTTTTCCTTAAGACAGTTGTTAAAAAAAGCAGCCATTCCAGAACACGGATCGAGGCTGAAAATTGTATTGCCGTAGAGTTCGCGGAATTCTTCCAGTCCAAAACCATGAAGGCGTTTGAAGCCGTCATTTGCCCATTCAAGCTCACCGGCAGGATTTACCACAAAAAAGGCAAATGGGGTTTGCCCTGTGTTGGTCATCAGTTTTTCCAGGGATTCTATATCCTCCCTGGCTTTTTGTATTCTCTTTTCTACCTCCCGGAAGGATTCAATAAGTTCAATTGCCTTTTTTAACCTCGAAGTAAGCTCAGGAACCGATACCGGTTTTGACACATAATCAAAGATGCCTGCTTTCAGCGCTTCGGTTAAATCATCGGGAGAATCGTAGGAAGTTAAAATAATAATGGGAATCCTTCCTGTGAATTCATTTTCATGCAGACGCCTTATGATGGCAATGCCCCGGGGATCTGCTGCCCCGGTATCAAGCAATACGATATCCGGCATGGCTTTGCGCGCTGTGACAAAACCTTTTTCGAAATCCTCTGTCACGATTGTATCACAGTCAATCTCAGCGGCAATTAGCAATTCGCTTGTTAAGTCCCTGTTTGCCCGATCGTCATCAACGATTAAAATGTTATAACCCATATTATCAGCACAAAACCTGGTGATTAGGAGCATCTCTGTCAAAGCTAGGAAATCCTGTTGGATTAATCAAAACCATTGATGAACAGAGGCTGCCAGGTAACTGTTTAACGGAATTTTTTCGGTAAGGTTATGGTAACAACAACAGAAGGATCAAATGAAAATTAAACACCCGGCTCGCAAATGGACAATATAGCACACAAAGTATCTGTAAGTTAGTTCATTAATACTTTGTGTGCCTGGTGAAAACCCGGTGAACCTGATGGTTTGCCTAGTTAAAGCTGTTGAGCGTATCCTTGATGATGTCAATTGCTTCCAGCAGCTGATCTTCGTTAATTACCAGCGGAGGAGCAAAGCGGATAATATGATCATGGGTGGGTTTTGCAAGGAGACCGTTTTCCTTGAGTGCCAGGCATAAATCCCACGCTGTTTTACTATTGGTGGGTTTAATTACGATCGCATTAAGCAACCCCTTGCCACGAACAGTTTCAACCATTTCATGATCCCGCTCGAAGGTTCTCAGTTCTTCACGAAAAATAGCCCCGAGCTTTTCGGCGTTTTCAGCCAGTTTCTCTTCAACCAGAATTTTGAGTGATGCAATGGCCACTTTTGCTGCAAGGGGATTTCCGCCAAACGTAGAGCCATGTTCACCGGGCTTAATGCAAAGCATAACAGGATCGTCAGCCAGCACTGCCGATATGGGAATTACACCACCGGAAAGTGCTTTACCGAGGATCAGAATATCCGGCCTTACCGCTTCATGTTCACAGGCAAGCATCTTACCGGTGCGGGCAAGACCTGTCTGCACTTCATCGGCAATAAACAGCACATTTTTCTTTTTACAAAGGTCCCATGCTCCTTTCAGGTAACCGCTGTCGGGAACAAACACGCCAGCCTCTCCCTGTATGGGTTCAACCAGGAATCCGGCAACATTGGGATCCTCAAGTGCTTTTTCCAGAGCCTTCAGATCATTGTAAGGAATAATGATGAACCCAGGGGTAAAAGGTCCAAATCCACCGAAAGACGAAGGATCGGTTGACATCGACACAATGGTAACGGTCCTGCCATGAAAATTGTTCTCGCAAACGATTATCCTGGCCTCATTTTCCTTAATTCCCTTTTTATCATAAGCCCATTTTCTGCATAGTTTCAGCGCACTTTCAACGCCTTCGGCCCCTGAATTCATGGGTAATAATTTGTCATACCCAAGCAATTCGGTAGCGTACTTTTCATATTTACCCAGGCAATCATTGTAAAACGCACGGGAGGTGAGTGTTAACTTTTTGGCTTGTTTACGCAAAGCCTTTATGATCTTGGGATGACAATGCCCCTGGTTTACTGCTGAATATGCTGACAGAAAATCATAATACTTTTTTCCTTCCACATCCCAGAGAAAAACTCCCTTGCCTTTCTGCAGCACTACGGGCAGTGGATGATAATTGTGTGCTCCGAATTCATTTTCCAGATTGATATAATCCTGGCTTGATAGTGTTGTCATATGCTGGTCCCTATTAATTATAAAGTGATGAATTACTGAATTTACTTACGCAAGTTTTGAATTATTATTCAGAAAGACAATGATAAATAGCAGGTTTAATGGGCAAAGTTAGCAGATATTGGCAAAATCCTGGTCAATTAACCGCCAAAATCCACCATGGCCTTCATCACCCCATCCCTGTAACCCGCAACCATTTCAAAGGCGCCGGGTGTGTCCTTGAAATCAAACCTGTGGGTAGGCATCAACCCGACATTTATTTTACCGGTGGACATGGATTCCAGCGCATGTTCAACACAATCAACCTGACGCCGGATGTGCTGAATAACAATTTCCTTTCGCCGGGCGAGGTCAGCAGGAAACGACAAGCGGTCGATCTCAGGGATTCCCACGATAATCAGTTTGCCTCCCGGTTTAAGCAAGTCAAAGGCCTGGTCAATGGCCTCCTGTTTCCCGCAACATTCGAAAACGGCATCAAGACCCAGCGGATCCTGCTGACAGATTTCCATGACCACATCGGATTTATCCACGTTGCCTGTCCAGTCGGCACCACTCTGTTTCACCAGCATCAGTCTTTCCTGTATTTTGTCCGTCATATAAATCCGGGAACTGCCCGATGCCCTGGCTGCGAGCATGGTGCTCATTCCAATGGGCCCTGATCCAAGGATCCCAATAGCGGTACCTGACATGGGTATTGATTTCCTTACAGCATATATGCCAATGGCAAGGGGTTCGGAAATGGCAGCTTCATCCATGGACAGGCCATCATTAATCGGGAAACAGCTTGTTTCGGGCATAACAATGTATTCCGATAAACAGCCGTCGGCTTGTCCCGGGCAGCCAAGAAACCGTAAATTGCGGCAGGTATGGTGACGGCCTGCAAGGCACTGGTCACATTTCCAACAAGGCATTGCCGGTTCAATGGCAATCCGGTCGCCGGGTTTCACCCGTGTGACCTTTGAACCAACGTCCGTGACAATCCCGGCACCCTCATGACCCACCGGGAATGGATATTTCACTACCTGGCTCCCGATCTTCCCGGAAACATAGTAGTGAATGTCGGAACCGCAGATGCCTACCACGGACATCCTGATCTTAACGGAGGTATCATTGGAAATCACGGGTTCCGGAACATCCCGCATTTCCATGTTTCGGATACCGGTGAGGAACATTGTTTTCATGTGCAGCAAATTGTCGGTTACAAAAATAATCCTTTTGTTATAATTTGATGAAAGGATTGAAATTTTCCACTAAATAATTGACAGATAAATCAATATTAGATACTTTTATATAAAACTTCAGGCTATGAATATAAAAAGGTCATTTGTTTATTGCATGTTGACTTTTCTGTTGGTCATACCGGCCTTCCCTCAGGATATTGAAGGATTGATCTCCAAGTATACCGAAGAAAACGGGAAAGGATACATGCAACCCTTCGCGGACGCCTTTGGAGCAAACTTAAATACCGGTCTCTTTCATTCCGCACAAATTGAAAAACTTGGTTTTCAGCTGTATATTGGCGTAAAGGCCTCAACTGCCTTTATTACTGACAAGCGGAGAACTTTTATGGCTACCACCGAGGGAAGTTTTACCCCTGAGCAGACCGCAGAAGTCCCTACGGTTTTCGGCCCGGCCGAATCGGTTGAAGTGAGCGGAAATGGAGGCACGGTTTATGTATTCCCGGGTGGCCTCAATGTTACCATGTTACCCTTTGTAATTCCCCAGCTTACCCTGGGTTCGGTTTTTGGTACCGATCTAACACTGCGGTATTTTACCTACTCGCTCGATGAGGAAATTGGGAAACTTGAACACTTCGGCTGGGGAATCCGGCACAGCATAAGTCAGTATATACCTGGCCTGCCGGTTGATCTGGCTGTGGGAATATACAACCAGCATTTCAGTGTGGGGGATATTGTTGAATCCAACACCTGGCTGATCAGTGCACAGGCAAGCAGGCGTGTCCTGCTCTTTACCTTCTATGGTGGCCTGGGATATGAGAAAGCACTGATGAATATCGAATATGATCAGGAAGACGGGGGAAGTATTGTTTCATTTGACCTCACAGGCAGCAATTCGATACGGTTTACGGCAGGTGTTACCTTCAACCTGGGTCCTGTGAAGCTGAATGTCGATTACAGCCTGGCCAGCCAAAGTGTTTTGTGTGCCGGATTGGGTATAGGTATTGGCAATTAATTCAATTAACAGAAAAGCATTACTATCTAAAATATCTCATTATGAAACGAGCATGTTCTAATCAGGACACAAACTCACATGAAAATAAGCAAATGCGGGTTACTTACGGTCTCTTCAAAACAAATTATTTACGGATAAAAAAGTATTTGTTGGTTTTAATAGCCTTACTGCTGATATTCGGTTGTGAAAACAGAAGTTTTGAATTTGTTGCCACCATCGATCTGAACGAAACTTATCTGGTTGATCAGACAGGGGCATTTAATGAGGCAGGAATTGTCACCAGGAATGAGGTGCTTGATATGATTGATATTCCTGAGACGGCTGAGATCACGGATGTGAATCTGGAAAGCGTGGAAGTGAAGATTGTGGTTCTTGAAAGCAATGAAGCCATGGGAGTTTTATTGTCTGGATCAGTGGAACTGGGAAGTTCCAAACCTGCTCTTTTTAATAATTTCCCAGTTCCCCTGGTTGCAGTGAACGCTCCTTTTATTGGCATTAACAGTCTTATCAGCGAAGGTGTTGCAGGTATCAGGTCAAAAATTGAAAAATATCTGGAAGGTTCAGATACGGAACCTTTTGAAATTCATGTATCGGGTGATAGTTCACCTTCGGCGGGCGAACGTATTCATGTGCAGATTTTGCTTAAGATCAGGGGTACGGTTAAATACAACGATTGCATGGAAGTTCCGTACTTTATGGAAGGCGGAGATCCCTGTTAAAAATTCAGCACTTGGTCGGAACAACCTGCAGGAGATTATTCACCATGTTTAAAAATCCATGGTGGTCAAGCGGCTTTGTAAACACACCCTCGATACCCAGTTTTTTGGCCATGTACAGATAGTAGGGTTTGCCACCGCTTATGGCGATAATTTTTGTTCCCGGGAAATTTTTCTTTGCCTGGATAATCATTTCAATGCCTTCCATGCCGGGCATGATAATGTCGGTAATGATCAGGTCCATGGCGGATTGTTTCATTTTTTCAAGACCCTCGCGACCGTCTTCTGCTTCATGGAATTCAAAATTCTGATCGTTAAAAAGGTTTATGATGAGCTTTCTCATCATCAAATTATCATCAACCACAAGAATTCGTTTCATAAAACCTGGATTAATATTTGAATTTCCCCGGAAAGAATAAAATGCTGATTAATTGTATTGTAATTAACGTATTATCGTTACAGGAAGTTTGTAATATTAAGGGAATCCCGAAAAAGTGTTGACGAAAGACCGGTTTTAATGGATAAGTATATCCCCAACACGGTCCACGAGATATTGAATATCAATGGGTTTTTTGAGAAAGTCAACGGCGCCCAGTTCCATGATCCTTTTAATGACTTCTTCATCGGTAATGGCAGATACCACCATTACCGGGATGTTGCTTGTTTTTTCATCACTTTTCAGCAATTGCAGAAAATCGAAACCGCTGATCTTTGGCATCAGGAGATCGAGCAGGATCAGGTCGGGATTTTGCTTTGAGATACTCGCATTGGCCTCTTTAACACTTAGCGCTGTGACTGTCTGATAACCCCTTTCGGTAAGTATGGCATTCAGCAATAAGGTATTTGTGTTGGAATCATCCACTACCAGTATCCGCGATGGTTTCATGCCCGGTATCCCATATAAAATATTGACCTAAGGTAATGAAATTATTCAATTGTTGACCAGGGCTGCCCGCAATGATCTTATGCCCTTTATCACAGGATAGTTGCCTATAATGCTGGATTAATATGGAATATATACAGATATTTTTAATGATAAATAGTATATTCGGGAAGTTAAAAAAAACTTATCATCCATGAACAAAGGAAAAATTCGTTACGCGGGAATAGCCATGCTGCTGGTATTTTTTTCGGCCTGCAGTCCGGCCCTCAAAGAAGGAGTTCAAACCCAGGTAGGCCGTCAGTCGCTCAAAAAGTATTGGACCACCAATGACTGCAACACTTCGGGTGGTGTGATTTCGTTAGAAACAACGAATTCCTTGCTGACTTCCAGGTTCGAAGTCCGCAATTTCATTCTTACCGCCAAACTAATGACAACATCCGGCGCTGAAGGAGCCCTGTTATTTCATGTTGTTTCCGGAAATTCAGAAGAGGCAACCGGATACTCCGTTATCATTAATAACAGCGATTACCGTAAGGGAAGTCCCCAAAAAACAGGCAGTCTTTCCCTGATAAGAAACAATTTTGTCCGAACTGCCTCTGATGATATCTGGTTTGACCTTTCTGTTGCGGTCAGGGGCAATCACATCACTGTTACGGTTGATAAAAAAATTGTCATCGATTATATTCAACCGGGAAATCCGGACAGGATAGAGGGTCTGGAGAGAAGATTACTGTCACGGGGTCTGGTATTTCTGCAAAAGAGCAACGATGCCGGAAGTATTCAGGTGGATGACATCAGTATTGAATTGCTGGCTGATAATATTGAATTCGAAAATCCTGATCCGGTAACATCCGATACAACGGGAAAACTGCTATCCATGTTGAACCAGCAGGGATTTCCTGTAATAGACTACCACGGGCATCTGAAAGGCGGTCTGACGGTGGAACAGGTCTCCCAGCACGGCATGACTAACGGCTACAATTATGGGATATCACCCAATTGCGGACTTAATTTTCCGGTCACGAATGATTCATCGCTGATAGCCTATTTTATTGATATAGAGAACGAACCTGTTTTTAAGGCAATGCAGTGCGAAGGCCGCGAGTGGATCACCCTATTCACACCTGATGCCATTGCCCGGTATGATTACATTTTTACCGATGCAATGACCTGGACCGACCACAAGGGAAGACGGCTCAGATTGTGGATCCCGGAAGAGACTTTTGTGGATAACGAACAGCAGTTCATGGACATGCTGGTGGAAAAGATTGAAGCCGTAATTTCGCAGGAACCGGTAGATATTTATGTAAATCCTACGTACCTGCCAGCCAACATTGCCGCATCGTATGACCGGCTGTGGACTGCCGAACGGATGGATCGTGTAATTAAGGTTTTAAAGGAAAATGATGTAGCCCTCGAGATCAACGCGCGTTTTAAAATTCCAGGCATTGACTTTATAAAAAAGGCGAAAGCAGCGGGATTGAAATTCACTTTTGGAACCAATAATGCGGATAATACTGATCTGAACAGGCTTGAATATTGCCTCGAAGTGGTTCGCGAAACAGGCATTACTGCGGAAGATATATTTATACCCCGGCCTTCAGGAGAAAAAAAGGTGATGAAGAAAGGTCTTCCGGCTAAAATTACCGGCTAAAGTTTATTAACCCTGTCATAAATTATGCACTTTTGCAAAAAAAACCATAAGGCGTAAATAAGAGATAGAAATGAGAAAATGGCGTACGGAGGACTCAGCGGAATTGTATAACATACAAGGCTGGGGGGTTAACTATTTTTCGATAAATGAAAAAGGCAATGTTGTAGTTTCTCCCAAGAAGAACGGGGTGGAGATTGATCTTCGCGAACTCGTTGATGAATTGATCCTGCGTGATGTTTCGGCACCCATGTTAATCCGGTTCCCGGATATTCTCGATAACCGCATTGAGAAAATGGCGAAATGTTTTGAAGTTGCTGCTAAGGAATATGAATACAAGGGACAAAACTTCATCATTTACCCCATTAAGGTCAACCAGATGCGTCCCGTGGTGGAGGAAATAGTCAGTCATGGCAAAAAGTTCAATATTGGCCTCGAAGCCGGCTCAAAACCCGAATTGCATGCTGTAATTGCCATTAATGCCGACAGTGATTCTCTGATCATTTGTAACGGTTATAAGGACGAGAATTATGTTGAGCTTGCCTTACTGGCACAGAAAATGGGCAAGCGCATTTTTCTGGTGGTGGAAAAGCTCAATGAGCTGAAGCTGATCGCTACCATATCGCGCCGGCTTAAAATAAAACCCAATTTGGGCATACGCATAAAGCTTGCTAGCACAGGAAGCGGGAAATGGGAAGATTCCGGCGGTGATGTCAGTAAGTTCGGCCTGACTTCAAGCGAAGTGCTGGAAGCAATGGATTTCCTGGAGAAAAATAAGATGAAGGATTGTCTGAGGCTGGTTCATTTTCACATCGGCAGCCAGGTTACCAAGATCCGCCGGATTAAGGTTGCCCTCAATGAGGCCTCTCAGTTTTATGTACAGTTACATAAAAACGGGTATAATATTGAATTTGTGGATATTGGCGGCGGACTGGGTGTGGATTATGACGGTACCCGGTCACCCAACAGCGAAAGCAGTGTGAATTACAGCCTGCAGGAATATGTAAATGATTCAATTTACACCATGGTAGATGCCAGTGATAAGAACAACATCCCGCATCCGAATATTATCACCGAATCAGGCCGTTCACTTACAGCGCATCATTCGGTACTGATTTTTGAAGTGCTGGAAGCTACCACACTGCCACAATGGAACGATGAGGACACATTGAATGATAATGACCATGAACTGGTTCTTGAATTGTATTCATTGTGGGACCGGCTTAACCAGTCGGGTATGCTTGAAACCTGGCATGATGCCCAGCAAATACGGGAAGAAGCCCTTGACAGGTTCAGTTTGGGCCTGCTAGACCTGAAAACCCGTGCCCAGATCGAAAGGCTGTTTTGGTCCATTGCGCGTGAGCTTAACCAGATGACCAATGAAACCAAGCACGCCTCGGAAGAACTCCGTCAGCTTCCCAAACTATTATCGGATAAATATTTCTGCAACTTTTCCTTATTCCAGTCGATGCCTGATTCCTGGGCTATTGACCAGATATTCCCGATTGTGCCCATCCAGCGGCTGGATGAAAAACCGGCACGGGCAGCCACCATTCAGGATATTACCTGTGATTCCGATGGCAAAATCGACAACTTTATTTCTACCCGCAACTTCTCCTATTATCTGCCCGTACATGCGTTAAAGCCCCGCGAAACATACTACCTGGGTGTCTTCCTGGTAGGAGCCTATCAGGAAATCCTCGGTGATTTGCACAACCTGTTCGGGGATACCAATGCGGTTCATGTTTCGGTAAATGACAAAGGATATGAGATCGATCAGGTTATCGATGGTGAGACCGTTGCTGAAGTGCTCGATTACGTCCAGTACAATGCCAAAAAGCTGGTACGGACTGTTGAAACCTGGGTTACGTCAGCGGTTAAATCGGGTATTATCACCACTGAGGAAGGAAAGGAATTTTTGTCCAACTACCGGTCGGGTCTTTACGGATACACATATCTTGAATAAACAGGGTGCGGGCGAACGTTATTCCCCTATAATTTTAACCAGGACCCGCTTCCGGCGTTTACCGTCAAACTCACCATAGAATATTTGCTCCCAGGGCCCGAAATCCATTTTTCCGCCTGTAATGGCAACAACTACTTCGCGACCCATGATGGTACGTTTTAAATGGGCATCCGCATTGTCTTCAAATCCATTATGATGGTATTGTGAATAGGGCTTTTCAGGCGCCAGTTTTTCAAGCCATACTTCAAAATCATGATGCAGGCCCGATTCATCGTCATTGATAAATACGCTTGCGCTTATGTGCATGGCATTAACGAGTATCATACCTTCCTTGATGCCGCTTTCCGAAAGGCATTTATCTACCTGGCCTGTGATATTTACAAAACCCCGGCGTGAAGGCAGTTCAAACCAGAGCTCTTTACGGTATGATTTCATAATGACTACTTTAATTTAAGATCCCCGATTATACTTTCAATCCGCTTATCGAGCCTGGCAATTACGGCTTCATAATCTTTTACGGATGGCAGGGCTTCCTTTACCCCAAAGTAAAATTTGATCTTGGGCTCGGTTCCCGAAGGCCTTATTGAAATTTTAGTATTGTCTTTTGTAAAAAACTGAAGGACATCGGATTTGGGAATTACAATGCCGCCATTTTTCCGGTTTGCTCTTTCCAGGCATTTTTCATCAAGATAATCCATCACTTCAACCAGGGGTGAACCATTTATGGTAGCAGGAGGATTTTTCCGCAAAGCTTCCATCATTTGCCTGATCTCTTCCTGGCCTGATTTTCCTTGTTTTTCCACCGAGATCAGTTTTTCCCTGAATAAACCGTATTCCCTGTAAATATCGAGCAGCTGCTCATACAGGGTTTTTCCCTCGTCCCTGGCACAGGCGGCAGCCTCAGCGATCAGAGCACAGGCTATGACTGCATCCTTATCCCGGACAAATTCCCCGGCAAGATAGCCGTAACTTTCTTCACCACCGGCTATAAAGGTTTGCTGTCCT